>Ga0105248_10002864_pt1 | contig 19144 bp, 21 predicted proteins | sample KBSS34metaG_FD_81524 | JGI IMG/M metagenome (GOLD analysis project Ga0105248, IMG submission 81524) | Switchgrass rhizosphere microbial communities from Kellogg Biological Station, Michigan, USA - KBS S3-4 metaG | ecosystem: Host-associated > Plants > Roots > Rhizosphere > Soil | place...
GTCCTCGGTGTCAGAAGGCCGTTGGGTCCTCGGTGTCAGAAGGCCGTTGGGTCCTCGGTGTCAGAAGGCCGTTGGGTCCTCGGTGTCAGAAGGCCGTTGGGTTCAGGTCCTGGAGGAACGTTCTCAGAGACAGGCCGACAGAGACAGGCCGACAGCGTCCGAACATGTTTAGGCGAACAGGCGTTCGACGGCTTCGTCTCCCGCAGCGCCCATGTTGCATTGCTCGTTCAGCGTTACGACGCCGTCCGCAAAAGCGCAGGTCTTGATGCGGTCCACGAGCACGTTGCCCAACTGCCGCAGTTCTTGGCGTTGCACCGCGACGTAGGATTGATCGTGGGAACGCTTCATGGCGTCTTCCAGCGGGGGGCATGATCTGAGATGCATCATGTACTCAGTACCGCACGTTTGCACCACACTGGAGGCATAGCACTGCAGCGAAACCGCGCCCACTGTGGCGTTGTACGAACTCGCGTTGAAGTTGTGACGAATGGCTTGGTGACACGGAACGCTGGGGTCCACTTTCTTCACGTCGTCCAGCATTTGCTCGATGACGCTGATCGTGACCCGCCGAGCCGCCGAACGAAACTCTGCCAACGAAGGAGGCGCGCGCCCCGCCACAGACAACATGAGAGGACGGAACGCAACCCGAATGCCCGAATCGGTGTAAAACACCACACCACCATCCTTCACGCTTTGAACCAGGGGAGACGCTGCTTGAGCCATGGGTAGAGCCGCGGATGATGAACTTATGCGCGCTCGAACCAGGCGGGGGTGGCGAAGGCCACAACGCGTGTAGCCAAAATAATTATGGCGAAGGCCACAGCGTGTGTAGCCAAGGTGGTCGACTTTCGGCTTTGGTGTCCATCACCCGGGGGATGGGAGTTGTAGCCACGGTGGGTAGAACGCACGGCAATGTGAATAGAATGGCGATGTGAATAGAATGGCGATGTGAATAGAATGGCGATGTGAATAGAATGGCGCGCGTCATTTTTTCGTTTTTCCTTGTTTTCCTCCCGCCCGTCCTGGCCGCCATGGCCCAGGCGGAGGCCAAAGTGACCCGTGTGGTGGCTGGCAAGCCCATCTTTGTCACCAACGCCGGGGTAAAACGTACGTTTACGTTGTCTGTGGCCTCTGCGGGCGCTTTGTCCAGCCTCGAAACCTTTCGCGCGGATGCTGTGGCCGCCGTCGTTCAAGTCATCGGAGCCATGATGAACGAAGTGCAAGACATCGCAACGTTCGAGTCGTGCCGAGACGTTTTGAAAGACGAGTTCCGACACACCCATCGTTACAACGCCAACGTCGGTGGCGTCACCATAGTCGGCACTGCCGAAGACGGCAAGCACGGCATGGCAGACTTTGTGTCCGGCGCAGCCAGTGTTGTTCAAGACAACGCGCACAAGTCCTTCCGCGTCATCGAATGCCACGCACTGCGACACCTGGGCAACGCGCTCGTGTACAACTTGATGCATTGCCAAGTGGATGTGACGGGTGGCGTGCGCGTGTTTGGCGCTGTTAACATGAACGCGCCAGACGACTCCCGCATCACGTCGCTGTGCCCGGCATTGTCTCAATGAAAACGGTTCGAAGAAAAATGCGCGGGCTGTTCTTCCTTGGTGTGGTCGCTCGTCTGTGGGGGTGTCGACTGGCGGACGGTCCACCCACATAATCGGCTCTTTGCTTCGTGGGGTTGGTGCGTGTAGCCGGCAGAGTAGACTTTGGGGGGTAGCAGCGGCCGAAGGTTATCATGGCCATGAACGGTTGAAGAAAAAATGTAGGCTTGTAGCAGGGTGCAGAACCCCATCTGCCGTGCCACTGCATCGGGGCGCTTTGTTGTTGGTCTGTTTTTTATGGGCCAAACGGCGCCTAAACTGACCCGTGTGGTGGCTGGCAAGCCCATCTTTGTCACCGATGCCGGGGTACTGCGTAGGTTCACGTTGTCCGCGGGCTCTGGGGGCGCTTTTTCCAACATCGAAACGTTCCGTGCCGATGCTGTGGCCGCTGTCGTTCAAGTCATCGGCACCATGATGAACGAAGTGCAAGCCATCGAGAAATCCCAAACATGCCGAGAGATCTGGAACGCCCAACAGGAAGACGTCTACCAGTACCAAGCCACCGTCGGCAGCGTCACGATTACAGCCACTGCCAGCATCGTGATCGGCGGAGCCAATCTTTTTCCGGCCCACGCGCACAAGTCCTTCCGCGCCATCGAGCGCAGGGAACTGCGGCAACTGGGGAAGGCTCTCGTGCACAACCTGACGACTTGCCGACCGGATATGACGGGTTGCGTGTGCGTGTTTAACGCCAACAACATGAACGCGGCAAATCATCCAACCATGCTCGACCTCGACGAAGCGCCAGACTACCCCTCCATCATGACGCTGTGCCCGGACCTCTTTGCACCATGAACATGGGAATCTTCCATGAACATGGGAATCTTTATAAAAATGAACCGCACATTTCATTCGAAACACCGTTGAAATGCTGGATCGTTGTGGTCGTAAAGTTGGTCGTTCTTTTGTGCTGTGTCGACTGGCGGACGGGCCATCCGGATGACCGGCTCTTCGCTTCGCGGGGGTTGATCCAGGTTGGGGTTTCCCTGGTCATGGGCCATAGGCTCCTGTAGGGGGTGGGGGGTGCCCTGGTCTGGGGTCGTTAGGCTCCTGCAGCGGGGCGGCTGCTGCGCCGACCACTGCATCAACAGGCCGTCTTCGGTGGGGGTGCGGTAATACGCGGACAAGGGGCGTGTTATTTGAAAGCCCAACCCTTCGTACAGCCGGCGGGCCGCCTGGTTGGACACCCGCACATGCAACTCCAGCGACGGTTGCTGCGGATCCTCTTGCAGACTTTGCAGCAGTTTTCGCCCCCAGCCTTGCCGTCGATAGGCCACGTCCACCGCCAACGACAGCACCAGGGCTCCGTCCGAAAACACATACCCCACCACTTGGCGATCAGCGGTTTCCAACACCCGGCTAAAGTACGGGTGCGCGATCAAATGCTGCCCCCAGAACTCCAACTCGTAGTTTTCGGCCAGATTGCGACGGTTGCATTGGTCCATCGGCTTGGCATCCCGAAACCGCGCCTTGCGGAGGCGCAGCGACGGTTCGGCATGGGTGGTGGCGGCCATGAGGTTGTGCCCCATGCCCCTCCTACGTTTGTGTCCGAACCACTACACCCCCTGAAAACGATCCATTTCTGCTACACATCACTGCTACCCTGCACATCGGTGGCTCATCCATGCACGACAGGGGGTTGTTTAATAGATCGCGTGTTCGGAGATCGCGTGTTCAGAGGGCGTTGAACAGTGCCGGCGGCGGCAGAGGCGTGGCAAACGTCCGGGTAGGATCTCCCGGCACTTGCTGAGGCGCGGTCAGGCGACCCTGGTCGCCCGTGCCCACCACGTGGGAGCCTTGGGCCGACGCACGCGAGTAGACCGTGGACAGCCGCCCCACGATGTAGTCGACGATCGCGTCGTCCACAGTGGTGGCATCGGTCGCCGCATAGTTCTGGATGACACAGCGGATGGGGAAGCGATCGTCGCGCTCGTACGTCACGCCGGGCTTGAGTCCCGGAAACGCCCCTTGGTCTTGGGACGAAACCCGCAGCACGGCCGCATCAAAGCCGCGGCTGGACTGCGGCATCGCACAGGCGGCGGCTACACACAAGGGGTCGTACGAATCATCGCATTCTTCGTACGAGTTGCAGGAGGGGGCACAGCAAGCGTTGGCATAGCCACCGCGCTCACGAATGACTTTTTTTTGCTTGAGCGGCACATGGAAGACCAGCAGCATGTTGCGCTGTTTTTCCTCGGCGGTCAGGTCCAACTTGGCTCGTCCCTCGACCTTGCGCTCGCGACGGTCGTCCTCCAGACGACGGGCCTCAAAGGCGTGCGACCGGCCGTTTTGGTTGAAGAAGAGGGTTTGCTGGGATTGTTTCGTGATGGGGGCCGTGCTGGTGCCTTGGGCCGACGAGACGATCACGGCCAGCGAAGGGTCGTTGGGACGCGTCTGGTAGTTGTAGAGGTCGAGGCCGAACTGCACCACCCCGTCCTTGAGGGGCAACACACAGGCTTGCGTCGAGACCATGATCTTCTCGTCGCGCGGACGGTACCAGCCCAACTTCTGGAGGTACTCCTTGAGGCCGACCTCCGTCAGTTGGGCCGCGCCCGTCTCATTGCCCACGCTGAGGACAAACTGGCCGATGTCGACGTCGCACGTCTCGTCCGTGAAGTTGGGCTTGCGGATGACCGAGGCCGGCTCTCCGCCCACGTTCAGCGTTTGGTCCGTGATGTTGGGCCCCCAGCACGAACCCTTGCTTCGGCCCGTGTCCTCCCACGTACGCGAGAGAACGTCGTAACCCCGGCTTTGGAACTTGACGCGGGTGTTGCGATCTTCATGAAGGTGGAGCAACGACGACCGGGGACGATGAAGCGTGTTGCTCCACCCCGGGGGAGGCGGAAGGGCCCAGCCACACTGAGCCATGGGAGTGAACTTGTGAGGATCGAAGAACCGCACTTCCGAGGCTCCTCTCGATGATTTGGGGTGTAGCACAAAGTTCTGCTACACGCATAATGTAATCACTGTTGTTGTGTTGTTGTTTGTCTCAATGTTTGGATTACCCCGGCGAAGTATGGAACGCGTCGTTCCAGGACCGAAAAAACGCTGGGTGGCATGGGTCATGTATACCGAAAAACAAGGTGGGAAAACAACTCTGGGCAGCCATCTCCTGGGCGTGTTTTCTGTGGAAACAGACGCACTGGAGGCGGTGCGGGCCTGGCTCAACGGCCTATGGACGGAAACCGACAGCGAAACAGAGGCCGAAGACGAATTACCAGCACACGAAAGGGAACGTGTTCGCCAGGATCAAGCCCGACTCTACGAATTGTTTCACCAGGACATCACTCGCCCAACCCTCCATGCCCTGTTTAAATGGTTTGGCCGGTGTATCTATGGTCCCGGAAACCACACCTGGCGCGTGGAACAAACAAGCGTATACGACTGATGATCATGTGTGCCAGAAGGTCATGTTCCGTGGCCATAACAAAGTCATACTACACTGCAACAACGCCCTTCGTTCTGTTACACTGCAAGGACATGTTTTAAATCTTTCTGTTACCACCACGACGTCCTTCGTCTCTGTTACACGTGTTAACTTTGTTACCACCACGACGTCCTTCGTCTCTGTTACACGTGTTAACTTTGTACCACCACGACGTCCTTCGTCTCTGTTACACATGTTAACTTTGTTACAACATTGAGCCGTCGTATCTGCTACACGTGTTTCCAACCATCTGTTATAACCACACGTTTATTGTTGGAAGGTGTGTCCAATGTATTGCACCGCCACACACAGGTGTAGCCAACTCTGCATTGTGCTGTTCGATTCAGCATGAGCGTGTTGTTCACTTGACAGTTTCTTTTCGTTTCCTAATGTCTGCCCTACCCCAACGGGGTGTCAAACGCGTTGTTGCGGCGCTGGAAGAAAGTACTCCTTCCTCTTTTTGGGTGGCTTGGGTCATGTGGTCGACCGGAGGCATGGGTGAAAGAGAGGATCTGGGCAGCCAATTCCTGGGGTTGTTTCGTACAGAAGCAGCCGCACTGGGTGCCGTCAAGACCTGGGCCACCGACCGATGGAGGGATGTGTACGGGAAAAGCGCGGAAGATGATGCCCAATTTCGCCGGCCTGCTACACGCCAAAACCTCGACGACTTATTCGACTCGTGCGATTTTGGCCATCCCGATGGACCCCATGCCTGGCGTGTGGAGCAAGCAACCATCCCGACCAATGACTGTGCGTGAGTGAATCATACAAAAGGGTCGTGTTGCACAAAATTTTGTATGAAATGGCCCAGTCTGCATCGGGCGCGTAGCCAAAATTCGTACAGATAACGGTGTTATATCTCCATTCCTGTTACCAACGTAGCACCATAAATTTCCCAAAATGTCAACTTCTGCCGACGGGTTCTCAAATCGTGTTGCTCCCTCCATGGACCCGGCGAACTTGATTTGGACATCTTGGGTCATATGGTATGACCGGATGGGCCTCGACCAATGTTTCCTGGGACGGTTTAACACCGAAGCAGAAGCCCTCAGCGCCGTGAAAGCGTGGGCCGCGCAGAAATGGCAACATGCCCTTGCCACCCGTGCCGCGGAAAATAACAGTGATGACGAGACAGCGGAAAGCGACAACGACACAGAAAACACCCCTGCCGAAGACATCCATGCCGTCGAAGCAGTGGGAGACAACGATGATGAAAAAGCGAAAGACATCATCGCAGAACTGCTGCGCGGTGCCGCCACCCGCGACAATCTCCAAACCTTGTTTCAAACGTGCGACTTTGGCAACAACAACGCACAGTACACCTGGAAAGTACAGAGCATAACGAAATAAAAGGGCGGGTACACGGCTTTCATTCACTTTCTTCGTCGCTGGCACCAGGCTCCTCCGCCTTGCGTTTGTTGCGGGGCTGGTTCTTGTCGTACAAGCCGACGTGCGTGGTCACATTCACGTTCGTTTGCCGGTAGGCTTCGAACTGGGTGCGAAATTCGGCACAGAGCAGGTTGAGCACCATGCTGTTGCCCAACACCGTCGACACATCTTTCCTCTCGAACGGCTTTTGCAGCAACTGCGGCTGGATGGTGGTGACCACCTTCTCCACCGAGTGCAGAATGAGGGGCTTGGACTTATTCAACGTCAGGGCGGGCGACCGCTTTTCCACGACGCGCCTCAGTAGAAAGGGTTTTGCTTCGCCGTGCAGGGTCATGGTCACCTTTTGCTCCTGCTTGTCGGCCGGCCGGGCGGCCAAAAACGCTTCGATCTGGGGCTCGACGGTCTTCTTTTCCTGGGCCAAGGCCTCGATTTTGGTTTTCTTAAAGGTCTTCAGCCGTCGGAGGTTGTGCGTGGCGAGCATCCATCGGTCCAGGGCGTCCGTCACCGTAGGCGGCACCGACACGACAGGGTTTTTTGCCGTGCCCCGGGCCTTCTTGTCCGACACCTCAAAGGCCGTCCGCTGGGTGGTGTTTTGTTCGTACAAGGTGTTGAAGATCCACGAGGCATACACGTCAATAAAGTTGGCGTTGGGACTTTCCAGTTGGTCGTACACGTCTTGCAGGTCTTCGGGGGATGGCACCCTCTCAATCACGCGCTTAAAGGCGTCTTCGTTCACGGTTTTGTAGGTGGTTTTGACCATCGACCGCAAATACAACGTACGCTCGCCTTCGTCCGTTTGCACCGTTACGGGCACGCAGGTCTGGTTTTGCTGCTGCAGAAACTGGGCCAGTACGGTTTTGCACTGCGCCAGTTCTTCGGTCAACTCGGAAGTTTGTTCGCTGCATTGCTCTTTGACCTGCATTTCGTCACGCGCAATGGCACAGTATTGGGATAAGGTCTGTTCCAAAGCCATCGAGGATCTTTTTTGCTTCGTGGCTTTTTATTTTTCCAGGTAGGCTGCGGAACGCCGAACGAGGCCCCAGTTAACCACCCACCCCCCTTTTTTCACCCACCCCATGTTTTCTCGTTCAGGCATGGTTGTGGTCCAGAATGGGCTGCAACAGGAGAGCGACCATGGCGTTTTGCTGGGAGTTGTCGGTGCTTCGGCCACCCGTCGAACCACTTTGATAGGAGGCGTGGCCTTGGCCCAGAATGGGCTGCAACAGGAGGGAAACCAGGGACTTTTGTTCAGAAACATCGTCGGAATGGCTCGTCGAATCCGTGGAAGAATCACTTTCCTCATCGTCGTCGTCGGCTACGCCCAACGTGCGCGACGTTGACCCGAAAAACACCTTCTGCAAGATGGCCGCATACGGATGCAAAGACACCGGTTCATACATCTGTGTCGGCTGAACCCACGCATGGTACCACCGCAGCGGCGCCAAGGCTCGATGGGCCGCCGCCTGCCACTCCGTAGCCGCGTAAACGGAGGCCAGAACGCGGTTGACCACAATCGTGCCCGAGTACGTAGCCGGTGCGAACAGGCCTGCGGTGGAGCGAACCGCCGTAACGTTGGTGATGGACTGGATTTGTAAGTGGTGTCCATCCTGCGTCACGTGCACAGCATCGCCGGGACGTAGCCGATGGGCGAATTGTGGCTCCAAGTCGTTGTTGCGAAACACGACATGGTCGTCGGACAACATAATACACGTAACATTGGTGCACAGGCGTAGCATGCGGCGGGACCACGGCCGTGCGTCGGTGTGGAGGAACGTGTACACGCGGTCGAAAAAGAGGCGCCCCGTCACGGCGTCGTAGGCCAGCACTTCCGTGTGGGGCAACAGGTCGCGCATACGCACGTCCTTGTCGGGCGTATGCACGACGGCGTGCCCATCAAAGCACTTGGCGGCGGACGACGCCATCGTAAGGTCATAGTTCCACGCTTGGCAGTAGTTGCCCGCCACCGTGGCACACGTCACCGTGCCCGACACCTTGTAATCGTCGGCGGCCACCAGGGAGGCCCAAGCACCCAACCACACGAGCCAGAGAAGAGACACCATGGTGGCTAGGAGGAAAGTGTGCGAAGAAGTGAAAGAAGATGAACCGTCGGGGGGCGTACTGGAAAAACTGCACCGCTACACCCCTAAGGACGACATGTCGTAGGGAGAACGAATAGGGGCTACGCTAACCCAAACGAATCGTGACTTTATTCGCGGTTTACCAACGGAGATTGGATTCTGTTCTTGGCTACGCTAGTCTTGGTTGGCCAGCCAGGAGTGCAGATCCAGACAGTTTTGGGCCAACAACATCTCTGCAGCGTCTTTCAGCGTGTCGCGCGTGAGATGACACGAGTCACCGCCCAGGCCTAAGTCGTCGATGGCAACGATTCGTGTAACGGGCCTTCGGCACATAAAGCACTCGGGGCGTTGCCAGCGTGTTTGACAGGCCGCACAGAGGTTGTGTCCGCATTCACGCAGCACCACCCAAGGCTGTGTTGCCTGACGGCGGTTACCGCACACCGGACACTCGGGGCGTTGGGTACTGATCAGCAATTGCCACTCAAAGTCGGTGTAAGAGGCATGAGGTCGTTGAGTCTCCACCAAATGGTTCGTCACCGTCTCCAAGAGGTGTTGCGCTGCAGTCCAGAGGTTGTCTTCCCCGTGCAGCATTTTATAGGGCCAAACCGAAGGCCACGGCGGTTGGCTGCGCATCAGGAACGTGACCACTGCAGGACTGTGGGATCGCTGTAGAGGTCGTTCTGTCAACCGTGCTTCCAGTGCATCAGCCAGGGCAAACTCCAGGGCCGTGATCAAACAGTCCAAAGGCGCCGTCGACATAGGTTCGGCCATGGGTTTGAAGGCCTTTTCGGAAACATCTTATCTGGTTCATACAACCTTGTCCGACTTTCGACGGTTGGCTACGTCACCCCAACACGAAAACACGTTCGAACATTCTTCGGTTGCCCAACGTTGTTCGACGTTCGACCCTTGGCTACGTACCCCAACCATGGAGGTATTTTCGAACATGGTTCGGTTACCCAACGTTGTTTGACGTTCGACCCTTGGTTACGTAGCCCAACCATGGAGGTATTTTCGAACATGGTTCGGTTTACTTCTAACGGCCAAGGGTCTGGAGGCATCATCTGAAAAAGTGAATGTAGCGAAGCCCACGATCAACAAGGGGGGATGTTGACGGGTGGGTATCAGCCTCCGTGCCGTTGTTATTTTTGAAGTCCATGTCGCGTGACTTGGAGCAGCAGGCAGAGGATGCGTTCGGCGACCACGTGTATGGGTGTGGGTGCTGGACCCTAACGGTGTCTAGACAGTGTCTGATGACGAACCCCTGTAAGCACGAGGTCCAAATCTGCGGCGGTCGTCGGCACGTTCTGTCCGGACCGGCCGTCATGCGACGCTTTTTGCTGATGGGCCTCTGCGTGCCTTGCCGCTTTCTGCCTTATTTGGGGCGAGCGCTGCTGTGCTGCTGTGGCTAAGCGGTTGTAATCGGTGCCGTTGGAGTGGTTGTTGGTGTTTCGGGCACGTAGGTCTTGCGGCGCTTTCGGTGGCGGTTGTTGCCTGTTTGCCAAGATTCTTTGATGTTGTTGCTTTGAGTATCGGCACGGAGATGTTCAATGGCGTTGGAGCAGCAGCCGTCTTCGTCCAAGGGCTGCGCGTCCGTATGGCAAATCACTTCACCAGGTTTCAACGGACGATCGCCAAAAACCGCCCAAACCAATTGATGTATGCCAAGATGTCCGAATCGTCTATACTTGGGCTTGCGTGTGTCAATGCTTCCTTTGGTTTTGACTCCTTTGGCCGTCCAAATACGCCCTTTGTTGCTAATGAGAATTTTGTTGCTGGTTTCTACTGAAATTGGGGAAGGGTACAATCCAGTTAACATGAGTTCTTTCGCCTTTTCGTTGGTATCCCACCGTTCCCCAGGCAAATCAGGCTGGGGTTTAAATTTCCAAGAAAACCCTTGGCATGTTGATGTTGCTCCACGGGCACATGCGGAAATGTTACTTATATTTGTTTTCATGTGTTGAGCAGCCGCTTTGATGGATACAAACTCGGCAATTTTCACGTTGTCCTTCCATTGTTCAATGGCTTTGAATCTGGCAGGTCCAGATTTACGGGGCCTTAGTGAACATGATTTTCGTGTGTTTTCCGCATAGGAACACCATTGGAGATTTTCAATAAAATGGTTGTCTCTGTTCTCATCTGTATGATCGACTGTTTCTTGTTTCTCGATGTGGGGAAAAAACACCAATAACGTGAGATGATAAACTAAAAAGAACCGATACGTGCCTTGTGCAGTGCGTAAACCAACTTGGTTTGTCTGAGGTGTTCGTTGGATTAAACACTGTGTGGTTTTGTTCCTGATCTGACTGTACTCATTCACTTCGTATTTTGGAAAACCTGGAATGGTCTTCCATCCCGGCTGATAGGGACCGTACTTGGGATGCTGCTTCACTTCCATAACTGTTTATTGCAAGGCCCGAGATGTATTTCGACACAAATGGAACGAATGCGCTGCTTAACATCCCGTAGATTCGGGGAACGAGCCAACTCCATCGAAGATCGCCTGCGCACGCAACGACGAATCGTTGAAGGGCGAAATGACGGCATTCGTGAGAGGCGTCGACGTGCCGCTGCGCAACGGGTTCTGCAGACCCAAAACTTTGCGCGACGACGACCGGGTGTTGGCGCCCAAGCGTGCGGAGCCTGCGGCAGTAACATAGCGGAAAAATGCAGACCGCGTCGGGTGGTACTTGGCCCATTGGGAGTTGGGATCGGTGCCGTCCGAGCAACTGACGCCTTCGCGCCAACTGCCGGGCATCAGGTTGTCGGGATTGATGGCGTAGTCGCAACCGCCAACGTTGGTCGGGTCCGGAGCGCAACTGTACGTCGTCTTGCCGGCCAGGGACTGCGAGGCGGTTTCGTCGGGGTAGGCGCTCGAGTTGGCCAGGGCGGCGTTGACCATGGAGGGGCCGCCCGAGTAAGCACTGAGGTTGGGGTGGGCCGGTTCCGCCGTGGCGATGGGGGGGCACGTGCTCTGGGCCGCGCCGCCGTTCACGGCGTTGGCCGCGTCGTTGCCGTCATACACCTTGCCCGAGTTGCCGCCGTTGTTGCTCCACCAATCGTTGTTGGCCCGCTTCATACCCGCGTTGGAGTTGCTGTTGCCGTTGTTGTTGGAGAAGTGGGAGCGTTGGCCGAGCATCGGGCCGGCCTGCAAGTTCTTGATGTCCCGTCGGTCCCGCAGGGCATAGACCAAAGCCACCACCGCGATGATGGCGGTTCCCACCAACAGGGCCGTGTTCCAGCGGCTCAACGAACGAGACGGACTGCGATGCACCGACATGGGATTTTTATTTTAACGCAACACAAAATTTTTCCGCGGGCCCTGGGTCACGGCACCAACGTGAACGGGCCCATCGGAGTGATCTTTTTAGGAAATCGGACACCTGTCTCTAATCGACCACGGTTCGGACGGGGGCACCCACTCCTGAATTTGTAGGGAACGGGGCACCGTACAGACTTCAGCGAGCACAAAACCTACCGGAGTAAGGTGTTTTACCTGCGGCCGGGTTGGCTCAACCCAAACCACTTAGATCGAGGACGCTTCGGCCGGGGGCACTCAGATCGAGGACGGTTCGGCCGGGGGCACCCAGCCTTGGGCTGCCAGAGACGTCCCTTCCGCCACGTGTTCGGCCTGGGCCGAGGGCTCCGTGGCGCCGCTGCCGCCGCCGCCACCCTCCGGCTGCGCCGACGCATCGACCTCCATGGGCGCCGCGGCGTCCCAACCCTGGAAGGGGAAGGCCTCCCGCTTGGCCTTGGGGAACACAATCACGTCCGTGCAATCCAGGACCATGTTAAATCCCTTGGGCCCAAAGTACAAACTGCTGATCTCCACAATCGGGACCGCCTGGCAGTTGCCGATGATGATGGAGGAGTCCTTTTGGACGTACTGAATCATGCCGTCGCGTTCCTCGGCCAGAAAGAACCGTGTGGCGTTGTCGGATTGGGGGTTCACGTTGATCTTGGTGGAGAAGGTGGGCTTGTACTTCTTGTCCTTGTCGTACTTGACGAGGGGCGTGTACATAAAGTCCACGTGGTCCATGGACAACTCCTTGTTGAACCACTTCTTGCAATTTTCATGCGCCACCTTCTTGTTGTGTTGGTCCAAAGCCAGGAGGGCGTCCATCAACGGGCCCGTCTCCAGGGCAAAGCACAAGGTTTTGCGGTCCTTGTCTTCTTCCTTTTCCTGTTGCTTCTCCTCCGAGTCCCCTTTGGCATTGGCAGCGTACGGTTTGGAAATGCCAAAGGGGGCGCGCAGACGTGGTTCGTCTTTGGTGGTCAGTTGGTAACGGGGCCGGGCGAACTGCGTGGCGGACTTGCTGATGTAGGAAACTTTCGCGTTGTACTTGTTCTTCTGCAACTCGCGGTAGACAAAGTGCGGCAGGTCGGAGATGATCGAGGTGTAAATGCTGGTGGCCATGGGTGGACCTCTTTTGACGCTTTGAACCTCCCCAACAGATCTTGGCCAGGCCCCTCGAACGCACCTACGTAGCGTTGACGCAGCAACGCACCCCCTAGTTTTTCCGCAACGCACAAACTGCCGTAGCACCCTATTCCACAACGCACCCCTAGTTTTTCCGCAACGCACAAATTGCCGTAGCACCCTATTCCACAACGCACCCCTAGTTTTTCCGCAACGCACAAACTGCCGTAGCACCCTATTCCACAACGCACCCCTAGTTTTTCCGCAACGCACAAACTGCCGTAGCACCCTATTCACTCCGCAACGCACCACTGCCGTAGCAGCACCCGGGTCGTGAATGGATCGCCCAACGCGTAACATTTTTCGGCCGTCGCACGGGTTGTTTCGCAACAGTCATCGGGATTTCACACCAGTGTTGGAATTGTCCATGTCGCAAGGCACTTCACCCTCGGCAACCTTCCACGACCTCTTTCAGTTTTTGCAGCCCAGGCTCCTGACTAACCAATTTAACCAATTGTGTACTCAAGCCGCTGAAGATGGGAAATTCGAAATCTTGCAAGGCTTGCGAGCCATTGACCCGCCCTGCCCTTGGGACGCAACAACCTTTGAAAGCGCCAGCAGCCATGGGCACCTGCCCATCTTGCAGTGGTTAAAGGACCATGATTGCCCTTGGGACGCGACCACGTTTGCCAGAGCGGCACGCCGAGGCCATATGGGTCTTTTGCCATGGCTGAAACAGCACGGATGTCCTTGGGATGAAGACACCTGTGTCGCAGCAGCGCAAGGAGGACATCTTTCCGTTTTGCAATGGTTGCGCCAGCACGGTTGCCCTTGGGATGCCACCGAAACGTGTCTGGGCGCAGCAAGGTCGGGACACATCGACGTTTTGGCCTGGGTTCGTGCGCAAGATCCGTGTGCCCCGTGGCCCCAGGCCATTATGGCACGCGCGTTTCACTGGCTTGGCGCTGACGGGTTTCCCGTGTTACAATGGTTGGTGGCTCATGACTGTCCGTGGGATACTCATGTGTGCAAAGACGCGGCATACATCTGCGATTGGCATGCCGTAAAATGGTGCGCCGAACGGGGCGCTCCTTTTGATTCACGGAGCATCAACCACGAGTTTGTGGGTGTGAATTGGACCATTTGGCGAAACCGCCACAGGCAACAAGAATATTACGAGGCCCGTCAATGGCTCCAATCTCGTTACAACTGGCAGTGGGGCAGTTACACGAAGGCGTGGCTGCAGGTCGTGGACCTGGTGGCTACCGACGTCTGGGCGTTGCTGCTGCCGAAGGATTTAATTAGTTTGGTCCAACGTTATGCCTAAGCGGCACATTTTGTTTTTTTGGGGTGCTCTGTTCCATAAAAGCCCTGTAGCATGTATTTGAATCGTTCGGGGACACAAAGATAGGTTTGTGTAGCCCCCAAGACGTGCGGGAACCTGGGGGGCTTACCAACCCATAAAAGCGATGGCACAGGTCTCGGACGAGGTGCTGAACTTTTTAAGGGGCCAGATGGACTGGAACGAAGACTGCTGTCGGGCAGCGGCGGTTCATGGCAACCTCCAGGCTTTGCAGTGGTTAAGGGCTCAGAAGGAACCCTGTCCTTGGGATGAAACCACGATGATAGAGGCCGCGTACCACGGTTATCTTCACATTCTGCAGTGGGCCAGGAGTTGCACACCTCCTTGCCCTTGGAGTGAACATACGTTTTACCATGCCGTGTGCCATGGGCGGCAAGAAATATTAACCTGGTTGCACGCCAACGGTTGCCCTCTGGCTGACGACGCTTGCAAAGCCGCGGCACGACAGGGCGATCTGTCTTTGCTGCAATGGTTGCGGTCCATCGGATGCCTTTGGGATGAACGGACCTGTACCGTGGCCGCGGCGGAGGGTCACATTCCGGTTCTGCACTGGTTACGAACCAACGGTTGTCCCTGGAATGTTTCTGCTTATCGGCACGCCGTTGCCTGCGGCGAATGGCCCACCGTGCAATGGTTGTTGCAACACGACGCACCTGTGGATTGGAGCGAGGCCAAGGCCCAATACCAGCGCGACGAGCAGCCCATTTACTACCATGCCTGTCAGTGGTTGATGATTCACATCCAACCTGTTTGGAGCCCATCCAAGCGCCGTTGGCTGGACGCCGTGACGGCCGTTTCGGACCACATCTTAATAACCCTATTACCTCGCGACTTGGTTCAACTGATCCAATCGTACGCGTAATCTTCGTAGCCGGACAGTGCCCGTAGCCGATCGATCTTCCTTCTACCTCGGGGGCTGGGTTTTCTATTTTCCGTCCCATGGCCACCCGGACAGCGCCCCCGATGGATGAGGCGGTCCTATCTTTCTTTTTGCCCAAACTCCAGTTGACAGTCAACACGTGCGAAGACGCGGCCAGGCAGGGACATCTACAGGCCTTACAATGGTTGAGAGGTTGCACGCCGCAGTGTCCTTGGGATGAATGGACCTTGATCGGTGCTCTCGAACACCGCCATTTTTCGATTGTGGTCTGGGCTCGGGCCCAAGACCCTCCCTGTCCATGGACTACCGGTGTGTTTTCGACCGCGGTCGAATGGGGCGATCTTTCCGTCTTGCAGTGGTTGTCAGACCACGGTTGCCCCTGGGACGTCGAAGTATTCCGAGCCGCAGCGTTTCGGGGCAACCTTTCCGTGATGCAATGGTTGCGGGACCACCAGTGCCCCTGGGACACCAGCGTATGCAGCAGCGCGGCGTTCAACGGACACCTTGCCGTATTGCAGTGGTTGCGGGAGAACCAGTGCCCCTGGGACGAGTACACGTGCATGGATGCAGCGCAACATGGTCACCTGGATCTTTTGATGTGGGCGAGAAGTCAATGTCCTCCGTGTCCGTGGAATGCTTCGGTGTGTGTTGCAACCGTACATGGCTGGGGCGATTGGTTTCCCATACTTCAGTGGCTCAGAGCCTGCAATCCTCCGTGTCCCTGGGACGAGCAAGTTTGTCACTGGGTGGCAGATCACAATGCGTGGGATATTGTGAAATGGTGCCTGGAACGTGGCGCACCTTTTGCTCCGGAGGATCTTCAACGCAAGGAAGACTTATATGTACGGACAGAGTTTTATCACGAACGGCGATGGTTAGCGCTTCACTATCAGGCCGCATGGTCCGACGGCATAAACGGATGGCTGCAGAGGGTAACGGAGGTGTCGTCCGAATTGCTGGTGAACCTGTTGCCTCGCGATCTAGTCACGATGGTCGAGCATTACTGTTAAGGTGGACGTGTTTCGGCTTCGCCGAGTCCCTGAATAAACAACCACGAAGGGGGCGAAGCCGTCTGCGCCAACCGGGTTAAGGTGTGGTTTGTTTAAGGCGAATTCGTCTGTCCCAGGAACACGCGTAGCCGAACAACAGCCAGGAGTCAAAGTCCCCCCTGTCCGTGGGATGCAGAGGTCTGCCGATTGGCAGCCAGACGCCACATGTGGCCAGTGGTGAAATGGTGTTTGGAACGCGGCGCACCTTTTGACCCATCGCTTCGTCACCCGAACAAGTTTGGGAGACCCAACTTTTTTTATTCGGACCGGCAATGGTTGGCGTTTCATTATAACGTTTCATGGTCAAAGGAAGTGCTCCGCTGGCTCCAAGCGGTGACCAACGCGTTGGGCCTGCTGAGCGACCGTTTGCCTCGAGAGTTGGTCACGATGGTCGAGCATTACTGTTGAGTATAGACCCCCAGAGACCGTTTTTTAATGAACGAAGGCCTTCATTGAACTTTGCCAAAGCCCACCAACCCTACGAGTCCGGTGGCAGCGGCCTTGCCATAAATGATGCACCGGTCCGCATAGGTGCAGAGGGGATGGTCGTAGCGCACTTGCACGGTGTGTTTGCCCGATGTGGCGATCACCACCCCCGGGACGACCGCATGGCCCCAGAGAAAGTGGTAGGCTTGGTCCACAGCCAGTTTGAGGGGTGCGGCGGAGGACTCCACGGTAACGTAGACGATCTTCAAAGTATGCCCGTGCACCACGGGGGGCAAATGTTCCGGCCGACCCGCGATGTGGCCGACCAACCGATCGCCCTTCGTGACGGTGGGGTCCAGGTTGGTGCCCAAGGCAAACAACCCTCCGGCGGAACAACTTTGCAGCGCCTGCTGTTCCGCAAAAATGGTGTGCACGGAGGTTTCCAACGCCCGGGCGCTGCGGTCGGCTTGGATCCAGCCGGGCCGGATCTCGATCGCATCCCCCACGTGCAACGGCTGCGACCCCACCATGCTGCCGCCCAACACGCCCCCCTTGAGGTCCCGTACGGACGTGTCGGGCTTGTTGATGTCGAACGAGCGCAATATGGCAAAGCCCTGGTAGGGGGAAGGTGGGGCGAGGGTGGCATCGCGTTGCAAATTTAGACACATTTGGTGCAATGGGGCCATCACGCCTGTTACGCCCAACCCCCGCTGGGCGCAGATGGGAATGACGGCGGCCTGTGCGGCAATGGTGCCCTGAAACTGCCGCGTCAACTCCTGCCAGTGCGCCCAGCAGGTGGCGCGCGGCACCAGATCGCATTTGTTTTGGATCACCAAGACGCGGGTGACGCCCAAGATCTCCAGGATGGCCAAATGTTCCAGGGTTTGGCGTTGGTGCGGCACCTGGGTGACGTCCGTGACCACCAAGGCCCCGTCCATGACGGACGTGCCGCGCACCATGGTTTTGACCAAAGCCGAGTGGCCCGGCGCGTCCACCAGCGATAGTTCGAACGCCACGGTGCACGCCGTGGCGGGACACTGGGGGCAAGCGCAGTGCGTGGTCGTTTGGCCCGTGGTGGTCAAAAAGGTACACGTCGGACACTGCCAAAGGAGCAAGTTGGCGTACCCCAACTTCACCGTGCGCCCGGCCTTTCGTTCGGCGGCGTGCCGTTTGGTATTGACCCCGGACAGGCGTTCCACCAACGTGGTTTTGCCGTTGCTGACCGACCCCACCAACCCAATGTTGAACCGACGGCGTTCCATGGCGTGTTTTTTTCATGCGGAGCAAATCTCGGGGCGACGTGGGAACACAGAATAAAACCACCGCCAACGAAAACAACATGGGTTTATTCGGAAAAAACCTCGGGGCGACGTGGGAACACAGAATAAAACCACCGCCAACGAAAACAACATGGGTTTATTCGGAAAAAACCTCGGGGCGACGTGGGAACACAGATCGGTACGCCCAACAGGTTGCGCCGAGCAAAAGAAGCATTTCGAGGCAGCACGCCAAGACCAAGGCGTCGTCCATCGGGAACTTGATGTACAGTCCGACCAGTCCAACCAGAACGAACTTGATCACGAACCAACGGAAGAACCACCACGCTCCGACCAGGTGAAAGAGGAGTGCGGCCACACACAGTCCCACGTCCGACCAGGGCAGCGGCTGGCTCTCGACGTGGTGAAACAGACCTCGGCCCATGACGGTGATAATATGGGGCAGGTTGGGGGCCAACCCACATACCTCTAGGGCTGGCTACGGGAGTTGGGAGGCTGAAATGTGGTGTTCAACGTGTTTCGATCTCGGCTACCGTGGATAACCAGTCCGAGCCGGATCAGGCAAAGCGGTTGGTGTTTCGATCTCGGCTACTGTAAATAACCACCGAGCCGGATCAGGCAAAGCATGTTGTTGGTTTAACGTTTCGGTTTTGGCTACTGTGGATGAAAGGCCCAGCAACCAATCCACACGTTACGACCGTCGAGGATGATGGCCCAAAACGTTCACGTGTATTGCTGTACCAAAGCGACGAGATCGGGGCAGAGCACCGTGGGGAGCACGTCATGCAACACCTGGGTTACGTGTTGAAGCCACTGTTGGATCTGGGGGTGCCAGGAGTAATGGTCGTGTGTGGCCAACCACTGCCGTGCTACGTAATGGGAAAAAAGATCTGGACAACGGCGTGGCCACACCAACGGTGGCAATCTCCCATGCCAAGGGCAACCGTGTTGGCGTGCCCACTGCAAAAGGTGGATGTGGCCCTTGTGCAGCGCATTGCTACAGGTTTTTTCGGTCCACGGGCAACCGTGTTGGCGCAGCCACTGCAGGCCCTTGAGGCAGCCGTATTCGGCCGCTATTGCGCAAACGTGCTCATCCAACGGACAACCCTCCGAGACCGCCCACTGGAGCAACGGCAGGTCATGGTTGCGGATGGCCCCGTACAACACTTCTTCACTCCACGGACAGGGAGGGTTTTGGGCTCGGGCCCACTTCACGATGGCCACA
>Ga0105248_10002868_pt1 | contig 19138 bp, 15 predicted proteins | sample KBSS34metaG_FD_81524 | JGI IMG/M metagenome (GOLD analysis project Ga0105248, IMG submission 81524) | Switchgrass rhizosphere microbial communities from Kellogg Biological Station, Michigan, USA - KBS S3-4 metaG | ecosystem: Host-associated > Plants > Roots > Rhizosphere > Soil | place...
CGATCCCGACAAGAAGGGCGAGGTCGTGTGGAGCCTGCAGGTGGGCCGCGGTCTCGAGACCGGCGGCGGCGCGATCATGTGGGGTTCGGCCGCCGACGACGACATGGGGTATTTCCTCGTGACGCGGACGCAGCCTGTCCTCGGGCTGGCGGCGGTGCGCCTCGCGACCGGAGAGCTGGCATGGCGCGCGTCGCCGCCGGATGGGGGTGCAGCGCCGGTCACGGTGATTCCCGGCGTCGTGTTCGTCGGGTCCAGCGCCGGCACGGTGTACGCCTACTCCACGGCCGACGGCAAGGCACTTTGGCAATACGACACCGCGCGTGAATTCGAGACGGTCAACGGGGTTCCCGCCAAAGGCGGAACCATGAGTTCCGCGGGACCGGTCGTGGGGGACGGCATGGTGTTCGTACCGTCAGGCTACTCAGATCTCGGGAACGGCGTGCGCGGGAACGTCGTCCTCGCCTTCGCGCCGAAGTAAACACCCATACTGCGAGGAGCACGATGATCCGCACACGCCTGACCGTTACGGTGATTGCCGCCATCACGTGCGTCACCACGTTTCTGAGCGTCGCGACGGCCTCCGCCCAGGCGCCCCGACGCGTGGCGCTCGTCGGCGGCATGCTGTTGACCGGCTACGAAGTGCCGCCCATTCATCACGCGGCCGTTCTGATCGAAGGCGACAAGATTGTTGCCGCCGGCCCGGCCTCCGAGATCAAGATCCCGGCCGACGCCACGGTCATCGACACGAGCGGCCGCGTCATGCTGCCCGGGCTGATCGAAACGCACGGGCACCTCGTCGTCCTGGGGCACGGCAGCTACGACACCTGGTTTCCGTGGATCAACAGCCATGGCGGCGACGCGACCATGACGCGCGTCATGGAGATCGCCGCCAAACAGTTGCTGATGGCGGGCGTGACGACGACAATCGACCTGGGCGCGCCACTCAAGCCCATCCTCAGCATTCGCGACCGGATCAACAAGGGCGAGGTGGCCGGTTCGCGCATGCTGGTCAGCGGACCGTGGATCGCGCACCTGGGGGCGACCGGCGGCGGCGGGGCGATGCAGGTCGGCTTCGGCGGCCTGAACACCGCCACGCCGGAAGAGGCCGCGCGCGAGACCGAGCGGCTCGCGGCGGCAGGCGTTGATCTCATCAAGGCGCACTCGGGCCTCACCCTCGCCGACTACAAGGCGATCGTCGAGACGGCGCACAAGAACCGGATCAAGGTGTACGCGCATGTCTACGCCGAGCAGGACGTTCGACACGCGTTGGATGCCGGCGTCGACGTGCTGCAGCACGTCGGGTCGGCCGGGACGGCGCCGCCCTACAGCAAGGAGCTGATCACCGACATCGTCAATTCGGGTCGACCGGTCGTCGTGACGGCCGCGCATCGGGCATGGATGTACGAAGACACGGCGGCATTCCCGGAGCGGCTGCAGGATCCGGACCTCAAGAAGGCGTTCGGCCCGGAGATTTACGCCGAGGTCCAGGACTCGCTCAAGAACTGGTGGACGCTGGGCTACTTCCAGCGGACCGACCGGGAAATGCTGTTTCGCGAGCGCGGCGTGAAGCAGTTCATCGAGTCAGGCGCGGTCATGGGCATGGGCACCGACTCGGGCACGCCGATGAATTTCCACAGTGAAGCGTTGTGGCGCGAGATCAAGGTCCACGTCGACATGGGCATGACGCCGATGCGGGCGATTGCCGCCGCGACACGCGTCAACGCGCAGATCATCGGCAAAGGCAGGGAGCTGGGGGCGATCGAGCCTGGTAAGATCGCCGACATCATCGTGGTGAACGGCAACCCGTTGTTCGACATCACGGCGCTGTCGCACGTCGAGATCGTCATGAAGGACGGCCGCATCTACAAGGGCGAGCCGCTGTCCGATCCGAAAACACGAGGCCCGAGCCGCGGGAAATAGCGGAGCCACGCGATCGGTCGAGACGCTGATCTGAAATCAGAGAACGAGGAGCCTGTGGACGTCAGCACAGTAGCGCTCCGGATACCTGGATTCGAGTGTCGAGGTCACAGATGAATCGTCGCTTTGCTGGTGGTATGGCGGTCGCCGTTGCCGCGTTGGGCGTCGCGCTGGTCGCGCAGCGCGGCGGGAATCGTCAGCGACTCGCTCCCGGTCAGGAGTGCCCGCCAGGCACCACGGAAACCCGCCCGGGCGCCTGCCAGGCGCCCGAGTTCCCGGCGCCGAGCATCGTCGACTACCGCCCGAAGTCGACGCTCGTCACGGCGGAGCATCTCGTGCCGAAATCGAAGTTCCCGTCGATCGACATCCACGGACATCCGCCGGCGCTCACCAGCGCCGAGTCAGTCGATCGCGTCGTCGGCGAGATGGACAAGCTGAACGTGCGCGTGATGGTGAGCGCCGACAACTCGTCTGGCGATCGGCTGTCGCGCGCGCTGGCCGTCGTCAACGGCAGCAGGCACAAGGATCGATTCCGCGTGCTGGCGGGCATCAACTTCAGCAACGTCGGATCCGATTGGGGCGCACGGGCAGTCGCGCAGCTCGAAGCCGACATCAAGGCCGGCGCGATCGGCGTCGGCGAAGTGCCGAAGTCGTTCGGCCTTCGCAACCGGAAGCCCGACGGATCGCGGTTGCATATCGACGATCCCGAGCTCGATCCCGTCTGGTCGGCGTTCGCACGCCTGGGCGTTCCCGCGTTCATTCACACGGCCGAGCCGCAGGAGTTCTTCCAGCCGCTCGACATGCACAACGAGCGGTGGCTCGAGCTCGCCCTGTTTGCGGATCGGCGCAACAACCAGCCGGGCGGCGTCACGTTCGAAGAGCTGCTGACGGAACGGAACAACGTCTTCCGCAGGCACCCGAAGACGCAGTTCATCGCCGCGCATTTCGGCTGGCACGCCAACGACCTGGCGCGGGCGGCGAAAATGCTCGACGACTTCCCCAACGTCACCGTGGAAGTCGGCGCCATCCTCTACGACCTTGGACGTCAGCCGCGCGCCGCACGCGACTTCTTCGTCAAGTATCAGGACCGCATCATGTTCGGCAAGGATGCGTTCGAACCGAGTGAGTACCCGTACTACTGGCGCGTGTTCGAAACCGCGGACGAGTACTTCGACTACTACCGTAACTATCACGCCTTCTGGAAGCTGTACGGAATGAGTCTTCCGGACGAGGTGCTGAAAAAGCTCTACTACAAGAATGCGTTGCGCGTTGTGAAGGGCCTGCCGCAGACCGGTTGGCCCCAGTAGCGCAGCGTGCCGAGGATCTTGTACTCAGCACGATACCCTTCGTAGAATAGAGATGTCGCCGGGACTGGCGATCTGAAAGGGATCACGATGTCGGCAAAAACCCGAGCCTGGGTTGACTCCTGGAACCGCGTGAAGGACCGCCCGGAGGAAGAGCTGTCCGAGTATCTCGTGAAGAAATGCCGGAACGGCTTCCAGGTGGCGAAGAAGCCCGCCCGCAATCAGAAGGACGCCTGGGTGACGCTGCTCGCGGAGCCTGACAGGACGAAAGACACCTTGAGTCCGTTGGCCATGCGCCTGGTCGACCATGTCCGTCGTTGTCTCGAACGCGAGGGCTACGACTTCGATCTCAATCTCGACGACACTGGCGGCGTCGCGTACGCCGAGGTCCACTTTCGCACGCTGACGAAGAAGCGGCCGGCCGCGGCCTAGCAACAGGCCCCACCTGCCCTCCCGGGCCCACCTGTCCCACAGTGGGACGTCGGCATCCCGAAAGCGGTCAGTCTGCGGGCGCACACGGCGCATCTTCGAGCGATTGGTCTGGGTACAAGATTCGCTTAGCCGACGCTCATGATGATCCGCTATGCCCCTTTCCTTTGCGTCGCCGTCCTCTCCGCGCAAGGCAGCCTGGCTCCCGATCTCGCGCGGGTGAACGACGCGAAAAGCTGGCGGGTGCTCGACGCCGACGCCAGCGTGGAAGGCTCGATCGTGCGTTTGAAACCACATGGTGATCCATCTGTCGGCAGCCACATCGGTTTGGCACTCCTGCAGAACGTGAAGTTCTCGGAAGGCACGCTGGAGATCGATTTGCGCGGTGGCGGCAAGCAGGCGGCGAGTTTCGTCGGCCTGGCATTCGGCGCCGCGGACGCGAAGACTTTTGAAGCTGTGTACTTTCGCCCGTTCCGGTTCGCAGACGACGACCCGGACGCGCGCCGTCACGCGGTGCAGTACGTCGCGTGGCCTGAGTACACGTGGGAGAAGCTGCGCAAGGACAAGCCTGGCGTTTATGAAGCCGCCATCCAGCCCGTTCCGGATCCCGCCGGGTGGTTTCATGCCCGCATTGACGTGACGAAGCAGAAAGTCAGCGTCTCGGTCGACGGCAGCACGCAGCCGTGCCTGGTGGTCGATCGTCTGGGTCATCGACAAGGCGAGGTCGGCTTGTTGGTGGACAGCATGCCCGGCGCCTTCCGGAATCTCCGCATCCAGCCGGCGAGATAGCCAGATTTCCATATCCAGGTAGCGATCTGCGGGTCGCAGCCGAAACGCGCTCCAGCCGCCGCTCAATGATTGACTCCGGGCATGGTAGCTGACCATGATCAGAGCGTTGAGTTACGAGGAGATGGCAATGAAACGAGTCGTGATGATCGGCACCGTCGCTGTACTGGCGCTCTTTCCCGCATTGTCGATGGCCCAGACGCCGCCGGCCGGCCGCGGCAATGCAGGCGCTACCCGCCGCTCCTTCGAGAAATTCACGGTCGAAGGCCAACCCATCGACAAGCGCGCGCCGGAACTGGATACGGATCATCCGGTGTTTCCGGGGCAGACGCATGCTCCCTATCACAAGACGACGGACGTCGCGGTCACGACCATCGCCAGCGGGCTGGACACCCCCTGGGCGGTCGCGCTCCTGCCGAGCGGACGTTTTCTGATCACGGAAAAGGCGGGCCGCCTCCGCATCCTCAACAAGGATGGTTCGGCGTTGCACACGATCACGGAAAACATGCCGCCGGTGTTTTACCGCGGACAGGCCGGCCTCCTCGACGTCGCGCTGGATCGGAACTTCGCGAGCAACCACCGAATTTTCTTCGTCTACATGCGCCCGGTTGATGCCGACACGTGCGTCCAGGCTATCGACAGTGCCACGTTGGACGAGGACGCCGGCGCGGTGTCGAACGTGCAGACGATCTTCAAGGGCACGCCGTTCACCAACCGGGCGTTGAGCCAGACCGGTTCTCGCATCGCCATCGATCCGAAGGACGGCAATCTGTTCGTCGCGATTGGGGACCGCTCGACCGGCGATCCGCTGCCGTTGCAGGCGCAGCAACCCGATAAGTACCTGGGGAAAATCATCCACATCACGCCCGAAGGCAAGCCGGCGCCCGGCAATCCGTCACTGGGTCTCCCGGAGGTCTGGACGATGGGTCATCGCACGCCCCAGGGTTTGACGTTCGCACCCGATGGCCGTCTGTGGGAAGTTGAGCATGGTCCGCGCGGCGGCGATGAGCTGAATCTGATCGAGAAAGGCAAGAACTACGGTTGGCCGGTGATCGTGCACGGCATCAACTACCCCGGCACCAAAATCGGCGACGCCATTGTCGAGAAGCCGGGGCTCGAGCAGCCGCGGTACTACTGGGATCCGGTCATCGCGCCGTCCAGCCTGGTCTTCTATCGAGGCGACCTCTTTCCGCAGTGGAGGACCAGCGCGCTGGTGGGTGGCCTGGCCGGCATGGCGATTTTCCGTCTCGAGTTGGACAAGAACGACAAGGTCGTCAACGAGGAAGCGTTGCTGACGGACCTCAACGAGCGGATCCGCGACGTGCGCGTCTTTCAGGACGGTGCTGTCTACGTGCTGACCGAGGGTGCGGGCGGCAAGCTGCTGAAGCTGACGCCGAGCAACTCGCAAACGCGCCAATGAGAAGGTCCTCTCTACTCCACACGGCCTGGACCTTCCTCGAACCGAGTGCCGCACTTGGCACAGCGCGAGGGCAACAAGCGCCCGGGTTCGCTGCCGATCCTGGCCCGACACACAGGACATGGCGCGAAGGCACCCAGCACCGCCGCTGAGACCGCGAGCTCGATGAAGACCGCGACGGCGACGGCCCGTGCCGTCGGACTGGATCCGGACCGGAAAAAGAGCCAGGCCGTCGGCACCAGAGACGCGAACGCACCGAGAATGCAGGTCAGAAGTACGCCGCGCAAGCGGCGGTACTTCCGCATCTGGACCGGGGTCGGGACAGTGGCGACCGTTGTTCTTCTCCTCTCAGTTGGTCATGACCCAGACGGCCACGTTCACACCCAGCGCATAGCCCTTCGGCGAATAGGTCTCGAAGTAGTCCCGGTTGTCGCCTTCCCGCTCCCAGCTGTCTGACACGTCAGAGTTCATGCTGACGAGCACAAGCAGCCTGTCGTGGTCCTCGAACACGCCGTAGTAGTGCACGGTTGACGGTCCGATCTCGGAATCCTGACCCGAACGCTGCCAAGAGCCGAGCGACGGGATCTGCGGGAGCGGGTTGACGTGATAGAGAATCGAGAACATCGGGTGCTCGACGGGCAGGTCGATGATCGTTGCGCCCGGCAGGATTCGCATGAGATTCGGACGGATGTACTCGAAGTCCGGATCCCAGTTGTCGTCGATCCAGAGGAAGCCGCCCTTCAACAGATAGTCGTGCATGCGCGCGGTCTCTTCAGGTGTGAAGTCGTAGTTGGCCGCATTCTGCATACGCAGGTACGGACACCTGAAGAGATTCGGATCCGTGGCGGTGACGTTCGCAAAGCCGGGGTCGTCATTGTTCCAGCGGCTGATCGTGGTTCTGGTCAGCTCGGAGAGACGCACCATGAAGTTGTAGTCCGCTTGCGGATAGTCGTCGCCCCAGCCGGACTTTCTGGCCCTGCGAATGTTCTGGTAGCGCAGGCGGCAGAACGTGAAGCCGAGTGGCTTGTCGGGGAGCCCGTGATTGATCGGTATCTGGAGGTTCCGTCCGTTTGTCAGGATGTGCTGCTGCGCCGCGCCGCTGGCGACGGCCAGTCCCAGCGCCAGCGCAAAGGCCAGTGCGAACCGCATCCGTCGAGCTGATGCCCGCGTCCGTCGCATGTGAGGATCGTACAACGACTTCCTGAAGCTGCGCGTCAGGTCACGATAAAGACGTCTTCATTCCGGGACCGGATAGCAGTGGTACCGGACCACCGAGCCGGTACGGTGCGAGCGGCCACAGTCGGCCAGAGCCGCTGGCACATCCTCCGTCGACACCCCGCGCTGGAGCACATAGTCGAACTCGAAGCCGTCCTGGTATTGGAAGTGGACCACGATCGACCACAGTCCCTGTCCGTTGGCGGCCAGCCCCGTGACCTGGAATCCGATCAGTGCGGTCAGGGCAGCGACGAACACTCCCGGCATCAGCATCCTCTTCATGGCTTTCAACACCGTCACTCTACGCATTTGCTCCTCCTCACCAGGTAAATCGAAAACGAGCGGCGATTCCCGCCACCCCCCGGTCAGGCCATCCCGTGCCGGCTGATGCCGCACGAAGAGCCGTTGGCGTTATGCCGCGAGGGCTGTGCGGCGATCGCGATATGCTGATCAGCCTGCTTTGGTTCAGCTGCGCAATACAGCGTTCTGCGTGGTTGGCCGCTCTTCATCAGGAGGCCCAGGGTAAATGGCGAACACGGAATGGTGGCAGCGCGGACCCATCGACGGCATTCCCGCCGTCCTTCAGCCAATCGCGCACATCCTTTTTCAAGTTCGCGAGAGTGTCGGCGAGATCGTCGAGCCTTTGACCGAACAGGAGTGGAACGCGCGCCCTGCAGGCGTAGCTTCCGCGGCCTTTCATGTGCGGCACATTGCCGGAGTCATCGATCGCCTCTTCACCTATGCCCGCGGCAACGCACTATCGACAGAACAGCTCGCGGCGATTCGGTTGGAAGGTCAGGAGCTTCTCACGGCGGACGTCGCGCCGACTCTTCGCGCCTTGTCCGCGCGAGTCGACGCAGCCGTCGCGGAGCTTCGCACCATCGACGTGACAACACTCGGCAACTTTCGCGGCGTGGGACGGGCCCAGCTCCCTTCGACCGTCATCGGCTGCCTCGTGCATGGCGCAGAGCACGCGATGCGTCACGTCGGGCAGCTTTCGGTCACCGCGCGTATCGTTCGGTCTGGTATCCGTTAAGCGCAGATTGAACGCGAAACCGATGCGGCCGGGCGGCCGTCATCGTTGACGCAACGGGCCGCTCGAAACTTCGTCCTATCGAGTCGCGCCCCTCGTGGTGAGCAAGAAGTCCCGCACGAGCCGGTTGAACTCGTCGGCGCGCTCGAGCTGCGGCATGTGGCCGCAGTTGTCGATGATCACTTTGCGGGCGCCGGGAATGGCCTTCTCGAGGCGGTCCGCACCGGCGGGATTCGCGAGCTCGTCGTACTTCCCCCAGACGATCAGCGTCGGCGCTTTTACGGCGCGCACCTCTTGTTCGCTCAGGCTGCCCCGCTCGCCGGCTTCCTGCATCTTGGTGATCGTGAACGCCGCCCGCAGCCGCAGCGTCAGCTGCTCGTCGACCATCTTTTCGGTGACCAGGCTCTTGTCGTGGAACAGGATGCGGAAGAACTCGCGCGTCTCGTCACGCGTCACGCTGTTCTGCAACTGCCGGCGACGCAGCGCTTCCGGTGTCGGCGATGGAGCCGCTGCGCCTGCGGCCGAACGATAGCCACCGCCATCGGCGAGGACGATCCGATCGACCATCTCGGGGTAATGCACCGCGGTGTAGAGGGCAACGCCGGCCCCCATCGAGTTGCCGACGAGAGACGCCTTCGGCACTCCGGCCGCTTTCAGGAACCCGACGAGGAATTCCGCGAGCATCCCGGTGTGGTAGTTCGCGAGCGGCTTGTCGGACTCGCCGAAGCCGATCTGATCGAGCGCAAAAACGTGGAAGTCCTTCGCGAGCGGCTCGATGTTCGGCGTCCAGCGGGATCCGTCACCCCCGAGACCATGCAGCAGCACCACCGGTGCGCCGCGGCCGGCTTCGAGATAGTGCAGCTTGAATCCCAGTACGGTCACGTCCTTCCCGGCCGCGGCGGCGCGCGGCTGAGCCGTGGCCACGATCGCCGCGACGGCCGCCGCAACCGCGATGACGAAATTTTTCTCGAACATGAGCGCATTCTATCAGCGCCTGCCGGCCACGGGCCCCAAACCGGCGGAGGGTGCCGAGTCACAACGGCGGTCCGGACGCCACGGGCTAGAACTCGATCAACGCAACAATGCGGATACGGCAGGCACGATTGGGGGGCTCATCCCCCGCCGATAACGAGCGACCGGAAGAACGCCACGAACTGCGCGAGGCCCAGGCAAAGCAGCAGAACGACCACGACGCGGGGCCATCTCGATTGCCTCGTCCAACAGAAGCGCACACCGAGGGTGCATAGGATCGTGCCGAACAGCGGCAAGCCCAGCGCCTTCTGGATAGCGCCCGGCTCCGCGAAGCCTGCCGGCACGAGCGGAGATGCGACGAACCCGACGGCGATGCTCCAGAGTAGAGCGGACTCCGCGGCTGTTCGCGGTCGTTCAGGCCTTGCGAGGTCGTAGGCGGCCACGCCTAAGAACATGCCCGGCGCCATCAGGAATGTCCCGGCTGACGCCGGCCCCGCGGCGCTGTAGAACAGGCGCGTCGGGTCGAAAAAGTTCCAGTAGATCGACGCCCACTCCGCGAGCGAGAAGTAGTTCATCAACCTGAGCGCCAGCGACCAGGGATTGCGAATGTACGCCTGGTGCAGGAACCAACGGCCGAACGTGTCGAAATACGAGGTCGGGTGAGCCACGAACCAGAGGGCCATCGGCATAATCACCGCAGCCGAGGCGACTGCTGCCGGCCATGTATCGTGAACGCTGAGCAGGCAGACACGGCCGAGACCGATCGTCACAACGGCGCCAATGATCACGACCAGGAATGCTCCCGAAGGCTGTGCGTATGCGCAGACGGCCAACGCCGCCGCGGCGACCGCAATCGCCTGCCGTGAGCGCGTCTCGGCGAAGCGCGTGACGGCGATGAAGGAAATCAAAAGGGGCGGGATGATCCAGACCCCGTCGAGCGTTCCGGTTCTCGCCGATGCCACGTACGCCGGGTTGGACAAAAGAAGGAGCGCAGCGAGCCAGCCGAGCGCTCGCTGGCGGAACAGGTCAGCCGCGAACACATACATGAGCGCGATACCAATCGCGCCGACCACGGCCGCCGCCTGGCGCCCCGGGTGCTCTGCACGCCGTACAGCAGCAATGGCCAGCGTGGTGTACACGGGAACGGGCGGAAGCCAGAGCTCGGACGAGACCCGGACGAACACCGGCAGAAACCTTCCGGCATCGTCGTGTCCACGTCGAACCGTCAGCAGATCGACGGCGGCATCGAGCGGCTTTTCGTTCGCAGTTGGTGGCGGCTCACCTGCGCGGCACATGTACAACCCAAGCGCCAGTACCGCGAGCAGCGCGGCGGCAGCGATATCCTGACGATGTCGGGTTGAAGGCACGCCGGTCAGTTCCTCCGGAGGATAGCGGCGGCTGGTTCACCAGCCACCCCATTCACGACCTGCACCAGCGAACAGCCCACCATCGACAGGATCTGGTCGATGCGCGGATCGCGCGCATCGAAAACGAGCAGGCTGCCGGTCGGAATCGCGCCGGGACTGATGGGCAAGCTGAAGTGTCGTGTCCGTGTCCACAGGTCTTCGCGACGCCGCTCGAGAAGATAGAACTCCCATTGGTACACGTGCGGCGAGCCGGCGTCCTCGCTCAGGAACACCTGCGGCACACGAGACGCGGCGTCGCTCGAGATCACGTAGTCGGCGACCGCTTCCAGGTTCATCGTGTCGAACCGGGCGGCGGACGCCGTCTGGTATCCGGTCAGGTAGTACCGTTCGAACCCTACGAACTGGAACGGAACGGCGACGAGGAGCGCCACACCGAACAGACGGGCGGTCCGGCCGCCTCGCTCGAACAATCGCTCGAGGCCGATCGTGCACAGCAGGGCGGCAAACGGCACGACCAGCAGATCGCGCGGCGTGTAGAACTTGGGATCCTGCGGCATGGCGAGAACGATCGGCAGCGGGGCGAAGAAGAACCCGAACACCAGCACCTCGCGGCGGGGATCGCTGCGACGCCGGAGAATGCTCCAGATCCCGAGTGGCAGCAACACAGCCGCGGCCACCGGGAGGACGCCGCCTCGGCGCGTCGCGAACATCGGATTCGAGCCGCCTGAAAAGAGCAGGTAGGACGGACCGAGATACCCCCAGTAGATGTTGATTCGTTCGGCGATCCGCCAGCCGGTCTGCACCTTGTAGTGCGAGAACATCGCCGCGGGAAGCGAGGGGTTGGCAAAGAGCGCCGGAACAATCACCACGAGAGGAACCGCGAATCCGGTCAGCAGCCATCGATACGTCCGCGGCGGCGCACTGAGCCGGCGAAACACCAGACAGGTGGCCGCGACGTAACCGGGCATCACGATCCACGAAGAGATGTGCGTAAACAGTCCGAGACCGAGCAGCAGCCCGATCGCCGCGGGCACCCATGCGGGCGCCGATTCCACGTAGAGGCTCAGGCACCACAACCATGCGAGCGCAATCGGCAGCTGGCAAAAGTAGTCCAACGCTCGCCGCGCAAAAATGTAGTGAGCGGGGGTCAGCGACAGCATACCCGCCGCGACGACCGCGTACCATCCGTTCGAAAACAGCTTCCGCGCGACGAGATAGATCAGGATCACGTTGACGATCGCCAGGATCGTCGTGGGCAGCCGCAGCGACCAGGCCGACGGTGGAACGAACCGGAATACGCCCGCGACGAGATAGAACAGTGCCGGCTGCCACCAGGTTTCGGATTCGCTGTCGGGATTCACCGGGTCAGTGATGTGAAAGAACAGGGGCCAACGGTTGCCCGCCAGGTCGGTCCCACGCGTCACGAGCGAGTGTGCGTGAAGCGCGAAGCGGGCCTCGTCGACGGCGACCACTACCGGCACCGAGTCCAGCGCACGGAAATACCAGGCGGCGGTCCCCGCGAGCACCGCGACCATGGCGATCGGAACGAGCCAGCGAGTGCGGCTCGAGGGAACAGCGAGGGCCGTTCGAGTTGGCAAGAAATACCTCGGCGCGGAGGCGCAGCTGGGGCGCGCGACCACGGAACGGGTAAGCCTATCACCCGCGCGATGCGCGGCAGAGGACGCAAGGCCGTTATGCTGCTGGCGGCTGATCTGGCTTTTCACTAGAATCACAGACTTCATCCACCAGAAACACTCGGCCTCAAGGTGACCGGAGTCGCAACAATGAAGGTCGGGATTATCTCGGCGTATATGGACACGGACCGGAAGGGAGAGCCGAACCGCGGCTTCCTCCAGCCGCAGGTCGGTCCGCTCATCGCCGCGCTGCTTCCGCCTGACACGTCAATCGACATCGTGTTCGACACCTGGCGCGACCCTGATTGGACGCAGGACTACTCGCTCCTCTTCATCAGCGCGCTCCATTCGGATTTCGATCGCGCCCGGCAGATCTCGCACTACTGGCGGCGCCGAGGCGCGAAGACGGTCATCGGCGGCGTGTTCGCGACCATGTTTCCCGCGCTCTGTCAGCCGTTTTTCGACGCGGTCGCCATCGGCGATGCGGAAGGCTTGGTGCCGAAGTTGTATCGGGACTTCTGCCGCGGCGAGCTGCAGCCGATTTACGTCGCCTCGGCGTACGACGCAGAAGCCGTGCCCGTCCCCCGCCTCGACCTCGCCAAAGATCAGCAGGGCATGCCGATGTCGTTCGAGGCCACGCGAGGATGTCCATTCGCGTGCGATTTCTGCACGCTGACGGGTATCGGCACACGCTTCCACGCGCGCCCGACCGAGCTCGTCGTTCGCGATCTGAAAGAGGGCCGGCAACTGCTCAAGGGCAAGATCCCCGCGTACCGGCTCCCGGCCGTGCTGTTTGTCGACAACAACATCGGCGGCAACCTGCCGTACCTGGCGCGTCTCTGCGAGGCCCTCACCCCGCTGCGCATCCGGTTCGGCGCATCGATCACCTTCAACTGCCTCCTCGACGAGGACATCGTCAAGGCGCTCGCACGCGCGGGATGCCGCGTGCTGTTCACCGGGCTCGAGAGCTTCAATCCTGCCGCGATCGCCGACATGCGCAAACACCAGAATCTGCTCGACTCGATCAGATTCGCCCTGGACCAGTGCCGGCGTCACGGCATCCTTGTGATGTCCGGTTTGATGCTGAGCCCGTCCACGGACGACTGGGCCTATGTGCAGACGATTCCGGCCAAGCTGCAGGACACCGGGCTGCACATCCCGAACTACATCTGCCTGGAGTCTCCGTTCCCGGGCACGCCGTACTTTCAGCGGCTGGCGACCGATCCGCGGAACGTGTTCCTGCCGAACGCGCTGTTGCGGGATTTCAACGGGTACACGCTGGTGGTCCGCCCCGAGCGTGAATCGGTGGACGATTTCGTCGGACAATACAAATGGGTGCTCGACGCGACCTACACCAAAATTCGCAAGGCGAGGAAGCTCGTCGAGGATCTTCCTCAGCTGTTTGCGTCCGGTGTCTGGGAATCAGGGATGGTCGACATCGTCCATCAGTGCTTTGCAGGCTACACGCTTCCGTGTCCGGGTCGCACGTATCTGGCTGCCTCGGACGTACCGCCCCCTGAGTGCGCGCAAGTGCCGTTTCTGCCGGACGACTTCGACTCGGACGACGAATACCACGCGGTAATGGACCCCTCCAGGGTTACGGACGAGTCCGGCACGGTGCTTCCAGGCTGGACCCGGTCGACGCGGCTGTTCGAGCGCAACGGACGCATCTCGGAACAAGCTCTGCGATTCGTGGAAGTGGTCTAGAACTCGCGTGCGCCGATAGCCGTCGTCTCCTGTACGAGGCATTCGAGCTTGGGCTTCCGCAACCGTTGGGGTAACGTTCAAAGGACGGTCCAGGAAACCGCGCCACCTCACGGAATGAGCGGATTGATGTTGATGTTCGCCCCGGGAACTCGATTTGGTCATTATGAGCTGATGGCCCGGCTCGGGGCCGGCGGCATGGCAGAGGTCTATCGCGCCCGGGACCTGACGCTCGGGCGGCAGGTGGCCATCAAGGTTCTTCCCGCCAACGTGCTCGTCGATCGCAATCAGGAGGCGCGATTCCGGCAGGAAGCCACGACGGTTTCGTCCATCAACCATCCCAACATCGTCACGATCTTCGAGATCGGTACGACCGATGACGTGATGTATATCGCGATGGAGCTCGTCGAAGGCAAGACGCTGCGCCAGTTCCTGACCGGCGGGGCATTACCGATGGCGACGGTGCTCGCCGTCGGTGCACAGGTTGCCGACGGTTTGGCGAAAGCCCACGCCGCCCAGATCGTCCATCGCGATCTCAAGCCCGAGAACATCATGGTCACCGACGATGGCCTGGTGAAGGTTCTGGATTTCGGCATGGCGAAGGTCGGCGGTTCGACGCCGAACCAGGTTGAGGATCTCGCCACCGGGTCGTTCTTCACCACGCGGCCGGGCGTCGTGCTGGGCACTGCGGCGTACATGTCGTCCGAGCAGGCCCGAGGGCAGCCCGTCGACTTCCGTTCCGATCAGTTCGCGCTGGGCCTCGTGCTGTACGAGTTGGCGACCGGCCGGCACCCATTCCGGCGCGAGAGCGCCGTGCAGACGATGTCGGCGATCATCGACGCGACACACGAGCCGCTGCTCTCCGTCGCTCCAAGTGCGCCGCAGCAGCTCGCCTGGATTGTCGACCGGTGCCTGTCGAAGAATCCGGAAGATCGGTACGCTTCCACCCGGGATCTTGCGCGAGACCTGCAACAACTGGCGGGTTATCTCTCGGGGAGCGGCATCGTGCCGATCGCGCCGCCGCCGAAGGCGAAGCCGCGCGCGGCGACCCGGCGCGCGATCGACTCGATCGCGGTGCTGCCCTTCGTGAACGCGAGCCGCGACGCCGACACCGATTACCTGACCGAGGGCATCACCGAATCGATCATCAATTCGCTGTCGCAGGTTCCGAAGCTGAAAGTCATCGCGCGGAGCACGATGTTCCGCTACCGGGATCGGGCCGACGACGCGCAAGCGGTTGCCACGGAGCTGCAGGTGAGGGGGGTGGTGACCGGACGCGTCCAGATCCGGGGGGACCACCTGCTCGTATCGGCCGAGCTCATGGACGCCGCCCGAGGATCGCAAGTCTGGGGCGGACAGTACAACTGCAAGTTCGCTGATGTCTTTTCGATCCCGCAGGAAGTCGCCACCGAGCTCACCTCGGCGTTGCGCGTCCGCCTGACCGGCGCCCAGCGAAAACAGCTGGGACAGCCGCAGTCGCACAGCGGCGAGGCGTATCAGCTGTACCTCCGCGGACGGTTCGCCTGGAACAAGCGGACGCCCGACGAGATCAAGCGCGGCATGGATTTCTTCGAGCGGGCCACGCACGCCGACCCGACCTTCGGGCTCGCCTACGCCGGCCTTGCCGACTGCTACTGCGTGTTGGGAGCGGGCGAGTTCGCGATGTTCCCGCCCCGGCAGATGATGCCGAAGGCGAGAGCGGCGGCGGTCCGAGGGGTCGAGCTCGATGACACGCGGGCCGAAACGCACGCCGCCATGGGCAGCGTCAGCTTCTGGTACGACTGGGACTGGGCGGCCGCCGAGCGCGAGTTCCGCCGTGCCATCGAGCTGAACCCGGGATACGCGGTCGCACACGGCTGGTACGCGGAATTCCTCTCGGCCATGGGACGCTTCGACCAGGCGATCGAGGAAGCGAGGCGGGCGGCCGATCTGGATCCTCTGTCGATCGCCACGATGTGGACGCTCGCCCGGGTGCTGAACCTGTCAGGTGACCAGCTCGGCGCCATTGCCGAGATGAAGCGGTCGCTCGAAATCGATCCGGCGTCGATGCGGCCGTACTACATCATGGGTTGGGCGTACTACAAGATCGGACGCGTCGACAAAGCCTACGCGGCGCTCGAAGCGTCAATCGCACTTGGCGGAGACAATCCGTTCAAGAAGGGCTTCCTCGGTCACATCTACGCCGCCAGCGGGCGTGTCGACGATGCGCGCAAGTTGTTGAACGAGCTCATCGAGCTCTCGAAGACCCGATTCGTATCGGCCTTCTACATTGCGATTGTTTACTCGGGCCTGGGCGAGCTCGACGCCGCGTTCGAGTACATGGACCGGGCATTCGAGGAGCGATCGAGCTACCTGGCGTACGCCGGCGTTACGCCGTTCCTCGATGGCCTGAAGGCCGATCCGCGGTACAACCTCCTGCTGCAGCGTCTCGGCTTGCCGGCCGCCCTCCGCGCGCCCGACCACGTGCCGGACCGGCCGCAACCGTGAGCTTCGCCGAATACCACCAGTACGACGCGTTGGGACTGGCGGAGCTCGTGCGGACCCGCCAGGTCACGGCGACCGAGCTCGTCGAGGAAGCGATCCGCCGCATCGACGCGCACAATCCGTCAGTGAATGCCGTCGTTTACACGATGTACGACCAGGCACGCGCTGCCGCGCGCGGCGTGCTGCCGGACGGTCCGTTCACGGGTGTCCCGTTTCTTCTCAAGGACCTGCATTCCACCTGCGCCGGGATCCCGACCAGCAGCGGAAACCGTCTGTTGCGCAACATCCCCATGCCGCACGACAGCGAGATCGTCCGGCGCTTCAAGGCGGCCGGCGTGGTGCTGCTCGGCAAGACCAACACGCCGGAGTTCGGCCTGACGCCGTTCACTGAATCCGACGCGCTCGGCATCGCGCGAAATCCCTGGAACCTTTCACGCACGCCTGGCGGCTCCAGCGGTGGCTCAGGCGCCGCTGTGGCGGCGCGCATGGTGCCAATCGCCGGCGCCTCCGACGGCGGAGGATCGATCCGCATTCCCGCGTCGTGCTGCGGCGTGTTCGGACTGAAGCCGACGCGCGGGCGCACGCCGTGGGGCCCCGACCACGGCGAGGTCTGGCACGGACTGGCGATCGAGCACGCGATCTCGATCTCGGTGCGTGACAGCGCCGCGATGCTCGACGCGATCGCCGGACCCGACGTCGGCGCTCCCTACGACGCGCCGCCCCAGGTGCGTCCGTTTCGAGAGGACGCGGCCACGGAGCCCGGCCGTCTGCGGATCGCCTTCACCGCGCACCCGTTCCTCGGCCACACGACGCATCCCGACTGCGTGAAGGGCCTGGCCGCGACCGTCGATCTTCTTCGCCAACTCGGTCACGAGGTGATCGAGGCGGCACCGGAGATCGATCGCGAGGCCTTCGCGGTCGCGTTCCTCACCCTCGTCGCCGCCGAAGCGCGGGCCGAGATCGAGCAGGCCGCGAAGCTGGCTGGACGCGCGGTGACGGCCGGCGACTTCGAGATCGGGACGTATGCCGTGGGTCTCCTCGGCCACTCGATGAGAGCCGCCGATTATGTGAAGGCGATGAGGGTGCTGCAGGCCACCGGCCGCGTCATCGGCCGCTTCTTCGAAACGTGCGATGTGCTCCTGACGCCGACGCTGGCGCTGCCTCCCGTTCCAATCGGCGCGCTCAAGACCGCAGGCGGCCAGGTCGCGTTCCTCAAGTTGATTGGACGCTTCAACGCCGGCTGGCTGCTGAACGCACTCGGCGTGATCAACGCGCTCGCCGCCAAGGCGTTCGATTTCAGTGCGTTCACGCCGCTGTTCAACGTCACCGGCCAGCCTGCGATGTCGGTGCCCCTCGCATGGAACGACGACGGGCTGCCCATCGGGATGCAGTTTGTCGGGCGCTTCGGCGACGACGCAACGCTCTTTCGCCTCGCGGGTCAGCTCGAACGGGCACGGCCCTGGTTCTCGCGGATCCCGCCTCTGTGACCTAGCGTTCCGGGTGCAGCAGCGCCTGGTACGTCAGCGTGCGTGCCATGGACCCGAGCGGATCGCCGCCTGTGTCGCCCATGCGCTGAATCATGCCGACGAAGATCAGATCGTTCGTCGGATCGACCCAGAACCAGGTGCCCGCGGCGCCGCCCCAGCTCATCGATCCTTTGCCTTCGAGCGTTCCCGCCGCTCGCGGATCGTTCACGACCATGAAGTCCAGCCCGAAGCCCACCGCCTCGTTAAAACGAGCCGCGCCGATGCCGTTGGACGAGACGAGCACGCTCTTGGGGATCATGTTGGTGCCCATCATCTCCACCGAGGCCGGCGAGAGCAGACGCGCGCCATCCAGTTCACCTTTGTTGGCGATCATCTGTGTGAATCGTGCGTAGTCGCCGATCGTGCCAACCAGCCCGCCGCCGCCGGATTCCATCGACGGCGGCTCGAGGTAGGTCGGCATGGCCGAGCCGAACAATTCCTTCACTTCTTCGATCTTGCCGGTCTTCGGATTGCCGGCATACACCGCCGCGAGGCGGCTCGCTTTGTCGGCGCTGACGTAGAACGCCGTGTCGGTCATCTTCAGCGGCTTGAAAATCCGCTGCTGGAGGAACTCGCCGAACTTCTGGCCCGACAGCTTCTCGACGATGTAGCCCTGGATGTCGACGGCGGAGGAGTACGACCACTTCGTGCCCGGCTGGAACATCAGCGGTATCTCCGCGGTGCGCTTGATCATGTCCGCCAGTCCGTTGGCGCCGAGCACGCCTTTTTCGCGATAGAGCTTGTCGACGGGATGCTGGTCGGCGAGGCCGTAGCCGAATCCTGCCGTATGACTCATCAGCTCGCGCATCGTCGGCGGGCGCTGCATGTCCTGGATGGACCGGCGACCGTCGGCATCGGCTCCGGTCATGACCTTCAGCGCCTTGAACTCGGGCACGAACTTGGTGATCGGATCGTCCAGCTGCCATCTCCCGTCCTCGAACAGCATCATCATGGCGACGCCGGTGATCGGCTTCGACATGGAGTAGAGGCGGAAGATGGTGTCGCGCGTCATCGGCGCACCCGTGGCCAGGCTCCTGACGCCGTATGTCCCCTCGGACACGACCTGACCGTGCCGCGCCAGAAGCGTCGACATCCCGGCGACGCGCCCGTCCGCGACGACCTTCGCCATGTAGGCGTCCAGCTTCGCGAGCCGCTGCGAGTCGAAGCCAAGAGCTTCCGGGCTGGACGCCGGGTTCAGTGCCGCGGCGGCAGGAGTTGCGGCGCGGGACACCGTGGACGACGCTGGCGGACGGGACGATTGCGCGCTGACGTACCACGAGGACGTGAACGCCACGGCGGCCGAAACGAATACGGCGGAGACAGACGTGCGGCGGAGCATCGGACCTCCTC
>Ga0105248_10002869_pt1 | contig 19137 bp, 17 predicted proteins | sample KBSS34metaG_FD_81524 | JGI IMG/M metagenome (GOLD analysis project Ga0105248, IMG submission 81524) | Switchgrass rhizosphere microbial communities from Kellogg Biological Station, Michigan, USA - KBS S3-4 metaG | ecosystem: Host-associated > Plants > Roots > Rhizosphere > Soil | place...
AAGGAGCCGATCTCCCTCGAAACGCCGATCGGCGACGAGGAGGATTCGCATCTCGGCGATTTCATCGAGGACAAGAATGCGGTGATCCCGGTCGATGCGGCGATCCAGGCGAATTTGAAGGAAACGGTTACCCGCGTCCTCGCCTCGCTCACCCCGCGCGAGGAGCGCGTGCTGCGCATGCGCTTCGGCATCGGCATGAACACCGATCACACGCTCGAAGAGGTTGGTCAGCAGTTCTCGGTGACGCGCGAGCGTATCCGCCAGATCGAGGCCAAGGCGCTGCGCAAGCTCAAGCACCCGAGCCGCAGCCGCAAGATGCGGTCGTTCCTCGACCAGTAAGGTCGGTTTCGCAAAGATCAGATGAGGGCCGTGACGGGACGCCGTCGCGGCCCTTTTCCTATGCGTTACGCGAGCGGCTCGCGCGTGCCGGAAGAAGATTTGTTCACGCGAAGGCGGGGAGATTTTCGCGATTGGCCGCGTAGCGCACACCATCGTCGCGCTGCCCCAGGGCACGCTATCGATTCCGCGCTGCGCGAGCCCGAAACGCAACACCTCCGCGTCTCCGCGTGAACAACTGCACTTTCTTTGCAGGCCGCCCCACTTGTTCATCGCATCCGCTCCTTTTGGCGGCGATGCTATGGGACGGCCGGTTACCGGGCAAGGAACGGTCAGATTGCCGATCGGCGCGCATGTCAGGAAAAAAGGGAACCCCGGCGAGCGGGACCAGCCGCTCGCCGGGGTTCCGGATCACGCCGCGCCGATTGGGGGACGCTGCGTACACGTCGCCGTTAGCAGCCGATTTCTTACCATCGCGCCAATCATCGAACCGAAACGGTGCGATCACGCGACACCCGCGGCCGATCGACGACGCGGCGGGCCGATGCCGCCGCCGCGGACGGCGCGTAGGTTTAGACAGCCTTAACCGCCTCTACACCACGTCTTTACGCGCTTCGGTATATTCCTTGCGGTGAAACGGTCGTGCGCGCGAATTCTCGTCGCGCTCGCTCGGGGTGTCGGGGATTCATGGCGTTCGAATCGACTCAGTTGCGCGGCATCGGCGAAGGGTGGGACGTCATTGCCTCGCTCGCTGCCTCTGATGGCAGCGCGAGCCATCCCCATCTGCTGCGGCTGTCGCGCAACGGCGCGGCGCAGCGCGATCTGGCTGACGCGATCCACGCGCTTTGTTCGGTCCATGGCCGCGTGACCGTCCTGTTCGACGACGCGACGCGCGAGCGGGGCACCATATCGACAGGCGACTGGACCGCGCCGACCTGGGTGGCCGTCGCGACCGACGCGTTCGCGGTCGAATGCGCCTATCTCGCCACGCTGACCGCCGCCGTGGGGCCCCTGCCCTCGACACCCGGCCAGGCCGAGACCGACGCGGCGCTCGTCGCCCAGCGCCACGCTTTCCATATGCTGGCGCATTCCAGTCGTGCCGGTTGCGCGACCGGCGCCGCAGTGGCGCTGTTGATCGACTGGTACGCCTTTCGCGACGCGATGGACGTCGCTGCGGCGCGCTTCGGCGTGACACCGCCGGAAATGACGCTGCCCAACGAAATCGAAGTGGCGACGATCGTTGCGTCGATGTCCGGCTCGTCTGCGTTGCAACGCGCGATGGCATTCGGTGCGCAGCAGGTGTTCGCGCAGCATCGCGGGCTTTGGGATCTGCTCGAGGCCCGTTCGAGCGCGCGCGACCGGCACTGATTTGCCCGGCTCGCACTGAAAGCGGTGCCAGCCCGGTTCAGCTTTGCCGAACCGCGAACAAGCCACCGCTTGCGTTGCCGGGCATAATCCCCCTATCCCCAAACCCGATTTTCAAATGAAACGGGATTTGTCCGGATGAAGCGTTTCGAGGGCACGCAAAGCTATGTCGCCACCGACGACCTGAAGGTCGCGGTCAACGCCGCCGTGACGCTGCGCCGCCCGTTGCTGGTCAAGGGCGAACCCGGCACCGGCAAGACCGTGCTGGCCTATGAGATCGCCAAGGCGGTGGGCGCCCCGTTGATCGAATGGAACGTCAAGTCGACGACCAAGGCGCAGCAGGGTCTGTACGAATATGACGCCGTGGCCCGACTGCGCGACGGGCAGCTCGGCGACGCGCGCGTGCACGACATCTCAAACTATATCCGCCGCGGCAAATTGTGGGAGGCGTTCACTGCCCCCGAAGTGCCGGTGCTGCTGATCGACGAGATCGACAAGGCCGATATCGAATTCCCCAACGACCTGCTCCAGGAACTCGATCGCATGGAATTCCATGTCTACGAGACCAAGGAAACCGTGCGCGCGGCGGAGCGGCCGATCGTGGTGATCACCTCCAACAACGAGAAGGAGCTGCCCGACGCGTTCCTGCGCCGCTGCTTCTTCCATTACATCAAGTTCCCCGACCGCGACACGATGCAGGCGATCGTCGACGTGCATTTCCCCGGCATCCAGAAGATCCTCGTCAACAAGGCGATGGATATCTTCTATGACGTGCGCGAGGTGCCGGGGCTGAAGAAGAAGCCGTCGACCAGCGAATTGCTCGACTGGCTCAAGCTGCTGTTGCATGAGGACATGCCGCTCGAGGTGCTGCAGAACCGCGACCCGACCAAGGCGATTCCGCCGCTGCACGGCGCGCTGCTCAAGAACGAGCAGGATGTGATGCTGTTCGAACGCCTTGCCTTCATGGCCAAAAGGCAGAGCAACCAGCGGCCGTAAGGCACGCCAGCCATCGTGGCCGATCCCGAGGTGGGTGAGTTCATGCTGTCGAGAGACAGGCGAGCGTGGTTCTCAACGCATTAACCGCGGCGGACAACGGCGCGGTCACGCGTCACGCGCTACCGCGCCGTCATGCGCCCTGTCTGTTCGCGTCTTTCCCTCGCTCTCGCCGCGTTCGCGCTCGCAGCCGCACCTGCGCAGGCAACGTCGCTGCTCGACTATGTCGGCGAGTGCGTGCCTTTCGCCCGCGCCGCCTCCGGCATCCAGATCTATGGCGACGCCTGGACCTGGTGGGGCCAGGCCGAGGGGCGTTACCGACGCGGCTATGAACCGCAGGTCGGCGCGGTGATCGTCTTCGCACCCAGCGCACGCCTGCCGCTCGGCCATGTCGCGGTGATCAGCCGCGTGGTCACGTCACGCGTGGCGATGGTGACCCATGCCAACTGGTCGCGGATCGACGGCGAACGCGGCCATGCCGAACGCGACGTGACGCTGACCGACGTCTCGCGCAATGGCGACTGGAGCGCGGTCCGGATATGGTATCGCGACATGGATGGGCTCGGCAGCACCACCTACCCGGTCTATGGCTTCATCTACGGCACGCCGGCGACGCAGACCCAGCCACGCGCGAAGGCCGCACCCGAGCTGAGCGGGCGCGACCCTGATTATGTCGGCGCCCTGATCGACGCCTATGTACGCTGATCGGTTCGCCCGCTCCCGCCCGGAAAGCCGTTAACTCTTTGTGATCGCATCGTAGAAAGCTGAAAACCGGCACTACTTTTCAGCACGATGCTCCGATCACTCGTGGATGCGCCAGGCGGTTTCGGTGCAGACGTTGAAGCTGCGGCGAATCGTCGAGGTATCGTCCGAGAACACCGCCTTGAGGTCGAAGCTGCAATAGCAGGTGCCGTCGTCGAAATTGACCGTGACGGTCTGGCCCGGGCCGAGCACCTTGCGCCCGAGCACGTCTTCCTGCCACGAATCCGCCCCGACATTGGAGCCATAAAGTTCGCGCATCGAAAAGGTCGTGTCGTTGATCACCTTGATCCGGCGGTTCTTGCCGTCGCGACACTGCGCCTCGGCGCCGCTCGCCAGGAATAGGGCGGAAAAGGCGACCAACCCAAGGCCGACAAACTTCATCTTCATGACAACCCCCGTTGCTGCTTCTGCGTCGGACAAAGGCCCGAAGCGGCCTTATGCGCTTTTCGCGCTGACATGATTGGACAAAAACGCACATTGTTGGGGCCTGGTGTGTCGTCCGGGAGCATGTTGCGGCGCGCGGCGATCGGTGACAGCGGCGGCAGAAGGCGATAGCACCGGTTTATCGACCGAGCGCCCTGAAGAAGTGACCCGCCATGTTCCTGAACTTTCTCGACGAACTGCGCGCGGCGGGCATAGCGGCGAGTCTCAAGGAGCATCTCATCCTGCTCGAGGCGCTGGACCGCGAGGTGATCGAGCGCACGCCGGAGGATTTCTATTATCTGGCGCGGGCGACCTATGTGAAGGACGAGGGCCTGCTCGATCGCTTCGACCAGGTGTTCGCCAAGGTGTTTCGGGGCATTGCCACCACCTTCGGCACGCAGGGCGCGGAGGTGCCAGCCGACTGGCTGCGCGCGGTGGCCGAGAAGTTCCTGACGCCCGAGGAGATGGAGGCGATCAAGTCGCTCGGCTCATGGGAAGAGATCATGGAGACGCTGCAGAAGCGGCTCGACGAGCAACAGGGGCGACACCAGGGCGGCAACAAGTGGATCGGCACCGGCGGGACCAGCCCGTACGGCAATTCCGGCTACAATCCCGAAGGCGTGCGGATCGGCGGCGAGAGCAAGCACAAGCGCGCGCTGAAGGTGTGGGACCAGCGCGAGTTCCGCAATCTCGACAACACCAGGGAACTGGGCACCCGCAACATCAAGATCGCGCTACGGAGGCTGCGGCGTTTCGCGCGCGAGGGCGCGGCCGACGAGCTGGATATCGACGCGACGATCGACGGCACCGCCCGGCAGGGCTGGCTCGACGTCGTGATGCGGCCCGAGCGGCACAATGCGGTGAAATTGCTGCTGTTCCTCGACGTGGGCGGTTCGATGGATCCGTTCGTCAAGCTGTGCGAGGAGCTGTTCTCGGCGGCTACTTCCGAGTTCAAGAATCTCGAATTCTTCTACTTCCACAACTGCCCCTATGAGGGCGTGTGGAAGGACAATCGCCGCCGCTTCGCCGAGCGAACGCCGACCTGGGACGTGCTGCACAAGTTCGGCCATGACTATAAGCTGGTGTTCGTCGGCGATGCCTCGATGAGCCCGTACGAGATCACCCATCCGGGCGGCTCGGTCGAGCATTTCAACGAGGAATCGGGCGCGGTGTGGATGCACCGCATGACCACGACCTATCCGGCCGCCGTCTGGCTCAACCCGGTGCCCGAGCAGCAATGGGGCTATTCGCAATCGGCGAAGATCATCCGCGAGTTGATGAACGACCGCATGTATCCGCTGTCGCTCTCGGGCCTTGACGATGCGATGCGGGAGTTGACGCGGAAACGGTAGCCGCGAAGGTCAATATAGCAGATGCGGCGCCCGAATGTCGGCCCAGGCCGCTTCGTCGGGCAGCGCCAGCGCATCGAGATCGACGGGCACCGCATCAACATCATCGACCCACTCCCGCAGCCCGCGCCCGGCGTTGATCACGTCGATGGCGAGCTTGTCGAATTCATATTCGTACGGGAAATCGCGCCACAGATCATAACCGGGGTAGAGCGACCGGATCGCCTTGAATCCCAGCGCCTGGAGCCGCCACGGGCGGAACGCTGCGTGGTCGTAGGACGGCCCCTCGGCATGGATGAAGACGCCATTGCACAGCTGTTTGGCATGCTTGTGGAAGGTTGGTTCGAACCAGATGTCGCGTAGCGTGCAGCCGGCCAGCCAGTGCGGTGCGATGCGGCGCATCTCGGCGATCACCGCGCGCGCGTCGATATCGGGCGCGCCGAACAGTTCGAGCGGGCGGGTCGTGCCGCGGCCTTCGGACAGGTTGGTGCCTTCCAGCATCACCGTGCCGGCATAGGCGCGCGCCATGTTGATATTGGCGGCATTGGGGCTGGGGTTGATCCACACCCGGTCGGAAGGCCAACCATGGCCGGGCGCCGCATCGGGTTCCCAGCCCTCCATCGCAATGACATGATAGTCGACGTCGAGTTTGAAGTGATCGATGAACCAGCGGCCCAGTTCGCCGAGCGTCAGGCCGTGCCGCATCGGCATTGGCCCCGCACCGACGAAGCTCTCCCAACCAGGCAGCAGCGTCAGCCCCTCGATGGGCCGGCCGGCGGGATTGGGGCGATCGAGCACCCACACCGCCTTGCCGTGCGCCGCGGCGGCTTCGAGCACGTAGAGCAAAGTCGTGACGAAGGTGTAGATGCGGCAGCCGACATCCTGCAGGTCTATCAGGATCGTGTCGAACGTGCCCATCGACTGGCCCGTCGGGCGGCGCACCTCGCCGTAGAGACTGAACACCGGAATACCGTAAGTCGGGTCGGTGAAGTCGGGCGACTCCATCATATTGTCCTGCAGGTCACCGCGCAGGCCGTGCTGTGGACCGAACGCCGCGCTGACCTTCATGTCGCCGCACGCGATCAGTGCGTCGAGCGAATGGGTCAGGTCAGCGGTGACCGAGGCGGGATGCGCGAGCAACGCGACACGCTTGCCGACGAGCGGCTTGCGCAGCTCGGGCTCGGCGAGGAGGCGATCGATACCGAATTTCATGGGCGCTCAGGTGCCGCGAGGAGAGCGGTAAAGCAATCCGCGTTGTGGAAATCGGGTGGGCCGGCTGCGTGGGCTAGTGCCCAATAGGATTTAGTGCCGTCCTTGGCTTCGATGATGGCTGAGAGGCCGAGGCGCCAGAGCGGGCTGTCGATCAAGTGAGGGAAGGAAACGAACCCTCTCATATGTCCGGCCCGCCATGTCGCCGGGTCCGCCATGAAAGTAAGCCCTGACGTAGCTACTTCTTGCGCTCGCTGCATTCCGGTCCGGTAGCTGTCAAATCTATAGGCAGCCCATTGGGTGGATGGTGCAAGGTTGAATTCGATGTACGCATACTCCTCCTCCAAAACGAACCCTTCGAAACATGTGTGCTTCCAAAGCTCATCGACAAAAATGCTGTCGTCATGCGCGGGCCAGATCACCTCATCTATCGCGCCCGATACGACATAACCCACACCGAGCCTGCCATCCGGCCAGCGATCGACCATTACGGAGACTCGCTCAATTGCGACGCTAGGGAAATCGGGGTGGGGGATCAGATCGAAGCTCGGCATCGCCCCCCTCCTTCCTTCCCCGGCGAAGGCCGGGGCCCAGTTGGGATGGCGCTCATGGGATGGTGATCCGCTCGTACAAATCTTCCCATTCCGGGTTCAGCCCTTCGATTTCGCGAATCTTCCATGCTCGTTTCCAGTCCTTCATCTGGAATTCGCGCCGACGTGCCAAGGCCAGGTCGCCGAACGGCTCGTACCAGACGAGCAGAAAGCATTTATATTTGCGTGTGAACCCCTCGATCAGACCGTTGCGATGTTCCCAGGCGCGACGGACCAAATCGTTCGTCGAGCCGAGATAGATCGTGCCGTTCCGACCGCTCGCCATGATGTAGACATAGGCAGTTTCGTCCATCGCGCCGACTTTCCCAACTGGGCCCCGGCCTTCGCCGGGGAAGGTGAAGGTGTAAAGCGAAAGGCCTCACTGGAAAAACCCGCGCACTTGGCCTATGTGCCCCGCTTCCCATGGCTACTGTCCTCCCCTCCCCGCCGCGCGTCGGCATGGTTTCGCTCGGCTGTCCCAAGAATCTGGTCGACAGTGAGCGCATCCTGACCAAGCTGCGCGCCGACGGCTATCACATGTCGCCCGATTATGCCGGCGCCGATGTCGTGCTGGTCAACACCTGCGGCTTTCTCGATTCAGCCAAGGAGGAGAGCCTGGAGGCGATCGGCGAGGCGATTGCCGAGAATGGCCGCGTCATCGTCACCGGCTGCATGGGCAAGGAAGCGGAAGTCATCCGCGCGCGCTTCCCCGGCGTGCTGGCCGTGACCGGCGCGCACCAATATGAGGAAGTGGTCGGCGCGGTGCACGAGGCGGCGCCGATGCCGCCGTCCGCGTTCCTCAACCTCGTGCCCGATGCCGGCCTCAAGCTGACCCCGCGCCATTACAGCTATCTGAAGATTTCCGAGGGCTGCAACCATCGCTGCGCCTTCTGCATCATTCCCAGTCTGCGCGGCGATCTGGTCAGCCGTCGGCCTGATGCCATTCTACGCGAGGCCGAGAAGCTCGTCGCCGCAGGGACAAAAGAACTGCTGGTGATCAGCCAGGACACCTCGGCGTACGGCGTCGATATCCGCCACCAGCCGCGCCCCTGGCATGGCGGCGAGGTGCGCGCGCACATGACCGACCTGGCGCGCGAGCTGGGCAAGATCGCACCCTGGGTGCGGCTGCATTATGTCTACCCCTACCCACATGTCGACCAGGTCATCCCGCTGATGGCCGAGGGGCTGGTGCTGCCCTATCTCGACATCCCGTTCCAGCATGCCGCGCCCAATGTGCTGCGCGCGATGAAGCGGCCGGCCAATGAGGCCAGGGTGCTCGAACGCATCCGCAAATGGCGCGAGATCGCCCCCGACATTACGATCCGCTCGACCTTCGTGGTCGGCTTCCCCGGCGAGACCGAGGCCGATTTCCAGTATCTGCTCGACTGGCTCGACGAGGCGCAGCTCGACCGCGTCGGCGCGTTCCGCTTCGAGCCTGTCGAGGGCGCGGCGGCCAATGCGCTGCCCGATCATGTGCCCGAAGAGATCAAGGAAGAGCGTTACGCACGCATCATGGAGAAGACCGCGGCGATCTCAGCCGCCAAACTCCAGGCCAAGATCGGCCGCACGCTCGACGTGATCATCGACGTCGTCGACGAGGATGGCGCCACCGGTCGCTCGCAGGCCGATGCGCCGGAGATCGACGGCGAGGTGCATCTGCGCGACGCCGGGCATCTCGCGGTCGGCGATATCATCGCGGTCGAAATCGAGGAGGCCGACGAGCACGACCTGTTCGGGGTGCCCGTCACGGCCTGAACGAGGGCGAGGAATTTGGCCGATTGCCGCGCTGCACAATTGGCTTAACGTCGCCCGGATGCGAAGCGGATTCGTCGCAACCCTGTCCATGATCCTGGCGCTTGCGCTCGGCCGCCCTGCCGCGTCGATGGCGCAAGCGGCAGTCGCATTGCCCGCCCCGCCTTCGCCGACCGTGACGCGACCGCTGCCGCTGCCGCTGCCGCTGCCGCTGCCGCTGCCGCTGCCGCTGCCGCTGCCGGTCGTACCGCCCGCATGGAGCGAGGCAATCGACCCCCTGACCATCGACGACGAGGACTTCGCGCGCCACCGCGATCCCCATGAATGGACCGGTCTGTCGGTGCGCCGCCTGATCTTCAGCGACGGCGAGATCAACTGGACCGTCTGGCGCATCGTCAACGAGCAGCATCGTGACGGGCCGCTATGGGTCCTGCCGCACGACAATGAGAACGCCACCTTCGACGCGGTGCTGGTCGCCCTGCACAGCTATGGCGGCATTGCCATGGCGATCGACGACCGCGCCGGTCGGATGAACTATGATGCGACGAGCGGCGCGTCGGTTGACCCCAATCGCCATTTCTACGATGCCATCCCGCTTTATACTGGCCGGATTCTCGCCGACCTCGGCGACCCGCCACGGCTGATCATCGCGCTGCACACCAACACGCCGGGATTCGACCCCAGCCTGTCGCTGTGCCCGATCGCCGGGCTGGGCGGCGGCGGCGACATCTCGATCCGGCTGTGCACCGCCCGTTATATTCCCCATCCGTCGCTGACGCATTCATGGCCATTCGACGATGACGACACCGTGGCGCTGGTTCCCTACGCCGTTGACGGCGACTGGCGCACGGGATTTTGCGCACGGCAGCTGAGCATGGCGGGGTTCAACCTGATCACGGAACGCGTCGCGATGAGCGACGGGTCATTGTCCAACTACGCGCTGTTCCACGGACTGCAGTACATCAACTTCGAGACCCGCGAGCGCGGCTCGGACGCCGTCGGCCTCGCCAACGCGCGCTCCCGGCTGGTGGCGATGATCGACCGCATGATGACGTTGTGCGGCGACCAGCAACTTCTCGCCTTGCGCCCCGTGGCTGCCGACAAGGGCAGACGATAATAGCCGGCACTTACGCCGCATCTGGCGCGCCGCGCGCCATTCTGTAAGGATCGGCCCCATAGCACGTCACAGTCCAAGGATTTCGATGCGTCCCCTCCGCTCCCTTGCCGTTACCATCACCTTGCTGTTTGCAGCACCGGTCGCCGCGCAGGACCTGACCGCCGCCGAGCGCGCGCAAGTCGACAAGATCGTCACGTCGCAGCTGGCCGCCACCGGCACGCCCTCTGCATCGATCGCGGTGGTGCGCGGCGGGCAGATCGCGTTCGTGCACGCCTATGGCAAGGCGTCGGAGACGTTGCCGGTCGCCTCGCCTGTCCTGCCTTACCAGATCGCCTCGATCTCCAAGCAGTTCGCTGGTGCGGCGGTGCTGCTGCTCGCCGATGACGGCAAGCTGAACCTCGACGATGTCGTCTCGAAATATATCCCCGACATCACTGAGGGCGACCACATCACGATCCGCCAGCTGCTCAGCCACACCTCCGGCCTGCAGGATTACTGGCCGCAGGATTACAGCTTCAAGGCGATGGCCACGCCGGTCACGCCGCAGGATATCGTCGATCGCTGGGCGAAGAAGCCGCTCGACTTCGTGCCCGGCACGCAGTGGCAATATTCCAACACCGGCTATGTCGTCGCCGGCATGATCGTCGAGAAGGTGGCCGGTGAACCCTTGCTCGCCTTCCTCCAGCGCCGCATCTTCAGGCCGCTCGGCATCACCGCCTATGACCAGGACCTGGCGGTCGGCCCCGCTTTCCCGCAGGGTTATGGCCGCCATGCGCTCGGTCCGCTCAGGGTCGAGCCGCCCGCCGCGCAGGGCTGGCTGTTCGCCGCCGGCGAATTGTCGATGAGCGCCAGCGACCTCGCCAAATGGGATATCGCGCGGATCGACCGCACCATCCTGACGCCGGCGGACTGGCAGGCCCAGGAAACGCCGATCAAACTCACCGACGGCAGCAATTCGCGCTACGGGCTCGGTGTGTTCATCGGGTCGCAGGACGGCCGCAAGATGGTCGAGCATAGCGGCGAGGCGGTCGGCTTCATCTCCGAAAACCTCGTCTTCCCCGACGACCGAGCGGCGTTCGTCGTGCTGACCAACAGCTGGTCGAGCGGTGCCGCCTCCGACATTGCGACGAAGCTCTCCCGGGCCCTGCTGCCGCCAGTCCCGGCCAGCGCGGCCGATCTCGCGGCGGGCGAGCGGGCGCGAGCGCTGTTCGATCAGCTGCGTGCCGGCCAGCTCGACCGCACGCAATTGACCGACAACGCCAATTTTTACTTCACACCCGTGGCGATCGCCGACTTCAAGGCCAGCCTCGCACCGCTCGGCAAGCCCGACAGCTTCACCCAGGCCGGGCCGATGCGGCTGCGCGGCGGCTTCGTGTTGCGCAGCTACCGGCTCGTCTACAAGGGCAAGACCTTGATCCTCAGCACCTTCCTCGAACCCGGCGACCATGGACGGTTCGAGCAGTTCCTCATTGCGCCGGCGAGCTGATGGGGGAGCGTTTCGCAGGATTGCTTAAGGCCGATCGCGGCCAGCCGGCGCGGCTGATCCATGTCGTGCATCCCGAAGCCTGGGAAAAATGGCTCGCCAAGCAGCCGCCGCGCGTCCGCACCGCGGTCGCCGCGCACCGGCTGACCGGCAAGGCAGGCAACCGCGCCGTGCTCCCCGGCGACAAGGCCGATGAATGGTCGATGCTGCTGGTGTGCAACGAGGCGGCCAACTCACCATGGCGCATCGCCTCGCTCGCCGACCAGCTGCCGGAGGGCAGCTACCGGCTGGCGGACGGCGAGCCGGGGGCGGCGATGCTCGGCTGGCTGCTCGCGCAATATCGCTTCGAACGCTACCGCAAGGAGGACAAGCCGGCCGGCCCGCGCGTGCTGCTGACCAGTGAGCCGGCGCGGATCGAGGAAATCACGCGCATCGCCGAGGCGACCGCCCGGGTACGCGACCTGGTCAACACCGCCGCCGCCGATCTCGGCCCGGCCGAGCTGGAGGCCGAGGTCGCCGCGCTGGCCAAGACGCATGGCGCAATCTTCGGCGTGACCAGGGGCGACGCGCTGGCCAAGGGCTATCCGATGATCTTCGCGGTCGGTCAGGCCGCGGCCAAGGGCCGCGAGCCGCGGCTGGTCGAGCTCGAATGGGGCAACCCGGCGCATCCGCGCGTGGCGATCATCGGCAAGGGCGTATGCTTCGATTCGGGCGGGCTCGACATCAAGCCTTCCCCCGCCATGCGGCTGATGAAGAAAGACATGGGCGGCGCGGCGCACGCGCTGGCGCTGGCCGGGCTGGTGATGGCCGAGCGATTGAAGGTGCGGTTGCACCTGCTGATTCCGGCGGTTGAGAACAGCATCGCCGGCAACGCCTTCCGCCCCGGCGACGTACTGGCGACGCGCAAGGGCCTGACGGTCGAGAATACCAACACCGACGCCGAGGGGCGGCTGGTACTGGGCGACGCGATCACCAGGGCGGGTGAGGACAAGCCGGCGCTGATCATCGACTTCGCCACGCTGACCGGCGCGGCACGCGTCGCGCTCGGCCCCGATCTGCCGGCGACCTTCGCCAATGACGAGGCGCTGGTCGAGGAACTGCTCGCGGCGGGCACGGCCGTCGGTGACCCGCTGTGGCGCCTGCCTTTGTGGGACGGCTATGACGAGATGCTCGCCTCCGACGTCGCCGATTTGGTCAACGCGCCCGAAGGTGGCTATGCTGGAGCGGTGACGGCGGCGCTGTTCCTGCGCCGCTTCGTGCCGGAGGGCACGCCCTGGGCGCATTTCGACACCTTCGCCTGGCGCCCTTCAGCCAAGCCGGGGCGGCCCAAAGGGGGCGAGGCGCTGGGTCTTCGCGCGGCGTGGGCTGTGTTGAAAGGGCGGTACAGTTCTTAATTTCTACCTTCTGTGATCAGTGCGCCGCTTCGATAATCGGCACGAACTTCGCCGCCGTCAGGCTCGCCCCACCAACTAGCGCGCCATCGACATCACCGGCCCCGAGCAGCTCCGCCGCATTGTCCGCGGTCACCGATCCGCCATAGAGCAACCGCATCGCCTCGGCGTCTTCGCCAACCAGTTCGCGCAACTTCGCCCGAATCGCCCCATGCATCGCAGCGACATCGGCAACCGTCGGCGTGCGGCCGGTGCCGATGGCCCAGACCGGCTCATAGGCGATCGACAGCCAAGACGCGGCCGCGCCCTCGGGCAGCGAGCCGGCCAGTTGCGTCGTCACCACTGCGACCGCTTGCCCGGCATCGCGCTCGGCCAGCGTCTCGCCGACACACAGGATCGCCGACAGGCCATGGCGGCGCAGCGCCTCGGCCTTGACCTTCACATCGGCGTCGGTCTCGCCATTGTCGGCGCGGCGCTCGCTATGGCCGACGATCGAGAAGCGCGCGCCGGCCTCGCTGATCATGGGTGCGGAGACGCAACCGGTATGCGCGCCCTTGTCGGCCGGATGGACATCTTCCGCTCCGATGGCGAGCGTCGGCGCGCGCGCCGCCGCCGGGGCGATCAGCGTCGCCGGCACCGCGATCGCCACGTCGATCGCGGGATGCGCAACCGCGGCGGCGGCGATGCCGTCGAGCTCGGCCAGCCCGGCGAGATCGCCGTTCATCTTCCAGTTTCCGGCCACCAGCTTGCGTCGCATGCGTTCCCCCATTCGATTCCAGGCCCGCTTAGCGTGCCGTACCACGCGCACAAGCTTGAAGCGGCCGGCACCTGTCCGTAAAGCGGCCGCTTCGCGCTTCGTTTTTCCGCATAGATCGGCCCTGTTCCACCATGATCAGCCTTCTTCGCCGTTTGATCAATTCCAAGGTCGGCCTGACCATCAGCTTCCTGGCGCTATTCGGCTTCGCGTTGCTCGGCCTGGGCGGCGGCGGCATTTTCAGCGGAAGCGGCATTGGCGGCGGCGCGACCAAGGATGATGCTGTCACCGTCGGCAAATATCGCGTGTCGAGCAACGAACTGCGCACCAAGATCGAGAGCGACTATGACAATTATCGCCAGCAGCAGCCGGGCCTGACGCTCGCCCAGTACGTCACGCTCGGCGGGATGGACCAGACCTATAACCAGCTGGTCGATGGCCTGGCGATCGAGCAGTTCGCGGCGCAGCAGAAGATGACGATCAGCGACGCCTATGTACAAGGCGTGATCAAGGCGATCCCCGGGCTGCAGAATGCCAGCGGCAAGTTCGACCAGCACGCTTTCGACCAATTGCTCGCCGCGCGGCACCTCACCTTGGCGCAGGTCACGCGCGACCTGACCCAGGAGGCGCTGAGCAAGCAGCTGATCATCCCGGTGGTCCGCCAGCCGCAGGTGCCCGACAAACTCGCCCTTCCTTATGCCTCGCTACTGCTCGAGCGGCGCGATGGGCAGATCGGGCTGATCCCGGCCAGCGCGATGCGTGCCGGCCCCGTGCCGACCGATGCCGAGCTGAACGATTTCTACAAGCGCAACACGACGCGCTATATCGTGCCGGAGCGCCGTGCCGTGCGCTACGCGATCATCACGCCGGAGATCGTCAAGGCCGAGGCGACGCCGACCGAGCAGGAGGTCAGCGCGACCTACACGGCGGATCGCGCGCGCTATCTGCCGACCGAGAAGCGCACCATCGTCCAGGTGCTGGTCGCCGATCAGGCCGCCGCGAACGCGCTGGCCGCCAAGGTCAAGGGCGGTACGTCGCTCGAGGCGGCGGCGCAGGGCGTCGGCCTGTCCGCCGCGACGATCAAGGATGTCGACAAGGCGGCATATATCACCCAGGGTTCCGCCGCGCTGGCGGATGCCGCCTTCGCCGCAGCCAAGGGTGGCGTGGTCGGACCGGTGCGCACCCCGCTCGGCTATGCCGTGGCGCGGATCGACGCGATCACCCAGGTGCCTGGCAAATCGCTCGAACAGGCGCGGCCCGAGATCGTCAAGGCGCTCACCCAGACCAAGACGCAGGTCGCGATGAGCAAGCTGCACGACGCGATCGACGATGCGATCAGCGGCAAGGCAAGCTTCGGCGACGTCGTAACGCGCTACAAGCTGTCCGCCACGACCACCGCCCCCCTGCTCGCCAACGGCGCCAACCCGGACGACGCCAAGGCGGCGCCCGACCCCAAGCTTACCCCGATCCTCCAGGCGGCGTTCGCCATGGACCCCGCCGAGGGGCCGCAAATGGCGCCCGTCGGCCAGGACGGCAGCTTCGCGCTGGTCGCAATCGACAAGATCGTCGCCGCCGCGCCGCGCCCGATGGCGCAGATGCGCGACGCGCTGGTCAAGGACTTCATCGCCGACCGCAACCTGCGCGCGGCACGGAAGGTTGCCGATGCGGTGTCGGCGCAACTGGCGAAGGGCGTTCCCTTCGCCCAGGCGCTGAGCGCCACCGGCCTCGCCCTGAAGCCGGCACAGACGGTGTCGGCGGCCCGTGCGCAATTGATTCAGCGCCCCAATTCCCCGCCCCCGCCGCCGCCGCTGGTGCAGATGTTCAAGATGAACGAGCGCACCGCAAAGGTGATGGAGACGCCGGATCACGCCGGTTACCTGATCCTGTGGATCAGCAAGATCACGCCCGGCGACGCGACCACCCGGCCGAACGTGATCGCCGGCATTCGTAGCGATCTCTCCGGCACGATGGGCCGCGAATATGCCGAACAGTTCGCCAAGGCGATCCGCGGCTCGGTCGGCGTGACCAAGAACGACAAGGCAATGGCCGCCCTGCGCGCCGCCCTGTCCGGCCAGGGTGGTTCCGATCAGCCCTGATATGCAAGACGGCCGTGCGGACGCCGCCGCCGCACTTGCCGGCGGACGGCCCGCTTTGGTGTGGCGTCGGCAGATCGCCGACACCGAGACGCCAGTGGCCGCCGCGCTCAAGCTGATCGAGCCGGGGCGTGGCGATTTCCTGCTCGAATCGGTCGAGGGGGGCGAGACGCGCGGGCGCCACAGTCTGATCGGGCTCGCCCCGGATCTGGTATTCCGCGCGCAAGGCAGTGAGGCGGCGATCAACCCGCACTGGCTGACCGACCGCGCGGCGTTCACGCCGTGCGAACATCCGACACTCGACGCACTGCGCGCGCTGGTCGCCTCGTGCCGCATGGACGTGCCGGCCGAACTGCCCCGTGCGCTGGCCTGTCTGGTCGGCTATTTCGGCTATGAGACGATCGGGCTGGTCGAACGACTGCCCCGGCCGGAAAAGGACGCTCTGGGCTTGCCCGACATGATGTTCGTGCGGCCGACCATGATCCTGATCTTCGATCGCCTCGCCGACGAACTGTTCCTCGTCGCCCCGGTCTGGCCCGACACGACGCGCACGCCCGACGCGATCGTCGCCGAAGCGGTCGAACGAATCGACACTGTCGCGGCAAGGCTCGCCAGTGCCGGGCTGCCGCCGCCGGTGCGCAGCGCGGACCTCGGCGACGTAGCACTCACCCCGACCCTGCCGGCCGGGCGCTATGGCGAGATGGTCGCCCGTGCCAAGGACTATATCGTCGCCGGCGACATCTTTCAGGTCGTGCTGGCGCAGCGTTTCACCGTGCCGTTCACCTTGCCGCCGTTCGAGCTGTACCGCGCGCTCAGGCGTATCAATCCCTCGCCGTTCCTCTATCATCTCGACCTGCCCGGCTTCGCACTGACCGGGTCGAGCCCGGAAATCCTCGTGCGCGTGCGTGACGGCGAGGTGACGATCCGCCCGATCGCCGGCACGCGGCCGCGTGGGCGCACGGCGGCCGAGGACGAGGCCAACCGGCTCAGCCTGCTCGCCGACCCCAAGGAGCGCGCCGAGCACCTCATGCTGCTTGATCTCGGCCGCAACGATGTCGGCCGCGTCGCGGAGGCCGGCAGTGTGCAGGTCACGGCCAGCTACACCACCGAATTCTACAGCCATGTCATGCACATCGTGTCGAACGTCATCGGCCGGCTCGACGCGAAGCATGATGCGCTCGACGCCCTGTTCGCGGGATTCCCCGCCGGCACCGTCTCGGGTGCGCCCAAGGTCCGCGCCTGCGAAGTCATCGCCGAGCTGGAGAATGAGGTGCGCGGCGCCTATGCCGGTGGCGTCGGCTATTTCTCGCCCGACGGGTCGATGGATTCATGCATCGTGCTGCGCACTGCGGTGGTCAAGGACGGCACGATGCACGTCCAGGCCGGTGCCGGCATCGTCGCCGACAGCGACCCGGCCTATGAGCAGCGCGAATGCGAGGCCAAGGCCGGCGCCTTGCTCGCCGCCGCGCGCGAAGCGATCAGGCGCGCCGGGGAAGCCGGCTTCGGGCAATAAGCGAGCCCGTAATTTACGGCTGGGTCGAATCGTCGACCGGCTCGCCGCGCCGCTTGGCCTTCTGCTCCGCGGTCCATTGCCGCAGCATCTGTGCGGTGCACCCCGTCGCACCGCCGGAACCGACCGGCGAGCAGGTATCGGGAAGGCCTCCCGCCTTGCGCCCGACCTCGTCCATCGTCGCCGTGCGATTGACCCAGCTCTGGTTCTGCGGCGCGATCGGATGCTGGTCGCGGAGCGGCTTGGGAATGCGATAGGGGTCTTCGAGCTGGCGGCACACCACCACCTCGTCGGCCGCCGCTGGCGGACAGGACTGCCCCGCGGCGAGCGTGACGTCACGAATGCGCTTGGGCGGCTGGCCCGATTCGGCCTGTTGCTGACTGGAGGTTGCGGCGGGAGCGGCCGGCGCCGCCGTGCTCTGCGCGAAAGCGGCACCGGGCACCGCCAGCAATGCCAGGGCAACGAGAAAACGGGGCATCGAACGTCCTCCTGATCGGCACGCAAGGTCTGCCGGCCCGCCTTGCTCCATGCTGAACAAGGCCGCGCGACACACCTGCAAGCGCCAAATAGGGAGGTGGCGATGCGCAGGGCGATTGTCGAGTCCCCACAAAAGCGTTAGCGGCGCTGCGCATGATCCTCGTCATCGACAATTACGACAGCTTCACTTGGAACCTGGTCCATTATCTGATGGAGCTGGGCACCGAGGTTAAGGTGGTGCGCAACGACGAGATCAGCGCCGCCGACGCGCTGGCCAGCAACGCGCATGGCTTCCTCATTTCACCCGGCCCCTGCACGCCGAACGAAGCCGGCATCAGCCTCGACCTGGTCGCCGCCTGTGCCGAAGCGGGCAAGCCGCTGCTCGGCGTCTGCCTCGGCCACCAGTCGATCGGCCAGCATTTCGGCGGCCGCGTGGTGCGCGGCGGGCTGATGCACGGCAAGACCTCCCCGATCAGCCATGACGGCAGCGGCGTGTTCGAGGATATCCCCTCGCCGTTCACCGCCACGCGCTATCATTCGCTGATCGTCGAGGACATTCCCGCCGCGCTGGTCGTCAACGCCACCGCCGACGATGGATCGGTGATGGGGTTCCGCCACGTGACGTTGCCGATCCACGGGGTCCAATTCCATCCCGAGAGCATCGCCACGGAACATGGCCACAAGCTGCTCGACAATTTCCTCGCGCTGACCGGGCAGAGGTCGACCGGACTCCCCAACCGGGCGCTGGTGTGACCAGTCTCGCACTGCTGCCCGACCCGTCGAGCCCGCTGTCGCGCGAGAGTGCGGCGCTGGCCTTTGCCGACATTCTCGACGCGAAGACTTCGGAAGAGACGATTGCGGAGTTCCTGATCGGCCTGTCGAACCGCGGCGAGACGGCGATCGAGATCGCCGAGGCGGCAAAGGCGTTGCGCGCGCGGCTAATCCCGATCGACGCGCCGACAGGGGCGATCGACGTCTGCGGCACCGGCGGCGACGGGCACCATACGCTCAACGTGTCGACCGCCGTATCGATCGTCGTCGCGGCGTGCGGCGTGCCGGTCGCCAAGCACGGCAACCGTGCCGCCTCGTCCAAGGCGGGCGCCGCCGATACGCTGGAGGCGCTCGGCCTCGACATGGAACGCGCCGGCGCGGCGGCCGAGGCGAGCCTCAACGATATCGGCATCTGCTTCCTGTTCGCCGCCAACCATCATCCGGCAATGAAGCGCATCACCCCGATCCGCCGCCGCATCGGCCGCCGCACGATCTTCAATCTGATGGGGCCGCTGGCCAACCCGGCGCACGTCACGCGTCAGCTGATCGGCATCGCACGGCCCGATTACGCACCGGTCTATGCCGAGGCGCTGCGCCAGCTCGGCACCGAGGCCGGACTGATCGTCTCGGGCGAGGAAGGACTGGACGAACTGTCCGGCGCCGGCCCGAGCATCGCGGTCAGCATCGGCGCGGTCGCCCTGCCCGACCATGTCGCGCCGGAAGATGCCGGCCTGCCCCGCCACCCGATCGCCGCGCTGCACC
>Ga0105248_10002871_pt1 | contig 19124 bp, 15 predicted proteins | sample KBSS34metaG_FD_81524 | JGI IMG/M metagenome (GOLD analysis project Ga0105248, IMG submission 81524) | Switchgrass rhizosphere microbial communities from Kellogg Biological Station, Michigan, USA - KBS S3-4 metaG | ecosystem: Host-associated > Plants > Roots > Rhizosphere > Soil | place...
GGCGCGCTCGGCACCGATGCGTCGCTCAGCCTTGCGGGCGCGCGCGTCGTCGGTGTCGTTCGTATCGAGCTTCTCGCGCAGTGCCACTGGGTCCATGCCGATTGCATGAGCCATTTCGTCGAGCGCCTGCTCGAGCGCGAAGATTCCTTGCACTTGGCCTGGCGCGCGGAAGGCAGCGCTCGGGCCGGCGTCGGTGAACACGTCGTAGTGTTCGGTCGCGACATTCGGGATCGGATACATGGCGGTGTGGCAGAAGCCGACGCCGGCGCCCGCAGCCACGCCGCCGGTGCCATAACTCTCGACGTGCAGTGTTGTGACGGTTCCGTCGCGTTTGGCACCCAGCTTCAGGCGCTGAATGGTGCTGGGTCGGTTGCCGACAGTGACGTGCTCCTCGCGGCGATCGAGCACGAGCCGCACCGGCGCTCGGGCCTTGCGCGACAGATGAATTGCGAGCGCGCCGTAATTGCCGATGCCGAACTTCGCGCCGAAGCCGCCGCCGGTGTACTCGCTGATCACGCGAATCTTTTCCTGCGGCAGCCCGAACACGCTCGCGGCATCGTCGCGCACGCTGAGCGTGTACTGGGTGGAGGCATAGAGCGTCAATTCCTCGTCGCGCCAGTCGGCAACGAGACCGTGAGTTTCCATCGGCACGTGCGTCTGCACCTGCGTGCGGTATTCACACGTGACTATGTGATCGGCCTGCGCGAAACCTTGCTGCACGTCGCCGCGCCCACCGCCGCCAAGACCGCCGCGTGCTGGGCCACGTAAGTTGCCTTTCTGCGGCAAGCCCGGAGCGGCACCGCCACCGCCTGCAGTCGCTGCTTGCTCCGTCGGTCCGGGAAAGACGACTGGAGCGTCGTCCCGCATCGCTGCTTCCAGCATCGTGACGTGCGGCAGACGCTCATATTCAATGCGCACGAGTTTCGCGGCGGCCTTCGCAACTCGCATGCTGACCGCGGCGACAGCCGCGATCGGCTGACCGTGATAGCGCACGAGCGGAAAGCGTTCGTTCGCCTCGATGCTGGGATCGCGCAGCTGAGCGATCGACAGGACGCGATCGAGAATGTGCACGGCTTTGACGCCGGGATAAGCCTCCGCCGCCGATGTGTCGATCGACTTGATGCGAGCGTGCGGCACGGTGCTGCTCACGATGCGTGCGTACAGCATGCCGGGCAGTCGCACGTCGTACGTGTAACGCGCCTGGCCCGTAACCTTCGGAACGGCATCGACACGGTTGACGCGCTTGCCGATGACGCGCAGCTCGGAGTTCGGCGGCAACGCAGGCGGCTCGCCGCGAGGAATTTCGTGCGCAATCGGCTGCAGCGTGTCGCCGACGATGCCGGTCAGAACGGTGCTACTCTCGCGTGCATCTGGAGCGCTCATGTGCCGCCTCCGTTCTTGCTCTGGCGCACAGCCGCTGCCGCCGCCAACGTCGCTTTGAAGATGTTGGGGTAGGCGCCGCAGCGGCACAGATGCCCGCTCACTGCGCCGCGCACGTCATCGAGATTGCAGTCCGGATTGCGCTCGACGAGATGCGCGCAGCTCATGACCATGCCCGGCGTGCAGAAGCCGCATTGCAAGGCGTCGTGCTCGACGAACGCCTGCTGTACCGGATGGAGCTGCTCACCTTGCGCGAGTCCCTCGATCGTGGTGACTTGCTTGTCGCGTGCATCGAGTGCAAAGGTCATGCAGCTCGCGGCGACTTCACCATCGATCCAGACCGTGCACGCCGAGCAGGCGCCGCGGTCGCAGCCGATCTTGGTGCCGGTGAGGCCGAGCTCGTCGCGCAGCACTTCCACCAGCGTGGTTGCAGGATCGACGTGCACGGTGCAGCGCCGGCCATTGACCGTGAGCGACAGTTCCATCATCGGAGATTCCCGTGGAGAGCGGTTGTCCCGATGATACGCCGCTTTGCTGGCGGTCGTTCCCGGGAGTTGGGAAAGACCTACGCGGAGGCGCGACTTGTCGGCGTGGCTGCAGCGCGGGCGAGGGGTTGCGGGCGGCCGAGGTGATAGCCCTGCACGAAATCGACGCCCATGCGCTTCGCCGCTTCGAACGCGCCGGCGTCCTCGACCTGCTCGGCGATCACCTGGAAGTTCAGCGTGCGCGCCAGCTTGATCATCGCTGCGACCATCGCCTGGTTCACGGAATCGACGGCAAGGTTGCGGATGAAGGTGCCGTCGATCTTCAGGTAGTCGAGCGACAGGTTCTTCAAGTTGCCGAACGAGGACAGGCCGCGGCCGAAGTCGTCCAGCGCGAACTGGCAGCCCATGCCGTGCAGCACGCCGATGAAGCGCTGCGCGTGCTCGATGTTCGTGATCACGGAATTCTCGGTGACTTCGAAGCACAGCTGCGTGGGCAGCACGCCGGTGCGGTCGAGCACGTCGACGACGTATTCGAGGAACGTCGGATCGCCGAGCGTCTGACCCGACAGGTTGATCGCGAGGCTGCGGTTCGGCGGCAGGCGGATGCCGCCGCGGCCGAGCGCGGTCAGCGTCGTCTGCACGACCCAGCGGTCGACGTCGGACATCAGCCGATAGCGCTCGGCGGCGCGCAGGAACTCGGCTGGCGAGATACCGCCGGGTACGCTGTCATCCTGCAGTCGGAGCAGGATTTCCAGCGCCGGGCCTGCGGTTGCCGTAGCTTCCATCGTCGTTGCGACGATCGTCTGCGCCATCAGCTCGAAGCGGTTTTCTTTCAGGGCGGACTGCAGCCGCTGCAGCCACTGGATCTCGCCGCGATGGCGCGCCACGGCCTCGTCGCGCGCCGAGTAGACGTGGACGTGGTTGCCCTGACGCTTCGCGACGTAGCACGCGGAATCCGCGGCGCTCATGACTTCTTCGGGCGCGCCGCTCTCGCGCGAGATTTCGATCAGGCCGACGCTCACGCCGATGTTGAAGATCTTGTCCTTCCACACGAAGCGATAGTCGTTGACCTTGTTGACGACGTCATCGGCAATCTGCCGCGCCTTCTCCAGCGGACAGCCGGAGAGCAGCAGGCCGAATTCGTCGCCGCCGAGGCGCCCGACGGTGTCGGAATCGCGAACAGTCTCTTTGATCAGCGCTGCGACCTCGCGCAGCATGCCGTCGCCGGCCATGTGACCGCAGCTGTCGTTGACGACCTTGAAGCGATCGAGGTCGAGATAGCACAGCACGTTGCGCGATTCGTTCGAGTGCGCCATCTCGAGCGCTTCTTCGAGACGCCGCTCGAACTCGCGACGGTTGACCAGCCCGGTGAGCGCGTCGTGACTCGCCTGATACGACATCTGGCGCGTGATGCCGCGCAGCTCGCTGACATCTCTGACCACGATCACCGTGCCGATCAGGTCGCCCTTCTGCGAGCGCAGTGGCGTTACCGTCAGCTCGACCGACCGCTCCTCACCGCCGCCGCGCAAAATCATCAGACCGCGCCGGCCGACTGTCACTTTCGACTGCGTGGTCAGGCAATGCCGTACCGGATCGCCGAGCGAGCGGCGGTCGCCTTCGTCGAGCAGCGTGATGATGTCGGTGATGCTCTTGCCGATCGCGTCGACCGCGCTGACGCCGATCAGCTGCTCGCCGACCTGATTCACGTAGTCGATCCGGCCACTGACGTCCGTCGTGATGACGCCTTCGCCGAGCGAATCGAGCGTTTCCCATGCGGTCGGGCGGGAGCGCGACGGCAGCGGCACGGCTGCGGCGCGCGGACCCATTTCGACGAGATTGAGCAGCAACGCCGGGCCGCCCTGGTAGTCGATGCGGACGGCCGACAGCTCGGCGCGCGCAGTTTGCCCCGACTGTGGGTGCAGCTCGACTTCCAGGCGTTCGAGACCCGGCTCGCCGGCGAGCGAGCGACGCAGATGCTCGCGCACGAGATCGGTGTAGTCGGGATGGACGAGCTCGGAAACCGACTTGCCTTCGAGCCGCCGCGCGTCGTTGCTGCCGACCAGCGCTGCGAACCGATCGTTCGCGAATACGACGTGTTCGCGATGGACGGCGAGCGCTTCGTGGAGGCCGCCAAGCAGACCGACCAGCGAGCGCTCGCGCTCGTTGATCATCAGATCCTTCATCGCCAGATGTTCGAGCAGGCGGTTGGCGTTGTCGGCGAGTCGGCCGGCGGGACCGCCGGTGCGCACGCGCTCGGCGAAGCGACTGTCGCGCACGATACCGTCGAGCTGATCTGCGGCGCGCGTCAATGCAGCGGCGCGACGCTCGCGCCAAACGAGGACGCCGAGCAGCACCAGAACTGCAAAAGCCAAAACACTAGCCAAAGTCCCTAAAAGGGCGCCCACATTGAACCGCCGGTCGTGTCCTGCATCCCCTTCGTTTGCGCGATCTGCTTGGGATTGCCGCCCCGCACCGCGGCAACTTGATCAGCAACGGCGAACTTACGCGCAACATCTGGATTCTCGTTCGGGGAGCATAACGAACGCTCCTGGTGAATGACGCGCGGATTGACCATATTGTACGCGGCGATTTGCACGATCGTGGCGCATTCGGCCGCGATCTCGGGTTCACCATAAGCTTGTATGACGTAATCAAAGTTCGTACCCTTTGCGGCCCGCGTTTTGCCATGACGACTTTGCCGATGAATCTCCAAGCCGCGCGCGAGCAGATGGTCGAGCAGCAGGTCCGTGCCTGGGACGTGCTCGATGAAAAGGTCCTGCAGACGATGCTCCAGGTGCAGCGCGAAGAATTCGCGCCGCTGCGTTACCGCGACGTGGCGTTCGCCGATTCGGTGATCCCGCTGGCACACGGTCAGACGATGCTGCCGGCGAAGGTGCACGGGCGCATTCTCCAGGCGCTCGCGGTCGGCGAGGGCGACGTCGCTCTGGAAGTGGGCGCGGGCAGCGGCTACCTCTCTGCCTGTCTCGGCAGGCTCGCCTCGCGCGTGCGCTCGCTGGAGATCTTCCCCGAGCTCGCCGAGCAGGCGCGCGCCAATCTGCTGGCGGCTCGGATCAATAACGTGTCGGTGGAAGCCGCAGATGCCATGCAGCTGAACGAGCAGTCTACCTACGACGTGATCGCCGTGACCGGCTCGCTGCCGATCTACGATGAGCGCTTCCAGCAGGCACTGCGCATCGGCGGACGGCTGTTCGTCGTCGTCGGCCAGGCGCCGATCATGGAAGCGTGGCGCGTCGTGCGCGTCGGCGAACGCGAGTGGCAGCGTCAGGCGTTGTTCGAGACCGTCGTCGAGCCGCTGGTCAACGCGGCCCGGCCATCGGCATTCGTGTTCTGATCCTGTAACCTTTCGCCCCCACCCGGGTCTTGCAGTCATTCGCCATGGCCGTCGCCGAAATCACGCCGTCCGAATTCGTCGAACGCCGCTCGCGCGGCGAGTCGCTGACGTTGCTTGACGTTCGCGAGGAGTGGGAGCTGGGCGTGGCCAGCGTGCCGGACGTCGTCCACATTCCGATGGGCGAGGTGGCCGATCGTCTCGGCGAGCTCGACCGCAATCGCGAGGTCGTCGTGCTGTGTCGCTCGGGTCGCAGAAGTTTGCAGGTGGCGAACTTCCTGCAACAAAACGGTTTCCAGGCGGTCAATCTTGCCGGCGGCATCCTGGCCTGGTCCCGCGAACTGGATGCAACCATCCCGACCTACTGACGCGTCCAACTGCGGGCCGTTCAGTATCGAACGGGTGTCCGAGGTGTCCGCCAGCGGGGCCGCCGGTCGCAGCTTGCTGTTTGCCGGTCGCTCCTAAAATTAAATCGCGGTCGTGTCATCATTGCGCGACTTTGCTGAAGCAACCGGCGCCCGTGAGGCGCCGACGGGAACCAACAAAATGACTCTACGTGCGCGGATCCTTGCGGCTTGCGGTCTCACGCTGTTCGCCGGCGCCCTTCAGGCGGCCGATCTTCTGAGCGTCTACGAGCGGGCGCTGCAGAACGACCCGCAGATTCGCGAAGCGGATGCGAACCGCCTGGCCAGTCGCGAATCGAAGCCGCAGGCGCTCGCGGCACTGCTGCCGCAATTCAACGCGAGCGGCTCGTACAGTGACGTGAGTCAGGAATTCTCGCGGACGACGCTCACGCCGGCAGTTCCCAGCGATCCGAACAGCGTCCTGGTTCCTCGCGACATCAATACCGACAGCGACTACAAGGCGCGCCAGTACGACCTGACGCTGCGGCAGTCACTGTTCCACTGGGATCAATGGGCCGCGCTGCGTCGTGCCGACGCACAGGTCGCGCAGGCGGAAGCTGACTACCAGGCCGCGCAACAGGATCTGATCCTGCGCACCTCGCAACGCTATTTCGACGTGCTCGCCGCGCAAGACACCGTCGATGCCGCGCAGGCGACCCTCGAAGCGTTCTCGCGCCAGCTCGAGCAAGCGGACAAGCGCTTCGAAGTCGGCTTGATCGCCATCACCGACGTTCAGGAAGCACGGGCCGCACACGATCAGGCTGCCGCCGCCGTCATTCAAGCGAAACGCGCTCTGGCTACCGCACAGGAACTGTTGCGCGAGCTCACGGGCGAATCGTTCGACAGCCTCGCCGGTCCCATCGACGACCTGCCGCTCGAATCGCCGGCTCCCGCTGACGAAGAGCAGTGGGTCACCTCCGCACTGGATCAAAACCTGCGCGTGATCTCCGCTCGCCTCGCCACCGACATCGCGAAGCAGGACGTAACCGTCGCTCGCTCCGGCCACCTGCCGAGCTTCGACATCGTCGCGAGCCGCGACGACCAGGACTTCAACGGCGACCAGGTGAGCCGCAACGTCAACGGCAGCCCCATCGGCAGCCCCGCAGATCAATCGCAGAAAACCGACTCGATCGGCATCCAGGTGACGGTGCCCATCTACTCCGGCGGCGCAACGTCCTCACTCGTGCGTCAGCGCGTCTATCTGCACCGCGCCGCGCGCGAGCGCCTCGAACGCACCAATCGCGAAACCGAACGCGCCGCCCGCGACGCGTACCTCGGCGTCCTCAGCGAAATGTCCCGCGTGCGCGCCTCCAAGCAGGCCCTCGAATCCAGCCGCACCGCCCTGCAAGCCACCGAAGCTGGCTTCGAAGTCGGCACGCGCACGACGGTCGACGTGCTGCAATCCCGCCGCCAACTCTTCGACGCGCAGACGAACTACTCGCGCAGCCGTTACGACTACATCCTCAACGTCCTCAACCTGCAGCTCGCCACCGGCACCCTCGACCGCGCCGACCTCGAAAAGATCAACGCCTTCCTGAAAGAACGCGCGATCACGCGCTGATCGCTTTGCGACGCGCGCCTACGGCCGGAGCCGCGTGGGGCTTGGGGCTGGCTCGTCTCGCCCTTGCGTCATTGAGGGCAGCGTCGATTCGGAGATGGGTGCCCGCAACATTTGCTCGGCTGATGGCTTGAGCTGAGTAACAACGCGCCGCGTCGGTGGTGAAGTGAGCGTGCAAAGTGGTCGTCAACTCCATCGGTGGGACGACCACCGGCGGTGGGGCGAGGACGACCACCCCAATCCCCACGCGGCTCAGGAGAGCGCGTCGCTACGCGAAAGAGAACGGCGCAGTCGGTTAAGACTGCGCCGCTTGTTACAGAGTAGAAGAAAGGATCAGCGTTACAGCAGCGGCACCAGCAACAGCGCCACGATGTTGATGATCTTGATCAACGGATTGATCGCCGGCCCCGCTGTGTCTTTGTACGGATCGCCGACAGTATCGCCCGTGACCGCCGCCTTGTGCGTCTCGGAGCCCTTGCCGCCGAAGTTACCTTCCTCGATGTACTTCTTCGCGTTGTCCCACGCGCCGCCGCCCGTGCACATCGAGATGGCCACGAACAATCCGGTGACGATCGTACCGATCAGCAATCCGCCCAGCGCGCGAATACCGGCGCCAGGTCCCATCAGGTAGTTCATGCCGAACGCCACGATCACCGGCACCAGGATCGGCAGCAACGACGGCACGATCATTTCCTTGATCGCCGCGCGCGTCAGCATGTCGACCGCCTTCGAGTAATCCGGCTTGCCCGTGCCTTCCATGATTCCTTTGATCTCACGGAACTGACGGCGCACTTCGACGACGACCGAGCCGGCCGCGCGGCCGACTGCTTCCATCGCCATCGCGCCGAACAGGTACGGCACGAGACCGCCGATGAACAGGCCGATGATCACGGCCGGATCCGACAGGCTGAACGCCTGCAGCTTGCCCAGCGCGTCGAGGTTGTGGGTGTAGTCCGCGAACAGCACCAGCGCGGCGAGGCCGGCCGAGCCGATCGCATAACCCTTGGTCACAGCTTTCGTCGTGTTACCAACCGCGTCGAGCGCGTCGGTGATCTTGCGCACGTCCTTCGGCAGGCCCGACATCTCGGCGATGCCGCCACCGTTGTCGGTGATCGGACCGTATGCGTCGAGCGCGACGATCATGCCGGCCATCGACAACATCGCCGTTGCAGCGATGGCAATGCCGTACAGATTGCCGAGGTGATACGAACCCCAGATCGCAGCACACACCGCAAGCACCGGCCACGCGGTCGAGCGCATCGACACGGCGAGACCCGCGATCACGTTCGTGCCGTGACCCGTCTGCGAAGCAGCGGCCACGCCGCGCACTGGCTTGAACTCGGTCGCAGTGTAGTACTCGGTGATCCAGATCAGCGCGGCCGTGAGGCCGAGGCCGATCACGGCGCACCAGAACAGATTCATCGAGCCTTCGCCGAGCACACGCGGCGTGACGAAGAAGAACGCGATGAGCGCGATCACGCCGGACACGGCGGTGCCGCGATACAGCGCGTTCATGATCTTGCCGCCTTCGCTTGCTTTCACGAAGAACGTGCCGACGATCGACGCGACGATCGAGACCGCACCAAGCACCAGCGGGAAGATCACGTAACGGATGTCGAGGCCGCCGTCGGCCGCCTTGAACACCAAGCCGCCGAGCACCATCGTCGCAACGATCGTGACCGCATAGGTTTCGAACAAGTCTGCAGCCATGCCGGCGCAGTCACCGACGTTGTCGCCGACGTTGTCGGCGATGACCGCCGGGTTACGCGGATCGTCTTCCGGAATGCCGGCTTCGACTTTGCCGACGAGGTCGGCGCCGACATCGGCGCCCTTGGTGAAGATGCCGCCGCCGAGTCGCGCGAAGATCGAGATCAGCGAGCCGCCGAAGGCGAGGCCGACCAGCGCGTGCAGCGCATCTTTGTCCGCGCCGAGCAGCCCGAAGTAACCGGCGACGCCGATCAGGCCGAGTCCGACGACCAGCATGCCGGTGATGGCACCGCCGCGGAATGCGACCGCGAGTGCCGGGTTCAGACCGACGCTCGCTGCCTGGGCCGTGCGCACGTTGGCGCGCACCGAGACGTTCATGCCGATGAAGCCGGCCATGCCGGAAAGCACCGCGCCGACGGCGAAGCCGCCCGCGGTCTGCCAATCGAGCGCGAACCCGAGCACGACGAGCAGCACGACGCCGACGATGCCGATCGTCGTGTACTGGCGATTGAGGTAGGCGCGCGCGCCGGCCTGAATGGCGGCGGCAATTTCCTGCATGCGCGCGGTGCCGGCGGGTTGCTTGTTGATCCAGCCGACCGAGAACACGCCGTAGAGCACGGCGAGCACGCCGGCGCTGATCGCGAGCCAAAGCGCGACACTGGTGGACATCAAAATTTCCTCCCTCTTAAGGGGCTGCGTTGTGCGGGATGCCTGAAAAAAGGCGCGGAACTATACCACAAAGGGTTCGGCCAGCTTCTTGCGGACCGGCGCGTTCTTGAGCGTCACGTACTGCGGCAGGCCGTCCTTGTAGGGCGGGTAATCCTCGCCCTTGATCAGTGGCAGCAGATAGCGGCGCCCCTTGGCCGTGATGTGGAAACCGTCCTCGGTGATGTAGTCACGCGGCAGCATCTTTTCCTTGTTCGCGACCTCGGCCAGCGGCGCCGTGCCGATCTTCCACTTGTACGGTTTGTCTGCAGTGCGAACGATCGTCGGCATCACCGAGTTCTGGCCTTTCAGCGCGAGCTCCACCGCGGCTTTGCCGACGGCGTAGGCCTGATCGACGTCGACCTTGGAAGCGATGTGGCGTGCGGCTCGCTGCAGGTAATCGGCAACCGCCCAGTGATACTTGTAGTTGAGCCTGGACTTCACCAGCTGCGCGATCACGGGCGCGACGCCGCCGAGCTGTGCATGTCCGAATGCATCGCGCAGGCCAGCATCCGAAAGGAATTTTCCTGCGGAATTCTTGACGCCTTCCGAGACGACCACCGCGCAGTAGCCGAACTTCTCCACGCACTCTTGCACGCGTGCGCAGAATTTTTCTTCGTCGAAGGCGATTTCCGGAAACAGGATGATGGGCGGCGCATCGCCGGTTTTTTCAGCGGCGAGACCGCCCGCCGCAGCGATCCAACCGGCGTGCCGGCCCATCACTTCCATGATGAAGACTTTGGTCGAGGTCTTTGCCATCGAGGCGACGTCGAAGCCCGCTTCGCGAATCGACACCGCGACGTACTTCGCCACCGAGCCGAAACCCGGGCAGCAGTCGGTGATCGGCAGATCGTTGTCGACGGTCTTGGGCACGTGGATCGCCTGGATCGGCACGCCGCGCTGGTCGGCGAGCTGCGCGACCTTGAGGCACGTGTCGGCGGAGTCGCCGCCGCCGTTGTAGAAGAAGTAGCCGATGGCGTGCGCCTTGAAGACTTCGATCAGGCGCTCGTACTGCGCCGGGTTATCTTCGAACTTCTTGAGCTTGTAGCGTGCCGAGCCGAAGGCGCCGGAAGGTGTGTGGCGCAGCGCGCGGATCGCGGCCGCGGACTCCTTGCTCGTGTCGATCAGGTCCTCGGTCAGGGCGCCGACGATGCCGTGCCGGCCTGCGTATACCTTGGCGATGCGATTCTTGTGCTTGCGGCACGTCTCGATGACGCCGCAGGCGGAGGCGTTGATCACAGCGGTGACGCCGCCGGACTGGGCATAGAAGGCATTGCGGGGCTTGGCTGCGGGCATTGGGAGACCTTGTTTTTGGGCCAGTTCTGGGTGCCCCGTGCGGGGCGCGGAAGGATAGCGCAAACCCTGATGCCAGTTGGCCCCCGGCCGGTCTTTCTGTAGGGTAGCGCCCCTTTGGGGAGGGTCGGACGGACTATGCGGATCGTGTTGCTGGGGGCGCCCGGTTCGGGCAAGGGCACGCAGGCGCAGCGCCTGCAGGCCAAATACGGCGTGCCGCAAGTCTCCTCCGGCGATCTGCTGCGCGACGCAGTCGCGCGCGGGACCGAGCTCGGCCTCAAGGCGAAGTCGGTGATGGACTCCGGTCAACTGGTCTCGGACGACATCGTACTCGGCCTGATCCGCGATCGGCTGCGCCGGCCCGATGCCGCGCGCGGCTTCATCCTCGACGGGTTTCCCCGCAACATCGACCAGGCGAATTCGCTCAACGCATTGCTGAAGGAGCTCGGCCAGCCCGTCGATGCAGTGCTGCAGCTCGACGTCCGCAAAGAGACGCTGGTGAAGCGGCTTGCCGGACGTCGCACCTGTCCGACGTGCGGCACCGTGTACAACGTTCATTCCTTGCCGCCGGGTGTGAGCACGTGCGCGAAAGACAACGCGCAGCTCTACCAGCGTCCGGACGACAAGGAAGAGGTCGTCGCGAAACGACTCGAAGTCTACGCAACGCAGACACAGCCGTTGATCGAGCACTACGCCAGGCTCGGTCAGCTGCGCGTCGTGGCGGGCGAGGGCGAGCTCGACGCAGTGTTCGAGCGCATGGAAGCTGCCGCGCTGACGAAGCCAGTGCCTGCCGAGAAGGTGAAGGTCACGACGCGCAAAGTGCGTAGCGCTGCGACGAAAAAGAAGAAGGCCAGTCCTGCGAAGAAGGCAACCAAGGCGCGTCGCAAGCCGACGCGTAAGGCAGCACGCAAGACCGCGGCGAAGCGAACGGTTCGTCGCAAGACCGCGAAGCGCAAGGCGCCGCGTACGAGCAAAGCTCGGCGTAGGTGACTGTAGGTCGGGCTATAGCCCGACAATCCGTGCGAGGAAGAAGAGTCGGGCTGAAGCCCGACCTACAGGTTTCTATTCCGTCGGAATCTCCAGTCCCGATTCTCGTGCAGCGGCGAGCAGCGGCTCGCCGATGATCTCGCGTCGCCAGCCGCTCAACAGGTGCTCGGTGCGGCGTGCAAATACCAGCTGCTCGATATCGCGGCGCGTGACCAGCGCTTCGGCGTTGATCTTCGCGTGCTGCGCCGTCTCGCGTGCAATGTTCATCAGCTTCGTGACCAGCGCCAACTGGTGCGGCTGAGGTCGCGGCGGATTGCTCGCGGCCGCTTCGTTTGCCGCCTCGCCGCGTCCACGTTCGATGACCGCCATCAATTCCTCGCCGCGTCGGCGCACCACGCCGGGCGGCAGGTTGCGGATCGATTCCAGGTCGCGAATCGTGCCGGGCAGACGCTCGGCAATCTCGCGCAGCGCATCGTCGGCGAGAATCCAGCCGCGCGGCTTGTCGTGCTTGATCGCCGCGGCTTCGCGCCATTGCGCGAGCAGCTTCGCAGTCGCGCGTTGCTGCGGCTGCAGGCGATCGAGTCCCTTGAGCCGGCGCCACGCTGCCTCTGGCTCGGTCCGATGCAAGTCAAGCCGCTCGAACTCGAGGGTCTCCTCGTACAACCAGTCGAGTCGTCCCGCAGCTTCCAGCGCCTGGCGCAGATCCAGATACAAGGGGACGAGATAGCGTACGTCGTCTTCGGCGTACTGCAGTTGTTCCGGCGTGAGCGGCCGGCGCGTCCAGTCGGTGCGCGTGTGTCCTTTCGCGAGCGTGTGGCCGAGCCGCTCCGCGACGAGCGAGCCATAGCCGATCTGCGCCGGATAGCCGAGCAGCGCTGCCGCGATCTGCGTGTCGAAGATCGGCCCGGGCACCGGCTGACCTCGCGTCGCCGTCGTCAGCACTTCCAGGTCCTGGCGTGCCGCGTGCAGTACCTTGGTGCGCGCACGCGACCCGAGGAATTGCCACAGCGATTCGAGATCGGGCAGTGCCAGCGGATCGAGCACAGCGCACGCAGCGGACGTCGCTGCCTGGATCAGGCACAGCTTGGGGAAGTACGTGCTCTCGCGCATGAACTCGGTGTCGAGCGCGACGAAATCGTCGGGCGCGAGCCGAGCGAGCGCGGCGGAGAGATCAGCGGCAGTGGTGACCGGCGGCGTGGCTGACATGTGCGTGCGTGTACAATCCGCCGCAATTATGCACGTTCACATTCTCGGGATCTGCGGCACGTTCATGGGCGGCATCGCCGCGCTGGCGCGCGCCAGCGGCCATCGTGTCACCGGCTCGGATCAGAACGTCTATCCGCCGATGTCCGATCAGCTCGTCGCGCTCGGCATCGAGCTGATCGAAGGCTACGATCCGCAACAACTGCAGCTGCGGCCGGACGTCGTCGTGGTCGGCAACGTGATGAGCCGCGGCAACGCGCTGGTGGAGGCGTTGCTGGAGAGCGGTATCCCTTACACCTCCGGGCCCGAATGGCTGGCGCGGCACGTTCTCGCCGGCCGTTGGACGCTCGCGGTCGCCGGCACGCACGGCAAGACCACGACTTCGAGCATCCTGGCGTGGATCCTCGAGCACGCCGGCCTCGATCCCGGATTCCTGATCGGCGGCGTCCCCGGCAACTTCAACGTCACGGCGCGCCTCGGCGGCGGCCGACACTTCGTGGTCGAAGCGGATGAGTACGACACCGCCTTCTTCGACAAGCGCGCCAAGTTCGTGCACTACCGGCCGCGCACCGCGGTGCTCAACAACCTCGAGCACGACCACGCCGATATCTATCCCGACGTCGCCTCGATCCAATGGCAGTTCCATCAGCTCCTGCGCATGGTGCCGCGGAACGGCCTGGTCGTCGCCAATGCCGGCGATGCCAACGTGATGCGAGTGATCGACATGGGTTGCTGGACGCCGGTCGAGCGCTTTGCCGGCACTGTCAGCAGCGATACCAACTGGTACGCCGCTGCTCCGCCGGACGGCGATTACTCCACGTTCGCGATCATGGAAGGCAATCGGCGCGTCCTGGACGTGCAATGGCAGATGCTCGGGCGGCACAACGCCGAGAATGCGCTCGCCGCCGTGCTTGCCGCACGTCACGCGGGCGTCTCGATGGAGACTGCAATTGCCGCGCTCAAGGAATTCCGCGGCGTGCGCCGCAGGCTCGAAGTGCGCGGCGTGGTCGGCGGCATCACCGTCTACGACGATTTTGCGCATCACCCGACCGCGATCGAAGTCACGATCGACGCGCTGCGTCGACGTATCGGCAGCGCGCGACTGATCGCAGTGCTCGAGCCGCGCTCGAACACGATGAAGCTCGGCACGCATCGCGATGCGATGGCGAAGTCGCTGGAACGCGCCGACCGCGTCTGGCTATACCAGGGACCGAACGTAACGTGGGACGTCGCCGGCTCGGTTGCTGCGCTCGGCGAGCGTGCCGCGGTCGCCAAGGATCTCGATCTGCTGGTCGCGACGCTGGGTGAAACCCTGAGCGCCGGCGATCACGTGCTCATCATGTCGAACGGCGGTTTCGGCGGCATTCACAAGAAGCTCCTGGAGCGGCTCGCCAAGAAGTAATCTCGCGGAGACCATGCGTAGCGCGACTCACGCAACCCTGCCGCTGTTTCCGCTGAACACTGTGCTGTTCCCCGGCGGTCCGCTGCTGCTGCGAATTTTCGAGCCGCGCTATCTCGATATGGTCAGCCGCTGCATGCGCGAGGACTCCGGCTTCGGCGTCGCACTCATCGTCGCGGGACGCGAAGCGGGCGGCGCGGCGCAGACCGTGACGATCGGCACGCACGCACGCATCGTCGATTTCGAGCAGCTCGACGACGGCTTGCTCGGGATCACTGCGCGCGGGGAGCGGCGCTTTCGCATCGTGCACGCTCATCAGGAGAGCGACGGCTTGAACGTGGCGCAAGTCGAATGGCTCGACGACGAGCTGCGCGCGGAAGTGCCGCCTCAGCATGCCGTGCTCGCCGAGTTGTTGCGGCGCGCGCTGGAACAGATCGGACCGGCCTACGGCGAAGTTACGCCTGCCTACGAGGACGCGACGTGGGTCGGGATGCGGCTGGCGGAGATTCTGCCGCTGGCGCCGATCGAGCGGCAGGAGCTGCTCGAGTTACGCGACGGACCGGAGCGGCTGCACTGGCTGCAGTCGCGCCTGGACATTCAGGAATCGCGCGACGACGACTCCGACGACTGATTCTGCAAGATCGCGAACGCGACCCCGATCGCGGCGATCCACACGAACGCTGCCCAGCCGATCACGCCGTCATACGTGCCGACGATACCCGCGAGCTGCGCCGTGCCGTTGATCGACGTCGTGTCGCGGAGAACGAAAATCGTGCACACGCCGGCCGCGTGCAGGCCGATGCACGCGGCGATCGCGCCGGTGCGCAGGCGCACGAGCGCGAGCAGGACGCCGAGCGCGAACAGCGCCAGGAACGAATCGACCAGCGCCAGCGGCTGCGCGTAGCGTTCGAACAGCCGGCTCAGCACTTGAAAGCCGTGCTCCCATGACACCTGCTCCGGCGGTACACGCAACTTGCCGCCGAGGAAATGTAATGCGGCGTACAACAAGCTCGGTGCGACGATGGCAGCGCGGATGCTGGAAGTGCGCGCGACCGCTGTGAACAGGATGCCGCGAAAGAAGGTTTCTTCGATGAACGCGACGACCAGGCCGGACAACAGGCCCTGCGCGACCATCGACAGCACGTCGCCGTCGAGACCCGGCTTGATCTGCCGCACATCGAGCGCGAGCAACAACGCAACCAGCGGCAACATCAAACCGACGCCCGCAGCCCAGCCGATGCCGAGCTGACGGAAGAACTCGGCGGCCGGCAGCCGGTAGCCGAGCGCCGCGCGATTCGACAGCCCGAGCCGGCGCGTGAGGACGATCAGACCGACGAGCGCGAGCAGCATCGCCAGCCGGTTCATCACGCGATGCACGGGCTCGACCGAGACGGTGCCGACGAGCAGCCAGGTTGGATAGGTGAGCGCCGCCGCGACGATCAGCGCGAGGGCCAGCAGGGCAACGAACAGGGCGAAGGTGCGCACGAGCGGCGAATTGGCTGCGAATTTTTCGATGAAGGGCCTGATTTTTCGCGGCGGCGACAGTACCACACCCACGTAGACTGCGTGGCGGAGCGCAATAGTTACGCGATAGGGAGATCGATCATGGAAGAAGCAAGGGCACACGCGATCGTGTCGGCGCTCGCGAACGGAGTGAATCCGCTCACCGGCGAGTTGTTCGCGGTCGACAGTCCGTACCAATCGCCGGATGTGATTCGCGCGCTGTACTGCGCGGTCAGGGCGCTCGAGGGCACCGGGCGGCGGCGAACGCGCGGGCAGGGCGCGGAGTCCAACAACGCCGGTAAGCCGTGGACCGAAGAGGAAGATCGCCAGCTGTTATCTGCGTTCGATGGCGGCCGGCCGCTCGCGGAGCTGGCGCAGGCGCATGGACGCACGCGCGGCGGCATTCAGGCGCGTCTCGTGCGCCACGGCCGGCTCGCGCCCGAAGGCGGCCGGCCGATCGGCGGCCCCGGCAAGTGGCGGCCGGGAAATTCAGCCGGGAGTGCCGGTGCAAGCCGCGCCTCGTGAGCTGTGCGGCCCGGCGCTGTACAATGCGCCGCGCTCGTATGTGCAGCGCCTCCCTTCAACCGTCGCCAATGCCCACCGTTGCGCCTGCGCGGCGCACGGTTCGCGTCAATATCATCGGCAAGTCGAACGGCGTCGGCCTCGCACGCGACATCGAGCTGCTCGCGGGCGCGCTCAAGGCCTCCGGTCATCAGGTCGATGTCACCATCATCGATGCCGTGCAGGCGCGGCGCCGGCGCTCGCCGCTCGCGCAGTTCGCGACGCGCGCGCGCCTGGCGTGGGGCGGTGCCGGAGCCAAGGCGCAGACGTCGCGTGCCGATGTGAATCTCATGCTCGAGCACGTCTGGCTGCAGTACTTGTCGACGGCGCCGATCAACGTTGCGGTACCGAATCCGGAGTGGTTCGACCGGCACGATCGACGCTTCCTCGCGGAAGTCGACAACATCTGGGCCAAGACCACGTACACGCGCGAGCTGTTCCGCGCGCTCGGCTGCGACACGACGTACATCGGCTTCGACAGCGACGATCGCTACGACAGCGGCATAGCGAAGCAGCGGACGTATTTTCATCTGGCCGGCAAGAGCACGATGAAGGGCACGGATCGCCTGGTGCGCGTCTGGCAGCGCCACCCGGAGTGGCCACGCCTGATCCTGGTCCAGCACGCGGACGGCGTACCCGAACCCCCGGCCGCGCCGAACATCGAGGCGCGTGTCGCGTACCTGTCGGACGAGGAGTTACGGCGACTGCAGAACGAGAGCCTGTTCCATCTCTGCCTGTCGCTCACCGAAGGCTGGGGACACTACATCGTGGAAGCGATGGGCGTCGGCGCCGTGACGATCACCGTCGATGCCGCGCCGATGAACGAGCTGGTCACTGCGGAGCGGGGCGTGCTCGTGCCGTATCAGGCGACGGGAACGCAGCGCCTCGCGACCACGTACCAGTTCGACGAAGCCGGGCTGGAAGCGGCGATCGAGCGCACCATCGCGATGAGCGATGCGGAGTGCAATCAGCTCGGAGCCCGCGCGCGCGCTTGGTTTACGGACAACAAGCGCGGCTTCGGCGGCCGCCTGGAAGCGGCATTGCTGGAGCTACCTCACGCCTGACGGGCCCTGGCTGTGTCCAGATGCGAGGCGATGCCGTGCTCGGTCCACGTCGCACGGCGAGCGAGCGTCTCGTCCAGCAGACTATCGAACGGATTTGGTGCCGTCGGCGCGCGCGACGTGTGATGCAGATGAAAGGCAATCGCGCGGTGCCGCACGTAATAGCGTTGCAAGCCGAGGTGCAGCAGGCGGGCGACGAATTCGCGGTCTTCCGGTCCCCACGCGGTGAAGCGCTCGTCGTAGCCGTTCACCTGGATCGCGTGACTGCGCCAGAAAGATTGATTGCAGCCCTGCACGCCGCCGAGCGTCGGCTTGGTTCGGGAAAAGACGCGGCTGAGCAGCGGGCTGCGCAGAGCGTAAGCGCGTCGTTGCAAGCCAGGCGTCAGGGGCCCTACGTCGGCCGCGCCGCCAGCCTGTAACAACTGCGCCGTAGTTGCGGCGGAAAGCTGCGGCCGTGCGCCCTGAATGAAGCAGTCCGGGCGTGCGCACTGCAAGTGGTCCGCAACGAAGCGAGGATGCAGGACCATGTCGCCGTCGACGAGCAGGATGTACTCGGCCTGCGAGGCCGCGATCGCGCGGTTGCGCGAACGAGCCAGGCGGAAGCCCTGGTCTTCCTGCCAGACGTGCTCGACCGGCAGACCCGCGGCGTGCCAGCGATCGATCACAGCGCGCGTGGCAGGGCCCGAGCCATCGTCGGCGACGATCACTTCGTCCGGCCGCTGCGTTTGCCGTGCCACGCTCGCGAGCGTGAGGTGCAGGGCCTCGGGCCAGTTGTACGTCGTTACGATCAGGCAGCTGCGCATCTAGTGACTTTTGCCGCCTACGCCCGGGGCTCTCCGTTCCAGTGCAACCGGCCGCGAGCATGCCGCGTTATGCGCACTGGCGAAAGCCTGCACCGTACGGCGGCGTACGGGCGAAGCTGAACGGCGCCCGTCGCAGCGCGACGACGCTTTGCACACGGTACGCCGCGGACTACGCGGGGGCGGGGCGAATCGTTAAACTGTGGGCCGACCCGCCAGGAGTGCAATCTTGTCCGTCCCGTATTTTCTCGACCCGGTCGAGCCGTCGCGGGGTCCGCGCTGGCTGAACCGCTGGTTACCGAGCAAGCGACTACGCACGGATCCGCTACAGGGACTGAGCGTCGAGGGCCGTTATGCCCCCGTCAGCATCGCGAACTGGAAACTGATCCCCGGCATGGCCCGCACGCTGCTGGCCGGCCGCGTGTTCCGCCCGCTGTCCTTCACCGCTGACCGCCGTCTGACGATCGTCGTTCCTTATCGCGACCGTGCCCACCATCTCGCGCAACTCGTGCCCGCGCTGACGGCAGTGCTGCGCGAGCAAGGGGTGCGGCGGCGGATCGTGGTCGTCGAGCAGGAGGACGGTCAGCCGTTCAATCGCGGGCGACTGCTCAACATCGGCATGCAGCTGACTGCCGATGCCACCGACTACTACTGCCTGCACGACGTCGATGCGGTGCCGGTGCTCGCCAACTACGCTTGTCCCTCGCAGCCGCTGCGTCTGGTCACGCA
>Ga0105248_10002881_pt1 | contig 19078 bp, 12 predicted proteins | sample KBSS34metaG_FD_81524 | JGI IMG/M metagenome (GOLD analysis project Ga0105248, IMG submission 81524) | Switchgrass rhizosphere microbial communities from Kellogg Biological Station, Michigan, USA - KBS S3-4 metaG | ecosystem: Host-associated > Plants > Roots > Rhizosphere > Soil | place...
CGTTGCCTCGGCCGCTCGCAGCGTCACCTGACCGGCCGACGTATTGAACAGCGGCGCAGCCCGAATGTCCCGGATCAGACCCTCGGGGTCGGCGAGCGCGCTGATCGCGCTTGCGCGAAGGAACGGATCCGCGACGCCGTCATACGCGAGGCGCGGGTGAACGTCCTCCCAATGATTTTCGAGAAGCCCGCGGAATAGCCCAAGTCCCTGGCTCAATCCCTGCAATCCCGACGTGTTCGTGAGTGCACGAGTGAGCAGAAGCGCTGTCCGAATGTCCTTGCTTCTGCGGAGCAGCGCACTCGCAAGCTCGATGACGCCGGGCCAATCCGGTTCCGTCGGCGGAATGATCGTGTCGCCAAATTGCTGCTCCGGCTTGCGGGCGGCGGCGCTCGTGAGCGCCATGAACTGGTCGTCATACTCGAGGTTCGGGCCGCAGGGAGGCTCGATCTCGGTATCGCGCAGCCAGTCTTCGACAGCCATGGTCGGTGCTCATGCCGTTGGGCCGCGATACTTTAGCGCCTTTGGCGGTCCTGCAACACCGTTCGCAGATTATTCTGATTCGCGCGCCAAAAAGCGCAGCGCGTTCAGCGCTCGGCAACAACAAGCTGTCGTCCACGCGCTCATTCGCTGAATCGAAGCTGGATTTCGCGCGGCTCGGCGTCCACGACGTCGACTTCGGTGCTGACGACCCCTGGACGAACTTCTGAATTCCTGGCCTCGATCCGATGTTTGCCGTAGGCGAGCGGCAGTTCGCGCATCGGTGGACTGGCTCCCACCAGTTCGCCGTCGACATAGACATAGCCAAACGGACGCACACGAATGCGCACGACCCCTTTTTGCGCGCCTGCCGCCGCGGGCGGACGGAGCGCGTCGGCTGGCGGTCGGGTCGGCTCGGTCGCGGCATTGGCTTGCGCCGGCGACGCCGTCTGCCGAGGCGGAACCGCCTCGACGACTGCCGACTGGCGGGGCGGAGACCCGGCAGGCGGAGGAGACGTGGTCACGTTGCCGGGCGCTTGCGCCGTTTGTGCGGGCCGCACAGGCGGCTTGGCCCCCTGTTCGAGTTCCTTGATCCGCAAGGCCGCGGCGCGCGAATGCGAAGACCTCGGGTATTTGAGCTGGAAAGCGAGGAAATCGGCGACGTTGCGGCTATCGCGAATCGCGGACCACGCCCGGTCGTCTTCGGAAGTTTGAGGCCGTCCCGCCGCGGGTGCACCCTTGGTGGTCGAAGGGGAGGGCTCCGGCAGAATCTTTCCGGTTGTCGATGCAGCGGTGTCCTGCGACTCTGGTTTGCCCGTCGAAGACGTTGGCGGCGCGTCGATCGCGGCTTTCGCATGCGTCGCAGGCGGCGCTTCCTGCGACCCTTTCCCGGCTGACGTCGGCGGCGTCTCGGCGGAACTCTTCGCGTTCGCTTGTTTTGGCGGCGCCATGGCCAAGGGCGAATTGAAATTGTCCGGCGAGTCCGATCCCGCGGATGAAGCTGTCGCCGCGCCGGCAGGCGAAGCCGACGGACGTTTGGTGTCGGAAGGCGGCGGCGACGTTTCGCGCCCGCCGCCGGGCGTCACCGCCGCGTCCTTCGTCATGGCCGTGCCCGGCCGAGTCTCCGGCGTCGTCGTCGGGGGACTCGACTTCGACGTCTCCGACGAAGCGACGACCGGCGCTCGTTCCTCGCCGACGAAGTACGCGACGATCACCGCCACGGCGACCACGCTCGCGGCCACGATGGAACCACGGATGAACGCCGGGCGGCGCGGTGACTTGAAGCCGGTGCCGGGAGCTGCGATGGTTGCAACGCTTGGCGCTCCGGTGTTTGCAACGCTTGGCGGGTCGCGGTGCGCCTGCACCTGCTCTCGCCCCCGCCGCAAACCCGGAACGAGCACCGTTCGATCCGTCTCCGGTGGCGATGACGATGTGTGCTCCTCGGTGCCTCGTTCCGTCGGAGGGGTCTCGAAGCCATCCCCCGACCGGTCCGGCGCCCCTGTCCGCGTGTCAAGCCCGCGCACACTGGTCGCCGACGGCGATGCGGATGCGGCATCCAACGAAGGTGGCGCTAGCGCGGACGAAGCCGTCCGTAACGGCGTGTCGGCCGTACGATGACGCACTGCCGGCACGCCAAGCAGGTCCCGCCACTCGCCGATAGACTGCGGCCGCGCCTCGGGTCGCACGGCGAGGCCGCGATCGATCGCCGCAAGAAATGACTCGCTGTAAGCCGTGAGTCCGCGCTTCGACAACGGCTCCAGCGGATCCTTGATCATCCTCGCCACAGCCGTGGGCGGCGGCTTGCCGACGATCGCGCCGTAGAGCACCGCCGAAAGCGCGTAGACGTCGGTCCACGGTCCCTGCTTCAGGTCCGTTTCATCCGCGTATTGCTCGATCGGCGCGTACCCCGGCTTCAGGATCACCGTGAACGCCTGCGTCATGTCGCCGATCGTGCGTCGTGCGGCGCCGAAGTCGAGCAGAACCGGCGCGCCGCTGTCGAGGATCTGGATATTGTCCGGCGCGATGTCGCGGTGGTAGCAGCGATGGCCGTGCAAAAGCTCGAGCGCGTCCAGGAGCGGCGCCAGGAGCTCCCTCAGCCACCCCTCGGTCGCTTGGCTCGGATTTTCGCGCAGGATCTGCTTCAGCGTGCGACCCTGGTAGTACGGCATCGCCATGTACGCGGTGCCGTTAGCTTCCCAGAACCGGTAGACCTTGACGAGCGCCGGATGATCGAACTGCGCAAGGAGCCGCGCTTCATTGATGAAGCTGCGCAGCCCGGCTTCGAACGTCTCCTGGTGCTGCGTCGAGCGGACGGCGACGGTCTTGTCTCCGCGGCGGCTCGCGAGCGCGCTCGGAATGTATTCCTTGAGCGCGATCGATCGATGAAGCGTGTGATCGAACGCGAGATAGACGACGCTGAACCCGCCTTCGCCTACCACGCGCGTGATTTCGAACTCGGCGACAGGCGTGCCGATCGGCAGCGCGTTGCTCGCGAGCAAGCCGGATGCACTGCTGCCGACCGTACCTGGCATCGTTACGACCGGTCGCTCCACGACCCGTGCGCTTCCCCTTGCGCGCGGCCGAAGAGCGTGACGAACAATGCGACGTCGAGCGGGCCCTCGTGCGTGAGCCCGCGGCAGAGCGCGCCGCGTGCGCTGCTCGTCCACCAGTAGCTCGTTCGCGCGCGTGGGTCGAACGAGCGCACGAGGTCCGGCCATGGGAACGCGGAGTGCGCATCGAGCGGCACCGTCGTCAGATCGTCGTGCGCGGCGTCGCCGAGCACATCGGTGATGTCGGAAAGCGCGGACGCATTGTCGTTGTCGTCGCTCGCGAACCGAAGGGCGACGAGCGGCAGGCGCCGGTCCACTTCGTCGGCTTCGATGCGCACGTGCAGCCAATCGTCGACGAGCCGCGACACGTCCGCGCAGTACTCGGGCAGGGATGCGATGCGGTGCAGCGTCTCGGCGTCGATCGACGTCACGAGGCAAAGCGGGAAGCGTCGGCCGACGCGGTCGAAGCTCGGCGCGACGACGACGAGGCTCGGGTCGGATGTCAGCAGCGTTGCCGGCAGCAGCGCGTTCCAGATCGGCGCGGAAGCGTAGACGCCTTGCCACGATCCGGGTGAGGCGTCGCGCAGCGCGGTCATCCCCGCCTGCAGCCACACGTCGAGACGATCGATGGTCGCCTTGGCGAGCCTGCGGGAAATGAAGTCGCCGGTGGCCGGGCTCTTGCCATACCAGCCGAACGAAGGGGCAGCGCGTTCCACGCGTGTTGCGGCCGCTACGAGCGGGCGGGACATCGGAAGCGTTCCAGCGTCGAAGGATTGAGCGGATTGATGACACTCTGCGCGACGACCTCGAACTCGACCGGACGCCCGCCAAGCGAGAACAGCGCGCGAAATGCCTCAGGTCGCGGGGTAGCCGACGTCTGCGCACGACGGAACAGACGATGCAGCGCCCACGCGCCGGTCGCTTCGATGCTGGTGTCGGGCGTGGATTCGAGGCGGACGACGTGCGCGCCGCCGCCGCTCCACTTGACCGTTCGCGGACCGGGGGACGCCAGCGAGAAGGCGAGCGGCTGACCGTCGATCGTCAGCACGACTTCCTTGATCGACGGATCCAGCGAGCGAGCGCGAACGTCGACCTGAAATGCCGGCTCTCCGCCTCCGCTTGGGAAGAACGCGTCGCGGATCTCGGCCGCCTGCGCGAACGTCGCGAGCCCGGGCAGCGCAACGACGCCGCTGCCTTCCTTGAGCGTCCAGGGCTTCGTCGACATGTTCACCTTGTCGACCAGGTTCTTCCGGAAGTAGTCGTCGAATACGCCGTTGGGCCGAAAGAGCGTTGCAAAGTCGCTGACGCCGACGTCGGTCGTCGCATCGGCGTAGAACGGGAAGCGTCCGTCGATCCGGCGATGACAGGGATCCGCGACCTCGCCGCCTATGCTCGCGCGCATCGATGTGCGTGCGATCTCGCCGGCCTGGCCGGAGCCCGCGCCGGCGATCTTCACCAGCATCCGCTTGACGGGCTCGGGATCGGTCGACGCTCGCGCGTTGACGAGCGGCTCGAAGCTCGGCGGCGTGAGGTTGCTCTCGCGCGCGCTTTGCAGTCTCACGAAGTACTCGGAGAGCGCGCGAAACGTCGCGACCGTGTCGTCGATCGGCGGCTTGCCCTGAGCCGGCTGCGTCACGAGCCTTCGCAGGTCCGCGAATTGCGAATCGACGATCAGCTCCGGCCGGTTCGCGGGATCGCCGCCGGCGAGCGGCGACATGTCGATCCGGGTGCGGCTGCGCGCGATTTCCTTACCCTTGTTGACGATCGCTCCAGCCGCGCTTTGCACGAGCGAATCTGCCGCCGCCTTTTCGTCGGGTACAAGCGTCGTTTCGCGCACGATCGCGCGCAGCAGGATCGGCAGTGGCGAGTCGGGACTTGCGAGGATCTTCGTCACGCGGATGCTGTCGGCCGTCGTCGGCATCGGCCGCAGCTCGATGTCCTCGATGAACTTCTTCCATTCGGCGACGTACTCGTGCATGTACAGCTCGCGCACCTGGCGCACGAGACGCGCATCGAACCGGTCGCGCAGCGCCGTTGCCGCCTGCTGCGTTGCGGTTCCCTTCGGCCCGTCGCCGAGAACCCACGCCTCTTCGCCGCCGATCGACATCGCGAGCTTGTCTGCTTCCTTACTGAAGCCGTCGCGGTACCCATTGAACGTGAAGAGCCCGGGCACGCCGCGAAGCTCCGTTTCGCCGCTCGCGCGCCGGAACACCTGCGGCCCCTTGTCGCCGGCATTCTCCACGAGCTTGAAATCCGGAAAGCCGCGCGTTGCGAGCTCTGCGCGGATGCGCTTGTAGATTCGCTCCGCCGGCGAAACCTTCGCGAGGTGCTCGCGCGCGTCGCGGACCACCGCATCGTCCTGCACGAATGGCGACGACACGGGCTTGGCCAGAAGGCTCCGCAGGTGGCGGTCGACGGTGTCTCGAACGTCCTTGCGCTGGCTCGACGTCGCGTCGTATTCGTCGGCGAGATCCGAGCCGAGCGACGCGGCAAGCTCCTTGGCGTCGAAGTGCTCGGCGTCGTGGAACATCAGGTACGCCTTGAGTCGGCGATAGATCAGTCCGAGGTCGTCCCTGTCGACCGCGTCGCGCAACCGCGCTTCGGCGAAGCGTGCGACGCGCGGAAGGAACGCGTCGGTCAGCAGTTGCTGGTATGTCGACGCGGCCGCGGCATCGACCTTGCCGCCCTGATAGAGGCCGAACCGCCAGCCGAGCGGCGGATCGTCGACGGCGAAGCTTCCTGGCGCGCTCATCTGGCGCGTCGCATCGAGCAGCGGCACGACGCTCAAAGGGCTATCGTCGGGAACGGATTTGGCGGCGGCGCCGCGCACGTCGGACACGCGCGCGCCGACGTCGGCAAGATAGCCGGCGTTGTTCCGATAGCTGTTGATCCAGGCGAGCGTCAAGCCGACGAGCAGGGCGCCGGCCGTCGCGTAGCCCCCCAAACGCAGCGCGTTGCGGACGCGCTCGCGCCGCCAGTCGCGGCCGGCGAGATGCGACTCCGCGAAGATGACGTGCTCGAGCAGGTTCTGCAGGAAATAACTCTTGCCCGTGGAGCGCCCAGCCGGCAATCCGATGCGCGAGTCGACGTGGAACTTGCGCTCGAGCGCGCCGAGCACGCGGTCGAACGGCGTGCCTTCCTGCGTCCCGCTGGTGAAGTAGACGCCCCGCATCAGCGGCGGGTCTCGGAACTTGGAAGGCGTGAACAGTGGTGCCAGGAACTGCTCGAGGAGCTCCTCGAGACCCGCGAACTGCTGCGGGAAAGCGTACGTGAGCGCGCGCGCCTGCAGCTCGCGCTTGTTCAGCATGAGCTCGGGCAGCGCGGCGTCTAGTCGGCGTGTGAGGAGCCCGAACTCGTTGCGGAATGTCGTTGCGAAATCGAAGCTCGCAACCGTCTCGGGCACGAACAGGAACGTGAAGCCCCACACCTGCGCGCGCTCGTCACGGCTCAACGATTCGAAATAGTCGGTGAATCCCGCGAGCAGGTCCACCTTCGTGACCAACACGTAGACGGGAAACTGGATGCCGAGCGCGTCGCGCAGGTCTTCGAGCCGCTGCTTCAGCAACGACACGTGCATCAAGCGCTCGGCAACCGTCTGCGACAGAAGCTCGGCGACGCTGACGGTCAGCAGGACGCCGTTGATGGGTTGCTGCGGGCGAAAGTGGCGCAGCATCTTGAGGAAGCCGTCCCACTCCGCCTTGTCGGCCACCTGATTGCTGTCCTGCGTCGTGTAGCGACCGGCGGTGTCGATGAGCACCGCCTCATTCGTAAACCACCAGTCGCAATTGCGCGTTCCGCCCACGCCGCGGATCGCCGCCTTGCCGAACTGCTCGGCGAGCGGAAATTGCAGGCCCGAATTGACGAGCGCCGTGGTCTTGCCCGACCCGGGCGAGCCGGCGAAGATGTACCAGGGCAACTGATAAAGGTATTGGCCGCCAAGCCGCCCGAACGCGCCGACTTCCTTGCCGCCGAGCTTCGCGTGCTTGAGAACATCGAGCGCCCCCTGGAACCTTTTGCGCAACTCGGCGACCTGCTCCGCGCCATCGTCGGGACCCGCTGCCGGGGAAGGCGGCGGCTTCGCGAGATGGTTGAGGAGTCGCGCATTGATGTTCTTCTCGCGCCACCAGCGGACGACGAGCCAGAGCGCGTAAAGCGCGAACAGGATCGCGATCGCGGTCCACTGCGCGCGGTCGCTGCCGAGCGGACGCGTCTCGCCGATCGCGATGATCGCGCCGCGCCACCAGATCAGGAACGAGACGAGCGCGACGGCCACGAACACCCAGAACGGCTTGCTGCACATCCAGGCTTTCAGGCGGATCATCGCGGCGCGTTGAGCTGGCGCTCGATCTCCGCGGGCGCAAGATCGAGCGTGATCTCGACGCGGCGGTTGCGCGCGCGATTGGCGGGCGACGTGTTGGGCACCAGGGGGTCCGCTTCGCCGCGGCCCTCGGCGCGAACGCGTCCCCGCTGCGCCATGTCGCTCTCGAGCAGCTTGAGGACGGCGTCCGCGCGCGCCTGCGACAGGTCGATGTTCGATTGAAAGCGGCGCGTGTTGATGCGGACGTCGTCGGTGTACCCGCGCACAACGACGTCTCCCTTGACCTCGTCGAGCGCAGCGGCGACGCGGCGCAGCGTCGGAAGAAAGCTCGGTTTGATGTCCGGCGAGCCCGAATCGAACAGCGACTCGCCGAGCAGCGTGACCCTGCTGTACGTCGGCTCGTCGGCGACTTCGACCAGGTGCTGATTGATCTCGGGCTCGAGGAACCGTCGCAGCCGTGGCGGGGGCGGCGCCTGTGGCTTGATCGCCGGCGGCGGCGGCGGCAGCTTGATCGAGTAGATCGACGCGACGACGGGATCGGATTGCCCGACGACGCGGAGGTGGAACCAGTAGTAGATCGCCGAGCCGACGAGAATCGCGAGCAGCGCGACGATCCAGAACGGGACCAGCCGCAGGCCGCGACGCCCCGTGTCCGACGTGCCCTTCCAGTGCACCGCGAGCGGTGGATCGACGGGTCCGCGCCCTGTCCGCAGGATGTCGACGAGCCGCTGGCGCAGCGTCTCGAGCTGCGTTCGCCCGTTGTCGACGATGCGGTAGCGGCCTTCGAAGCCGAGCGCAAGGCACGCATTCATGAGCTCGAGGAGCTCGATGTGCTGCTGCGGGTTCTGCGCGAGGCGCGAGAGGAGGTGGAAGAACTTCTCGCCGCCCCATGCCTCGTTGTGAAACGTGACGAGCAGGCTGTTCTTGCTCCAGACGCCGGAGCCACCCCACGGCGTTTGCGCGACCGTTTCGTCGAGCGCGGTGCACAGGCAGTAACGCGCGCCGATGATCGTCTCGTTGCGGATACCCGCCTGCTTCGCGCGGAGCTCGAAGAGCTGCACCTGCGCGACCAGATATTCGCGGAGCGCCCCGGGATCCGCGTACGTCGGCATCGCGCGGAGCTGCGGTATCAGGTTGAGCAGCGGATTCGCCGCTGCGGAGAGCGGCGAGCTGCCGTGGACGATGTCCTCGAGCTCCGACGCGACCTGCGCTTGAGGCGCCAGCGGCGGCAATACTTCGGCGGCGGGCTGATCGTTGGCCATCGGGCTCTTGCGTGTGCGACCGAGGCGTTGCGACGCTTGCGCTACGTCACGACGGAGCGGCCGCGCGCGCGGCTGTCGGTGCGGGCGTCAGCGCCGTATCGCCCAGAATTCGAGCTTCAGCTCGGGAAACTCGCCCGCGATGTGCATCCCCATGCCGCCAGAGCGATCGAGCTGCTTCCAAAGGTCCTGCGTCGTGTCGAGCTCGAAGTAATTGTAGCCCGCATTGTAGGGAAGTTGCCGGGGCGCGACCGGGAGCGGACGCAGGCCGACGCCGGGCAGGTGCAGATTGACGAGATCGCGCAGCTTCTCCACCGGTCCGATCTTGACCTGCGCGGGGAAGCGCGCGCGAACGACCTCGGGCGGAACAGCCGCCGATACGGCGAGAACGAACGCGGCCGTATGGATGAGATCGACGGACGGCATGACGGCAACGCGAACACCGTGGCTGCGGTCCTGCAACTCGATGGGTATCGCGCCCTGCTCGAGGACCATCGATAGCGACAGGCGAAGGTCCGCCATCAGCGGCTGGAAGCATTGCGCGAGGTTGTCATGGTCGTATGGCGGGTAGGCGCCCGGACGCCGGGTTGCGCGCGTGTGCGTGCAGAGATCGCCGGCGAGCTGCAGCATCCCCGCGAACAATCGTTCAGGATGCAGTGTCGGCACCGTCGACCAGTGGCGCACCACGGGCTCCCACCGATTGACGAGCTCGAGCATCAGGAAATCGCCGACCTCGCTGATTCCTCCCTTGCCTGGATGCGAGAAACGTGCGGCCAAAGCTTCGCCACGCTGGTGCAGCAGCCCGAGAAGCTCGCGTGTGAACTTGTCCAGCACCTCGTGCAGGCCCGAGGCGAGAATCGGCGGAATGAAGCCGGCGTCGATGACGACCTGGTTGTCCGCTCGGCGTTCCACCACGCGTGCGAGCTTCAATCCGATCGATGCATCGGTCAGATCGGCCGCGCGCTGAATGCGCAATCGCATCTCGCCGACCTGGACAGTCGCGGGCTCGCCGCCCATGGAGTTGACGTCGGGCACTTCTGATTCACGCACGCGATAACGTGCAAGCGAGCGAGGGTCGTCGTCGAACGTCACCGCCTCAGCCTGTTGGCGCGACAGCGGAATCGACAGGCAGACCAGCTGATCCTTGTCGGTCGGCAAGACGTCGAGCGGCTCCGGCGCAGCTCCATGCGCGGGAACGTGAAAAGGCGTGCCGTCCGGAAGAATCCCCTGCGCGGCCGCAATGGCGATGCGCCCGAGTGCGAGCGCGTCCGCATCAAGCCGAAGCTCGCGAAAGCCCCAGAAGAATCCCTCCATCGGCAATGCGCGGGCATGTGCAAAGAATTCGATGAAGCGGTCCTGCTGCTGAAAGTGTTGCGGCCTCAGGAACATGCCTTCCGACCACACGACTTTGCTGCTCCAGGCCATGCCCGGGCTCCCTTCCACTGCGGCCTCGCCGCGAGTCGTCCGCACTACCCTCAGATTCCTTCACGGCGAGCGACCCGCTCGCGCACGACACCGCCATAGTTTGCCAAGCATGCCCGCAACTTGGAATAGACCTTCGTCGGCTTGGACCACATGCACGTCAGTCTCGCCGGTCGTTCCGCCTGCGAGCGCGGTCTGCGCATCAGCTGCGCGCGGCAAGATCCTGCGCAAGACCTGTGTAGCGGGCCGGTGACAGCGCGAGCAGTCTAGCCTTCGCGTGCCCAGGCAACGGGAGCGCACTGATGAATGCGTGCAGGGATTCGGCGGTCATGCCCCTGCGCCCGCGTGTCAGCGCCTTGAGCTGCTCATACGGTTCTGGCAATCCGTGGCGGCGCATCACCGTTTGAACCGCTTCCGCCAGCACTTCCCAGTTGGCATCCAGATCGCTCGCGATTCGCGCGCGATCGATGTCGACCTTCGCAAGTCCCTGACGTAACGCGCTCCATCCGAGAACCGTATGTCCGAGAGCGACGCCGAGGTTGCGCAGAACGGTCGAATCGGTCAGGTCACGCTGCCAGCGGGAAATTGGCAGCTTTTCCGACAGATGCCGCAGTATCGCGTTCGCCAGCCCGAGGTTACCCTCGGAATTCTCGAAGTCGATCGGGTTGACCTTGTGGGGCATCGTGGAAGATCCGACTTCGTGTTCGAGGATCTTCTGCCGAAGGTAGCCGATCGCTATGTAACCCCAGAGGTCGCGATCGAGATCGATCAAGATGGTGTTGGCGCGAGCGACCGCGTCGCAGTACTCGGCAATGGCGTCATGAGGCTCGATCTGCGTCGTGTAGGGATTGAATTCGAGGCCAAGCTCGCCAACGGTTTTTGCGGCCAGCGTCTCCCAGTCCACATTCGGATAAGCGATCACGTGAGCGTTGTAGTTGCCGACCGCCCCGTTCAGCTTGCCCTTGATCGGCATGCGCGAGAGTGCGGTCACCTGGCGATCGAGTCGAGCGATGATGTTCGCGAATTCCTTGCCGAGCGTCGTCGGCGTGGCGGCCTGTCCGTGGGTGCGCGCAAGCATCGGGACTTCCGCGTGTCCGTGCGCGAGCTCGCGCAGATCCGTCACGACGGCTTCAAGCAACGGAAGCAGAACGTTTTGTCGCGCGTCGCGCAGAGCGATGCCGTACGCGACGTTGTTGATGTCCTCGGAGGTGCAGGCGAAATGAAGGAACTCAGCAACGCGCGCGAGCTCAGTGTCATCCCGAAAGCGTTCCTTCAACCAGTATTCGACGGCCTTGACGTCGTGGTTCGTGGTGCGCTCGATTTCCTTCACACGTGCAGCGTCTTCGACCGAAAACGCGTCACCGATTTTGTCGAGCGCAGCTTGCCCGGCCGCCGAGAACGCAGGCACCTCCTCGATTCCCGGCTCGCCGGCCAGTGCCCGGAGCCACGCCAGCTCGACAAGAACGCGCTGCTTGATCAGCGCGTATTCGCTGAAGTGCTCGCGCAGCGCATCGACCTTGCCGGCGTAGCGGCCGTCGAGCGGTGACAGCGCGGTGAGACGAGCGATCGGATGGGCATTCATCGGTCAATTCCCGATCCAGTCTAGCACGCGATGTTATACTCACACGCGGCGTTTTTTGTTCCGTCTCGTCGTCCGCTTCATCGTCCATTCCCTCCTTCGCCTCACCTCTTCCGTGCTGACGCTGGTTGCCTCGAGGACAAGCCCCTACGCGCGAAAGACGCGCATCGTGCTCGCGGAAAAGAAGGTCGAATACCAGATGCTCGAGACGTCGGCGTGGGAGCCGGGCAACCCGGTGCACGCGTACTCCCCCCTCGGCAAGCTTCCGGTCCTGATACTCGACGACGGCACGCATCTCTACGATTCGCGCGTGATCGCGGAATACGTCGATCTCGTCAGTCCCGTGTCACGACTTATTCCCGAGCCCGCGCGGCAGCGGATTGCGGTAAGGAAATGGGAAGCGCTGGCGGATGGGGTTTGCGATGCGGCCGCGGCGATAGTCGTCGAGGGCCGGCGGCCCGCTGAGCTCCGCAGCAGCGAATGGATCGAGCGCCAGCGCCGCAAGATTCACGAAGGTGTGGCCGAGATGTCGCGCGAACTGGGCGACGGCGCATGGTGCCATGGCGATGGGTACTCGCTCGCCGATATCGCGTGCGGGTGCGCGCTCGGCTACCTCGATCTGCGCGCACCCGATATCGAGTGGCGCGTCGCCTATCCGAATCTCGCGCGGCTCGCCGAAAAGGTTGCAAAGCGTTCGTCGTTCGCCGATACCGCGCCCTAACCTGCCGCACTGGGCGTTTCGTCGCTCCTTCGCGGACACGTGACGTAATCCTTCCCCAGCGGGCGTTTGTCGCTCCTTTGCCGCCAGCGTGACGTAATCCTGCCGACCCGTGCGCTCGTCGCGGCCTTCGACGGGGTGCTACCGCTCGACCTGCTCGACCTTCGTCAGGCCGGCAACGAGCTGCTTCTGCATCGTGAAGAAGACGGTCACCGGCGGAATCGCGGCGAGAATCGCGCCGGCACACACGAGGTGCCAGGATGTCTGGTACATGCCACGCAACGTCTGCAGGCCCGCGGTAAGTGGCCGGATGCTGTCGGACTGCACGAGCACCAGCGACCAGAAGTAGTCGTTCCACACGAACGTGAAGATCAGCACCGCGATCGCCGCCATCGCCGGATGGACGAGCGGCATCACGACGCGCCAGAACACCGTGAGCTCGCCTGCACCCTCGATGCGCGCCGCATCGAGCACCGGATCCGGCAACTCCCGAATGAAGTTGCGCATGAAGAGCGTGCCGAAGCCCGTCTGGAACGCCGTGTGGAAAAGCACGAGCGCGACCCGGGTGTCGTAGAGATCGAGCGCGATCATCAAATCGCGCACCGGAATCATCAGCGCCTGCGCGGGCACGAGATTCCCGGCGACGAACAGCATCAGCAGTGCGCGGTTGCCCCTGAAGTCGTGCTTGGCGAGCGCGAACCCTGCCATCGACGCAAACAACACGGTCGCCACGACCGCCGGGATCGTGATCATGAAGCTGTTGGCGATGAAGCTGCCGATGTGCGAACCGGCCAGGACCTGCCCGTAGTTCTGCAACAAATGGAACTCTGTCGGCCAGCCCCAATAGTTGCCCCGATTGAGGTCGTCGACCGATCGCAACGACGTCAGTGCGACGCCCATCAATGGCAGCAGCCAGAGCACGAGCAGCAGGAGGACGCCCGCTCCGTAGGCTGTGCGCACGGCGCCGGAGCGCCCGGCAATGGAGGCGGGAAACAACGCTAACCTGTGCTCGTTCGATCCGCGCAGAAGACGTGCCGATTCCGTCGGCGTCGGGCGCCCCGCGCACGCTCACGCGTGCACACTACTGGCGCTCCCCGCGCAGCAGACGCCAAAGAAGCACGCTGATGATGCCGCTCATCATCGCGAGCAGAACGCATGCGATGGCGGCGCCGTAGCCGTAGCGCAGGCTCACGAACGTCTGCTCGTACATGTAATAGGCGAGCACGGTCGAGCTGTCGTAGGGCCCGCCGAGCGTCATGATGATCACGTAGTCGAAGCTGCGGAGCGCGGCAACCGCGCAGACCATCGCGACAATGAATTGCGTGGGACGAAGCTGCGGCAACACGACGTTGCGAAAGAGGGACAAGCCATGGGCGCCATCGACGCGGGCGGCATCGATCGTCTCGCGCGGCATCGCGGCAAGCCCGGTGAGATAGAGGATCATGCAATAGGCGGTTTGCGGCCACAGGCCGGCGGCGATCATCGTGTAGAGGGACCAGCGCTCGGTGTCGAGCGGCGCGACCGCCGGCAAGCCGAGCGCCGTGAGAAGCCAGGGAAACAGTCCGAAACGACCGTTGAAGAACCACGTGAAGATCAGGCCGACGACGACCTGGCTGATGACGAACGGCATGAAGAACAGGGACCGCGCAAGGCGCATCCCCGCAAGCGCCTGGTTCAGGAAGATTGCGAGCCCAAGTCCCGCAACGGGCGCAATCAGGTAGCAGGCGAGCCAGCGGAGGTTGTTGGCAACGGCCGTGGCGAAGATCGGGTCGTTCAGGAGCTCCGCATAGTTGCCCAGTCCGACCCACTTGCGCTGACCGAGGCCGTCCCAGTCTTACAGCGACAACAGGACCGTGCGCAGGATCGGATACAGGACGAATACCGAGAACAGCACGCACGCCGGCGCGAGCAGCACCACAGTGCCGAGCCCCGCACGACGCGAGGCGGCCGATGCAATGCCCGGCCGTCTCGGCGAAGGCGTGTCGAGCGGGCTACCGGGCACTCACGGTCGCCGCGCCGTAGATCCTCGCGCGGGCACGCTCGATCGTGTCCAGGATGGCGTCCATGCGCTCCGGTTTCAGCAGAAATTCCTGGAACCCTTTCATCGCGATGTTCGCAAGGTCGTCGCTCGTATCGCGATCGAAGAACTGCGCAAGGCCGTCCGCATTGGCGAGCAGCTTGCGGCCCGCCGCAAGGAACGGGTCATCGACGATGCCCGCGTTGGTGTTGACCGGGATCTGCAGCATGCGTCGATTCAGCGCCTCCTGCACGTCGGCGCGCATGACGAACGAGAGGAAGGTGCGCGCGTCCGCCTTGTTGCGCGCGCCTGCCGGAATGTGAATCGTGTTCATCGGCGCGTCTTCATACCGCGGGACCGCGGGATCGATGACCGGAAACGGGGCGAACGCCATGCGCTCGCGCACTTCCGGCGGGAAATTGGGGACGATGTAATTGCCGATCAGCATCATTCCCGCCTTGCCGGTGTAGAGCAGCGCCTGACTTTCCTGCCAGCTCGACGATGCGTGATTGCGGCTGAAGCATCCTCGCTCGACGAGCGTGCGCCAGCGGTCGAAGACGCGGCGCACGCGGCGATCGGTGTACGGGACGCGGCCTTGCATCAGGTCCATGTGGAACGCGAGGCCGTTCTCGCGCAGATCCAGGTAGTCGAACCATGCGGCGGCCGGCCACAGGTCGCGCGTGCCGATCGCGAACGGCTCGATGTTGCGCGCCTTGAGGCGTTCGCACGCGGAGAGAAGGTCCGCCCACGTGCGCGGCGGCTCGGCGATGCCCGCGCCCGCAAGGACGTCACTGCGGAAGTAGAAACCGACCTGGTAATGCTGGTACGGGACCCCGTATTGCCGTCCGTCGAATGTCACGAGGTCGAGCGCCGCGGGATGCATCGCAGACTTCAACGCAGGCGTGAAGAGCGGGCTCACATCCTCGAGCAGGCCCGGGGTCACGAACTGCCGCATGCGGTTTCCGGCAAACCAGAACACGACGTCCGGCGGCACGCTCGCCAGCCAGTTCCGGATCGCCTTCTTGTAGCTCTCGTGATCGTAGACGTTGAACTCGACGTGAACATCCGGATGCTCGGCCTCGAACTGACGAACGGCCGCCTGCCACGCGGCGCGAGGCGCGGGGTCGGTCGTGTTCGCGTTGATGACGAGCGTACCCGCCGCTTGCGCAGACGATGCGGTGCCGAGCAGCGCACCGAGCAGCAACAGCAGCGCGCACGTCGCGCCAGCCCAACGCCTCGCGGAGCGCGCGAAGTCATGCCGCAGGCTGCGTCTGTGGCGGCGCATGGCGCTGCTAGCCTCCCTCACCCAAGTCGGGTACGATCAAATGGTACCCGAACGGAGCGACGCGCGAGGCCGGGACCACAGGGGAATGAACGACCGTACCGGCTGGCGCAGGACCACTTTGGCACGATCCGGATCGATACCCGACACGCCCGCGCTGCACGATCTCGGCGATCACCTGTTCCACCGCGATGCGCTGACGCTCGCCGAGCAGTCCGCGGGCATCGGCGTCTGGAGCATCGATCTCAAGACCGGGCTGGTGCGCGGCACCGCGCAGTTCTTCCGCATCATGGGACTCGAGCCGACCGGCGATCAGGTGCCGCTCGAAGCGCTGCGCGCGCTTCGCCATCCGCAGGACCGTGCCCGTGTGCTCGCCGGTTTTCGCAGTGCGCTCGAAGGCGGCAGCGACTCGTACGAGATGGAATATCGGGTGATTCACCCGGATGGCCGCGTGCGCTGGATCTTCGGCCGAGGGCGAGTCGTTCGCGACGCGGACGGAACACCGATCCGCTACAGCGGGGTCGATCTCGACATCACCGATCGCAAGGCTGCCGAGGCCGAGCTCGCTGCCGCGAAGGCGGCGCTCGAGCAGATGAACCAGGCACTCGAAGAGCGCGTTCGCGAGCGCACCGCGGCCCTCGAGACGGAGGCCGATCGCCGAATGCAGGCCGAAGCCCGTCTGCATCAGGCGCAGAAGATGGAGGCCGTCGGGCAGTTGACCGGCGGGCTCGCGCACGACTTCAACAACATCCTGCAGGTCATCAGCGGCAACCTGGAGATTGCCGCCCGCCTGCTGTCGCGAAGTCCGACGAGCGTGGCGGACAAGGTGCGCGATCCGCTTCTCGCAGCGATCGCCAGCGCGCAGCGCTCGGCGCAGAGCGCCAAGAACCTCGTCAACCAGATGCTCGGGTTCAGCCGCCTGCAGAGCCTGACGCCTTCCATCTTCCGCATCGACGATCTCGTCATGGGCATGGCCGACATGATCCGTCGCACGCTCGGCGAAACGATCGACGTCGAGATCGTGTCCGCACCGGACGCGTGGATGACGCGCGCGGATCGCAACCAGCTCGAAACCGCGCTTCTCAATCTGGTCGTCAACGCCCGCGATGCCATGCCCTCGGGCGGACGGCTCACGATCGAGACCGCGAATGCGGCGATCGTTGGCGGCCGCGACGATCTTCCGCGGGGAGATTACGCGTTGCTCGCCGTCCGCGATACGGGCTGCGGCATCCCGGAGGACGTGCTCCCGAAGGTGTTCGAGCCGTTCTTCACCACCAAGGACACGGGGCGCGGTTCGGGGCTCGGGCTTTCCATGGTGTACGGTTTCGTCACCCAGTCGGGAGGCCACGTGCGGATTGCAAGCAACCCGGGTGCGGGCACGTGCGTGCGGATCTATCTGCCGCGCGCGACCGAGGCCGTCGCCGCCACGCCTCCGTCGAGCGAAAGCCGCATGGCGTCCGGCCTAAGCGGCGCAATCGGCGAACCGCTCGCGCGGGCCCGGCCGGGTGAGTCGATACTGGTTGTCGAGGATAACGTCGACGTGCGCCGATTGGGCGTCGCCGCACTCGAGCAACTGGGTTACCACGTACTGCAGGCGCCCGACGCGCACTCCGCGCTGCGTTTGCTCGACAGCGAGGCCGCGCTTCGCATCGACGCGGTTTTCAGCGATGTCGTGCTGCCGGGCGGACTGAGCGGCCCGGAGCTCGTCGACAGGATCCGTTGCAGCCGCCCCGGCATTCCCGCGCTCTTCACGAGCGGCTACACGCCCGATTCCGTCGGCGCGCACCCGCGGCTCGCCGGCGACCGGCGCATGTTGGTGAAGCCCTACCGTATCGAGGCCCTCGCGGCTGCGATCCGGCAGACGATCGACGAATCGCGATAATGGCTGGAAGTAGGGATGCGCCGCGCGGCACGGATCGCGCGGCGCATCGCCATTCCTAGAGCGCCTGTTTCAGCTGCTCGAGAATCGCGGGATTTTCGAGCGTCGATACATCCTGAGTGATCTCCTCGCCCTTCGCGATCGAGCGCAGCAAGCGTCGCATGATCTTGCCGGAGCGCGTCTTCGGCAAGTTATCGCCGAAACGGATGTCCTTCGGCTTGGCGATCGGGCCGATTTCCTTGCCCACCCAGTCGCGCAACTGCTTCGCGATGTCCGCCGCTTCGGTGCCTTCCGGGCGCGTGCGCTTCAGCACGACGAACGCGCATACCGCTTCACCCGTCATGTCGTCCGGTCGGCCGACGACGGCGGCCTCGGCGACGATGGGGTTCGCGACGAGGGCGGATTCGATTTCCATGGTGCCGAGGCGATGGCCCGAGACGTTCAGCACGTCGTCGATGCGGCCCATGATCGTGAAGTAGCCGGTCGTCACGTCGCGCACGGAACCGTCCCCGGCGAGGTAGAGCTTGCCGCCGAGCTCGTCGGGGTAATACGACTTGCGGTAACGCTCGGGATCGCCCCAGATCGTGCGGATCATCGCGGGCCAGGGCCGCTTGATCACGAGTATTCCGCCCTGTCCGTTCGGAACGTCGTGCCCGGTTTCATCGACGATCGCCGCCATGATTCCGGGCAGCGGCAGCGTGCACGAACCGGGCACGAGCGGCGTGACGCCGGGCAGCGGCGAGATCAGATGTCCGCCCGTTTCCGTCTGCCACCAAGTGTCGACGATCGGGCACTTCTCGTTGCCGACATTGCGGTAGTACCACATCCACGCTTCCGGATTGATCGGCTCGCCGACGGACCCGAGCAGCCGCAGGCTCGACAGGTCATGATTGCGTGGGGCAGTGGCAGGATTCGCATCATTCGCCTTGATGAGCGAGCGGATCGCCGTCGGCGCCGTATAGAAGACGCTCACTCGATGCGCGGCGATCATCTTCCAGAAGCGCCCTGCATCAGGGTAGGTCGGGATGCCTTCGAACACGATCTCGGTCGCACCGCATGCGAGCGGGCCGTACGTGATGTACGTGTGCCCGGTGACCCAGCCGATGTCGGCGGTGCACCAGAAGATGTCCGACGGCTTGATGTCGAACACCCACTTCATCGTGAGCGCCGCCCACAGCAGATAGCCGCCGGAGCTGTGCTGAACGCCCTTCGGCTTTCCCGTCGAGCCCGACGTGTAGAGGATGAACAGCGGATGCTCGGCGCCCACCCATTCCGGCTCGCACGTATCCGACTGCTTCGCGCTCAGCTCGTGCATCCACACGTCGCGACCGCCCGCAAACGCGACATGGTTGCCCGTGCGGCGATACACGACGACGTTGCGGACCACTTCGCAGCCACCCATGCCGAGCGCTTCGTCGACGATGGCCTTGAGTGGCAACGGCTTGCCACCGCGCAACTGCTCGTCGGCGGTGATGACCGCGACTGCCCGCGCATCGACGATGCGCTCCTGCAGCGACTTGGCCGAGAATCCTCCGAACACCACCGAATGCGTCGCGCCGATTCGCGCGCACGCCTGCA
>Ga0105248_10002887_pt1 | contig 19072 bp, 17 predicted proteins | sample KBSS34metaG_FD_81524 | JGI IMG/M metagenome (GOLD analysis project Ga0105248, IMG submission 81524) | Switchgrass rhizosphere microbial communities from Kellogg Biological Station, Michigan, USA - KBS S3-4 metaG | ecosystem: Host-associated > Plants > Roots > Rhizosphere > Soil | place...
ATCAAAGGCGCCTAGTCTGTAGGCTTGATGCACACTGGCTATACCACGAAAAACATAAACATGATGAACTGGATCTGGTGCGCGTTTTATTGGTCCATTGTTGAGATCGGGATTGGATATCATCAAAACTTTCGAGTCCAGTCGAGAGAACGCGGTGCTCAAAAGATTTTTGATATAGAACGGTTTGATCCGGCTGCGTTTATCCTTAAATATCGGATCCTGGCGCTGGGAGCTGATGTAGCAGATATCGTAATCGCTGTTGGCGAGCAAATACTCTACATAATCTTCGTAGTAGCGAAATTGAATTTCGCTTTCACCGTATATGACCAGACGTCTGACATTTTTATCGAGAGCCATAAGCCGCTCCAGCTCCGAGAATTCGAAGGCTGTGTCCTTGGCCTGGTTAATTAGATTGCCGAGCATGCCGAAATTTGTCTTTAGTATTAGATCAGTCTTTTATGATGAAGCAGGGTCGCGAAGCAAAGGGAAACTTCTGGATGATTACATTTTTGTCTGCGAAGAAATCATCTACGCCCTTAGTGTCGCCGTGCAGGCTGTTGCCGGCCTGGTCTTCACCGGCGTAATTGTCGAGCAAAACCACGCCACCGGGCATGACTCTGTCCCAGAAATGTTCAAGCACGCACTTAGTCGGCTCGACAAAATCGATGTCGACATTGAGCAACGAAACTTTCAAACCGGGATGCTCTTTGACGTATTTAGGAACTGTGTCCAGCACGTCGCCGGCGATTAGCTCGTAGTTTTTTACATCCTGCTTTTTTAGCACAGTGTCGAGCTGCTCGACCGAGATAGAGCTGGCTCCGGCTGTGCTTATCCAGTGGTCGCGGTAATCCTTATCCTCAGCGTATTTTGTGTCCGGATATTCGTCCGAAAAAACGTCGAAAGCAATAAGCTTGCTGGAAAAATAGTTGCCCATCAGTTCACGCAGCAGGGCAAAACGCACAAACGACGTGCCTTTGAATACACCGCACTCAATAATTGCGCCAGGCACTTCCTGGACCATTTTATAGACTTCATAGTGGGCAATTAATTTAGCCAGACGCTCGACTTTTAAAGTGAGATGAAAGTTTGTCTCGTAGTCGTAAGCGCTTTGCGTGGCAAAGTCGGGCATCTTAATCATCGCGCTGTCTCTTTCAAAGTGGTAAAGGCCTACATCTTAACCAATTGCCGGGCAATTTGTCCCCTTAAGGCAGTCATAGATTACTATTGTACGAATCAAATTTTCATCCTGGGAGGAAGCCAAGACGTGTCAGAGCTTAAAGACTTCATTGACCTGAAAATGCAGAAGCAGTTTGGAAATCCGACGGCTGTCGTGCAAGCAATCGTACCTGCCGATGACGTCGCCAAAACCATTCTTGAGCATACTAGATGGCGCTTTCAATTTATTAGTATTACGCCACTGAGCGTCGGCCCCCACGGCGGACGTCTCCTGATGCTGTTCCAATACATGGGTCCTGCTGCGCCTGGCAAGTAGACCCCCTGCACGGTAGAGCGCCTGTAGGTTATTTGAAGCGATGCAAAAACGCACCCGGCTAATTTGCCGGGTGCGTTTTTTGTTGTTTTGTGCTTTTGTCCTGAGCTATTGACTAGGCGAAATTGGAGATGATGGCATCGGCAAATTCGGAAGTCTTGAGCTTGGTAGCGCCCGGCATCATGCGTTCGAGGTCATAGGTGACTTTCTTCTGCTGGATGGTTAAGGCCACCGAGTTTTCGATCATCTTAGCGGCTTCGGTCCAGCCCATGTAATCAAGCATCATTACTGCTGAGAGGATTACCGAACCCGGATTGATTACGTCTTTGTCGGCGTATTTGGGAGCGGTACCGTGGGTGGCTTCGAAGATGGCGCAGCTGTCGCCGATGTTGGCTCCGGGAGCCAGTCCCAGGCCGCCGACTTGGGCAGCGCAGGCATCGGAGAGATAATCGCCGTTCAAGTTGGTTGTGGCCAGGACTTGATATTCATCAGGTCTGGTCAATACTTGCTGGAACATGGAGTCGGCGATTCTGTCGTTGAGCAGGATCTTACCGGCGGGCAGTTTGCCGTCGTGATCGGCCCAGAGTTTTTCTTCGCTGATTACTTTGTCTGCGAATTCTTCGGCAGCGACCTGGTAGCCCCAGTCTCTGAAGGCGCCTTCAGTGAACTTCTGAATGTTGCCTTTGTGCACCATGGTCACAGTCTTCTTGCCGGTGGCAATAGCATGTTCGATAGCCTTGCGCACGAGACGCTGTGAACCGGTCTTGGAGATAGGCTTGATGCCGATACCGGAATCATGACGTACTTTCTTGCCCATTGATTCCAATACTTCGATTATCTTTTTGACTTCAGGAGTACCTTCCTGGAATTCAATGCCGGAGTACACATCTTCTGTGTTTTCGCGGTAGATGATTACATCAAGCTTATCGGGTGCCACTACAGGTGAAGGCACGCCCGGGAAATGGCGCACGGGACGGACGCAGCAGTAGAGATCAAAGATTTGACGTAGTGCTACGTTGAGACTTCTGATACCGCCGCCGACTGGGGTGGTGAGAGGTCCTTTGATGGCCACGCCGTACTCTTTGAGAGCAGCGATTGTGTCTTCGGGCAGCCATTCGCTAAATTGGTCTTTGGCTTTTTCACCGGCAAATACTTCAAACCAGACGATTTCTTTCTTGCCGTCGTAGGCTTTTTTAACAGCAGCGTCGATTACGCGCACGCTGGCCTTCCAGATGTCGCGGCCAGTGCCGTCGCCTTCGATGAAAGGAATAATCGGCTTGTTGGGCACTACCGGTTTGCCGTCGGCAAAGGTAATCTTCTCGCCCTGAGGCACTTTTAAGCCGTTGTAAGTTTTATCAATCACTTGTCCCATATTTTGTTTCACCTTATTACAGCCAGAAAGGGGCACAAAATCTTATTAGATCTGCCGGCCACCTTGGCGCTCTATAACCTTGGCTGACAAGCTTAACAAAGGCTTGGCCCCTGCCCCCGATTTGATCACCAAATACTAAGAGATCAAAGACATGTCAGGAGGAATTGTCTCGAAAATGCCGCTCAGCACAGCTCCTTAGCGCCTTCGGGCCTGAGAAAGCGTATACTAGTAGGTCGCCCAGATAACTTTTAGGCTGAGGATAAAAACTTGAATCTCGCAACTTGCATTAAACGCGCACTGGCAGTCTGGCCTGAGCGCGAGGCAGCAGTCGACGGTCAGAAACGATTTACCTATAAGGAACTGGGCGCCAGAATAGCCGCCGCCACCCAGGCCTTGAGCAGCCTTGGACTGACAAAGGGCTCGGTTGTAGCCTGCATGGCTCCCAACTGCGTCGAATTTCTGGAGCTTTATTTCGCCACCGCCCTTCTGGGTGTGGTGCTGGCGCCTATTAACTATCGCCTTTCAGCTAACGAAGTGAGAGAGATTCTCTTGCACAGTGACGCCGAACTTTTCGTCAGCCATACTGATTTTGGCGCCACTACCGCCGAGGCTGTAGTCGCTTTGCCCAGCTTGAAAATGGTTACCTGGCTCGGTGCGGGCGTTCTGCCTAAAACCGGTGACGTAAAAGGCTTCCATTATGAGCAATTTGTCATGCGCCACTGGGGCCACGAACTCATAGACAATGGCGCCGGCGGCACCGATTTGGCTCAACTCTATTACACCAGCGGTACCACCGGTGAGGCTAAGGGCGTCATGCTCTCGCATGATAATGTCGGTTTCCACGCCATCGGAGCTGTTGCCGAGTTGCAGTTGAGCGACGGCGACACCTGGGCGCACATCGCGCCGATGTTTCACCTTGTCGACGCCTGGGCAATTTTTGCCATCACCTGGGTAGGCGGCAAACATGTGTTTGTGCCCTATTTCAAGACCGAGGAAGTGTTACCGCTTTTGGAAGCTGAGGCAGTCACCGCGACAGCTCTCGTGCCCACCATGGTCAATCAGCTCGTCAAGTCGCAGAAGGCCTGGGATTACAGTTACAAGCGTCTCAAGGCAATCATGACCGCCGGTTCTCCCATAGCTCCTGAGCTGGTGCGCCAGGTGGAAGAGATATTCGGCTGTACTTATATTCAGTTTTATGGCATGACCGAAACCAGTCCAATTCTGACTATAAGTCTGCCCAAGTGGGAGCATCTTGAGCGTTCTAAAGAAAAGCGTCAGGAAATTCGCAGTAAAACAGGTCGCCCCTTCATTTGCGTAGAGCTTCGTGTGGTGCGGCTCGACGGTACGGATGTCGAGCGTGACGGTGTGGAAGTGGGTGAGATTATTGCTCGCGGTCCGACCATTACAGCAGGATATTGGAAGAATCGGGATGCCACAGCCGCAGCCATTCGGGACGGCTGGATCTACACCGGCGATCTGGCGGTTTATGACGCCGATGGCTACGTCAATATTGTCGATCGCAAGAAGGACATGATCATCTCCGGCGGCGAAAACGTCTACAGCACTGAGGTTGAATACGTTTTGCAAGAGCATCCCGCGGTTTTTGAATGCGCCGTTTTCGGTGTGCCCGATGATCGCTGGGGCGAAATCGTCAAAGCCACCCTTGTGCTGAGACCAGGCATGTCACTAACTTCTACCGAGGTGATTGCTTTCGTCAAGGAGCGCCTGGCGCACTACAAAGCTCCCCGAGAAGTGGAAATTGTTGAGGAAATGCCTAAGACAGGCAGCGGTAAGATCTTGAAAAAAGTACTGCGCGATAAGCATTGGGACAGCCGAGTCAAACGCGTCAACTAAAAGTATAGCCGCACCATATCTAGTGATGCTTTTCAAGTGAATTTAGACCTCACTTTTAACGTCCACAGGCTGTTTTTGGCCATTTTTTAGGGCGTTAAGGCTTGGCTAGTCCGCCGATTTCCCGTATAGTCTACCGTGAGTAGTAGTAAGGCTATGGTAATGGCGATATGGCAAATGAAAGTCCCAGGCAGCCCAGTCTTCAGCGTAGAATGTCGAAATCGGACAAACAAAAACGCTTGACCTTCACAGCGGCATCCTTGGTCGCAGCCGGTGTTATAAGTCTCGGCAGCGGATTGTTCTTCGAAAGCAGTCTAGCTGCGCCTCCCCCGCCTGCCCCTCCTCCTGCGAAACCTGCCGTTAAATCTCCCGCTGCAGCTGTGAAGCCCTCTGCACCGGCGGCAAAACCTCCAGCACCAGCGGCTAAACCTGAGGCGTCCAAGACTCAAGTACCCAAAGCGACCGCTTCTACTGTAAAGGTTGACGATGCCGAAACTGCTGCCGAAGCGAAGCGCATAATTAAAGCCAGAGCACTGGTCGGCGAAGGGCGTTTTGACGATGCCTGCAACGAGCTCAAAGCCGTTATCGCAAAAAATCCTAAGAATGTGGAAGCTCAGTATTACCTGGGCTATGTCTTCGGCCGTCAGAATAAATTTGTTCTTTCTATCAATCGTGAGAAGACCGCTCTCGACCTTGATCCCAATAATGCCGCAGCCTATTCTGTGCTTGGGCTGTCACTGGGTGGTTTGCGACAATATTCCGAAGCTTCTAAAGCACTTGAGCAATCGCTTAAGTTGCAACCAAACGCATCGAGCACTTACTGCTCACTTGGTGCCATTCGCGGGAAACAAGGAGACTACAAAGGAGCCTGTGCGCTTTACCGCAAGGCCATTTCGATCGAGCCCGAGAACGCAAAAGCTTATCTAGGACTGGCAGAAGCGTTGGGTAAACAGGGAGACAAGCTGGGTAAAGTGGAAGCCTGTCGCTCGGCTGCTAAATATGCTCCCAAAAGCGCGATGGCACACGCGAAGCTTGGTATCGCTCTGTCAGAATCCGGAGACATCGCCGGCTCTGTGCGTGAGGGCTTTACCGCGAACGCTTTGAAGCTTCAAGAATCCTGGAATGAATTTCTCGGCACGTTTTTAGTCGCGTGGGGACTTGTGTTTCTTGGCTTTTCGCTGATATTCGCCGTGGTGTTTGCCGGGTCGAGATTTAAACCGCAGGAAGGAGAGAAAGTCTTACGTTCGTTCTTTCTTACATTCTATAAGGATCAGCCTGGGCGCTTTGTAGTTACTGATTCCAGATTGGTCTTTGTGCCGGAAATATTTTCCTCGGTCTTTGGCGCTACCAGAGTCAGTATTCAGCGTGCTCAGGTAGAATCGATTCAGTATCTTAGTACTGTAGGTGGTGGCACCGTTTCTATTTTGACTCGCGATCAAAGCGTGCATCAGTTCCGTATGCCTACTCTTGTACTGGACCCTCTGCGCAGTTTGCTTGTTAGTCAGGCTCTTGCCGGCATGGACTTTGCGCCAGCTGAGGCCGCCGCTGCCAGCGCTGAAAGTAAAACGGCTGAGGGCACAACTGAAGAAGCCAAAGATAGCGAAAACGTCAAATCTGACGAAGGCATTACGGAAATTGCTGACACTCCCGCAGACCCGCCTGATCCCATTCCTGCCGACTTGGAAATTACCGAAGTAGATAGCGAAATAATTGCCGACACAAAACCCGAAGGCGGGGATAATAAGAAGTAGCGGGGTGTTGATATGAGCGTTATAAAAAATGTCCTTGGTACAAATCTAGAGCCTTGCTGCACTGCGCCTGCGACAGGTTTCTATCGCGACGGCTACTGCAGCACCGGTCCTGAGGACCTTGGTGTGCATACGGTCTGTGCCGTGGTATCCAAAGATTTTTTGAAATTTTCTAAAGAAGCCGGCAACGATTTAAGCACCCCCAATCCCGCTTACGGCTTCCCCGGATTGAAACCCGGTGATAAATGGTGTCTGTGCGCAAGCCGGTGGCAGGAGGCATTTGAGGGCGGTATGGCGCCTTCCGTGGTGCTGGCTGCCACTCACGAAGCATCGCTGAAACACTGCTCGCTTGCAGATTTGAAAGCTTTCGCAGTTGACAAGACTGAGTCCAAGTAAGTACCTACATCCATCATTGCCTCTGGGATTCGTAACGCTTTACCTCAATGGTTGCGCGTTTAATGCAGGGCAAGCGGGTGGTATCCGATAATCATACGGGCAAGTGTTATGCTCACCCCTCGTGGTGTCTAGAGGAGGCCATTGAATGCTCATTGCTAATAAAGAACGCGTCAAATTGAGCGGCCCTCGTTGCCACGTAAGTATCGACACGAGCCCTTCTCCGCTGCCGATTGAAGTGACCGTCACGGCCAAACTTCCGCCCGGTGCGGGTAAATGGATTGTCGAAAATGCCCTGGCCCAGCAAGCGAAAAGCCCTGAATTCATCGATGAGTACAATGAGCCCAGCGCGATCATCGGCAAGACTACTTTTGAGCACAGCGATCCCACGGCAGTTTACACCTTTGGTGTGGATAAGAGAGACCTGGTCTTTCACAGGCATCAGGGCCATCGCATTATCACGGGCATTACCGGTGCAAAAGGCTGCCATCTGAAGTTCAGTCTATGCAGTCCGCAAGAAGCCGAGGCCCATCCGAAACACTTTTTGGATAGTCTCTATATTGTGAAGATACCGGGTGACAGACAGTTTGTGCTTCGTTTCTCGGGCACCGTATATCATCAGTTTTGTCCCGCCGATCCAAGCGAAAATGGCTTCTTTGCTGTTTCCACTCATACCAACGAGGCCTGGGGCTTGACCGGTGATGTCCTGAAAACCGTGCTGGAAAACAAAGGCACAATTGCCCTTCTCACCGAGCCGGCTCCAGACGATGCCCTAAAAATGACTGCCGATGCGGAAGCCATCAAACAGGCAGTGGTGATCGACCTGGATATTGAATAAAGTAGACGCTAAGTAACGGCCCACAGTAAAAAGGAAATTTGATGAACGGCTATCTCTTTGGGCTTGCTGTCGTTTTCATCACTTCGCTTGTCTCTGTCGTGGGCATGCTCTTCGTGCGCAAGAAGGTCAGCCTTACTACGCTTGCCACTTATCACGAAGTAGCCGGCTACATGCTCTCTGTGGTTGGGACGCTCTACGCGGTATTGCTTGGCTTTGTCATCGTTGATGCAATGGAGCACATGCAGGACGTGCGCGGCCTGGTATCAATGGAAGCCAGTGGACTGGCGAACATTTACTTGAGCTCGCAGGGCTTGCCTGACGCCAAACGTGACGTAATAAGAGCACTCTGTGTGCAGTACGCGCATGAAGTCATTGACGACGAGTGGGTAACGCTACAGGAAGGCAAATATAGTCAAAAGACCTTCCGCACGGTGTTTCAGCTCTGGAAGGAAATAACGACGTATAAACCTGTCACACAAGGCGAGCAGAGTATACATCAGCAGCTCGTTTCGGAAATTTGCTCCATGACACAGAATCACAGAACAAGGGTGATCAGCTCCATAAAAGGTGTAGCCCCAGTGATGTGGTTTGTACTGATCACGGGCGGAATCTTCACCGTTATCTTCACCTATTTCTTCGGTGTGGCTGACATGCGCATACAGACTCTTATGACAGTTTTGGTGGCAGTCACTTTATCGTTAAACGTTTATCTAGTCTATGTTTTCGGTAATCCTATGGCCACCGATTTCGGCATCAAGCCCGGACCATTTCAACTCGATCTGCTTATTTTTTCCAGCTTCGACAAAGGCGAGATGCCGCCCGCCAGGCCGATGAACATCTAACTTTTCCAACTTTGGAATGTTCGAAACTTTGAAACGTCAAATGGCTGACTGATTGAAAATGAAAACATTACAATAGACGACTGGTTAACCACTCATATACTCAACCTGTAAACTCGTTGACGATTCAACGGCTCGAGTTGTGAACGAGTCCACTTGTCGTATTGTTAACAAGTCGAGGTGTAGGTGCATGGAGGGCACAGTGCCTGTCAGTCACAAAATTTGATCTATCTCGGAAGCCGACTGAGTTTTGATTGCGACGTCTACCTTAAGCGAATCCTTTATTGTCCTCAAAACATTTTGAAAATTCGACCACTGAAGCAGTCGACAATACGACGGGACGAATTTACAGACGCGCTTATTAAGTTCGACCAGACCTAAAAACTGCGCCATGGACGGAGTGATGTGGAAGTCACTTGCTTAACTCGTGCTCTGCTTAAATAGATACAGGCGCACGAGGCTATGACTGCTATGGAAAGAGAAACCCTGGCCGACAGTATCCGCAGAAAAGTAGCCGAGGTCCAGGCTGAACAAGCGGCCGCACTATCCGCGGACGACGGGGCTTCGGCCCTGAAATCTGAGGCCGGGACAGATAGTCGTAAAACTAGTCCTTCTGCCGCACGAACTCTAGCCTCCCGATTGAGAGAATCATCTTCTTCCGGGGCGCGTAGCAAACTCCTTGTTCCAGTCTTTACCATCTTGGTAGTGCTGGTATTGATCTTATTGTTCTTGAGTTTTTCACGGACAAAAATTGGCCTCTGAACTTTTCTAGATAGTGGCCGTTTTTTCGAGCGATCGTGGATCCGATAATGTATATTATGTTTCATCGCCGGATGGCGGAGCTGGAAAGGCCCGCGCAGTAAGGGTTTTAGGGTGCGCAATTTTGCCGGTCTTTTAAGCCATTTTGGTAAAAAGGGGAGGGTGATACTACCCTCGGGGCCTCTCTCCTAAATCGCCTGGTCAAGTGGACGGCTTCGTAAGAGCTGTACAATGTCGCTTGAGGTACTCGAATTTGCGTTGTCGACCGGAACAAACTTCAATCTATTTATTGATTGCTCTCGCTTTTTTCTCTCTGCCGGTTGAGGCCAAGAAGACCTTTGAAGAGCGCTACGCCGAGGCGGAGAAGTTTCGTCTGGGCAATGACTATGCCAACGCTTTAAATCGCTACACGGCCCTCTGTAAGGTCAGGCCGGCTGACAGTCGCATGCATGCCAATAAAGGATGGGTCCTCGTGATGATGGGCAGCATGAAAGAAGCCAGGGAAGAAATCGATAAAGCGATGGCCCTCAATGACGAGGACCCATCTGCGCACCAGGCTCTGGCTGTCTATTACATGCGTATGGGTGATAAAAAAAATGCCCGTCTGGAATATATAAAGACTATTGCACTCGATCCCAAACGCAACTGCCATTGTGGTGGCATACAGAAGTACCTGGGCATTACCCCAAGAGATGAGAGTAAAGCTCTTAAGGATGCCGCCAAGCACGGACGTACACCGGCTCCCGTCAAGAGGCCCTGAGATTTATAGGGCACTGCCGGCAGTGTCGCCAAAGATAGCGTCGGTAATGTCTTTTGACAACCAATCGCGTCGGTTGAGCACGTTTACTAATGATTCGCCTGTCAGTCGTGCATCGAGAAGTCCTATTACAGCCAGTTCTTCCGTTATCAATCCCATGGCTAAAAGTCTCAGAGCTTGAGGGTCTTTTACTTCTTCATCACCGACGATAAGGTCCTGACCGATAAGAAGTCCGTCCAGCTCATGCTGAGAGATGAAGTGGAGGTCCTGTAGGATCTCGCCCAGCTGCTTGTCGCTATTGGCCTGAGCTTCCACCGCTTCTTGCAATTGCTCAAGGCTAATCATATGTGTAGCCAGGCACAACTGGCCCAGACGAAGTCGCGCTGAGAGGCCCTCTTTATCGCTTGTAGTGATTTGGGCGGTGCTACCGCTGGTGATGGCATCATAAGCTTCTTTGCAGGCCGCCAGAGCCTTATTGGCCTGCTCGACCGAGCGGCTATTCTCTTGAAAATTGGAGGAGGACAGCCTGGTCGAAAGTTTCCTGAAGGTCTCATCCAGTTTATTAGTAGAAGTATCTTGGGCTAAGCCCAGGACTAAAAATGGGTCTTTCACTTTGATGCTCAATTAACTCTGGTTCAAAGAATACATTACCAATGATGGATGGACTTTGCCCCCATGATCAATTGGTAAAGTGAATAGGCTAAAAACGCGAGCAAGTTTAATCGACTTGTACGAATTGTCGCACTGTCACATTGTCGTATTGTTGACTAGTCGAGCAGACAATAGGTAGACCATTGAACGGGTTAACGTGTCAACGGGTAGACGTGTGGAAAGATCGTAAATCCGAAAAGTACACAGGTACGAAAGTACAAAACTATGAAAGTACAAAAGTAGAAATGTCTAAAAGTAGAAGAGTAGAAGAGTAGAAGAGTGGTAAATGGCCAGCGGAACGACAGTAAAACGAACAATCAATAGTCCATTTGATCTGCAGTATTTGATCAGTGAATGGCGTGAGATGTTTAATCGCAAGACCGTTCTGGCCGATTGTTTGGCCGGACTAACTGTGGCGATGGTGGCTCTTCCGCTCAACTTGTCTCTCGCTGTTGCGGCAGGCGTCGATCCTGCTGTTGGTATCATCAGCGGTATCGTTGCCGGAGTTGTCGCCGCACTTTTCGGCGGGCAGCGTTATTCTATTACGGGGCCTGCTGCGGCTACGGCCGTTGTTGTTATTGAAATTGCGCACACCTACGGCATGCCTGGCATATGGTTTGTTGCTGTGGTGGCCGGTTTTCTTCAGGTTATAACCGGACTTCTGCGCCTGGGAAGAGTCATGTCTTACCTGCCCTTACCGGTCATTGTCGGCTTCTCAAATGCTATCGGTATTCTCCTTATTTTTAATGCCCTGGACGATCTCCTTGGCGACACATCAAGGCCTCTGGCTCACCCGATAGTCGGTGGGCATACGCTGGTTACACATCCATTTGTGCCCGAATTTTTCAAGGACGTTTCCCACCTGTTTGACGCCGTTTTCGTCAAAAACCTGATCAATCCTTATACTCTCGGCGTCGGTGTCGCTACCATTGTTGTTGCCGTCGTCGCTCAGCGTATAAGCAAAAAAGTACCCGGTATTCTGGTCGCCGTTATTGCCACGCCGCTCTTGGTCCATCTGGCCAATATTCCGGTGCAGCGTATTCTCAATGTGGCACCCATTCCCTCGATAATTCTCTGGCCGCACCCTATCGCTATGCCCGTAGGCATCGATAATTGGGAAGGTCTTCAGGCCTTAATGATCTACTCTTTGACGGTGTTTTTCCTCGGTTCCATTGAATCTCTGCTCTCGGCCTCCGTTGCCGATGGTATGACGATGTCGAAAAAACACCGCCCGGATCAGGAACTGATCGGTCAAGGACTGGCCAATATCATCGTGCCTTTCTTTAGTGGCATCCCAGTTACTGGGGTCATTATACGTACGGCGGTAAATATCAACGCCGAGGCAAAAACCAGGTTGGCCGCCATTGTACATGCCGGCGCGCTCTGCTTCCTGGCCTTTACGATGGCACCGCTGGTAGGGCAGATCCCCCTTGCCACACTGGCCGGTATTCTTGTCCTCACCGGCTGCCGTATCGTGGAATGGGACTATACAAGACAGATCATACGCGGATCAAAAACCGAAGGCTGGGTCCTGATTGCCACCATGGTGGCGTCGGTCTTCGTAAACCTGACGGCCGGCGTCCTTACCGGCTTGCTTCTCACTTGTATGCTCTTTGTCCGTCAAATGAGCCGTGTGGCGCTGATTTCCGAAGAGAGTGATGTTGAAGACTTAGTCGGTATTCCGAGCTGCAATTACGTTCGTACGTATCTAGTTGATGGTCCGTTGTTTTTCGGCGCGGCCCAGAAGTTTGCTGAAACTATAGTCCTGGCGCAGGATCTGAAGGTCGTTATTCTTCAGATGAGGTCCGTTAGCGCCATTGATCTGACCGGTGTTGACGCTCTGATTACCATCAAAAGCCAACTTCGGCGCAATGGCATCAGATTGGTGATCGCTGAGTTGAGCGGTCAGGCGCTCGAGCTTCTGAAAAACAGTAAGGGTCTGGATGCTATTGGCAGCAACAACTATTTTGCCTCATATCAAGAAGCTGTTTTGGACGTTAACGAAAAGCTTCTCACAACGGTCTGCACCGGATGCTCTGTCGGCCTGACCGGAGCCAATGGTGGCAGCCCGGAAGTCAACGCAGCCAAGGCCAGTGCGCCGAGGGATTGTAAGCTGCGTGCGGCACTGATGATGGACAACAGTCGCATAGCCAGGAGCCTGAAATTGCGCATGGACAAGAGTCAGCGCACCAGGACAGGGCAGTGGGACGCAATCGGCAGCGACCTTTCGCGGCTGCAAAAGGTTACCAGCGAAAGTGATCTTCCTGCATATCTAAAAGATACGCCTATAGCGTCATTGATCAAAAGCCAAAATATGGGACAAATCGACAACGCCCTGCCGGACGCGCCACAGATGGTGATCGGCATGTGTATCGACTATCGCAAATCTCTGCATTTGCCCCAAAATTGCGCCTATGTCATCCGCCGTACCGGCGCCAATATGGCTGGTTCGGAGTTTTCGGTGGCCCTGGCGCTTTCGACCGGCATCGAATATATGGCACTGATTGCCCACAACCACTGTGTTATGTCTAATCCCCGGGAAAGGCGTGATGCCTTCGTCAACATGCTTCGTGACCGCCATGGCTGGACACATGAGCAAGCTCTAAGCTTCTTCGACCAGCACGCCGCCAGCCGCGAAATCGATGACGCCATCGATTTTTCGATCAAAGAATCGCGACGTTTGGGGGCACTTTTCCGCGGACTTAAAGTCGTACCGTTACTTTTTATGCTGGAAGATAATTGTCTCTACCTTGTCAAAGAATGGCTCAGCGCCGAGGATGAGAATGCTAAAGAATTGCAGACAATAGAATAGTTGACGGTTACTTATACATTTATAGATTAAGCCGCTTTAGGACTTAAGATCGCCCGCTTGAGATCGTCTATACTCTCCGTGTGATGATGAGGTTTGGTTATGGCTAATCGCAACTGGCGCTGGGGCACTCTGATAGTAGTGCTGGTGGCGGTCTTGTTTGGGCTTTCCTACTTCGGTCGCGTGAGAGAACCAATCCTTGAGCTGGTCACACCGGCCAAAATGCTTCCCGGCGGCAAGTTCGGCTTCCCCGGCGATACGGCCTTCGGCGAGCGGGTCGTTAAAAACTCGCCTTTGGCATTGATTTTGCACCACTCTGAATATTCCAACGCCAATGCCAACGCTCTAGAGGCTGTGCGCAGTTGGGCGGCGAGCGAGTTTCATCAAGACCCGCGCTTCTTGCACCCGGTGATTTTGCCCAAACCGGTGGCTAGTTCTACTTTTCTCAACGCCAGTGCTTACAATGTTCTGGCCGTGCCCTATTATGTTTCCGCCCAGGGCGTAGGCGCATTTTTGACTAATCGCATCGACGCTTTTAGCAAAAGCGAATCCTTCAAATCATTCTCCGAAGACTATTACGAGCTACTGGGCAAAGACGGTGAAGCGGCAGTGCTGCTCGCTCGCTACCAGAGCGATAGGGCCAAGGCGGCAATTAATCCATTTTTGGCGATCGTGTTTTTCTTCTTCGCTGTTGCGCTCTCACCTCTTTTCACCAGACCGATTAAGAAATTAGCTCTGGCCTGGCGTGCCCCGTTCGGACCTGAGGGTGCTTCAGCCGCCACTGCTTTCAGTTATTTCCTGGGATGTGTTTCAGCCTTTTATTTCTCACAAGCGGTGCTTGTAGAGAGCAGCGCCGCACAGTCAATTTTGGCCGGTATCGCCTGTGGTGTCATGGCCGTCTACTCGCTGTTGCCTGTGCAAGTAACGGTAGACGAGACTGAAGTTCTAACCCTGAGGCATACGTTGAGCAACCGGCGCTTACTGGTCTTCGCCTGGGTGGTCGTGACTTTATTCTGCGTTCAGTTTTTGACCTGGTTGAAGCAGGGTGTGCTCACCGATCCCGATCCTCTTACACTTATGATTTGCGGTTTCAGCGGTGACTTCTTGCATGAGCCCGTGGCCGTTAAGCACTTCTTGGCCACCGCCATAGGTCTAGCCTGGTCCGTTTCCTTTGCATTTATGTTACGTACTCTGGCCCGGCGTGGCAGCGATAGCACAAAAGAAGTACAAAAGAAGCTGGAAGCTCTCAACTTGCCGGGTGTCGGTAGTGTAAAATAGGCCCGCTTGGCCTGTGCCTTTGTGTCGGAACTGGTATACGAGACGCACTTAAAATGCGTTGCCCGTAAGGGATTGAGGGTTCGAATCCCTCCAAAGGCAATCTTTTTTTGCGTCTTCTGTTAGCGCTGCGTATTACTTGATCGAAGCCAGTTCCTTAATGGCGATTTTGTTTTCCAAAACGCCGAGACCTTCAGCTTCCATACGTACGACGTCGCCGTCTTTGAGCCAGGGATATTTAGCCGGCGAGATTTCTTCACCGGTGTTGGGATCCACTTTGGCCATAAATTCGGCGATGCAGCCATTACCGACGGTGCCCGAACCGAAGAGATAGCCGGGCTGGATTGCGATGTTTTCTTCACCAAGGAAAGTGAAGATGCGCGGGAAACTCCAGGCGCCTTTGGCTCCGGTCTTAGGATGTGTGTGATAGAGGGTGTCGTAGTTCGTCTCGGAACGCACTTCACCGTTGACTGTTAGTTTCATGGCCATTGAAAGTACGCCGTTTTCATCCATTTTCATATCGGAAGCTTTGACGAGTTTGGGGCCGATGCTTTTGCCGGCGATAAATTTGGAGTTGGCGGGACCGAGGCCCTCCATGTCCTTTTTCTGAATGTCGCGAGCCGACCAGTCGTTAAGTATGGTGAGATAGCAGTGCTCTTTGAAAAATTCCAGGGCTTCTTTCATATCTGTCAGCAGCGCGTGCTTGGTGACCAGGCAACCAATTTCAAATTCGTAGTCGGGGGCTTTGACGCAAGGCGGGATGGTGACTGTGTCACCGGGGCCGTACATTTTGTCGGCCGGCAAGTCGATTATGTAATAAGCGGCATGGTCATACCAGAAGGGCGACACCTGGGCTCCGCGCTTATCGCGTATCTGCCGGACATGAGTTTCGAAACCGAGAAAGTCAAGAAGTATTTTTGGCTCCGGTACCGTTTGGCCAAATAGTTGCACCGTACTGGAGGAATTCTTGTAAAGCATCGTCCCTGGCCTCGTTTTGCTAAGCGATATAGACATGGGATATTTTCCCACCTTCAGCGGAAAAGGCCTGAAATCTCAATTTTGCCCTTATAAATGATGCAAAGGGGGTGCCGCGCGGTCACAATCTGGTTTAATGACCTTCCGATAAAAAGGACCTTCCAATGAAATGACCTTCCAATTAGATAGAGCTGTTTTGGCTGAGGGAGAACAATGGCGACCACGCATAGCGAAGCATTCGAAAAATTAGTAGCAGCTGTTAAACCAAACATCACCGAAGTATCGATAGATCAAGTGTTGCAAATGCAAAAGGAAAAACGCGATTTTGTTTTCATCGATGTGCGTGAGGATCATGAATGGTCGGAGGGACGAGCTGCCGGATCGATTCATCTAGGTAAGGGCATTATTGAAAGAGATATCGATAAAGTGGTGCCTCAACAGGATAAAGAAATCGTTCTCTATTGTGGCGGTGGATATAGGTCAGCCCTGAGTGCCGACAACTTGCAAAAGATGGGATATACCAAAGTTTTATCGATGGCTGGCGGCATAAGAGCCTGGCGTGAACGCCAGTTGCCAGAGGACAAAGACTGATGGACAGCGTTCAAGTAATGATGTTTGAAATGGAACGGATGAAGACAACTGATCCCAACGGTTTTCTTCTTATGATTGTTTCTGTCAGTCTGCTGGCATTTTTGGCACTCACCATCTTTGGTGGCTTTATTTTTTACTTGTACAAAGACGCTGGAAAGAAGAAATCTGACTGATAATCAGTCAAAAGTGCCCATTTTTGGGCATTTTTAGTTGCCAAGTATTGCCTGATCAAGTGATACTACCCATAATATCAGTGTCTTTTTTCTAACGGGTAGGTCAAATTCATGGCAGAGGCAGAACGCAACGAAATTGATTTGGGATTTAATGGGTTAGGTGCTAATCCCCTTGATCTCGAAGGCCTGGAGCAGCTCCTGGAGTTTGGTCATGTTGATCTTGTAGAGAATGCTACAGCTCAACCGGCTCTTGGTGCACCTGTAGTCACCGAGGGTAGTGGCCCCGTAAGTTCCGAAATCAAGCTCATCTTAGACTTGCTTGGCCAAATTGAATCCATCAACGATCTGGTGCTAGAGACCGGCTATAAGCTTCATAAAGCTCACGACCGCATGGTCGATCTTGAATATCAGTTAAAGCAGCAGGAGAAGATGGCCGAGCGCATTGCCGAGCTCGAAGCCGAAGTCTCCAAAATTACTGAACTGGAAACCTGGCTTGATGCCGTGATTACAGAGAATGATCGCCTCAAGCGTCCATTGTGGAAAAAAGTATTTGGTGTCAAAACCAAATAGATAAATCAAAAGTTTACTTGCGTTGTTTTTGGTTGGTGTTGTTGGGAGCGGTTGGGCAATTGTCCAGCCGCTCTTTTTATGTGTTGTTATTTCAGGTTGAGATCTGCGCTCGCAGGTAAGGCAAAATACTGCGGTCTCCTCTATCTTCTACAGCCGGAGGCGTCTGAGCGCTCGCACAAGAGGGTATTGCGAGGAATGAGCTGGCCACTGCCGGCAAGGTCAAAATGACGGCTCTAAAGGACAGCCGGAGGGCGCTAATGCACTCTTTCATTTTACTTCAACTTGTTCCATAAGAAGGTGTAAGCCAGAGTTTCCATGTACGCTCGTTGCTTATTGTTGGCGGCGGCACCATGACCACCTTCGGTGTTTTCGTAATAGAGGACATCATGTCCCTGTTCTTTTAGCCGGGCCGCCATCTTACGGGCATGTCCGGGATGCACGCGATCGTCGCAAGTAGCTGTCGTGATCAAGATTGGAGGATAGTGAGCTTCTTTTTTTAGATTTTGATAGGGCGAATATTTTGAGATAAAGGCCCACTCTTCGGCCTTATCGGGATCGCCGTATTCGTCCATCCAGCTGGCGCCGGCAAGCAGATGGTTATATCGCTTCATGTCGAGCAGTGGTGAACCGCAGTGCACGGCACCAAACAAGTCCGGTCTCTCAGTCAGCATCACGCCCATGAGTAGTCCGCCGTTGGAACGACCTTCGATACCCAGATGTTTGCTGGAGGTGACTTTGCGCTTTTGCAGGTCCTCGGCCACAGCGATGAAATCATCGTAAGCCCGTTGACGATTTTGTTTGCGCGCCGCTTCGTGCCAGCTCGGACCAAACTCGCCACCGCCCCGGATATTGGCGACAACAAATACACCACCGCGCTCCATCCATGCGGCACCATTGAGCGAATCATAACGGGGCAGCATTGACGCCTCAAATCCACCGTAGCCATAGAGGAGGGTCGGATTGCTGCCGTCGAGCTTGAGGCCCTTACGGCTGATCTGGAAATAAGGGACTTTTGTACCGTCTTTTGAGGCAGTGAAAAATTGCTGTATCTCCAGACCATCGGTTTTGAAAAAAGCAGGCAGTTGTTTGAGAAGTTCTCTTTCATTCTTTCCAGCCGTCGCTAGATAGAGACTTGATGGGGTGAGATAATTTGCCACCGTCATAAAGCAGTCATCTGTTTCGTCACTGTCTATGCCTTGTATTGACACAGTGCCGAAAGCCGGGGCATCAATTTTGCTGCGAGTCCATGAATTGTCCTTGAGCGAAAGTTGATAGGGCCGACTATTTACATTTTCGAGTTCTGTCAAGATAAGATAATTCTTGGTGTCACTGATCGAATCAAGTGATTTCTCCGCTGTCGGCTCAAACAAGACAACAAAATTACGATTACCATTCAGATAAGACTCAAAATTACAGGCCAATAAGCTCCCGGCCTTATAGAACCTGTCTCCGATGGACTTATCTCTAATTGGATTGTCCTTAATTTTCCAGTCTGAGCGCAGCTTCAACAGTAAGAACTTACCGCAAGTATTGACCACTGCATCGGCGGGTTTGTCTATCGCAATGAGCTTGTCGCCTTTGCGCACTGAAACCTGTTCTGAAAAAAAAGTCGGTTTTGCTGATACAAGATCATAGACTTCACCATGATCGTGAACAACATAGGCGTTGACTCCGACATCGCTTTCTTTGCCTTCAAAAATCGTCTGAGCTTCTTTCAGCGATGATCCGCGCTTCCACTCTTTTACTATGCGCGGATAGCCTGATGTGGTCATTGAACCCGGACCAAAATCGGTGCCCACATAAATGCTGTCGCGGTTGCGCCAGGCGACATCGCTTTTTGCTTCAGCCAAAATAAAACCGTCCTGGACAAATTCTTTCTTTGTCAGATCAAACTCACGAACGACGGCAGCGTCGGCACCACCGTGAGAGAGGCTGACCAGAGCCCTATCCCAATCGTGGTAGAGGACATTGGCACCTTCCCA
>Ga0105248_10002890_pt1 | contig 19069 bp, 13 predicted proteins | sample KBSS34metaG_FD_81524 | JGI IMG/M metagenome (GOLD analysis project Ga0105248, IMG submission 81524) | Switchgrass rhizosphere microbial communities from Kellogg Biological Station, Michigan, USA - KBS S3-4 metaG | ecosystem: Host-associated > Plants > Roots > Rhizosphere > Soil | place...
CAGCGCGACGCCGACGCCCGACAGGGCGAAACCGGAGAGGAACACGAGGTTGTAAATCAGAATCGCCCCGACGCCGAGCCAATGCAGCGGTGCCGCGATCGCGCCCGGCACCAGCCACGTTTCGGAGAATGCCAGCGTGTTCCGCTCGGGGTAGAAGATATTGGCGTCGAACAGGTGCGCCGGCGCGCGCGGCAGTTGATGCGCGACCCACGCGAGGACCCACGTCACCATCAGCGGGTCCCCGTCATCGTGCACGCCGTCCCGCAAATGGAGAACCTGAGGGTAGGTCATCACCGCCGTCAATACGGTGAACAGCAACAGCGCGCAGGTAAGGAATTTTTTCGTGCTCACGAGGCGATCGTTCCCGGAATGGATTCGCGTGTGAGCTGAAAGACCGGGCACACGGTCAGGCGCCGGACGGCAGCGTCCAGCCCCAACCGCGCAATCGCGGCGACCGGTGTCGTGCCGAGCTCCACGGTCAGGATGCGTGGGGCTCCCGGCGTCCGCCACAATTCAAGCCGCGTGAGATACCGCGCCATCAGGCCCGGGCTCGTGGCCGGCACGCCATCGTCGAGAATACTGGCCTCGATGCGAGTCAGGTCTCCGTCTGCTTCACGATCGTACGATCGCACGTGAAAGCCGCGCGTGGTCAGCGGCGGCCAGTCGACTGCGCGCACGACAGGCGGCTGATCGCTGGCGAGATAGGCCACCATCGGCCCGGCCTCGGCATCCGTCTCCGCCACCAGCGCCAGCCTCGACGATCGCAAGACGCCGGGCAGAGTATGCCATTGGGTGTCGAGGGGGCTGCAGACGCCGCCTTCGCGCACCTCCGCAAAGCCCGGGGCGTCGTGCAGTTGTGTCAGCCTGAAGCCGATGCTCGACAGCTCGGCTTGCGCCGCCGGTCGCGCGAACACGTGCGTGCCTGCGGTGAGCGCCGCCGCGACTTCGGCAGCGCGTCGCGGCAGCAGTTGAAGCCGTTTCCCGGCGCGCTGCCACGTGCCGTCCAACGCGCGCAGGAACAGCTCCAGCGTCGCGTCCTCTTCGACAATGGCGCTGTCGTCGGGAAGTATGCGAAGGGTCTGCGCGACGGTCTGCAGCGTCAGCCGCTCCTGCCCCTCGAGCCCGGCGTGTGCAGACGTCGCCTCACCTGCTCGCGCCGACAGTTGCAAAAGCGGAAGCAGGGGAATCAACAGTCCGGCGGCGACACGGCCACCGAAGCCTCCGCCGCACGCGCGCACGGCTTCCGCAAGGCCGGCAGCGACCAGCACCCAGAGCGCCACCATCGCCGGCGCGATCAGGCGCCCGGCATCACGCCCGATCCACGAGACCGCGACAGACGCGGCAACGTAAGCGACCAGCGTCCACGTCCGCCGCTGACGGACCGCGCCCCGAAATGAGAAGGCACCGAGGGCTGCGAGACTGCACGCATAGACACCTGCAGCGCTCAACATCGACCGCAGTTCCCCGCCCGCGTGAACAGGCGTCCACGCATCGGCCCACGGCACCAGGCACCACAGCGGGTGCGTGAACGCCGGCGGCCCGCCCGGCATCACGGCCTGCAACAACGTCACCCACGCGACGAGGGCGGCGGCGGCGATGGCTGCTGCGCGCGATCGGCGCGCTGAGGTCACCCATCTCGCTGCCCCGCCGGCGTACAGGGCGGCGACGACGGCAAGTGGAAGCGTGAGGCCCGGCGAAATCGCAGCCGTCAACAGGAGGCCCAGCCACACACGCACGTCCGTGTTCGACCCCGTGCCGCGGTGATTCAACGTCAGCAGCGCCAGGACTGGTACGAGGATCGCGGCGGGACCGAAGACCGAGAGACGCGGCGCGAACGGCACCTGGCTCGCAAACGCCAGCGCCGCCGCCGCCGCGGCCAGCCAGCCACCGGCCGACCGCGTCGCGAGCACAGCGAAGGCTGCGACCGCCGCGACGGCGAGCAAACGGTCAACATTGAAGAGCCAGATCCCCAGCGGCGCCGATGGTGCGACGTGGGCGACGACTATCGCCACCACCTCGAGCGCGCCGGGGCAGGCGGCTACCGGCGCGAGCGCCACCGGTCCACGCGGCGCCATCAAGGTGTTGCCGCCGATCGCGAACAGCAACGCGAACGCGACGTCGCGTGTCGATGGCCGGGCGCCCGGTTCGTCTGCCATGCGCGTGCTAGCATACGTGACGTGCGGGTCGACCGACTGGACGCGGGCGCCGCGCAGAGTGCGCCGCCCGGCCCGGGTCGCGAGCGGTTGATCGCCTTGTCGCTCGCCGCGGCGCTCGTACTCCTGCGCAGTTTCGTCTTCCTCCGCTACGAATCCTCCTTCTTCGACTCCGACCAGGCCATCGTCGGCCTCATGGCCAAACACCTCGAGGAGGGACGCGCCTTCCCGCTGTTCTTCTACGGCCAGACGTACCTGCTAGCCGTTGAGGCCTGGCTCGCAGCGCCGCTGTTCTGGGTCGCCGGCGCCAGCGTCGCGACGCTGCGAGCGTCGCTCGTCCTGACGAATCTTGCGGTCGCGATGCTGCTGATCGCCGGCCTGGAGCGGTGGGGCGGCCTGCGCCCGCTGCTGGGGCTCGCGGCGATCGTCTTCTTCGCGTTCGCGCCGCCCTACACTGCCGCGCTTCTTGTCCAGGCGAACGGCGCGAACATCGAGCCATTCCTGTTCGTGCTGGTGCTGTGGACCGTCAGACGCCGCCCGTTGTGGTTCGGCGCCATTCTGGCTGTTGGCTTCCTGACTCGAGAGTTCACGATCTACGCGGTGCCGGTCATTCTCGTTGGGCAGCTCTGGGATCGGTCTCTGTTTCGGGCGGAGACGGTCCAACGGTGGCTGCTGACCGCCGTCGTTTTCTTCGCGGTCTGGGAGGGTGTTCAGGCACTGAGACCGTTTGCCGATCTGATGGGGCCCGGTACGCGGGGTCAGCTGCTCCGCGGGTTCGCCGCCTCGCAATTCGACAACCTCTCGAACCGCGCGAGCTTTGTCGCCGCCGAGATTCCCGCGAGGGGCACGGCGATGCTGTTCCACAATCTGCCGCGATTGCTCGGTGCGTCGGTCGTCGACGAGACGGTTGCGCGGCAGGGCCACGACTGGATGTTCTGGCTGCTCGCAGCCGGTCTGAGTGCAGCCGTGCTGCGCACCGGTTTCATTTTCGTACGCGGCGCACGCCTCGGGGTCGAGCGATCGGCGTTCGGCTGGTACGTTCTCGGCCTCGGCGTCATCAGCGCTGTCGGCTACGTCGCCTCCCGACCCGCCTCGGCGGTCATCGACCGATACTTCCTCCTGGGCGTGTTCATTCCTGTCGGCGTGGTTGCGGTCTTTCTCGTGCACGAGCCGAACCGCTGGCCGCGGCAGGCGATGCTGTCCCTCGTGCTGATTTGGACGCTGGCGTCGGGGTTCGATCATTTGCGCCTGCTCCAACGCGTTCGGGGAACCGCCGTGCCGGACGCGTCCCGCGCGCTCGCCGACGCGCTGGTCGCGCGCGGTATCCACACAGCCGAAGCCGGATATTGGCGCGCGTACAAGCTGACGTTCCTGAGCGGCGAGCGGTTGAAGATCGCGTCGAATGACTTCGTCCGCATCGACGAGTACCAGAATCTGGCGGCAGCCGAAGGCGATCGGCTCATCGGCATTCGCGAGCAGCCCTGTCCCGGCGGCGAACGGTTGGCGGGCTGGTATCTCTGCCACCAGCCGCCTTAGCTTCTATCAGTTGGGTGCGGTCTTGATCGCGTAGACCCGGCCGTCGCCTTCCACGTGCGCCAGGGTCAAACGGTCCTGAAACTGTGCCAGCCGCTGCTCGACCTTCGGCCATTCTCCCTTCGGGTACAGCTCGGTGTGGACGACGATGTAGGTGACGCGGAGATCTTCGAGCGCCGTGATGCTGCGCTCGTCGGGGAACGCCGTCAGCTGCTCGTACAGCTTCTCGTGCAGCGGCGGCCGGATGCCGCTATACCCTTCGACGGTCTTTTGCCAGTGCAGTGTTGAATGGAGCATGAACTCCGTGTGCCGGCGCTCCCAGGCGCCGAGGTGACGCGGATTCTCCAGCGGCACTTCCGCGATCGCGAACGGCTTCGGCTGCCCGTCGAGCCAGCGATCGATCGCCGGGCGTTCGACCACATACGCGTCGGTCGCGAGCGGCGCCGCGGCGAACTCGGCGACGAGCAGAACGCCGATGGCGACCGCGAAGAGACGCCGCTTGCGCGCATCGAACCGCGCCGCGAGCCGTTCGAATCCGATGCCGCTCAAGATCGCCAGTCCAAGGACGGCGATCACCATGAAGCGGGACGGCACGCGAATGAAGTTCATGCCGGGCAGCCAGTACACCCAGGCCCACAGTCGAGCGGGCGATCCGGCTGACAACCAGACGGCGGCGAGGGTCAGCAGCACATAGAAGATCACGGTGTGACGCGCTGGAGCGCGCCGCCACGCGTACACGGCGACGAGCGCCAGCAGAATCGGCAGGTAGCCGGGAAAGAGAAACGCGTCGGCGTGTTCGTTGATTCCGGCCGAGGGAATCAGCGACAGAATCCATGCATGGACGTGCGTCGGCGATGCCGCGAAACTGGTCCAGGTCACGCTCCCGATGTCGAGCGTACGTTTCAGCCCCATCTCGCGCTGCACCGTGAGATACGGCGCTAACATCAGCAGCGTCGGCGCCAGCAGCGCGAGGCCGACCCAACCGACATCGCGCATCCGCCGGACGGGAGCGATCGGCTCACCCGTCGCGACACGATAGGCCGCCAGCCCGAGGGCGCAGACCAGGAGGAAGACGGCGCCATGCCCGCTGGTCAGCGCCTGCAGCGTGAGCAGGCCAATGGCGAGCCAGAGATCGCGGCGCCGGCCCGTATCGAAGTACGCGTGCAGCGCTGCCAGCCCGAAGGGCACCCACTGAATCGTCGTCAGGTGCATTTGACTCAGGCGGAAAAACCGCGGCGGCGAAAACGCGAAGATGAGGCCGGCCAGCAGCGCGCCCGCTTCGCCGATCCCGACCCGCCGCGCCAGCACGTAGGTACCCAGGCCGCACAACACGCACGAGAGCAGCGCGACGAGATTCAGCGCCAGCACCGGGTTCCCGGTGAGCCACAGCACTGGCGCGGCCACTACCGCGCTGCCAATCAGGTTCTCCGAGTAGGCCAGCGTGTGCCGCTCCGGGTAGTAGATGTTGGCGTCGAACAGCGACAGCGGCTGGTGCGTGAAGGCGTGCGTGTCCCACGCCAGGGTCCACATGTACAGTTTGGCGTCCGGGCTGGCCAGCATGACGCGGCTCGCCGGGTGGATGGTCAGAGGGAACGCGAGGCACAGCGTCACCGCGACGTAGAGAATGAACGCCCGCATCGGTCGCGCGAATCTTACAGTGGTTGCGCGGTAATACCACAGCAAGTACGCTTCGAGCGTTGCGCCTCCTGCTGCGTCTCGCCCTCCTGACACTCGCCATCGTCTTCGCGCTCGTCGGCGTGGAGTACGCCGCGCGGTTCTCGCTGCGCAACGTGAAAACGAGCGGCAACGCCACCGACTTCATCACGGCGCACAACCCGGCCCCGCCGATCGTCAACAACAGCCTCGGGTTTCGCGAGCGGGAGATTCCGCCGAAGCAGGGGGATCGCTATCGCATCGCGGTGGTCGGCGATTCCTTCACCTGGGGTCAGGGCGTCGAGGCGGAGGAGCGTTTTTCGAACCGGATCGAGAGCTTTCTAGGTCCGGCCTATGAAGTCTTCAACTTCGGCAGGCCAGGAAACAACCTCCCCGAACATCTCGACGTGCTGAGGCAGGCCCTGCCGATCGCGCCCGACTTCGTCCTCCTCCAGTTGTACATCAACGATTTCGAAACCGCCGTCATGAAGCGCCCGCAGCCGCGCCCGCTGCTGCCGCGCGAAACGGATCGCAGCTTCCGCCGGCGCTTTGTCACCTACGACCTGCTCTCGAAGCAATGGGCGCTGCTGCAGGAAACGGTCGGCCTGTGCGAGAGCTACCCGGGCTACATGGCCCGGAATCTCCTCGATCCCCACGCGCCGAATGCCATCGAGACGATGGCGTCGCTGCGTCGGATCGTCGACGAGACCGCGGCGGCCGGTGTGCCGATGGGCATCGTGATCTTTCCGGCGTACGACCGCATGGGCCCGCGCGGCTCGCACTATCCGTTCGGGTACCTGCACGAGCGGATCAAAGTGTTGTGCACGGACACGAAGACACCCTGCCTCGACCTCTTGCCGGTCTTGTCACAGGTGCCGGATCCTCGCACGCTGTGGGTCAGCCCGTTCGACGCCCACCCGAGCGCCGCCACCCATCGCCTTGCGGCGAGGGAGATCGTCACGCGCTTCGGCCCGGTCTGGCATCGATAAACGACGCCTCGGGCACTTCTACGGCGGGAATCCGACGATCTCGTACAGCCTGGTCTGATCGTCGAGATAGATGGACTTGAAGTATGGCGCGAGCTGTTCCAACCGCGTCAGGATGTCGCGCCGGTTCGACGCGTTGTAGCCGTTCAGGTGGAACATCGCGTAGCGGACGCGATCCGGCTCGAGAATTTTCAAGGCGTCCCGGCTGGGGAACGGCGCCAGCGTCATCACGTGATCGCGGAAATCGGCCGGGATGTAGTCGCTGTAGCCATTCACGAGCGGCATCCAGTGCGACGTCGAGGCGAGCATGTACTTCGCGTGCTGGTACAACCCCACGGCCGGAAAATAGAACGGCAGCTCGATCACCGGACCACGCGGAAGCGTCGCGAGCAGTCGATACGCCGGACTGAGGGGCTGCACGGCAGGAAGCCGCAGATCGACGGTCAGTTCAGCAGCGGCCAGGACGCCAATCGCAACGGCGACCATCGTCGCCCGCCGTGTCTGCGCCAGCATCCGCGCCAGCGCCAGCCCTGCCAGCACCGCCAGCGCGAACGTGACGATCAAACCGAAGCGCGCCGGCACGCGCATCCAGCTGAATGGCGGCACAAGCGTGTAGAGCACTGAATACAACCCGGCCGAAGGACCGAACGACGCCCAGCATGCGAGGATCGCCAGGCCGCCATACACCAGGACAATCTCGCGCTCCCGCGGTGACCGTGCCGCGACAAAACCGGCAAGGCCGAAAACGGAGATGACGAGGCCGGGAAAATTGACTTCGGTCCAGCGCGGCAGCCAGCGGAGCATCCAGGCGTGCGCATGCGAGGCGCTGGCGAAATAGGCGCTCCAGTTCGCGGAATAGTTGGCGGCGTCCGCAATCGTTCGCCGGAATCCGGTCGTTCGCTGCAGCGCCGCATACGGGACGAAAAACGGCGCAACGACCGCGATCGCCACGAGCGCGCCGACGCCGATGGCCAGCCAATACCGGCGTTCGCGCCACAGTCCGCGGTGCCACGCGACCGCCAGTACGGCGAAGCCGACCATCAGCATCACGAAGATGCCGTAGTAGCCCGAGCAGATCGCCTGCCCCGCCATCGCCAGTCCGAGCACGGCGCCGCGTCCCGGCGTCGGACGATCGGCGGCGCGATGGAAGGCCAGCAGGCAGAATGGAATGCCGAGCGTCATCAGCACCTGCACCTGCGCCATGTGCGCGAAGAGGTGCGGGCAGAACGCGAAGCCGATCGCGGAGATCGCCGCCGCCCGCCGGTCCTCTACCAGATACCGGACCAGGTAATAGGTGCCGATCGCGGTCAGGAGGAACGACAGCAGGACGGCTGAATTGTGTGCCGTGTATGGGTTGCCGGTCGCCCAGTACGCCGGAACCGCCAGCAGGCCGGTGCCCAGGTTGGCTTCCGAGTAGGCGAGCGTTCCGCGGTGCGGATAGAAGATGTTCGCGTCGTAGACGTGCAGCGGATCGACGACGAGCGTCCGCGCCACCCAGGCAACGTTCCAGATCGAAAACTGACCGTCGGCGGCGTCGACGCGGGCGACGCTCCCGACTTTGAAGGCGAGCGGATACGTGAGTGCCGCCGTGAGCACGCCGGCGACTAGCAGAACGATCGCGAGCTCGCGCCAACCGCCTGACGGCCGGTCGTCGCTCATGGCGCGGCCGGCACGGCCCTGAATCGCATCAGCGCACCGAGATTGCGCAGGTCGGCCGACTGGGGATTCTGCAGACGCGGAACGAACCCCTCGGACGACTGGGCCGACATCAGGTACGAATAGCTGCGCAGGCCACGCACACCGCGCGCCGGGACGTCGAATGTCGCGACGGTGCCCGGGGTCAGCGGCACCCGCACCACGTCCCGCCCCAGCGACACCGTGAGCACGGTGCGGATCGGCGACTCGGCGCTGACCGCAAGGTGATCGAACGGATCCAGCGTCCGGACCAGAATCTCCGCGCGCCCGCCACCGGAGACCCACATGCCGGGCGGCTCGGGTCCCCACGCGTTCTGATCAAGAAAATACAGCAGCATCAGCGGATCGTTCCGGTACGGAATGTGGGAACGCGATCCCTCCAGCATCACGGGCAGATCATTCGCCATTGTCAATTCGACCGGCAGGCGGCGCAGCAGCCCCTGCTCCGGCGCCAGATACGGATATTTCGCGGCGATGAACGGGCTCATGAGCATCTTCGCCGTGAACAGGGCGCCGCCGGTCCACGCCGCAACCGCCGGCCAAGCCAGCGGCAGCGGCGGCACGAGAAAGAACAACGTCGGATAGATGCCGATGAAGTACCGGTTGCCCGGCGGGCCGCCTCCCCCGCTCCACGTGTAGGGCAAAAGCAACAGCATGACGACCGCCGACGTCACGCAGGTCACGAACAACAACCCACGCCAGACATCGCGCCGCGCCGCCGAAAACAGCCAGGCGAGAACGGCGACCACGCCGGGAAAGAAGTATGGAATCAGTCCGAAATAGCGGCCGATCAGAAAATATTCGGCGTTGTGACCGAAGCGCGCCGGCAACTCGCTGCTGCGCAGGACTTCCTCGGCCGCCCCGCCGTCGGTCGAGACCGACCCGCCTCGCGTCTGAAACGTCGCCTCCGCGCTTTCGAATGGAAACGACGAGTAGAACGTTTTTCGATCGCCGCCCTGGTAGTTGAAATCGCCCGTCACCGCGGCGTTGAGCATGAACAACGCCGCGGCAGTCGTCACCGCGCATGCGCCGACGGCGAAACCCCTGTTCCACTGACGCCGCCACCAGAACAAGGTGACGACCGGCGCGACGAGCAGGCCATATGGCGGCTTTGAATAGGTGACGATGCCGAGCAGCACGGCTGACGCGATATCCGTCCACCCGCCCGAGAAGCGCGCGCCGGGCGCGACCTCTTTGTAGAGCCACAGGAACAGCGCGTAGAAAACGAGCGAGAACGTGAAGATCTCCGGCAGCAGCATCACGCTGTAGACCGGCAGGACCGATGCGCCCAGGAAGGCCGTCGTGAAGGTAGCGGCAGCGCTCGACGAGGATCGCGCGGCCAGGAAGAAGTAGCCGCAGATGCCAACCCCCGTGAGCAGCAACACGTGCAGCAGCAGCAGCCCATTCAATCCGAAGAGCTTCACGAACGGCGCGCCGACCAGCGGGTAGACCAGCGCCTTCGAGAAGTACAGGCGATCGGTCTTTGGATCCGGCTGCGACGTAATCTCGACGAACGGGAATGCGCGCCGGCCGTGGATGCTGAGCAAGCGGCCGCGTTTCAGGAAGATGCCCTCTGGACCGCTGTGATACAGCCCCTCGAAGCGCTCGAGATCACGACGCTGGTAGGTCAGGTCGCGATCGTACGCCAGGCTCAAGGCCATGCCCACGTACGTCGCCTCATCCTGCTTGACGCCGTAGCCGGCGCGGACGACATCGACCGATCGCGCGATGGAGCCGCACACCACGAACAGCACGATCGCAAGGCACGCCGCCCCGCGGTGGCGTGACGGGGGTACATCGATCCGCGTCATGAAACGGGGATGCCGGCGGTCAGGAAGGAGAGGTCAGCCTCCAAGACACCCCGGCGATGCGTCGCCCGCGAGACGTCATGCAAGAGGGTGTAGAGGCGCTCCATCTTCCGGACGAAGACATCGATGTCGTACTGCGCGCCCGTGATCCGGGCTGCGGCCGACAACCGGTCGCGTTCATCCGGATGATCGATCACGCGGATGATGGCGTCGGCCAGCGCCGCCGGGTCGCGCCGCGGCACGATCAACGCGTCCCGACCATCGGTGAGGATGTCCATCAAGCCGTCCGCGTCGGTGGCGACGATCGGTTTGCCCATCGCGAGCGTTTCGAACGCCGTCAGCGGCGTGCCTTCCCACAACGACGGAAAGACGCTGACGTCGAACGCCGACAACGTGCCGGCGACGTCGCGCCGAAACCCGGCAAACACGAACCGGTCGCCGAGACCGAGCGCCGCCGCCTGCGCCTGGAGATCCGGGAGCAACGGCCCCTCGCCGACCAGAAAGAACCGGGCGGCCGGACGCTGGGACACGACCCGGGCCGCGGCGTCAACTAGGTACGAGTTCCCTTTCGATTCGTGCAGCCGTGTAATCGTCCCGATCGCGAGCTCGCCGGGCGCGATGCCCATCTCCTGGCGCGCCGACGCGATCTCGTCCGCCGCCCGCTGACGGCTGAATTCGACCAGCGGGACGCCGAGGTAGACGACCCGAACCTTGGACGCGGGGATCTGCCGTGCGCCGACGACGAACTCGGCCGTGCTGTTCGAGACGGCAATCGCGATATCGGTGTAGGGCTCGAGCACGCGGTCCGCGATCTTCTGGAACCATGGCGTGTCCGTCAGGTTGGCGTGCTCGTGCAGGATGGTCGGAATCCCGCGCAGCGCCCCGGCCAGACGGCCGAACGTGGTCGCCCCATATCCGTGCAGGTGGAGGATGTCCACCCGGCGCCGGTCGATGATTCGCAGGAGGGCGGGAAGCGTCAGCGGGTCGAATTTCGACCGCTCCATATAGGTAATGTCGACGCCCAGCGCTTCGAGCGGCTCCTCGGACAGATCTTTTTTCCGCAGGCTGACGAGCGCGACGTCGAAGTGCTCGCGGTTGAAACCGGGGATCATCCAGCTGAAAAGCCGTTTGACCCCGTGCATCCGAGAGCCTTCCCAGCCCAGATGGTCGCAGACCTGGAGAACGTTCAGCGCGCGGCCCAACGGCCCAATCCTACCATCACCCCTCGAGCAGAACGCGCCGTGGCCGCGTCACGGACCTGTCGCACGCCGGTCCTAACGGTGGCGCCGGGGACCGCCGATAAAGAAAGACAGAAACTGCGCCCAAGGTGCGCCCAGACGATGTTCCCCGGGGACTGCCAATGACGAACCGTGCCCTCTATGCCCTGCTCCCCCTCGCGCTGTTGACCGCCGGGTGCAGTGCGTCGAAAAGCTCGACGCCGCTCAGTCCCACGGTCGCCGGGCCGCTCCCCGGCGTGAATATCTCGGCGCCCAAGCCGCTCGAACCGGTCAGCGCCCAGGTCCCCGTCGACAAGCAGCCGGTCACGCTGCTGATCGAGAACGCCTCGAGCAACGGCCCAAGGCCATTGAGCTACGACTTCGAGGTCGCCACCGATCTGACGTTTGCGAACAAGGTGTTCACGAGGTCCAGCGTCGACGCCGGACCCGACGGCCGGACGCAGCTGCGGCTGTCCGACGCGCTCGCCACCGGTTACGCGTACTACTGGCGCGCACGCGCGGAAGACGGCGCCAACGTCAGCCCCTACTCCGACGTGGTCCGCTTCAACGTCTATTCTCCGGTCGTCATCGCCGCGCCTGCCCTGACCTCACCCGCCTATGGCGCCACGACCTCGAACCTTCACCCGCAGCTGGCGTGGTCCAACGCACAGCGCACCGGACCCGCCGGCCGCGTCGCTTATGTCGTCGAAGTGTCGGAGACGAATTCGTTCGCCAACAAGCTGGAATGGGGCGTCGACGAATTGCCGGGGACGACGACCTTCAACCTCCCGGGCGATCTTCCCGCCACCCGGTTGTTCTTCTGGCACGTGCGCGCCTACGACCCCACCAACAGCGGGCCCTGGTCGAACACGAACATCTTCAGCACTCCGGCGGCGCCGGTCGTCGCGCCGCCTCCGTCGGGCGGTGGCGGATCGGGCGCGGCCTGCAACCCCAAACCGACGACGGGGCCGGCGATCATCGCCTGCGTCGAGTCGAAGTACCCGGACAAGCTCGTCGCCGGCGTCTCGGACAGTCAGCGCGTCGCGAACATGGAGTTCCTGCGCAACAAGGTCATCGAGACCGGCATCTGCAGCGGGATGGACATGGGCTGGAACCTGAAGCGCGGCGGTCCGTCGATCAGCGTCGATGCGCTCGTCTGGCGGCACGGGTTCGACGACATCATCGACATCGGCTTCGCCTACGACGACACGAGCCGTCCGTTGACCTTGCAATGGATCTCGGTGACCGGCGCGTTCTACCAGGCCTACACGCCGCGGCCGACCTGTCCGTAAGGGAGGGTTCGAAGCCGGGCGATCCCCGGCTTCGTCGATGCGGTTAGAAGCGAACGCGGGCGCCGATTGCCGCCTGGAAGCCGCCGACCTTGACCGCGCTGGCCGACTCGAGATCGACCTTGCCGCCCGCGTAGCGCAGGAGCAGGCCCACGCCAAAGTTGCGGTTGATCATGTAGGTGCCGTCGACGCCGACGTTGGCGCCCTTCGCCGTGCCGCTGTTCGTGGTCACACCGGGCGTGAAGTTCTGGGTGCCCTCGATGACGGTCACCGACGCGATCAACTGCTGTTCGACGCGAATGAACGACGGACCACCGAAGAGGGAAACGTCGATCTTGTCGGTGACCGGCATCAGCCAGAGGGCCATGAGATGCACGCCATTCTCCGTGCGCTGCATATCCGGTGCGACTTGCGAGCTCGTTCGGGGCTGGTTGAAAAAGAGCGGGTGCGGGACGGTGGCGGTCACGGTCGAATCGCTCTTGCTGGAGAACCTGGAGTAGCCGACGCCCACCGACAGGCTGCGCCAGACGTTGACGCCGCCGGCCACCTGGAAGAACGGGCCGTTGGCGACGCCCCCTTCGGCGGCGAACGTCACGGTCTCGTCGTATTTCGGAAAACTGTTCGCCGTGTTGATGGTGCCGCGCGCCGGTTGTGCGCCGAAATCCACGTTGACGAACCCTCGGGTCGCGGGCGCAGGCGGGACTTGCGCGGCAGGGGTTTGCGCGGCCACGGTCGACGCCGTCGTCAAGGCGAGACACGCCACCACCACCAGTGTCTTCGTCGTATTCGTCATCAATCTCCTCGTCGTACAGGTTGAAGTGTGAAACTCGGGGTCGCCGGTATTTTACCGCCGACATGGTAGCACGGCGTCCCGACTCGGCCGGCACAGATCACGCGAGCGTCGCCTTGTCGAGGTGTTCGTCGCGCCGCGGGGCGAGGCTCCGACCCCGCTGATTTATCGCTCGATAAATGCAGGCTGATGAGTTTTTATGGTTTTAATACGACGGCCGCGAGGTTATCATCCATACTTAATCGGCAACTCAATGGGCAACCCCGCGGGCCATCACGTCGATTCCAGGACGATGATCATGCGTTCCTCGAGGGAGACCTTTCGCGAGCGCCTGGTCTGGCGCAGGATATCGGCAAGTGCTTTGAGCGCCCGACGGTCCTCGCGACTGATGTCGTCGCGCTCGATGGCGTCGCCGAGCTCGAGCTCGAGCTGGGGAATCGATTGTGTGCGGTCGAGCGCGATCAAGGCGCGCCCGCTCCCAATCGGCACGAGTTGCACGCCGGCGAGCCGCTTCAGCGCTTTCACCGGGGTGACCAGGATCACGCCGTGCGTGCCGTAGCTGGCGATCTCGGCCGGGGCGCTCGGGCGCGAGCGCTTCGGCGCGCTCTTCTCGGTCAGCGTGACGATCGCGCGACCAAGATCGGGATCGACACCTGCCAGACGCGCGAGCACATCTTCCGGCAACGTCAGACTGACCGCCTTTGAGGCTCGGCCGTATTTCTGCGGTCGTCCGCGACCATGTTTGCCGGACCTAATCACGGCGCGATGGTACTTCATCCGAGCAGGTCGCGGCGTGATTTTTACTGGATAATTGCCGCCGTCGCGATCTTTCTTTGTTACGCTTCCAACTTCCTCTACTTCTTTGTCGACGACGAAGGCATTCCGCTGGTCTACGCGCAGAACCTGCTGCGCGGCCGCGGACTGATTTACACCACGCTCGAAGGCCGCGTCGAAAGCTACACGGACTTCCTGCACGTGCTCCTCGACGCGCTGTTTCTGGGCGCCGTTCGTCTGATGCACTGGCCCAAGCTCTCCGTCTTCTTCGTCGGGAAGGCGGCGGCGCTAGCCGCCGGCGCTGGCTGCGTCGTCGTCGCATTCCTGACCATGCGGCGGATGCAATCAATGAGCGATCAGGGCGCATTGAGCGGCCTGGCCGTGCTCGTGCTGTCCGGACCGCTCGCGGTCTGGTCCTGTTCCTCGATGGAGACCGCACCGTTCGCGTTGCTGGTCGCTCTGCTGACCTATGCGCTCGTCGCCGGCAGCCAGAGTCCCGAGCCGCTCCACTTCGATCGGCTCACCGCCGTGGCGGCCGTCCTCGTCGTGCTCGAGCGGCTCGACGGCGCCCTGTACAGCGCGGTCCTCGTCGCCGCGTTTGTCGTGTTCGCGGGCCGCGACCGGCGAATCGCGTTGTGCAAACGGGTGGTGCTGCCGGTCGTCGCCGTCTTGATCGTCTACCACGGGTGGCGTGTGTGGTACTTCGGCAATCTGCTGAACCTTCCGCTCTACGCAAAGGTGCTGTACAAACTGATGCCGCAGCACCATCTGCTGGTCAAGGCGCCGGCGACTCCGTACGGCGTCCGCTTCATCCAGATCTATGGCTGGCCCGCCGTCCTCATCGTTGTGGCGGCGGCCGGCCTCGCGACACGGCGGTCTCGCCCCATCCGGCCGCTGGTTCTGGCGGGCGTGGCGCTCGTGGCATACGTGTCGCTGGTGGGCGACTGGATGTTCGGCCTGCGTTTCTTTGCGCCGCTGATGCCGCTCGCCGCCGTCATTGTCGCGGTGGCATTTTCCGTGCTGTTCGTCGATCGCCGCATGCTCGCCTGGACCGTCGCCATATGCGTCGTCGTCTGGTCGGGCATCTCCGCGCGCGCATTCGAGCGGGGGTACGAGTCCGCCACGGGATCGGCCAGCTGGCTGCGGGCGCCGTCGTCCGATCGGAGCCGCTTCTTCAGCACGTACTACGGATTGCTCGAGGTCGCGCGCACGCGCATCGGCTCCGGCGAACGGGTCGCCTACAACCAGGCCGGCTTCCTTCCCTTCATGCTGAACCTCGAAAACATCGACAATCTTGGCATCTGCTCGCGCTTCTATGCGCACCTGCCGGTCAGGGATCTGTTCTTCACCGAAGTCGGGCACTATGCACCGCTGACGGCAAACCCGTCGATCGGTGCTGAGGAAGCGTACCTGCTCTACCAGGACGTGCCGTTCGTCATCCAGCGCGGTGATTTGCTGCGCGCGGCGAACAACGGTCGTACACCGGCCGAACTGATGGGTGGTTACTACCGGCTGCTGGCGCGCGATCCAGAGGACAACGATGTCGTCTACGCGCGAACCGGCCGCGACGCCTCCGAATACAAGAGAGATCCGCGGCTGTTTTTTGAAAACCTTGCGCACACGGCCTATCTCGAGACGGCGATCGTCAACAACAAGCCTGTCGCATCTGAGGAAATCACGTCGACACTTGCCTTCCTCCGCGAATCAACCGGCTCCGTGATCGCAGACCCGTCGTACGATCTCGACATCCGATTCGCTCGGGAGGACGTGGATGTATCGGAGCTGGATATCAATCAGATCCAATCGCTCCACCAGCCGGTGACGGTCTCGCTCGAGCTCCTGTCTGCCTCTGGCGTCTCGCGGGACCGGTCGACACTGACGCTCGAGACCGGCGAAACACGCGGCTATGCGAAACGCCTTTCCTCGACGGTCAAGGCCGCGCGCCTGGTGATGCGGATCGCGACGACGACCCGCACACGCTCGCGCGTCTCGATCACCGACCTTCGCGTGCAGGGCCAGACCCCGCAGCTCGCTCGATACATTCGCGAGACGCTGAAATTCTAATGCTGCACCGCATCGACGATGCATCGGGCCAGCGCTTCGGCCATGACACGATCGCCGGCGTCGGTCAGATGAATGCCGTCGCGCTGAAACAATGCGCCTTTGGTGTCCGAGCGATCGAACCCCGCTGCCGCATCACACAGCGTGGCACCGCCGACGCGAGCCGCCGCGCGTGTCGCCTCGACGTAGGTCTGATGCAGCGGCACGACCTCATCGAGGCTGCGGACGTGGCGTGCTTTGAGATATTCGGGTTCGTGCCCGCGCACGTGGTTCGAGGGCGCGGTGATCACGACGACGCGGATGCCGTCGGCTTCGGCCTCCCGGATCATGGCGCGCATGTTCGCGCGGTAGCGATCGAGCGGCACACGATTGGGGCGAGTCGCCATCGAGTCCGATACGCTCATGCGGGATTTCATCCACAGCGCGGCGAGCCGCGAATGATCCGCCAGCCACAGGAGGCGATGCGCCAGCGTCAAATCCGGATCGGTGGGGCCCAGTGCGACCCAGTGATCATTCCAGCCGAAATAGATCGTGATCACCTTCGGCCGCAGGGCGAGCACGTCGCGGCGCAGGAGCGTCAGGCCCTGCTCCGACGACCACCCACCCACACCCAATTTCACACCGGTGGCGAAAGCGGGCGCATCGGCGCGAAGCCGTTCGAGCGTCTTCGACGGATACGATCCGAACTCGGTGCACGAGTCGCCCATGAACACGATGGCAGGATGCGTCTGCCGCGCAACGGCCAGCTTCTCGTCGAAGTCGCGTGTCACCCAGATGAGCTCCGGATCGGCACGATAAACGTCGTGAAGCGCGGTGGCATCCGGCCACCCGAACTGGATCGTCGGGTAGATGTGGTACTGAAAATGGGCCGCCCTCAGACCGGCCTCGGCCAGGCTGGCGGCGAGCACGATGCTGCCGATAACTAAGACAAGGCGGGCGGCAAGGGGCGCCCGCCGGAGCGATGGCATTGAGAGAGTGTCCGTCGAGTACGTCGGGAACCGCAAGCGGCGAAGAATTCACCGGGAATCGGCGAAATCAGGGGACCGCCGCTTGACGAACTCTGTTATAATCGCCACCTCTTCCCCCCTCGGACCATAGTCTTTTTTGGAGTTGTGAATGCAGCGATCGAAATTCGCCGTTTGTGCCTTGGCCGCGCTTACCGGCTTGGCAATGGCCTGCTCGCGTCAATCAGCCTCACCGGCGTCACCCTCGAGCACCGCGGCGGTGACTGCCAACGCAGATCCCGGCGTCACCCTCAAAGTCACGGCTCCCGTCCCCACGTCGCCGGCCAACGGCTCGACGCTCGGCGACGGCGTCGTGCCGACGCTCACGGCGAATGCTGCAAACGGCACGTTTGCTGCGACTGCTCTCGCGTACCGTTTTCAGCTCTTCAATGACGCCGGCGCGGTCATCGAAGACGTCCTGAGGACGGGGCCGAGTTCGGCAGTCGCGACCGAGCTCGACTACGAGAAGCGCTTTACGTGGCGCGTTCGTGCCGAGCTCAGCGGTTCGGTCGGCCCGTGGTCGACGACCTTCTCGTTCATCACGCCGGCGGGCGCCTACATCCGCGGCAACGAAATCCGCGATCCGTTGACCAACGGCAAGACCGTCGGACGCGCGTTCGGCTGCACGTTCATCCCGGGGGTTGGTATCCGCCTCGACGCACGCGAAAGCTACGTCGAATATCAGCTCCAGAATACGCTGGAAGAGGGTGAGTTCTCGGCGATCATGACCAATGTCGGCAACGGCACCGAGCCGTGGAAGACCAAAGTCATGAGCATGCTCCAAGGCGACGGGGTGAACATCACCGACAACAACTACCGCGTGACGCTCGACAAGCGGACCAACTGGGCGGGACAGGTCAGCCCGTTTCGCTACACGATGCGGTCGCGCGGCGTCGACTCGGGCGAGCCGAATGCCGGACCGCAGACCTGGGATCGTTCGCACCTGTACCTGTTCAAGTTCACGTGGGCCGGCGGCCAGTCGCGCGCAGTGGTGCTCGATGGCGGCGCCAACGGGTTCGTCAAGGCGAACATCGGCACCGGCTACAAAGCGCCGTACAGCCCGAACCCGCACATCGTCCGGCTCGGGTCCGTTGGAGGACGCGGCGGTGACGACACCAATCCGAACACAATCATCCGGAACGTCTGGGTGTCGAATCGGCCGCGCCCCTCATTCCCAGGTGATAATCCCTAACAGCTCGCTTCTTCCGGGCCGGCGCGATGGCGCCGGCCCGATCGTTTCTCCGCCCTTCACCTATCAAAATTACACGTGACGCACTGGTCACCGGGACGCGTCATCCGACTGCTGGTCGCGACGTCCCTGACCGCGCTCGTGCTGTGGAAAGCCAGTCCGCTCGCCGCGCTGCGCATCGCCGCCGGCGCCGACGTCCGTTGGATCGCGGTCGCCATTCTGCTCGTGGTCGCCGACCGCGCGTTGATGGCGTATCGCTGGCTCGTCCTGCTCTGCCCCATCGACGCCGATCAACGCCCGCCGTTCGGCGCCATCATGCGCGTATTTTTCGTCAGCACGTTCCTCGGCACCTTCCTCCCCGCCAGCGTCGGCGGCGACATCGTCAGGGCCTACGGCCTGGCGCAGCTGCGCGTGCCGAGGGGGCCCGCGGTCGCGTCCGTGCTGATGGATCGGCTGCTCGGGGTGCTATCGATCGTGGTCGTTGGCGTCGCCAGCCTCTTGCTCGCGCCAGCGGGCAGCCTCGCATCGACCAGGGCTATCGTGCTCTCCTTCACGGTGGCAACCGCCGCCTGTCTTGCGGCCGCACTGGTCGTCTTCAGCGAACGTGTGGCGTTGATGGCGCATGGGGTCCTGATGCGGCTGCCGTTCGCGGCGCTGCGCCGACTGGCGAGCGAGTTGACCCAGGCGACCCGTGCCTACGCGCAATACCACAGCGAGCTGGTGAATGTCCTCGCCAGCTCGATCGGTGTCCAGGTGCTGCGCGTGCTGCAGGCGTACGGGCTGGGGCGCGCCCTCGGGATCGACGCGTCGGCGGCCGCCTATTTCGCGTTCGTACCCCTGATCCTTCTGGTGATGCTCCTGCCGGTGAGCGTCAACGGAATCGGCACCAGCCAGATGGCGTTTGTGTGGTTCTTCGG
>Ga0105248_10002895_pt1 | contig 19049 bp, 12 predicted proteins | sample KBSS34metaG_FD_81524 | JGI IMG/M metagenome (GOLD analysis project Ga0105248, IMG submission 81524) | Switchgrass rhizosphere microbial communities from Kellogg Biological Station, Michigan, USA - KBS S3-4 metaG | ecosystem: Host-associated > Plants > Roots > Rhizosphere > Soil | place...
CCAGAGTTCGTTTTGTGCACTCCAGAGTTTGCGACCCAGACCATCATCGCGTTGGAAACCACGAACGACTTCTGCGCCACCGAACGATGGGAGTTCAAACTGAGGTGTATCGTGACTTGCTTTCTCAAAACGGGCGCTGAAATCAAACTCGAATCGACGCGGCAACATTTGATGGAAGTTTCCGGTGATGACCAATTTGTTATATCGAGGTTCCGTGACCGCGAGACCAAGACCCATGCTGAGCAGCGACTGAACACGAATCCGGCGCGGGTTTTCCACTTCACTACTTTCGAAAAGATAAAAAGCACCGAGGTCCAACGTTGTGAGATTCATCTTGGCAACGTCCAGAGACCCAGACCGAAAAGAAACGGTCTCGTGCCGCCCTTCCGCGTAAAAACGCAAGAGACTACCCGACCAATCTCGGAATGGTTCGAATTCGATTCTGCCAAAACCTAAAGACTGTCGTTCATCAACTGGTGGTCCGCCGAGATTTCGATTCGGATCCAGGTCGGAAGAAATCGTGAGCTGAAAGGAAACGCGTCGATGTAGAGTGTTGAAGAAAAGATAATCCGAAAAGTAATTGACGGATCCGATCGGCCCGGTGGTTCCCTGCCCGCCACCCTTCGCCGAGAGACTGTTTATGCTGTCAGTGAGAAACGGAAATCGTGAAAGCTGGCCCAGGCCAAAGAAGCGCGCTCCCTTTCCCGGTTCATAATCGACACCGCCACCAACATAGCGCTTCTTGTCTTTCGAGATCTCGCCTCTATCAGTTGAATCAAATTCAGTTTTAGCATCCTTCTCCTGCTCGTGAGCTGTAACTATGCCTTCGCCGCTGGCTGTTGCGGGTGCGGACTCTGGCGTTTCGTTGCTACTCGGCGGCGTCTGCTCTGATTCCGCATTCTTCTGAATTGTCAGATTAAAATTTGAAGCCAACGGCTCGTCAGTATTGGGAGCAAAACTAACACTGACTGAGTAACCCAGTTGATTCACGAGCAGCTGTTGGATTTGCATCCGGGTCGGATTCAAGTAAGGGCCAGACTTTCCAGCGTCCTGTAGATAATTGAACTGCTTCTTACTTCTGATTCCTGCGCGCTGTTTTAGATAACCACGAAACGCCTGGTCCGTTAACAGGGAGTACAAGAGTTTATCGATATTCAAGTCGTCATCTTTTAGAGACAGCCAGGAGATGCCAACAATTCTCGCGGCCTCTACCACGTTAAGGATCAGCGGAGACGTACCCTTGTTGTCGAAGATGAGATTAGGTGTGAGTCCTAGTCGCTTGTAATAGTTCCCGAGGCGTAGGGTCATGCACTCCAAACAACGTGGCCTGCCACTTAGCGGCTTAAGAATCTGTGTTATTCGTTTGAGACGTTCTCGTTTCTTCGCACTATCTGTAACACCCGGAAGCTTGATCTGAATTTGTTCCGGGTCACTCCAATTGTTTATTGGATCTGCAACAGTGAATCTGATTACTCCTTCTTCAGCATCGAAGCCAGCGTCTTCATAGATCAGGAGACCAGTTCGCTCCTGAGAAGTCGCAAGCGGAAACAGCAGTCCGTCATTCGCCGTCGCCTCCGACTCGGGAAATATGTCGCCGACGCCGTGTTCCTTACCTGTTGAAGAGGACCACTCTTCAAATTGCTGCAAGTATTCCGACCACGACATAGAAGCGCTGCGAATGCGATTGGTCGCCTCATCACTCAGCTTGCCTTTATCGTCCAGTGCTTTGTCCTGATCCGAAAGTGCGAAACGGTACGGCTTCGATACCGTATCGAGTAACTTCTGCAGCTCTCCAAACAGGATCTGCTCAGCCTCCGCCTTTGGAATTCCCAGTCTTTGACTAAACAAACGCGAGGAGCTGAAGACGCTGTGAGTGCGGTCGACGGCAATCCGACCATCCTTAATTACAAACTGAACGCACAAACGACTTGCATTCTTACGAAGCTGACCTTCAGCGTCTCCCTGGACCTCGCATGACGGAGCGGTTTGTGCCGTCGCTTGCGCAATAGACGCAAAGACAGAAAGCAGGAGTGTGCAAATGATGTAGACAGGTTTCACGAAACCACACTGTTCAGGCTTTGCTTAACTGTCCTTTCTTTGTCCACCCTCATCTTCGACGTTCTGGGTGTCCGACTTCTTTCGGAGAAGATTCTTGATACCAAACAGGGATTCGAGCGCGTCCTGCCAAAACGGCGCCCCAACGCTCAAAAGCATTACCATGATCGCGAAGCCGCCGAATACTTTGATTCCGTGTGCGAATCGATTTGGAAACGCCACACCATCCCACACACCTTCACCCGCCAGAAAATCGTAAAGCTGCATCGGCGTCAGCGGTTTGAAACCAAGACCCGGAGCCTCATCCAGTGCTGTTTGTAGTTGTGTGAGTTCAGCTTTCAATGCCTCCGCGCTATTTGCGTTGGCGAGGTCTGCGCTTTGCAATTTGAGTTGTTGCTGAACGAGATCGCGTTTTTGGAGTACAGCGTTTCGCATAACGTCGCTGTTCGAGATGTTGTGATAGACCTGAAAGAAGTTTGCATTCAGAAATATAACAACGAGGATGGAAATGCAGATCGCAATAGTCTTCATGTGCCGGGTGTAGCGTTCTTCAAAACCCTGCATGACAGTGTCGAACCACTTCGCAGCCTCCTGGGCAACCTGTTGCGATTCAACCTTCTCCAGAATCTTTACCAGGTCCGCCTTAGATATCGATTCGACAATCGGTCTTCGAAAAATTAGAGAGACTCGGCCAAGTTTCTTGAACTCTCCTTTGATCTTTTCAACCAGCTCGGCGGGCGCTTTTGAAACGAGCGCTTGAGTATCGACATATTCAAATAAATCATCGAGCGAGCCCATGATTGATCTCGATTTGATCTTCAGAAACTTCTTAACTACAGACTGGATTGATTGCACTATCAAACTGAGGACTAACAAGACGATTACCATCGCGATTATGGTGTCGACGGTTTTGAGGTCAGTCATGCTGAGTTCTCCTTGAAGGGCCGGATTGTGCCGGCTTGAGAATGGATCAGGTTAGATGTCGCGCGAAACTGCGCGGGCGTGTTCGCCTCCAACACGGGAAGAAACAAACCCGCAGGTCAGGCTGAATTGAGAAAACTAAGCGAGGTAATGAGAACGAGACAAAAACTAATCCGGTACCAGGGTCTAATCAATTAAACAACTAATTGACTTTCCTACACAACGAGAATATCGTCCCGACGAACTTGATTTCCGCAGTTCACACCCCTCGCGTTCACCTGGTTGCAATTCGACTTAGTCTTACGGACTAATCGTCGTCCACAACAGTCAAACTTCTTCGCTACCTCATTCTTAGCACCCAGAAAGCACAACAATGACCACGCCTAACAAAGAGGAACGAATATTTGAAAGACCGGTTGCGTGGTTGCTTGGCAAACAACTGCTCGGCGGTTTGAAGGGCATCCTTCTTTACACTGCCTATGGAGCCAAGCTCGATCCGAGAGACTGGATGACCGCTGAAGAAGTCTCGTTTGAAAGTACGGAAGCCTCGAGCCAAAAAGAGTTTTGGTTTGACTATCTATCGGACTCCGGCGATGGAACAAGGGCGATGTACAGCATTGCTTATCTGGCGATGAGCACGTTGTGGATCAAACCCGACACGGCAAGCAAGAACCTACCCACATCTTTGACAGCTAACAGTGATCGCAGTGTAACGACAATCAAGGCCGACGATCTTGCTCAGCTTCCTCGTGGCGAGTTCCTTTTCTTCGGCGGCGACACTGCTTATCACGCTGCTGAGTACATGACACTGGTCAATCGCGTGCAGCGACCATTTAACTACGCCTATGAGGATCTACGAGATCGCAAACTTATCTCCGACGACGATCCGCGTCGCTCATTATTTGGTATTCCGGGTAATCATGATTATTACGATCAAATTGATGGATTCCGGCGGCAGTTTCGTAAGCCCGTTCGACGTGAAGGACCGCTTCCGCCAAAAGTATCTAGTGGGCATGACGCTCAATTAACACTCCCGGGTTTTAAACGAGTGCAGGAAACAAGCTATGTGGCGCTTAAGTTACCCTTTGGATGGTGGATGTGGGGACTCGATACTGAGTCAGCTTCAGATCGAACAAACCTCAATCTCGATCGACGTCAGGAGAGTTTCTTCCGCTCGCTCTCGATGCAGGGAGGTAAATTCAAACGTCCCGACAAACTCATCCTCGCTACTTGTTCTCCGAGTACTGTGTTTGGGCACCTTGCCGATGCGGAAGATCCAAAGGTTTCAAAGGCAATGGAGGCGCTGGCTTTGGGAACGCCATTCTTGCCGGGGGAAGGTGAAAGCGTTTTGTCCGGCACTGGCGACGCTAAATTGGATCCTGGTCAATGCCGGTTAGATCTTTCCGGCGACGTGCATCACTACGCACGTTACTGGGGACCTGTGGCGCCGGCTGGTTCTGCGATCAGAAAGCGGAACACTCTTAGCGAAACTGCTTCGGGACAAAGCTATGCTTCGGTTGTGTCAGGTGCGGGTGGAGCGTTTCATCATCCAACAGCAACCTACGATAACCAAATTCACGAACAGGTTCTGTATCCGCCTGAACAGGCCTCGAATGTAGAGGTATCGAAGAGCCTGCTCAAGTTTTGGAATGTCGTGACCGGAGGGTACGTTTGGCTTGCCGGATTCATACTCGCCTTCACCATCTTCTTTGGAATGACTGTGCCGAGAAGCAGCAGGCAGTTCATCGACAACATCCGGATCGTCAGGTTCTTGCAAATAAAACCCAGGACTGAACAGATCATGCCAACGATCGCTCAAACGGGGGGTCAGGTGTGCAAGAGCGTGAAACCGTTTAGCCTTTGGACCATGGTCGGCGTTGCAGACAAAGACTGGGAACCTGCGCAAGGTTGTACTGCGCAAACACCAATGTATCTATTTGCCGATGAGAGGCACTGGCCCTGGGATCTCAAAATGGGACAGATCTTCATCTGGCTTTCGGTGATTGCAATCTGCGCAATTTTCTACTTCAGTCTTTTTACCAAGAAGATCTTCGACGATAGCGCGAGTGCGTTCGACACAAAGAACAACCCGGACAGGAAACTAATCCCGATCATTCTCGGCACCGCAATTATCATGGTGATCGGGTTGTTCTCTGTGCAACCTTACTACGGTTACATCACACCTTTCGTTAGTAGTCTCCTCGTGCTGTTTTCGCTCTTCACTTCTCTCACCGCCATCGCCGTCAATGTTCGCTACGGTGAATATCAGTTCAAGAAGAGTTTCGTACCGCAGACGACGAAAGGTTGGTCCGCAAAATTCATAAGTGCGGTGGATTTTGTCATTCCATGGCTGCTATGGCTCATTGCTGTAATTGTAACGGCATGCGGTCTGTGGTTTTTTGGTCGGAACAATCTTCCTTCATACCTGGTTTCGGACATCACTTTCATAGTTGTACTGCTCCTCGGAATCATTGGCATCCTCGCTCTTCCATTCGCCGCAGGGGCCGATCTGTTATGTGGAAGTCCAGGACCGGTAAAGTTTTTTGGCAAGTTTTTGATTGGCGCCTGGCATCTCGTCCTGCAATTGCTTGTTCCTTATTTGCTGATCCGCAATGGCAACTATGTTACCTGGGCCATGGCAGCGCTTCTTCTCTTCGCACCGATTCTCGCCCAGCCTCTTTTGAAACGAAGTAGTCGACTCGGGCTTTCTCTCGCATGGCTCCTCTATGGCGCGCTGATGCTATCTCTCCCGTGGATCACTCGCAGCTTTGCAGATCCCGTGTTTGCGAATACTGATGGATGGATGAAGTTGCTGCCCACAACCATCGCTGGCATTACGGGAGCCATCGTCTGTTGTCTTTTGACAGGTTGGTACTTTGCAGTCTGCTTTGTCTTCAATGGACACAACAACGAAGTTGGAGGCACTGCGCGAATCGAACAGTTCAAAGAGTTCATTCGCTTCCGTCTTACTCCGGAAGGACTAACTGGCTACGTCATTGCAGTAGACGATGTAAGTAAGATTGGAGAGAAAGATGATAAAGGGCACTACTTCGACGGTAGCGATCTAAAAGTAAAGCTCATTGATGTATTTCATCTCGTACCTAAGGAGTAACCGATGCCATCATTGCCAATAGTGTTAGCTCACGGAATAGCTCGCTTCGATATCCTCACAAAGGCCCTGGAGAAGAAGCTTAATCTTCCGGAGAACAAGCTCACCGATCAACTCGAGTACTTTAAAGGCGTCAAGGGCCATCTCGAATCACACGGGTTTACCGTCTTTCATCCGGACGTGTTATTTGCGGGCTCGGTTGATAAACGCGCTGAACAATTACGTGACCGCGTCAACAAGGTTCTCACAACATCCGGTAGCGAGAAGGTACACATCATTGCTCATAGCATGGGAGGTCTCGATGCCCGCCATATGATCGTGGACAAAGGAATGGCAGATAAAGTTGCAACACTCACAACGATTGGAGCACCCCACCACGGATCGCCGGTGGCCGATCACCTCGAGAAACCAGGAGGTTCACTTCTTCTTGAGGTCTTAAGCAATGTTATTCAAGTCGATCTCGAGGGCGTAGCCGATCTAACTACGGACAGGTGTCAGGAATTCAACCGTCGCGCCGAGGATTCGGAGGCGAGAAATCCTGTTCGTTATCAAACATTCTCGGCATTTCAAAACCTGAGTGATGTTTTCGCCCCGCTCGTGCCCTCCTGGATCATCGTGCGCGATCAGGAGGGAAAAAATGATGGCCTGGTTTCAGTGCGATCTCAGCAGTGGGCGAAGGAGTTGATATCGAGCGATGGCACGAGGAATCCAATTCTGCAGCGTGAGTTTCCCTTCCAGGCTGACCATCTAAATGAAGTCGGCTGGTGGGATCCACAGGAGGCCATTAATCCATTGTTCGGGAAAGGGATTCTCGAACAGGTCGCTAATTTCGAGCAACGCGTTCGTGATTTGTATCTCCAGATTGCTCAGGGTCTCGATTGACGGCGGATTAACATTTAGAGTTCCTCGTCACTGATCGTTGAAGCCTCAGCTATAAGACTTTCACAACTCACAGGAGTTTTCCGATGACCAACCCTTCTCCTCAGACAACCCATAAACAAGAAGTCCGTTTTGCGGTCGTTATGTACGGTGGCGTTTCCCTGGCGATCTATATCAACGGCGTGGCCCAGGAGCTTCTGCGATTAGTGCGTGCGACCGCGCCCAACACGTCCGGGAAACCATTTACCGGTACTGAGAACATTTACCGTGAAGTGAGTTACCTACTCGCGGATGAAGAGAATGGAAAGGCGAATGCTGAAGCCTCGGTGCCACCAACGCGTTTTGTCGTTGACATTCTCTCCGGGACTTCTGCCGGCGGCATTAACGGAATCTTTCTCGCCAAGGCACTTGTAAACGGACAGGACATGGACAAGCTACAAGATCTCTGGATAAAGGAAGGAGACATCGAAACTCTCATCAACGACAAGCGTTCCATCGAGAAGCCTCTAAAGCTGCAAGACCCGCCAGTCTCCCTTCTGAACAGCGAGCGCATGTACTACGAGTTACTGAAAGCTTTCAACGAGATGGATAAAACGACTCCAACTCGTGAGGAACAAGCTGAATCACCCTACGTTGATGAGCTCGATCTGTTCGTTACGTCAACCGACCTTCAGGGTGTTGTTTTGCCGATGAGTCTGTCAGACAGCTTCGTCTATGAAAAGCGCCACCGAAACGTGATGCACTTTGTCTATTCGGAACCCAGCGTCAGTGGTGAGCCGACGCGCAACGACTTCCATCGAAAATTCAATCCATTTCTCGCTTACGCAGCTCGTTGCACTTCGTCATTTCCTTTCGCGTTCGAGCCGATGGCTCTCAGCGACATCGATTCTCTGTTGAAGAAACTTATAGGTTACCAGGACAACGACGACTGGAAATCAACGAGCCCGGACTGGTATCGCTTTTATCATGACTATCGGCAACCCAAGGACATTCCTTCGATTCCTTTTCCTGATCGCCCTTTTGGAGATGGCGGTTATCTCGATAACAAACCGTTTACCTACGCCACAGAAACGGTAATGAGTCGAACAGCAAGCGTCCCGGTGGATCGAAAATTGATTTTCATCGAGCCATCACCGGAACATCCGGAAGATGACGTCGAACTCGGTGGTAAACCTGACGCGATCGATAACGTTATGTCGGCGCTTCTCTCGTTGCCGCGCTATGAGACAATTCGCGAAGACCTACAACGGATTAATGATCGTAATCGTTTGATCGATCGCGTCAACGCAATCACGAGCGGTGTCGACAGGGACGAAAATGAAGTTAACCAATCGTTGCAGAACCTGTTTGGTGACGACGTCGAGAGATGGAAACATCTTGGCGCACTCGTGACGCCATATCTTTCGGAAGAATTGTGGGCGCGGGATCGACTATCGGACCAAGAGCAGGGAGATCTTGATCTATCGGACGTTATCAAGCGTAAAGGCCGTGCCTACGCTGCTTATATTCGCCTTCGAGTGTCGGCGGTGACAGACGAGTTGGCGAAACTGATAACTCGCGTAGCTGGTTTCGATGAAAACTCGGAATACTCGATCATCATTCGAAGTATAGTTCGCGCGTGGCGTGTCGAAAAATACATCGAGCATCGCAGTACTCCGGATGACAAGACTCCCACTGTCAATAGATTCCTCTTTGAGTTTGATCTCGGGTACCCGATCCGGCGGATAAATTACCTGCGTAACAAAGTCGATGCGTTGTTTCGATTTGAAAGCGATGCGACAACGGTCATCAGGATCCAGACGCAAAAGTTTAATGTTAGTTTTGACGAACTTGAAAGTGATCCAATCCTGAAGACACCGTTTTGCGAACAGGTTCTGGATTACAAATCAGAGTTGAATGATCTTTTTATCCTGCTTCGAAAATCGGGTCGTTCTCTTAGAGGGCGCCACTCAGCCGATAAAGCCATGGCCGGGGATTCAGCTGTAAAGGTGAGTCCGCTCAACGAACAGATTTCAGAACTAATGCAGAAGATCTCGGCAGCAATTGACGCAGAGACACCCGATGGCCTGCCAAAGCCGACTGTGCTTGATTACTTCCTCGGCAAACGTGAAGGAAAGGAGGACGCGGAATTCAATCGTTCTTACAAAGCCGCTTCACCCGAAGAGCTTTGCATAATTCGCGCTCAGAAGTTCCTCGAGAAGAATCAGCAGATCACTGACGGTCTTAATGATGTGGCGACATCGCTGGCCGACGCAGTAACCGCTGTGAAGGATGAAGCTGAGCAACGCATTATCGGGTTATTTACCGCGACCAGCACCCAGGCGTTGGATCCAGATCGTAAGATTGACACCATTAAATGGATCGCGAAGTACTGCGTGGGCCACTACTACGACCACTATGAGGACTACGATCTTCTAACTTATCCAATCCTGTACGACACAGACGTCGGTGAAGCTGATGTCATTGATGTCATTCGCGTCAGTCCCGAAGATGCAAACCAACTGATCGACGAACGCATTTCGGGTAGTCATAAACTTGCAGGCACAGCCCTGGGACACTTCGGCGCCTTTCTTCAGGAAAGCTGGCGTGAAAACGACATCCTTTGGGGACGCCTCGACGGAGCAGAAAGAATCATCACCGCGCTCCTGCAAAATCATCCACGTAGACAACAACTGATTGGCCGTGCGCATGCCACGATCATCTGCGAAGCCATTCGGAAACTCGGTCCCGACCAGACGAATCGATTGTTGTCGGAATCGCTCATGCGCACTAAGAGGCGAACGAGAGATCTGAACTTGCTTAATGATTTCGTCGGAAACTTGTTCACCTATTGCGATGACGAAAGACTGAAAGACGAACTAAAGAAGTTAATTGATCCCAAAAAACTCAGCGACTACTACGAGGCCAACTTTCCTAAACAGAGCAAGCTGGAACCAGAAACGACACTGAAGTCTCTGGCTCGAGCCACAAACGTGATCGGCAAGATTCTCGAGTCACTATCTTCGAATCGACGTGTCGACACCAAGTATGCGCTATGGATTGCACGACTGGGTCAAATCTTCTGGGGGATGGTTCAAATCGCTGTACCCCAGAGTTTCGCGAACATAATTTTTCGTCACATCCTGAAGTTGGTTTACTTCATGGAGTTACTTTTGATCGTAGGTGGCGCCTTGCTTGCGAATTCACAGATGCAGCAGTTTGGTGTAACCGCCTTTGGCATCACGGCTGGAATACATTTAGCAGTGATAATTCTTGGAGACTTGATCAAGTCGAAGAATCGCTGGCTTAACCTCGCGAAAACTGCCCTGATTTTCGCGATTGTTTTACTCGTTGGTCTGGGCACCTTGACGTTGTCTGCAGTCTTTGGCGTGGAATCAGCGTGGAACATTTTGACTGAGCTAAAGGACTGGATCCTCACGCCCGCTCCGTTTGGCTTCAACCTTAGAACTCTGTTCCGCTTTGGCGTAGGCATTCTGGTTTTGATCGCGTTCATCTTTAGTCTTAGTCCGGAAATAAAAGCAGCCTTTAAGAAACGACCTACTCTGTCACCGCCCGAACCAGATTAGGCGCGACAAATGATCAACAAAAATTTGGATTGAACTAAATCGATGGTTCAAACTCCGCTCGCTTGACTGGCCCTCAGCTTATCCGGATGATCCACTCATTTCGCCAGGCAAGCTTTGGAGAGATCGAATGGACAATTACCGGTTTATTCAACTCGACGTTTTCACTGACAAGGCATTTACCGGCAATCCACTTGCGGTTTTCCCGGAAGCTGAAGGACTAAGTGATGAACAGATGATGCGGATAGCTCGTGAGATGAATCTCTCTGAGACTGTGTTCGTACTTCAGCCAGATAACGGCGACAAGGGCGAGTTTCAAAAAACCGCTGCCGAAGAAATCGGTTCGAAGCCTTCTGTGCTGCGACGCCTGCGAATCTTCACACCAACACGCGAAATCCCCTTCGCAGGACATCCTGTAGTTGGAACATGGAATGGCCTCGCGCGTGAAGGAGTCGTGCCGTTACCTCAGGGCGGTACTGGTTGGCAGCGCATCTATCATGAGGTTGGGATTGGTGTGTTGCCCGTAGACATCGAATTCAAAGACGAACAGCCGGTTCAAGTTGTGATGACCCAGGGCGATTTTCGAATCATTGATGAGATAGATGATTCACACGAACAAGCTGAACTGGCGCGAGCATTGGGACTGTCGCGCGAAGACCTCGATGAGGAATTGCCAATCCAATCGATCACCACTGGCTTGTCTTGCCTGGCAGTGCCGGTTCGTTCGTTGGCTGACCTGCGCGACTGCAAGGTAAATGGTTCGTTGCTGGCGGAGATCTATACCGGTCGCGGGGCAACCGGTTGTCACACCTTCACACGTGAGACGATCGAAGTTGGCGCCTCTCGCGCACACGCCCGGTTCTTCGCGCCGGCCGACAATATCCCGGAAGATCCCGCGACCGGCAGCGCGTGTGGCGCACTTGGAGCTTATCTCGTTCATCACGATGCTTTGTCTGTTGAACCGGAGGAAGGTCGCTACAAGTTCGTGATTGAGCAGGGCGACTTCATCCACAGGCCCAGCAGGATCAGTCTCAATGTTAAGGGACGTAAAGGTCAGGTTGAGGAAGTAAAGGTTGGTGGGTCGTCCGTGTTGGTGGCGAAAGGGGAAGTTATTGTGTAGAAGGTTTGAGCTTGGTGCTTTGTACTTGGATTTGTACTTAGTGCTTTGTACTTTGTGCTTTGTATCTTCTAGATCGAAGTAAGTGGTCATTAACAGTTTCACTTCGCGAGTTACAAAGCACAAAGTTCAAAGAACGAAGCTAAAAGTTCAAAAGCACTTCTCAGAACCATGATTCAGCTCGACCTCCTAATAATCGGTTCCGGTCCTGCCGGACTTTCAGCTGCCGAAGCGGCGGCTAACGAAGGTCTCAGTTACCTCGTCATCGAAAAAGGCACGATCGCCAATACCATTCGACAATACCCAATTGGACGCACGATGTTCTCAACTCCCAACGAGGTTGAGATGCATGTCGGAACGCTGAAGCATGTACGAGAAAAGCCTTCGCGCGAAGAGTTACTTTCACACTACATCCACTTCGTACTCGACCACGATCTCAACATTAACACAGACGAAAAAGTGACCGATGTAGCAGGTGGCATCGATGCCGGATTCAGAGTTGTAACCGACAAATCAGAATATCGGGCCGCGCGCGTCTTATTTGCGATCGGAGCAATGGAGAGACCGAAGAAATTGCGTATACCGGGAGAAGAGTTATCGAAGGTCCATCATCTCTTCATGGATCCGTATCCCTATGTTCGAAAGGATGCCCTGGTTGTTGGTGGCGGAAACAGTGCTGCGGAAGCTGCGCTCTTTCTTTCCGAAGAAGGCGCACGAACGACAATGGCAATCTGGCGTGAAGACTGGGAGAACCGTGATCCGAAAGCCGGCGCGATGAAACACTGGGTTCGCACTCCGCTTGAGAAGGAGGTTGCAGCCGGTCGTCTGCGTGTTGTTCTTTACAAGCACATCGATGAGATTCGCGAGCGGACGGTTACACTCACGACAGAGTCAGGTGACCAGGAGACCATTCCTAACGATGTTACGTTTGTACTGGTAGGAAGCGATGCGGACCTTACACTGTTGAAGAGACTTGGTGTCGAGTTTGAAACAGGTAAGGCAGGAGAGATTCCCGTATACAATCCTGAGACGTTTGAGACTAACGTGCGTGGAATCTACGTCGCAGGACATTTCACTCACGCCCGCCACATCAAAGAAGCCATCGACGTTCCGCGAAGAATTGTGCCGCTGATTGCCCGGGAGTTACGAGCAGATGTTCATGAGGCAGAATCTCTGGCCGACGTTCCCCAATAACTTCAACAAAGAATTTTCTCTGCCCGCCGTGTGCGAGTCGCAGTGGACTTCGCAGCAAAGATCTCTTCGCGCAACATTCGCTGTCGGGCCTTTGTCAATTTTTCCCAACTCGCTTTCGCAATCGAATTCCTCTTTAATAGTTCCGTTAACTCGTTCGGTAAGTCTTCCGACGCTAGCCGGATGACCAGCGTCACCTTGTCGCCAGTTTCCAGGCCCGCCTTCTTGCACAACGGTTCAGGAAGATCGATCCACCAACAGTTACGATCATCCCAACGTTTTAGACTGCGGCGACCAAACTCAACTCCATTAATGCTTCCTTCAACAACTGTGGTTTCGTTGAGTTTCCACGGAGCGACTTTGTCGAGGGGAATAGTGACTAGTCTTGAGAACTGCGGGTTGTGACGAATGACGGTTGAGGTTAGTCGAATTTCCCTTGGCATAGGAGGTGTGGTCCCTTCAACTTTCTGCTTTGACTCGCTTGGCGCTATGCACCTAGATAGCGTCCAACCGACGGCTTTGCCGCCTGATGTGAGGCGTGGTTACACCCCGCCGTAATGATGCTCATAATACGTCCGGCGCGCGGCTAGGCCGCGCGCAACGATTTTCTCGACGACGTACGGCGCGGCAGAGCCACGCCTCACATCAGGCGGCTAAGCCGATTCAAATGTTGCCAAGAAAACAAGAAGTTATTGGATTGTTCCACGCAGTCCAAAGTACAAAGCACCAAGCTCAAAAGTTCAGCTCTCTTGCGCTTCCGTTCCTCTGTCCCTTCTCGCTACTCCTGTTGCGTAAGCCGCGGCTTCAACCTCCCGCGCCACTGCCTCAGCAACCCGCTTGTCAAAAACGGACGGGACAATGTACTCCGGATGTAATTCTGCGTCAGAGATGATTCCGGCGATCGCGTTGGCAGCCGCAAGCTTCATCTCTTCGTTTATGCGCGAAGCTCGACATGCCAAAGCCCCACGAAATATTCCGGGAAAACAGAGGACGTTGTTGATTTGATTGGGATAATCGGACCGACCAGTGGCCATTACTGCGACGTAAGGTGCAGCGTCTTCAGGCATGATCTCCGGCGTCGGGTTAGCCATTGCAAAAACAATGGGCCGTTCGGCCATGTTCTTCACGTCAGTCTCATCAATCACACCAGGCACTGAGAGACCAAGAAAAACGTCGGCTCCTTTTATCACTTCGTGGACTGTGCCCTGTTCGTTATTCGGGTTCGAATTCTGGGCATACCAATCTTTCACCCAGTTCATATTTCCAGTGCGGCCCCGATAGAGTGCACCTGCCTGATCGCAACCGATAATGTTTTTCACACCCGCGGCCATGATGATCTTTGAGCACGCCACACCAGCCGCGCCGACTCCGTTAACAACAACCTTAACCGCCTCGATCTTCTTGTTGACGATCTTTAACGCATTGATTAAGGCAGCGAGTACAACTACTGCTGTACCGTGCTGATCATCGTGAAAGACGGGAATGTCCAGTTCTTCTTTGAGTCGCTCTTCAATCTCGAAACAACGAGGGGCCGAAATATCTTCCAGGTTAATTCCACCGAAGGCCGTCGAAATAGCTTTGACGGTTCGAACAATCTCATCGGGATCCTTTGTGTTGAGACAGATGGGGAACGCATCTACACCGGCAAATTCTTTGAACAACATTGCCTTGCCTTCCATAACAGGCATGGCCGCCGCCGGGCCAATGTCTCCGAGGCCAAGGACGGCAGTGCCATCCGTAACAACGGCAACGGTGTTCTTTTTGATCGTCAGTGTGAATGCCTTCTCAGGGTCTTTATGAATAGCGTCGCAAATTCGAGCGACGCCGGGCGTATAAGCCATCGATAGATCTGCTCGTGTTTTCAAAGGCACCTTGGAAACAACTTCAATCTTGCCGCCCAGGTGCATTAGAAAAGTCGGATCCGAAACATGGACGAGTTCTACACCGTCAACGTCCTTTACGGTCTGAACGATCTGTTCGCCATGAGCAGTTGATGCAGAGCTAACAGTGATGTCGCGAATGATGTAGTCGTTACCAACGCTAACGATGTCGATAGCACCGATGTCGCCGCCGGCTCGACCGATGGCCATGGTCAATTCGCCGAGTGAACCGGCACGCGAAGAGAGTTTGACGCGCAGAGTCAAACTGTAGCTCGCGGTTGGTGTGGGTTGCATAGATTAGGACTTTTTGGGGCTAACGATTCGAGTGCCGAAATTTAACGACAAATCCAAAGAGGGCGCAAGCAGCAACAATTCGGTCTTTGTATTTGGCCATTTGTACTTTGTAGTTTGCTTTGACCGAAAGGTCTACTAACCACAAAGTACAAAACACAAAGATCAAAGCACAAAGAAATATCATCGTTCCAACTTGGCTCTGATTCGTCTTACCACCTCTCGATCAAGACCATTGTCCGCTGCTAACGCTAACGCTCGCTGACCGAGTAGACAGTACAGCGAACGAGCGTCTGCAAGTTCCTTTTGCGACAGAGCGTCGAGATGTCGCTCGACAGTTGCCAGATCACCGCGAGCAAAAGTGCCAGTCATAGCTTTCGCCGGTACCTTTATTGTTAAGTTAGTGATCGTACTCTCAAGTAGTGGAAGCAGCACTCGTCTCGCCTCACTACGCTTGAGACCGCACTTGACCAACATATCGATTGCGACATCAAACAAAGCCACGACGCTTCCGGAGGTCATTACCGCCGCCGCATGATAGAGAGGCTTTGCCGCTGAATCGATCGAAAAACTGTGTCCTTCGAGATCGCGAACGAGACGACTACTGATTCGAAGAGCCTGGCGTCCACCCTCGATACACCAGAATGCTCCTTTGAATAGTCTGGTACCAACTACTGGATCGCTGACCGAGATAAGTGGATGAATTGAGCCGACCGCCCAACCTTGCGCTGCCAGCGGAGAAAGCACATCAGAGGAGAGTGCACCACTCGTATGCAAGACTGTGCCTGTCGCCTCACGAAGCAGGAGACCGTTAACCACCGCCAGCATCGAATCGTCAGGCGTCGCAATGATAACCAGATCCGAGACAGCAAACTTGTCGGTATCTTTAGCGGCCAGGAGTTGAACCGGAACGTCTAAAAGTGCAGCAGCTTTTTTCAGGCTGGATGTGCGTCGTCCTATCAGCGCTTGAATGTGATAACCGCGTTGAGAAAGCGCAATTGCAAGGGCTGTCCCAAGTCTGCCGGGTCCAATAATGACAACTGTTAGGGCTTTATTCAGCGTGCGTTTCGGCATCAGAACGTTCTTAGCGCCGGGTTCCGGCTTTTGGGTTTACTAGGCTCCAAGTTGGCAGTATATTGAGAATGCCAACGCTTCATTATCAGTCGCGTCAGTCTAATTCCCTCCTGGGTCATGTTGGAAGCGAAGTTCTTTGAGTCGCGCAACCTTGCCGCCAAGCCAGAGCATCATAGACTGCGCGCCCACAAATAAGCGAAAACCCATTTGACCCACCCCAGGCAGTCGCTTTGAGAAGTTTTCGGCAGGCGTTGCAAAAGATTTGATTCAGGCTCCATTGGCTTCTTTCGGTCCGGACTACCTTTTTGAGTATTTGGAGGTTTTGCGATGAATAGTTTCTCTCGTGCCATGACTGCTCTAGTTTTGGCCGCATCTCTGTTGGCGGGTTCGGTGGCCGCAGTTGCTCAGACGCCGATTAAGTCGCCAGAGCAGAATCAAACCTCTAACTCGACTCAGACCGACCCAAAGACGACCCAAGCCAGCACACCATCAACTACACCGACCACCACGACTCCGACGATCGCTAGATCGACCAAGCCGCTATCGACCAACGAAAACCCCGACATGATCGGCAAGCGGAATATTAATACTGGATTAATCGTAAAGATGACCGGCTCGACCGAGAAGGAAGTGGCTCAAGGACGAGCTGCTGCTGCTGAGGTCGATCGACAAGCGAAGTTCATTGAAGATCCTCTTATCACTGAGTACGTGAATCGAGTTGGTCAGAACATTGTTCTCCATTCCGATGCGAAGGTTCCATTTACGATTAAGGTTATAGATTCTGATGAAGTGAATGCTTTCGCTCTGCCGGGTGGATTTTTTTATGTCAACAAGGGACTGCTTCTGGCAGCTGACAACGAGGCGGAGTTGGCCGGTGTTATGGCGCACGAGATTGCGCACGTCGCCGCCCGTCATGCTGTCGAAAACCAGACGAAGGCAACTCTCCTCGAGTATGGAGCACTTGGCGCCTCAATATTCCTCGGTGGGATTCCCGGAATGATTTATCAAAATACCGCGGGCATCGGTCTGCTGGGAATCTTCATGAAATTCAGTCGCGCTGCTGAAGAGGAAGCTGACAAGCTTGGCGTGCAGTACATGTATGCAGCTGGTTACGACCCAGGCGCCATGGCAACCATGTTTGAGAAATTGGAAGCCAAGAATAAGAAGAAGCCTGGATTTGTTTCGCGTGCGTTTGCAACACATCCCGCTCCACCAGAGCGACGAGCGGCAGCATTGGCACTTGCTGCGCGATTTCCAGAGCGCGACGAATATGTGATTAGCAGTTCGGAATTCCAGAGAGTGAAGGACAAACTGCTGCGGCAATCAAACGCGCGAGCCTCCTCAACCGGAGCTATCCAAACAGCAGACGAGGGCGGCGCGCCTGGACGTCCAACATTGAAGCGTCGACAGCCAACTCCTGACGATTCGACAACAACAACTACTGACGGCGAGCAAAAACCAGCTGAGCAACAGCAGGGTCCGCCGAAGTTGAAGAGGAATGACGGCGGCGCCACACCCACGACTAAGACACCGGACCCGGACAAGCCGTAACCTCCGGTAACATTATTTGAAACGCGGAGGCTCTTTGGCGTCCTTGCCGAAGAGCCTTTTGCATGAATCGAATCACGCTCAGTTAAAAACACTTGCAGCTTTCCGAAGCAATGCGCCCCAGCTTGACATTAATTTGGGCCGTTTTGTATTCTAGCCGTTCGCGTTTTACTCGCTGAAAACAGAGATAGTTAACTATGTCGACATACTTCCCCAGCGGCAAAGAACTCGCTGGAAGACGAAAATGGTACGTGGTAGACGCAACCGGCCAAACGGTCGGACACTTGGCGTCTGAGGTTGCTTCAATACTGACAGGCAAGCGGAGCCCTCAATGGACTCCGTTCTTAGATACAGGCGATCACGTTGTAGTGATTAACGCTCGTAAGGCTGTATTGAAGGGGAACAAAGTTGAGCAGAAGGTTTATCGCCACCACACGCTTTATCCGGGTGGGCTGCGAGAAACCACCGCCCGCGAGATGATTGCTAAGCGGCCAGAACGAGTTATTGAGCTAGCCATAAAAGGTATGCTTCCGAAGAATAAACTCGGTAAGGCAATGGCTAAGAAGCTTAAGGTTTACGCCGACGCCGAACATCCGCACTCAGCCCAACGCCCGCAAGTCTACAACCTCACTTAGAATTCATAACCGCATTACGAAATAAGGAAGATAACTGTGGCAGATATTCAGTACTATGGAACCGGGCGGCGCAAAACGTCTACAGCCCGGGTTTACTTGCGGCCAGGCTCAGGTGAGGTTCAGGTCAATCGAAAGCCGTTTGATCGTTATTTCCCAAACGAAACCTTACGCATGATTATTCGTCAACCGTTACAGTTGACCGAAACTGCGGGCAAGTTTGACCTGGTTGTCAACGTAAGTGGCGGAGGTCCTGCCGGACAGGCTGGTGCAATTCGTCACGGCATCACTCGCGCTCTGATGGAATTCAATGCTGATTTGCGACCCGCTTTGAAGCATGCCGGTCTTGTGACCCGCGACCCAAGAATTAAGGAACGAAAGAAGTACGGACAGAAGGGCGCGCGGAAACGTTTCCAATTCTCGAAACGATAAGTGCTTCGGAAGTCGGATTTCGAAGTGCGAAGTTGAAAGACGATTGTCTAATTTCGAAATCCGAAATTCGCGTTTCGAAATTATCTTAATCCATTGTCGCAGCACGATTGGTTGCTTACGCTAAGAGAGTCGAAAGGCTGCGGCGAGTACATTAAACCAATTAGCAGAAGGAGAATTTAGTTTGGTTTCGGTAACGATGAAAGAATTGCTGGAGGCCGGTGTTCACTTCGGTCACCAGGTCAGACGCTGGAATCCCAAGATGAAGGAATTCATCTTCGGCGAGCGCAATGGAATTTACATTATCGATCTGCAGAAAACGCAGCGAATGTTTCGTGAGGCGATAGCCTTCGTCACTAA
>Ga0105248_10002897_pt1 | contig 19036 bp, 17 predicted proteins | sample KBSS34metaG_FD_81524 | JGI IMG/M metagenome (GOLD analysis project Ga0105248, IMG submission 81524) | Switchgrass rhizosphere microbial communities from Kellogg Biological Station, Michigan, USA - KBS S3-4 metaG | ecosystem: Host-associated > Plants > Roots > Rhizosphere > Soil | place...
AGTTCGTTGCGGCCGTTTGCGCCGTTCAGGTTCAACATGCGAGCAAGAACCTTCAAGTCCGCGTTGCTGTCATTGAGATCCGTCGAATACACCAAGCGCGGCAGATCGAGGCCTTGATTGAAGTACACGAAGAATCCCGCGCCCGGCGTCGTGATCTGGTTCGCGATAAGGGTCGCCGCGTTGCCCGCACCGAACGGGGTGCCCGGATTGTTGTCGTCGTCGAAGTTCTCCAGCACAACCACATTGACGCCGCCGGTTGGAATGTTGGACGCCAAAGCGTTCACGAAATTGACAGTGCCCGCCGTGTTGAAGACTGCTGGATCAAGCGAGAAGACATCAGTGGCGATAGAAAAGTTAATGAAATCCTCGCCGCCGACAATTTGTCGCCCGGGGGTGTTCAAAACATTCGTTCCGGCGAACGGGTCTGTATCGAAAGTGAAAGTCGTTGCATGCGCGGTCGAGCACATGATAGCGAGCGCGATCCCCATGCAATATTTAGTGAGACTCAATTTGTTACTCCTTTAGAACAAGAATTACGTGCAGAACGTTTGAGTTTCGAAACGGATACCCAATATGTTTCCGGCACAGCACCAGAGTATGGGAGTAGAGAAACCCAGGCGTGACGTTTCCGTTGCTTTTAAGTCCGATTTTGTGTTCGCTGATGTAGCCGAAACTCTGGCGGGACTGTGAGCGTCTAAGGCCAAGTTGCAACTAAGCCACTGGTATAATACAGACCGCATTCCGGCAGACGTTCTTGCCCCCACACGAACCGGGAACTTGAGGATGAAAGCATTCGGGCCGTTCCGGCTTGACACCGTCAACCACTGCTTGTGGCGCGGCCAGGAGCGTGCCCTTCTTACGCCCAAGGGCTTCGATGTGCTGCGCTATTTGGTGGAACACGCGGATCGCCTGGTGACTCAGGACGAATTACTGGAAGCCCTGTGGCCTGAAACCTACGTCAACCCGGAAGGTATCCGAAAGTATATTTTGGAAATCAGGAAGGTTCTGGGCGATCGTCCGGACCAGGCTGCGTTCATTGAAACACTACCGAAACGCGGATATCAATTTGTAGCTCCTGTCACCGAAGACAGCCAGGCGAAACATCGGGCGCCGCAACCGCAACCCACGGGGAATGTCGTGGGGCGCCAAGCGGGAATCGCGCGGCTGGATGGTTACCTGCGACGAGCATTGGATGCCGAGCGGCAAATTGTTTTCGTCACCGGTGAAGCGGGAATAGGCAAGACCACGCTTGTGGATGTGTTCCAGCGGCAGGCGTCTCACATCCCTAACCTTAAAATCGCTCGGGGACAGTGTATCGAGGGTTTCGGGGGCATCGAAGCGTACTACCCAATGCTCGAAGCGCTGGGCTCGCTGCTTCAAAACGCGGACAACAGCTCTTTAGTCGAGATACTGGCCCAGCGAGCGCCCACTTGGCTGATTCAGTTTCCGGCCTTCGTAAAGTCTGAGCAAAAAGAGTCCCTCAAGACGGAGATATTGGGGAGTACTCGCGAGCGGATGGTGAGGGAACTGTGCGAGGTTCTGGAAATCATCAGCGCGAAAACACCGTTGATGGTGGTGCTTGAAGACCTCCACTGGGTGGATCCTTCGACGCTAGACCTGCTCTCCGCGCTGGCCCGGCGGCGCGACCCGGCTCGGCTGCTCCTGGTCGGGACCTATCGGCCTGTGGATGTTGTGCTCTCCCAGGGTCCACTCAAAGCTCTAAAACAGGATTTACTGGTTCGCGGGTTGTGCCACGAACTTGCCATCGAGTGTCTGGAGGAATCCGATGTTGCTGACTACCTGGCAAGAACGTTCACCGCCGAGAGCGTTCCCTCTGGCTTTTCAAATCTGGTTCACCACAACTCGGGCGGCAACCCGCTGTTCATGAGTGCAATTGTGCAGGACATGTTGAACAAGGGCTTGATCGCGGAGGATCAGGGAAGAATGATTCTGACCGCGCCGATCGAGGAGATCTACCCCGGCATCCCGGAGACCCTCCAACAGATGCTGGAGATTCACCTCGAACGCTTGAGTCCGGAAGACAGGAAGGTCCTGCAAAGTGGCAGTGTGGCAGGAGAGCGTTTCTCGGTTTGGGCAGCCAGCGTGATGCTGGACGATTCTCCGGCCTCCATTGAGGAGCAATGCGAGAACCTTGCAAACCGGCAGCAGTTCATTCGCTCGGTTGGGATTCACGACGCCCCGAACGGGTCCGCCTCGGCGCACTATGAATTCAGACACGCTCTTTACCGGCAGGCTCTCAATCGCAGCCTGTCCGGTCCCCGCCGGGCACAACTTCACCTGCGCCTGGGTGAACAGCTAATGCCGATTTGTGCGGCGGGAAAATCGGAATTGGCCTCGGAGCTGGCGCTGCACTTTGAAGAAGGCCGCGATTATGAGCGCGCGGCCCGTTGTTTGATGCTGGCCGCCGAGAATACGCAGAAGCGGTTTTCCTATCGTGATTCCATTCAAGTCCTTCGCCAGGCCCAAGAACTGATCTCCAGCCAGAGGCCGTCCAAGAGATTTGAGCTCGAGACTCAAATTCTTCAGCGAACTGGCGACGCGCAATTCGCTCTGGGGGAGATGTCGGCATCTGTGGAGTCTTACGAGGGTGCGGCGGACCTGGCGGCGCAAGCGGGCCTGCGAGCAGAACAAGTCACATTGTTGATGCAGATGGCCCTTCCGGCGTGGTTCATCGACCAGGGCCGTGGCGACCAGGTGCGCGGCGGCCAAGTCCTGCAGCAGGCACTCGATGTGAGTCGGAGCCTCGCCGATCCGCTGCTTCTGGCCCGGACCGAGTTAGCAGCGGCTTGTTTCAGGTTGCTGTACGACTCCTGGCGAGCGGAGGATCTAGACGTCTGCGTCCGTGCCGAGAAGGCAATTCGCTCTCTTGACGGACCCGCCTCGCCCTTGCACCCCTACCATCTCTACGTCCAAGTGCTTAAGGGGGAGGTTAAGCAGGCTCTGGAAGTGGCGGAGGTCATGATCAGCAACGCGACCGGCCCGACTGCGCACATGGCTGCCTTGGGCGCGAAGGGCTTGGGCATTTTCTCTTCAGGCAGGTTTGGAGAAATGCTTCGCAACATTCGGAGAGAAAGAGAATTGGCGAGGAAGAACGAATCGGAGGCGTGGATGTGGGTTCTGGCCGAGTCATGGTTGCGGCTGCTTTGCTTCGACTTTGAGGGAGTCCGCCGCGTGGCGGAAATTACGATGGCCAGCGATGTGGAGTCGCATGCTATTTGGACCAGGACCGCCGCTCGGATTTCCGCCGGTTATGCCGACATCTTTCAGGGGAATCACGAAAGGGCTTGGCAATCGTTTGCTGAAGTCCGCGATTATGACATCACGCCCAAATTCTTTCTCCATTGGCACTGGCGAATGCACGCCGAGTTGGGAGCGACAGAGGCGCGATTGAGCGCAGGCGATCTCCCGCAGGCTCGGCGCGAGGCTGACGAGTTCTTGGAGTCCGCTCTCTCGGTCGCGGATCCCAGCCTGCGAGCTTTCGCCTGGGAAATCAACTCGCGAGTGGCTCGGGCGGAGAGCAACGGACGGAAGGCGCGGGAGCACATCGACAACGCGCTTGCGCTCGTGGACAAGTTCGAGATTCCCGTTGCGGGCTGGCAGGTCCACCGCACTGCCTGGGACATTTGCCGGGACGAAGGGGATCACGCGAAAGCCGAAAGCCATCGCCTTCGCGCCAGTAAGTTGATCATGAAAATTGCGGACTCCTTTGAACGGGACGAGCCACTCAGGGCGTGCTTTCTGGGAGTTCCGCCGATTCGGCGAATTTTTGAAGAGGCTACCTCTGCCTGACGGCGTGAAGACGAGCCTCGGCTCGGAACTCGATGGAGTGAGACAGGAGCCGATGCATTCACGATAATGGAATGGATGGGGCATTCCTCGGTCGTTCCGCAAAAATCCCTTTCGAGTTGGTCGGACGTAAAAGGCTGCAGCTACTTACTTTTCAAATAATGCCCGGGTGGCGAAACTGGCAGACGCAAGGGACTTAAAAGTCCGATCGGGTCAGTAGTCGTTTCGTGCTACGTTTGAAACTGTGCGGGCGTGGCGGAATCGGCAGACGCATCGGACTTAAGCGCAAACTTGAGTGCTCGCCGGGAAACCGGCGATGCAGAACTGCTCAAATTCGGGGAACCCTGTAACATGGCGATCCCGAGCCAAGCCCGGCCCGAAAACGGCCGGGAAGGTGTAGAGACTAGACGGGCAGCACCTGACACCCGGAGCCAAATCCGGACACGGTGAAGGGATAGTCCAGACCCCAAACCCTGCGGCAAGACAAGCAGGGGCGGCGAAAGCCGTAGATGGTATGAAAATCCGTTGGGCCGCAAGGCCCGTGAGGGTTCAAGTCCCTCCGCCCGCACCATACACCAAGTGTTCGTTCAGACTGTCAGGCCGTCCTTTCTTGGGGCCTGTCGTTCCCACGTTTTGGGAGCTATCTAGATACAGCACTTCTCCGAGATGGCGACTATTCGTCCAAGTGAATTCGTAATCACTACGCCGTTTTGCTGGAACTATTCGCGAACGAGGGAATCCTCCCCTTCGTCAAGTCCACTTTCGTCTTTGTGTCGAGTCCACGGTTGGCTTGGCGCCGGTCGCTCTGCCCACCAACCCAACGGGAGGTCTACCAATTCTTCAAGGCTGCGATCTTTGTCGATTGGATGGTGGAAACAGGAAATCACCGGAGGCTGGCCGCCTGACATACTGTCACCGAGAAACTGCCACGCACCGTCTTCTACGTCATGTGAAACGTACGTTACCAACTCGGCACCCGAGTGCACTGCTGCGGACAGGAAGACTCGTGTGTGCGGAGGATCGGGAAATTTCCAATTGAACAGACTGCTCGTTGGATCTGTTGTTGCCCAAAAGTCCTGTTCAACGTTGGTGAAGAGTCTATTGGGCTGCAAAAGAGGTTGCTGAAATGTTTCGTCGAAACCCGCATCTTCCGGGAAACGATTTTCAAGATCAGGATAGACAGCTTGAAGGACCGGGTAGGGCGCGTTCACGTAATACCAATTTGCCCACCCCATCAGATGCTCCATCCACTTAGGATCAACCGGTCGAAATTCACATTCGACTTCACCAACGATCTCACGATGCCTACCACTGGACAAATCAACGCCCCTGCGCAACCGTCCAACGGCTTCGTTGAGAAGGAAGTGAGCCGTTTCTTGCTTTAGCCCGACCGCAACAATCTCGGGTTTTCCGCAGGTGTCAAAAACGCCAATGGTATAAGACCAGCTGGGGCCTGCGGTAGTTGACTCTACATGGATTACCGTGCAACCGAACATCTCGATGTCTGAGACGGTCTTTTCCTCCCGTTCGTTCAATGCAGTTCTGCGAAACAACGCTGTTCGCTCTGTTGCAAAACGCTGGTCAGCCATTCATATCCAGTATGCCAATAGAGAGCGCAGTCGAATCCATCGTGATTAGTCGCGCAGTGTAGATTTATCGGAAGGCACATGGCCGTATAACGCCCAAGCCGGAAACTTGCCTGCCTGGAAAGAAGCGGATGGGGTGAGAGGTCTTTGAAGCTAGAAACTTTCACAGTTACTTACACAGTTTCACATCGTTAAAAATACAAGTACCATTTTATCAGCAATATACGAGTATATAGAGGGGACTTAAAATCCCTTATTCCGTAAGGAGTGTGTGGGTTCAAGTCCCACCCCGGGCACCATCGCAACTTCAGATTCTGCAGAACTTATCGGCTCCTTTTTTCCGTGTGCCAATAGCGTGCCAGAATCCACAGGCATTCCGTGGATTCGCTGGAAAAGATCCAGGGTTCGCTGGCGGTAAGCCGGTGACCACTTCGCATAATGTTTGCGGATGATGTTCGGGCTATCGCCCAGGATGTTGGCAGCATCCTCGATTGAGCCGCCGTTGACCAGGACCTCGGTTGCTAAGGTATGGCGGAAGCGATGCGCCGTAGCCCCGGCAACCCCGCTTTTATCGAACACAGCCTTCAATGTCCGGATTACGGTCTTGATGTGCTCATCGCGATCACCTAAGCTGCTCCAAAACACATACGGGGCCGGTCCCTCTGGAGCACTCATCGGCGGTGGGACCGCCCCCAATGCGAATTTCACGTCCGTGTAAAGCGGAAGCCAAATACTAGCCCCGTTCTTTAGCGCGTGCAGGAAGATTTCGTTCCCGCGAATACGGTCGCGCCGCAAGGTGGCCACATCTGATACCCGTAGGCCGTAGTACCGCATGAGGAGGATCATTGCCCGCGCCCGCAAGCGTTCATATTGGCCCTTGCCGAACGCATCGCAAGCGGCCACTATCCGCGCGATCTCTTCAGCAGTGTATGGTTCCCGAGGGCGCGGCTTCGGATCGGATGGCATCTCCATGTCCTTTGCTGGATTCTCCTCGCACCACTTCCGCTTGCGACAGAATTCGAAGAACGTCCGAAGAAGTTGCAATTCTTTGGACCACGTGAGAGGCTTCAGTTTCCGAGTGGCTCGGTAAGCGTCAAGACTCTCCAGAGTTAGCCGGTCCACCGTCGCGGCTCCGCTCTTCTGCGCAAAATCCGTGAGACGGGCCAGGATTCGCTTGTACTTCCGTGCCGTGGAGGGCTCCACTGGTCTGTTTGAAAGGAACGCCTCCGTTGCTTCGTCAATCGGCTTTCGGATCGGGCCGCCCCCCGCTTCCAGCTCCGCCATATGGCGGATTGCGCGCGCCCAGTTGCCGGTATTCATACTCTGGCGAACGCGTTTTCCGTTCACGATGCCATCGCAATGAATCGGACATGCGCACTTGGAGTACGTGCGCCCTTGATCCCGGTGCGGGCATGTGTCGAGATGTCGGCGGTACAGGCTTAGCATCCTTACTTTGTCCGCTCCTGGTAGACTCGCTGAGCCACCGATGCGGGAATACGTAGGAACATCTTACGTCGTCGTCCACGGCTGCCGTCAATGCCACCCTTGAGTACTCCTGGTTCGTCTTCAAACCAGCGGCGAATTGTGTCATCCGACAAGCCCCAGCCCTCGGCGAGCTCCCGTGGCGAAAAGTGGTGGTCTAGGAACGTCAGCTTGCGCCTCTCTGCTCTCCGCCGTTCAACGAAGCCGGGTTGTCGAATCGCCGATGCCTCTAGCATGTGCCGTCTTCTAGGCTTTAGAACTCGCCTTAGGCTGCTGCAATATGGCGAGACTGCCATAAATCAGGATAATGACGCACACGATGATCAAAGCTCCACGAACAGTCATTTTTTTGAATTCTCCATTTTCACGATTCCGGTACACCCCGACCGAGGGCAGGCGTAGCCCGTCGGTTTTCCATCGAACAGAGCCGTTTTTATCAGCCTTTCTTCAATCCAGAACTCCTGGCCGCACTTGGGGCACTTCTTCTTGTAAAGCTTCTCCAACTTGGCAAGCCGTGCCCGGATGTCGGGGTCACGCGCCTGCCCTATCAATTTTTCAAACTTGCCAATACCGTCGCGATTTCGCACAAACATTTGCATACCGCAGGGATCGCATATTACATAGGGCTTCCCATTCTTAGTCTTACGAACATCGAGGGGAACCTCGCAGATACAACACGGAAAGCTGGTCGCGGTGGTCACTTTGGTCCCTTCTTCCGCCTCGGCGTGCGTGTGGGACCAACTTCCGCAGTTTTCGGCGGCGTTTCGAGCTTTTCCCTAGACCTTTGTCGGGTTCCTTTGTTCGCGCCTGTCATGGGCAGATAGAGAGGCTCGTCGCTGTCTATGGTGTTGATCAGCATCTCCAGTGCTGGCCATTCCCAGGGGAATAACCTAGAGTCCGGATACCGAGAGGTCCGCGCGAGGCCCCCGCCGTGCCCTATACCGCTCAATCGCCCATACACGCGCGCTGCGAGATCATTCTCAGCCTTTTGTAGGGGTAGTAGAACCGCCATCATTTTGTCGCGTGGCAAGACCGTCTCAGGCGTACGGCGTAGCAGGTTATCTACAGCTTGCAGCACGTAGAGAAGCGCACGCTCACGCCACTGCGGCTCGCGTTCCAACTCTGCTTCTAAGTGCAGATTTACGGAATCGCGTACGAAATCAGAAAGCTGAATGCCCCGCCGTTCGCAAACGTCTTCCACTTGCGCCCGGAGCTCACCGAGGTCAACGCTCACCCGTCCTGGTTGAGGGTTTTTTGTAGGGGTGTTATCCGAAGTCATATCTGATATCACATACTATATCACATAGACCAATTTGATTTGACTGTGCGCAGGTCCCGCGCTAACGGGCGTTACGTACGTAACGTTACGGAATGCGCCCGCTACGTGTTGGCTCCTCAACCGGACCGTAACATGACGGGGTTTATGGGGGCATCATCTGAGGGTCGGCCCGGATTCGACATCTCTGTTATGCCCACATATTGGGCAGTCCGTTAAAAGTAGCTCGGGTTGCCGACCTCCGGACACTATCTTGGAAGCTTCACTTCAACCGGTAGCGCGTTTCACGCCCCAGGTGCACCTGCTGGCGTGTCGTTGTCGTCGATACATACTTTGTCGTCTCTCAAACGAGAACAAAAAAGGGCCGCCCAAGGTTCTCGGGCGGCCTTTCGGACTTACTCTAGTGGAGCTACCTGGCTCGTGGTGATATTGAGCGGGGCAATTCTCCCGTCTACCACCTCTGAAAGTTGCTTGAAGAATTGGAGGAATGTCAGGAGTCGAGCGGTTTGAGTTTTGATGTTCAGAATGCTCGGCCCTGAAGCCGGCCCTTGCTGGAAGATAGTAAAGCTGAGGTCGAAAAACTCCTCCTTCGCTGCAAATCCTCCTCGGCGGGTGATGATTCTTAGAACCAGGTATGCTTGGCCCTGGACTTCGAGGTCACCATCGTCGCAAGTGAAACCTGTGACCTTCGTGGACCACCTTGCGAAAGTGAGCGGAATGGGAGCGTTGTCCGGGCCGCGGAAAACGCCCGCACCGAAGAGCATGTTGAGGAAACACTCGGTAGTACGTTCCCAGTTATATTTCTGGGTTGTCCCCTCAGACATTCGTTCGGTGATCTGGGCGACTCGGCTCCACAGGTCTGCCCCCGTGAGCCGCCCGGGCTCTTCAGTAGTAAGTGCTTCGCGTACGGCAGCGAACATCAACGGCCGCACACTGGCCGGGGAACCTATTTCTTCATCCCGCAAAATCATCTCCATTTGACCGCGAACGGTTTCCCGGAAATTTCTGGATTGATCTTTACTCGCGGTGCTTATCGAGTCTTGATGCGATTTGTTGGGCGCTGGTGCGGCAGACAATTCCGGAGCACTGGCCGGATTCGAAGGCTCCACCCCCAGCGGTAATTCGTGCAGATTGTTGTGGGTCTCAGAAGGAGGTTCTTGAAGCAAAGTTCCTTCGGAGTGAGCAACTTCCTGCGGTTCGATCCAAATGAGCTCGGCTCCCGATTGTGCATGCATCTCACGATGCAGCCATCCGTCTTGGAGCCCAATACCTACGATCGAGCGAACGAGAGTCCGTGAAACAGGGTCGTAGTCGTTCTTAATGGCGCGGGATTCCCTAACAACCATCTTGGGGCGAAGGGAAGTTAGCCGTAGCGGATTTTCTGGCGAAGTATGCCGGCCCTCAAGCAAGACGCGCTTGGCAAGAGCAATTCCTTCTTCGACGGAGAAGAAGTTAGTAACGCGTTGGTGACCATTAACGTTCCCTATGGGATGATGCGGGGGAACGTGCGCCGCCGAGGCGGACCGGATTGGAATCCGGCCCGCTTCTTTTTCGATGGAGCGGATGGAGTGGCCCACAACACAACATCGGGTCCGTTCAATGCGGAAACTGCTGATAGAACGAATCCTTCAAAGCTAAGGACGTGAATAGTACTGCCGCTCGCTCCGTTAAGAGACATGCGGTGCACTAACGCCCGAATGCGTGACGGTAGCCCTGGGTCCAGGTAATCTTCATGAATGATGTCCGTCCCCAAGAAAGACCGTTGATCGTTGCGTGCCACCCACTCTATAACCGAGGGGTTATAGCGTGCTGCGTATTCGCGAATGACAGCTATGACCTGAGAGATGTTGCCATCTTGCTTTGTCAGGTCGTTCAAAAATGCATGACGCATTTTGTTCTCCTGGCCACTTCGTTGAGTGGCGGGTTATTAGGGTTTTCGACCAGCCACTTTGATGGCAAGCTCGATCACTGTGAACAGCTCCAGGGGTTCGGGCCATTTAGGACCGCTCCCCGACAGGTGCCGCATCAAAATGAAAACAGCTAGCGCGAACAAAAGTAGCATAGTTCTGCGTTTCTCTACGGGATGCATTGACGACTCCTGGCGCCGCTTAAGCGGCGGTGTAGCCGAAACCCGCAGGCAGAATTAACCAAAGGCCGAAGTCTGAAAGTCCGAAGACTAAAGTGCCGAAGGCCGAAGTCTGAAAGTCCAAAGACTGAATGCAGAAGACCGAAGGTCAGAAGGCAAAAAACAGAAGGCGGAAAACCGAAGACCGGGCGTGAAGGTCTGGAGGTTGGAAAGACCCACGTCCTCTATCACAATATCATGTTTTTTGGGATGTCAAGCTCCATAAATACGCCAGTTGTTTACAGCACATCTGAAAATCGGGGAGATGAAGGCGCAGGCATCGGGCACAAGCAGTTGCGCGCTGCACCGTGGCGGTGTATCGTGGTGCAGAGACTCTTTATGATGATAGAGAAGCAGATTCCAGCTAAACCCAAGAACGCTGCAACGCAACCGCGCGCGAGCGTAACATTTCCGCCTGAATTGTACAGGACGCTCGAAGACCTCGCAAAAAAGAAAAAGGTCTCCATCGCCTGGGTTGTCCGCGAAGCCGCCGAAAAGTACGTAGCGGAACAGTGGCCGTTGTTTGGCGCTACTTTACTTGGGGAGAAGAGATGACCGCACGGGGCAGGAACAAACAGTCCCGTCTCGAACTCGTCAAGCCCGACGCCCCGGGCAAAACCGTGCCCGCGCTGCGCACCATCGACCTGTTTTGCGGGGCAGGAGGCATTACCGAAGGATTCCGGCAGGCTGGTTACGAGTGTCTGTATGCCAATGATTCAATGCCCGAGGCGATCCGAACCTTTGAGCTCAACCATCCCGAGGCCTGGGCAGACTGCGGCGACATCGAGAAGGTCAATCCGACCGTCATCCGTGCAGAGCTGGGCATCGCCAAAGGCGAACTGGACGTACTAGCCGGAGGGCCACCCTGCCAGGGTTTCTCAATCAACGCGCCTGATCGCTTCCTCAAGGACCCGCGCAACAAGTTATTTAAGGATTATGTCCGCTTCCTGGAAGAGTTCGAGCCCAAGACGTTCCTGTTTGAGAACGTCCCCGGCCTGCTTTCTCTAGGCGACGGAAAAGTGCTCGACCGAATCCTAAGTGAATTCGTCCGGCTGGATTACCACGTAACCGTCAAAATCCTTTTTGCCGCCCATTACGGTGTTCCTCAGGAGCGCTGGCGGCTCATTCTGCTGGGCTCGCGACTCAGCGAAATTTCCCCGCCCGAGCCCACGCACTATGCGAGTGGTCGCGCGAATTTCCGGGGCGGCGGAGGCGTACTCACCTTCCAGCTCACCGATTCGGACAAACGGAAACTGCTGCCAGCCGTGACGGTCGGCGAGGCCATCGGCGATCTGCCACGCCTCTCGATGGGGGAGGGGGCGGAGACCATCGGCTATACGGCCGGAAAGTCCAGCGCCTTTGCCAGAGTGATGCGCAATCCCGATGGCGTTACCTACAACCACTTCGCTGCAAAGCTCGCTAAACAGAATATCGAACGGATGAAGTTCGTAAAGCCCGGAGGCTCATGGCGTGACATTCCGCATGCGCTGCTACCCAAGGGGATGCAGCGCGCGCGCAAATCGGACCACACCAAACGCTACGGTCGCCTACGCAATGACGGGCTTGCTGGAACCGTCATGACGAAATGCGATCCACACTGGGGAACCGTGTTCCTGCCCGACCAAGACCGTTCGCTCACGGTACGCGAAGCGGCACGTTTTCAGTCGTTCCCCGACACCTACGTTTTTCTCGGGCCGCGCGTGTCGCAGTATGAGCAGGTAGGTAACGCCGTTCCTGTTCTGATGGCAAAAGCGATTGCCGCGCAGATCCGCACACATCTAGAAGCGCATGGGGCTATTCCGGCAGCCCTGCCGGAAGCGGCGCATGGCTAGTAACATAATCGAGTTTTTTGGTTACAGCCCCGGCGACCAATCACCTGAAGCGACGCAGGCGCGCAAGTCGCTGGAATGTCCATTCCTCAAACAGACCTGCACCAAGACGCTTAACGACAAGTCCATAAGCGGCGTCTGCACGATAAAGCCGATGACGAGCGGACCTGTCATATGCTGCCCGGTGCGCCTCTATGCAGGTGAGTATCAGATTCTTAAAGACGTGGCGGCGCAGGCTTTTGGCGGCGGTATTGATCTCATTATCGGCAGCAACACGGCTAGTTACCGCGAGAAGAATCCAGGTAAAACGTCCGTAATTGTCTTTGGCAAGCGTTGGGGTAAAGAGCTGAGGCTGCCCAGCAGAACCAAGAAATCCGGGGGAAGTAGAGGCGCTTATTTCGTGGACTGGATTCTGGCGCATGTCGACGCGGCCGGAAAACTGCTCGACTTTGTTGCCATCGAGGTGCAGTCCATCGACACGACCGGCAACTATCAGGCAGAGCGCCTGGCCTATCTGGAGGGGAACGCCTCCTTTTCTGGAAAGAGCACGGCAGGCCTTAACTGGGAGAACGTTAACAAGCGCATCCTGCCGCAGATTATCTACAAGGGCCACGTACTGCGGCGGGAGCCGCTTTGCCAGAAGGGGCTCTTCTTCATCTGCCCGACGCCCGTGTACAACAAGATTGCGGAGCGGCTCGGCGGCAACCTCACCGAAATCCACCAGCAAGCCGGATCCCTGACGATCATGTGGTATGACATCGGCGCGCCGGTGCCGGGAGGGCAAATCCGTCCGCTTGAGCTTGGCGGTCAGTCCACGACGACCATCGATCAGGTGGCGCTCGCCTTCACGGCTCCCAGCAACCTTCCTCCCGCCAAGGTTTACGAACAGGCGATCATTGCGGAGCTATGACCTATGGACCGCAGCGAGAATATGCGCGCCATCCGTAGCAAGGGCATGCGTCCCGAGTTGGCAGTGCGCAGTCTGGTTCATCGGCTGGGCTTCCGGTTCCGGCTTCACCGGACGGACCTACCAGGAAAGCCTGATCTCGTCTTTGTCGCGCGCCGCAAGGTGATCTTTGTTCACGGCTGCTTCTGGCACTCACATAAGGACTGCAAACTGGCCCATACTCCAAGATCCAACGTCGCTTATTGGGGACCAAAGCTTCAACGCAACCAGGCCCGCGATAACACGAACATTCAAGCTCTGACTGCGGCCGGCTGGAAGCCGCTCGTCATTTGGGAATGCGATACGGCCGACGAGAAGGTATTAAGCCAGCGTGTGAAGCGCTTCTTAAGCGGAGCAGTTCAATGAGGATCACGTCTTTACGGATCGAAAATTTTCGCTCAATCAAAACTCTGGACGTTGAGTTGGGACCAACCACCGTATTTATCGGTCCTAACAATGCCGGGAAAACTGCGATCCTTGATGCCATCCGCATCGCCCTCACCAGACGATGGGGCCAGCGAGGCACCGGCTTCACTGAATATGATGTTCATCTTGCAAAAGAGGGGGACGATCCGAAAACCTCTCCGGGGGTAGTCATCGAACTGCGCGCGGAGGAGACGGTTGCGGACGAGTGGCCGGATGAGATGCAACAGGCGCTCGATGAAATATCGCAGTCCGATCCGGTGACTGGAAAGAGTTCCATCACCCTCAATGTTCAATGCGCGTGGAGCGAACCGGACGGATGTTTTCAGCCGATATGGACCTTTTTGAACAAAGCCCGGCAGCCGCTTGTGGGAGGCTCGGCCCGCCGAGTGAACTTGGAGCGCTTCTGGCAATACGTGCCGGTCTTCTATCTAGGCGCATTACGCGATGCTGAGGATGAATTTACGGCACGCTCACAGTTTTGGGGCCGCCTTCTGAAGGCAATGGAAATTCCGCCGAAGCTGGAGGGGAGGGTACAGAAGATACTTGATCGTCTGAATACGCGGCTCCTGGATGCCGATCCCCGCCTGGCGGAAATCGCAGACACCCTCTCCGGCGCGACTCGTGTTGCAGCTCGCGACAGGGAGGGAGATGTAAACCTGCGGCTCGTTCCACTCAAATCGTGGGACCTCTTGTCCAAGGCCGAGATCATCTTGCGTAATGAGCCTGACTGGCCGTGGCTTCCCCTGCAACGCCATGGCCAAGGCATGCAGAGTCTGTCTGTCATCTTCCTTTTTCAGGCATTCGTGCAGCATCTACTGGCGGAGTTATATGAACCCGAAAGCACGCCTGTTCTCGCTCTGGAGGAGCCGGAAACGCATCTACACCCGCAGGCTGCACGTACATTGTGGGGCCACGTCAACAAGCTTCCGGGACAGAAGATCATCACGACGCATTCGCCTTTTTTTGTCCAGCACGTGCCATTCCGCGATCTTCGGATGATTCGGCTCACTGAAAACGGAACGGAACTATGCTGGCTTCCGCCCACTTTCTCAGCTCAGGTTCCGCATGTACCGGCACTCGACAAAGTTGTCGCTGACTCTGGAGGATTCCTATCCTACGAGAGTGCATCTCAGACGCTCACGGCGGGCGGAAAGCTCCAGGAGGCCGCATACCGCAACCTGCTAACGTGCTATGGAACTCATCCTGAGAGGGCCGTCATTCATGGCGTGTTGCGGGAGTTGCGGGATAAGTCGCTGCTGTACATTCCCGACCATGAACTCCAGGCGTTAGAGACATTCGCGCGGCGTATACGCGGCGAGATCTTTTTTGCACGGCGATGGTTCATTGTTGAAGGACAAGCAGAATACCTGCTGGTTCATGGGCTTGGCCAAGGCCTCGGTTACGATCTTGATGAACACGGTGTCTCAGTAATCGACGCCAAAAACAACGGCAACCCTGATACATTCGCTGCTTTGGCCAGAGCACTCGGGATTCCTTGGTTAGGTGTAGTTGATGGCGACGCCGCAGGTCTCGGATACGTACAATCGATTATCGCTCGCGACTTTGATGCGACATTCGTCGCCGACCGGTGCAAGACGCTTCCAGCAGGCACCCTAGAGCAACAACTCCTTTCAGATGGCCTTGAACCTTTACTCAGAGACGTTCTCGTGACAATTGGCCAAACAGATGCCCAGGCCATGGACCGGCCGACACTCGAAAGGTGTCTCGGTAAGCACAAGACACGCTATGCCGCTGAACTCGCGGCGCGAATAGCGGCTGACCCCACTCTAGCTCAACGTATGCCGCAGGTATTTCGTGACGCCGTTACAAGCTTAAGAGGGTTGACTTGATGGAAAACACTTTAAAGTCTGCGCTTGGAAAGCTGACGGAGATCCAGCGGGAAGCGGTGGAGTGGGATCAGGGACCGCTTCTTGTATTGGCCGGTCCTGGTTCTGGCAAGACGCAGGTGCTTACCTGCCGTATCGCGCAGCTCCTTGATGCCTCACGGGAACAACACTTTCGTATCCTCGCGTTAACGTTTACCAATAAGGCCGCAGACGAAATGAAGAGCCGTGTCGCCACCTTCGTTCCGGGGCTTGAAGAACGGGCCAATATCGGCACGTTTCATAGCTTCTGCGCACAGATTCTCCGCCAGCACGGCGTTCACATCGGAATCAATCCAGATTTTGCAATCTATTCTTCGGATGAAGATCGCAGGGCCGTCCTAGAAGATGCTCTGCGTGTTGCACCGGCGGGCGGCCATGCCGTCAGCCTCGATGATGTAAAGTACCTTGGCGTCATCGACCGCCTGAAATCCAGGCTCATCGGGCCATCAGCGGCTCCCCAGGCACTGCCCGATCTGGCCGACCGCGACAGAGCCGCTGAGGCCTATCAGCTCTATGAAAACGAACTGAAGCGGATCAATGCGCTGGACTTCAATTCACTGATTTTCGAGACGCACCGTCTTATCAAGACCTACCCCGCAATTGCAGCACGATACAGAAAGTCCTATCCTCACTGGCTGATCGACGAATTCCAGGACACGAACAGCGCACAGTACAAGCTCGTTCGCGCCCTTGCTGGAACTGACTTCAAGAGCCTCTTTGCAGTAGCGGACGACGATCAAATTATCTACGAATGGAACGGTGCGAACTTTAGGCAGATCCAGTCCTTCCTCGCTGATTATTCTGCGCGGGCGATCCAATTGCCGACCAATTATCGGTGCCCCGCCGCAATCGTAGAAGCTGCAAACCGGCTGGTTGTCTACAATGCGCATCGAACGCCGAGCAAGAAACCACTCGTCGCAGGCAAAACGGATACCAAGTACCCGGTCTCCGAACATATTAGTTTGCGCGTCTTCGACTCCGATGAAGACGAGGCCAACGGAATCGCAAAGGAAATTTCAGAACGGGACGCGTCGATCTGGGGGGATACGGCGGTTCTCGCCCGCACAAAGGCGTTACTAGAACGAATGAACACTGCCTTGCACGATGCGGGTGTGCCATCTGCAATAGCTCAGCGGCGAGACGACTTCCTTTCGCCGCACTTCCGTTGGCTTACGGCCGTTCTCCGCCAGTTTGCAAGGCCTATAGACCGCCGCAATCTCGCGGTGCTAATTGAAGCATTTAATCGGCTGGCAGATATTGCGGTACCTGTCCAGCAGGTGATTACGGATGCCGAAACGACGGGCCGCAGCTACTTGATCACGTGGCTCGAATCGGCAAGGAGGCTGACCGGTGAGTCCGTAGGATCAAGCCTGCTAGCGCGTCTTTCGCCGGCCGCGAGCGATTCATCGCACATAAAAGCCGCCGCCGATGGGATTCTGGAAGAAATCGCCCGAGAGTTGTTGGCTGATCCTGATGCCAATTCTGACCTGCACGAAGATTTGGCGGCTTGGCGGGAGATAAACCGCGATATCACTAATCACCTGGGTAAGAACGTGCCGTTGGATCAATTCCTCCAGGAACTTCAGTTGCGGTCGAAAGAGCCCGCTCCAAAGCCTGGTGCAGCGACGTTGATGACGATACATGGCGCGAAGGGCCGAGAGTTCGATTTCGTTTACGTCGTCGGTCTTGCCGAAGACATCATGCCTTCGTTCCAGAGCAAGAAGAAGGGGGACCAAAGCCCAGAGATGGAAGAGGAGCGGCGCAACTGTTCTGTCGCCATTACCCGCACGAAGGAGTGCCTCATCCTCAGCCGGGGCCAAAGCTATCGGGGTTGGCCGAAGATGCCGTCCCGGTTTCTCGTGGAGATGGGACTCGTCAGCATCGACGAGGAGGGGTGATCGCTGAGCCTGCAAGTTGGAGTGAGCCGAAAGTATTTCCTTTGTGCACTCACGATCAACTTGGGATGGCGTGCCTTGGCGGTGACAAAACTTTCAAGTGCTTCTTGGACGGCCCTATTCAAAGGCCTTGCGGCTCACACCGAAAATTAGTGAGTGGTCATAAGCCAGAAACAAATTAGCCCCGAAATGTTGGTGTGCCAATAGCGTGCCAGAAATTTGCGGAATGAGCGGAAAGAGCGTTACGGGCGGTACCAATGGTACGATGACGTTTCAGTAAGTTACGTTCTGCCCGTGGGTTCACTTCTCCTTCTTTAAATCAAGTCCCACCCCGGGCACCAAACCTATCGACAAGTTGCGGTCGTTCGTGGGATCAAGGCTCTCGGGGCTGGGTAATCAGCACGAGCGGCTGAACACCCAGAGCGCGATGGCGCACTACCTGGCGGGTTGGGGCGTCTGCATATGCTGCCACGACTTTTCATTCTCCAGGCAGAACTCGTCGATCAATTCCGTATCCAGCTCAAGCGCCTGTTTTATCGCCACAGTCCACGGATGCGTGTACACCTTGGGATCGTCGACAGTGATTTCCACCTCGAGCGTTCCATAGTTCGGGCGGCGTAGCCGTTCGGTCATTTTCGCAGCGCTGGTCAGCGGGGCGCCGCTCATGTCGATCCACAGATCGTCGCGGAGGCCAGTCGTCCGAATCACCAGCGTGTCGCCCTCCCACGTAGCGGTCGAGTAGCCATTCCACGTGGGATTCGGATCGTCGGGCTGAGGACGGCCGTCAATGAAAATCTGCCGGTACATCGCGTTCACTTCATAGAGCAGCACCAGCAGCCGTGGTGTGTGCAGCGCCTTCGTGAGGTGCGGCATCCCCCATGTGCGCGGAGGATTGTCGGGCAGACAGCGGACGTGTGGATCGTCTTTGCTGAACCTGTGCTTCACGAGTTCGGCGGCCCAGGGTTGATACGGGAGACCACCGGGCAGGTCCTGGCCGATGTTGAGTGCGAGTGGAGAGCCCCCGATTTCGAGCCCGCAGAATTGGCCTGTCGCCGGCACGCATTGATTGATCACGGCCGCGTGCCAGATGCCGGAGAAGTCAGGCTTCCCGTCGGGCAGTCGCGGCGGTTTGGCGGTCAAATCCGGACTCCCGTCGGACTTTCTCGGCACGCCGGCCGTGGGGTAGTGCACCCACTGTCCGGAGGCGAGAGCCGGCGCCCCGATCACCGCGATCATGACGAGAACAAGCACGTCGAAAAGTCCGTTCCGTCTCTGCCGTTCGACGAAATCCGCATTCCGCATACACCCTCCATGTTGAGTTAGGAACAAGTCTATCGTGGAGGATCAGGAGATGGGACACAGCGTCCACCCTCGCTTCTCCTCACGACCGGCTAAGATGGCCTAGATGAGACATCACGGGCTGGTCCTCCTGTTCGTGGTTTTCTCCGTGGGGGGCGCACGCGCAGTGGCTGAACGTTCCCACGCCAGGAACGCCCCGCATTCGCGACGGCAAGCGTAACCTGGCCGCCCCGGCACCGCGCGCCGCTGACGGCAAGCCGGACCTCTCGGGTGTTTGGATGCATGAGCTCGCCTCCATCGCGGAAATGACGCGCCTCTACGGGGCGAGCATCGATGCCGCCGTCAAAGTAGACGTTCCGGGAATAGTGACGCGCTGCGTATCACGGAACGCTTCCGGCGCCGCGACTTCGGAAACTTGGATTACGAAATGACCTTCGACGACCCCAAGATGTACACAAAACCCTTCACCCTCAAGATTC
>Ga0105248_10002898_pt1 | contig 19034 bp, 20 predicted proteins | sample KBSS34metaG_FD_81524 | JGI IMG/M metagenome (GOLD analysis project Ga0105248, IMG submission 81524) | Switchgrass rhizosphere microbial communities from Kellogg Biological Station, Michigan, USA - KBS S3-4 metaG | ecosystem: Host-associated > Plants > Roots > Rhizosphere > Soil | place...
CGAGGATGACGACGCGTTCGTCGTCCGCGACGCCAAGTCCGGCGAAGACATCACAACCATCGTGCTCAAACAGATCATTGCCGAGCGTGTCCATCATGGCTAAATCCGATGAGCCGATCACTATTAAGAAGTACGCCAACCGGCGACTCTACAACACCGGCACCAGCACCTATGTGACGCTCGAAGATCTCGCCTCCATGGTAAAGGCCGGCGAGGATTTCGTAGTCTTTGACGCCAAGACCAACGAGGACATCACGCGCTCGGTGCTGACGCAAATCATCTTCGAGCAGGAGAATAAGGAGGGCGGCCAGAACCTCCTTCCGATCAATTTCTTGCGCCAGCTGATCCGCTTCTATGGCGACAGCATGCAGATGATGGTGCCGCGCTATCTCGAGGTGTCGATCGACTCACTCACCCGCGAGCAGGCGAAGTTCCGCGAGCAGATATCAACAGCGTTCGGCATGGGCGGTTTCGGCGCGATCGAGGAGCAGGTGCGGCGCAACATGGAGATGTTCGAGCGCACCTTCTCAATGTTTGCCCCGTTCGCTCGTCAAGGTCAGAGCGGCGAGTCCGCGGCCGACGCTGACAAGACCGCAAAGCCCGCTGCTAGCACCGCCCCGAGCGGCGATATCGACGACCTCAAGCGCCAGATCGACGAGATGCAGAAGCGCATCGAACGCATCGGCGATAAGGACAAGTAGCTCCTACCGCGATATTCAGGTGCGCGACGTCTTGCGGCGGTCAACCGGCGCCGCATTGCCCCACGGCCGCTCAATCGCTGCGAGCCCGATCAGGGTGCCTTGCAGGTAATCGCAGCCCCATTCGGCGAGCAACTGAGCCGACGGTTCGTCCTGCACCCATTCGGCAACCGTCTTCAGTCCGAGCCGCTTGGCCAGATCGATGAGCGCCTCTACGAAGACGCGGTCGTCGCCGGGCCGCATCAAGTTCTGCACAAAGGCGCCGTCGATCTTCAAGATATCGACGCCGAGCTTCCGCAGATTTCGGAATGACGTGTAACCAGAGCCAAAATCGTCGATTGCGATCTTGCAGCCGAGATCTTTTACGCGGGATACGAATCCGCGAGTGTCGTCGACATCCTGGATCGCCGCCGATTCCGTGATCTCGACGGTGAGCCGCTCTGCCACGCCGGCATTGGCGCGCAGTAGCGCGCTGAGCGTCGACCACCAGTCCGGATCGGTGGTGGAGGCGGGCGCCACATTGACGCTGGCATGCAGGTGAGACACCACCGCCATCTCGCTCACCAGCAACTCAAGCACGCGGTGATCCAGCAGGCGAACCAGCCCGAGGCGTTCGGCGATCGGAACCACCTCGCTCGCCGCAACCAGCGTGCCGTCGGCGCGGCGGATCCGCATCAGACATTCATGAAATGCTATCCGGCGCGAGACGGTTTCGACCACCGGCTCGAACGCCAGCAGGATGCGCCGCTCGTTCAGCGCGGTAACGATCTCGTCGGCCGCGCGCACGTTGTCCCGGCGCAGGGCCTCGCGTTCGATATTGGGCCGATAGAGCTGGTACGAACCCAGGCGCTTGGCCTTGGCGCGATCGAGCGTCTCCTGTGCACGCGCCAGAAGTTCCTGCACATTTGAAGCATGGCGCGGCGCGGTGACACCACCCACGGTCACCGTAACGGCGACCGGGCCCGCGCCGGTGCGAATGACGTCATCGCGCACGCCCGTGACCAACCGCTCAGCGGCCTTTTCCATGTCGTCCGGCGTGCAATTGTTAAGTATGACGCCGAACTTGTTGCCCGAGAAACGGCCAAGCTGATCGCCACCGCGCATCTTGGCCCGCAGCCGCTTGGCCACCGCACCGATCGCCTCGTCGGCAATCTCGAAGCCGTAGGATTCGTTGAGGCGCGCCAGATTGTCGACCGATACCAGCATGAAGCCGCAGGAACTGCGCTGCGCCACCGCCTGCTTGAATGTCGCCTCCAGCACCTCGGTAAGATGGAAGCGGTTCATCTCGCCGGTGAGCCCGTCAAACCGCGACAGGTAAGTAAGTCGCTCCTCCTGATCGTGGCGCTCGTTGATAACGCGAATGATGCCATGCGCCCGTACGGGCTTGCCGTCGGCACCGGCGAACCAACGGCCGATGTCCTCGATCCAGAGGGCTTTTTCCACGCCGGCGGGATGCAGCGCGTATTGCACCTGATAGGGCACACCGGCGCCCTCATCGCGCGCCGATGATTTCATCACCGCATCGAAGCGGCTGGTTGCGGCATCGGCCGCCAGCAGCTTGGCGTAATTGCGCCCACTCGAGATCGCAGCAAGACTGCCGACCATCAGCGTCCGGGTCGCATTGGCGCCCCAGGACAGGACGTCGCTGTCGATCAACCACTCGTAGGGCGTCTCGCCGATCGACGCCATGATTGCCGCCGGATCGAATGCCAACTCGCCGGCAGACCCGCTCCGCGAATTACGCGCAGTCCCGAGCACCGGCACCTGGGGTTTGGCAAACACGTCCGGCCGAGCGAACACATCGGGCGCCTGCGCAGAAACGGCTGGCCGGTTGTCGGGCGGCTGGTCGTCCCGATCCTGATCTCGATTTTGGATCACAGTCGAACCTTTTTGGGAAAGCCGCGTTTCTTGGAATAGGGCGCCGCAGCGCAAATCCAGGAATCACGCTAGCGAAAACCCTTAAACAAACGGCAAATCGCCGCCGCGTCGTCTGGCGAAGCCCTGGCATGGCGCTTGCGATGTTTCATGTGCGGGGCGGTTGTTGTCCCGGGTTGAAACAGAGGCGTGCGATGCTGGCAGAAACCGGTTTACCATCTTCAAGCCGCGCGCTCGTCCCCGTGGATTCGCCTGTGGCTGAAACGCACCCGCACCGGCCGGTCCAACGCGTCGCTTCGTTTGTCACCCAATTGATTGCCAATGCCAGCCGGGTTCCACAAACACGCGAGAAGCGTCGCGCCGAGCCGACCGAAGTCATCGCGGCCTATCGGGCCACGGTTGAAAGACTGCAAAAGCTCAACGAAAAATCCGAGTGAAGGCAGTCACGCTTTAATAACCAAGCGCGCACCCATCCTTACGCGGCTCAGACCCGCCAATCAGCACACCGCGCTGCCAGTCGATTCGGATCGCCTGCGCGCCGCCCCACGGTGTTGGCGCGACTGCGATATGATGGCCGCGCGCCTTCAGTCCCTCGACGGTCGCGGCCGGCATGCCTCGCTCGATCACTGTGGCATCACCCTCGAAGAACGCGCGTGGCGCGTCGATCGCACCCTGAATATCCATGCCGTAGTCGTAGAGATTGAGCACCATCTGCACGTGGCCCATCGGCTGGTAGTGGGCACCCATCACGCCGAAGGTAACGTCGCAGCGACCATCGCGCAGCGCCAGCGCCGGAATGATGGTGTGCATCGGCCGCTGGTTCGGCCCCAGCGTGTTCGGATGACCGGGATTGAGCACGAAGCCCGAGCCACGGTTGTTGAACATGATGCCTGTCTTCTCGGTACAGATCGCGCTGCCGAATGCCGAAAAAAGCGAGTTGATGATGGAGACCGCGCGGCGGTCGCGATCGACCACGGTCAGATAGACGGTATCGCTGCCCGGCGCCGGTGCCGTGGGCAGCGGCACGCGCTTTGAGCGGTCGAGTTTCGCCGCAAGCTTTTTGGCAAAGGCCTTGTCGTTGAGCGCAGCCGTCTCTACTCGCATGCGCGAGGGTTCGGCGATGTGGGTGTCGCGCACGGCAAAGCCGATCCGTGCTGCCTCCAGCATCAAATGGAAACGATCGGGCCCGAGCGGTTCCAGTTTCGGCATTTCGAAGTTTTCGAGGATGTTGAGCGTCACCAGTGCGGTGAGCCCCTGGGTGTTCGGCGGAATCTCGACCAGATCGATACCTCGATAGTTGGTCGAGATCGGCGTCACGGCCTCGCCGCGATGCCTGGCGAAATCGTCAGCGGTCAGCACCGAACCCAGCGCGCCAAGCGTTGCCGCCATGTCCTTCGCAATCGGCCCTTCATAAAATGCGCGGGGACCATCCTTGGCGATTGCTTTCAGGGTCGCTGCCAGTGCCGGTAATTTTACAATGTCGCCTTCCTCCGGCGCGCCACCATTGGACAAGTAGTGTCTGGTCGCGCCGGGAGTGTTGCCAAGCTTGCCGACAAGAGCTTTCCAATCCGACGCCACGCGCGCCGCGACCGGAAAGCCATACTCGGCGTAGTGGATGGCCGGCTCCAGCACGCGATCGAGCGGCCACGTACCGTGAGCCTTGAGGATCTCGTTCCAGGCTTCGATCGCCCCCGGCACGTTGACTGCGTGCGGCGAGGTCGGCTCGATCACGCGCAGCCCCTTCGCCACCAGCGCCTCGGTCGACGCTTTGGCGCCGGAGCGCCCGCAGCCGTTGTAGCCCCAGACCGGCTTGCCGTCCTCGGCGATCAGGGCGAAACAGTCACCGCCGATGCCGGTCATGTGCGGCTCGATCACACACAGCACGGCGACCGCCGTTACGGCTGCGTCCACCGAATTCCCGCCCAAGCGCAGCACGTCAATCGCGGCAAGCGTCGCCAGCGGATGCGAGGTGGCCGCCATGGCTTCGCCGGCGATCACCGGCGAGCGGCCGGGCAGGTGAAAATCGCGGCTCATGATCGGGACCGTTGGAGTAATGAGCAAACGCTAGACTAGACGGGGGGATCGACCGTCCGGTCAATCTGGATATCCCGCTGCGCCGTTCGCGCCGTGATGATGAAGCCCGCCAGCACGTCGACTAGGCTGATCACCATCAAAATGAAGAACGTCGAGGTTCCTGCCCGCGCGACCAGAAGGAATTCGACCAGCATGACGATGAACAGGACCATCGACAGGATGTGGTCCATCAGCCCGCGGATGCCCATCCGCGTCGCCTTGACGACCTCGATGCCCAGCAAAACGATGGCTAACGCCAGCAGGATGTCTTCCGGCGTCACGGTCCAATCCTGGCCGGAGATCAGGTGGATGGTCGCGATATTGGCGGTCCAGGCGAGGCTGGGAGTCAGGAACGCGATCATGTTGTAGATCGCGAACGTGATCACCAGCAGCGGAAAACCGATCAGGTACATGGCCGTGCCTCCCCGGGGCGTGCGAGCGACCTAGACCTCAGTCTTGATCTTGGTATTGGACCTCAGTCTCAGACTTCTGTCTTCGGTTTGAGGACCGATCGGCCCTTGTACATGCCGGTCTTCAGATCGATGTGGTGCGGGCGGCGCAACTCACCGGAATCCTTGTCTTCGATATAGGTCGGACGCTTCAGCGCATCCGCCGAACGGCGCATGCCCCGCCGCGACGGCGATGTTTTCTTTTTCGGCACGGCCATTGGGATATCTCCTCAAAAACGACGGCGCCTCGAGCGCCGGACCGTCAAAACCTTCGGGAAGCCGGGCTTATAGAGGAACCCCTCCGCCAAGGCTAGACCCCTTTTCGAGACCCCAAACACGCGTCGATGGCGCCCGATCGGGCGGCGCGGGCCTGGACCACGCCGGCGATGCGCCGGATCGCGGGCCGCGGTGCTTTGGCGCTGCGCCGCTTCGGATTGGGCAGCATCGCCGCCAGCAGGGCCGCCTCACCGGACGACAATTGCGAGGCCGGCTTGTTGAAGGCATGGCGAGAGCCGGCCTCCACGCCGAATTCGCCATTCGGGCCCCATTCGGCGATGTTGAGGTAAATTTCCAGAACCCGCCGCTTCGGCAGCACCAGATCGATCCAGAACGCCAGCGGGAACTCCAGTCCCTTGCGGATGAAGCTGCGGCCCGGCCAGAGGAACAGGTTTTTGGCGGTCTGCTGGGTGATGGTCGAGCCGCCCCTCGCCTCGGTGATGTCTTCGGCGTCTTCGATCGAGGAACGGAGTTCGGTCCAGTCGATGCCGTGATGAGAACAAAACCGGGCGTCCTCGGACGCGATGACGGAACGCGGCAGCACTGGCGCGATCCGCTCCAGGGGGACGAATGTGCGGTCCACTCGCTTGCCGAGCACCCAGCGGGCCAGCATCGGAGTCGACACCGGATCGGCCACGCGGTACAGCGGCGTCAGCAGATAGGGCAGCAGCAGCACGGCCACGACAGCCACAATCAGCCAGCGGACCAGGCGAAAGACCGTTTTGCGGCGTGAACCAGAGCTTGTCATTGTCGCCGAGTTAAGCACAATTCATCCCATGTCACGCTCCATGTCCCGCACCGCAACCAAAGCTGAGACCAGCTCAGACGCTTCATTTGCCGGAAGGCTCAACGCCGCAGCGGCCGAGACCGAGCAACTGCTGGACCAACTGCTCACGGCGGCGCCGGCCGAGGGCGAAATCGCACGACCGCCTCGAGTCACCGAGGCCATGCGTTATTCCAGCCTGGGCGGCGGTAAGCGGCTGCGACCGTTTCTCGCGGTCGAGACCGCAGCGCTATTCGGGGTCAAACGCCAGCACGCGCTGATGGCCGGCGCCGCTATCGAGCTCGTGCATTGCTATTCACTGGTGCATGACGACCTCCCCGCGATGGACGACGACGATCTTCGCCGCGGCCGCCCAACCGCGCACAAGAAATTCGACGAAGCCACCGCGATCCTTGCCGGTGACGGGCTCCTGACCTTCGCCTTCGACGTACTGGGCCGACCGGAGACGCATCCCGACGCAACCATCCGGATCGCGCTGGTGACGGGGCTCGCCCGCGCCGCGGGCCTCGGCGGCATGGTCGGTGGGCAGATGCTCGATCTCGCCGCCGAGGGCCGCTTCGGCAAGAACGACACCCCCCAGGATGAAAAGGACGTATTGACGCTGCAGGCGATGAAGACCGGCGCGATTCTGAAATTCTGCTGCACCGCCGGCGCTATTCTCGGCAATGCACCGGCGGCTAAACGCGACGCCGTGAATCGCTACGGCCAGGTCATCGGCCAAGCCTTCCAGATCGCCGACGATCTGCTCGACGTCGAAGGCGATACCGCCACCCTCGGCAAGGCCGCCGGCAAGGACGCCGCCCACGGCAAGGCGACCTTGGTCGATCTTCTGGGTATCGCCGGTGCCCGGGCGCGGCTGGCGCAACTCGTCGCGGATGCCGAAAACGCGTTGGCGCCGTTCGGAACTAACGCCGCCATCCTGAAAGACGCCGCGCATTTCGTCGCCGAGCGGCGCGCGTAGCGCCATTCTCATGAGCACGAAGGCCAAGCGCCCGACCTACCTCGTCCGGGTTGGCGTGGCGCACAAGCGCCTGTTCATCTCAGCCCTGCTCGGGCTCATCATCATGCTGGTGCTGCCCGCAACATTGATTACGCGTACGCTGATCGGCTGGGATGTTGGCGTGCTGATCTATCTCGTCGCGGCCGCAGTTGTGATGACCCAGTGCTCTTCGGCGTCTGCGATGCAGAGCAACGCTGCGGCGCAGGACGAAGGTGCCTGGGCCATCCTGATCCTCACCGCCGCGGCCGGCTTGGCAAGCCTGATTGCCATTTTCGCCGAGCTCGCGGCAATCGAGCGCACCGATCCGTATTACGGAATCTACATCACGCTCGCCATCGGCACCGTGGTGTTGTCCTGGACCTTCATTCACACCATCTTCGCCCTGCACTACGCGCACGAATTCTATGGCACCGGAGAGCACAAGAACGGTTTGCGCTTTCCCGGCGACGCAGCACCGGACTACTGGGACTTCATCTATTTTTCCTTCGTCGTCGGTATGACGTTCCAGGTGTCGGATGTGGCGGTCATGCACAAGATGGTGCGCCGGACCGTCGTGGCCCATGGCGCGTTATCGTTTTTTTTCACGACCGCCGTGGTCGCAATGGCGGTTAACATTGCGGCCAGCATCATTCAGAAATAGATGAGCTGAAGCTCTTTCGGGCGGGCGCGGTGGAATGACTGCAACCATTCAGACCATACTGTTTTTGCTGGCGGTGCTGGTGCTGGTCGCCGTTATCGCCCAGCGGCTGAAAACCCCAACATCGATCCTGCTGGTGGTCGCTGGCATTGCGCTGGCGCTCATTCCCGGCCTGCCGCCCGTCGAGCTTGCGCCGGAGCTGGTCCTCCTGGTGTTGTTGCCGCCGCTGATCTATTCGGCCGGCGTGGCGATGAGCTGGCGCGAGTTCCACTTTAACCTCCGGCTGATCACGCTGCTCGCGTTCGGTTGTGTGGTGTTCACCGCCTGCGCGGTGGCCGCGGCTTTGCACTATCTGCTTGGCTGGCAGTGGGGCGTTGCCTTCGTGCTCGGGGCTATCGTCGCGCCGCCGGACGTGGTGGCGCCGCTCGCCATCGCGCGGCGGCTGGGGCTGCCGCGGCGGCTGCTGGTGGTGCTGGAAGGCGAAGGTCTCGCCAATGACGCCACCGCGCTGATCCTCTATCGCTTCGCCGTGCTGTCGATCTCGACCGGCGCGTTCTCGATGACCAAGGCTGGCGGCACCTTCGTGTTGATCGTAATCGGCGAGATTTTCTTCGGCATCGGCGTCGGCTGGCTGAGCCTGCGGCTGCGGCAATGGGCACAAAACCCCCGCGTCGAGATCACGCTCTCGCTGATGACGCCGTACCTCGCCTACTGGATCCCCGAGCACATCGGCGGCTCCGGCGTGCTGGCGACGATCGCCGCAGGGCTTTACGTCAGTTGGAATGGGCCGCAGCTCATTCCCGCGGCAACACGACTACAGGGCATCTTCTTCTGGGACCTGATCATTTATCTGATCGAAGGCTTCGTCTTCCTCATCACCGGATTGCAGGCGCGCACGCTGATCGAGAAGGCCCACGATTTTCCGCTCGGCGAATTGCTGCTTGTCACCGCGATCACCGCGGCCATCGCCATCCTGGCGCGCTTCGTCTGGATCTATCCGGCGATATATCTGCCGCGCTGGCTCATACCGCCGCTCGCCAAGCGCGATCCATCGCCGCCGTGGCAACACGCGTTCATCCTGGGATTCACCGGTGTGCGCGGCGTGGTGTCGCTTGCCGCAGCGCTCGCCATTCCTCTCACCATCGACAGCGGCGCACCATTTCCGAACCGCGGCGCGATCCTGTTCGCCACCTTCGGCGTCATCGTCATCACGTTGATCGGTCAAGGCTTGACCTTGCCGGCCGTGATCCGCTGGCTTGGCGTGAACCGTCAACGCAAAGCCGAGCATCGGCGCGAGCAGGAGGCCGAGCTCGCCGCACGCAACGAAGTCATCCGCGCCTCCAGGCGGCATCTGAAAAAAATTGCAGACGAGCGGAAGCTCAGCGCTAAGATCGTGGCGCTCCTCAATGCACGCCATGACCATCGCGAAGGGCTCATTCCAAGCGACCTCGATGAGGGATTCGATCTCGTCCGTTCGAGCAACGACATCAGGCTGGAGCTGATCGCAACTGAGCGCGACTACCTCCACGATCTTCTGCGCGACGGCAAGATCACCGATGAATCGCGGCGCCGGCTGGAACGCGACTTGGACTTGGAGGAGGCCACAATCCTGGCGCGGCGCGAAAGCGAAACACCGCTGTGATCGCGCTGTTCGACGACTTCTACGCAAACCTGCCGTTATTTCGTAACTTCGCCGAGGTGATGGACCCGAGGCTGTTCAGCCCGCTACCGGGCGACTGGGTGGTCGGCACCGCCGACGTGGTGCAGTCCACCAAAGCCATCGCCGAGAACCGCTACAAGGCCGTGAACATGGCGGGCGCCGCCGTAATCGTGGCGGTAACCAACGCGCTCCACGATCGCGACTTTCCCTTCGTGTTCGGCGGAGATGGCGCAAGCTTCGCAGTGCCGGCCGGAGTCGCGGCGGCAGCGCGCCAGGCGCTTGCCGAAACCGCGACTTGGGTGAAGGAAGACCTCGATCTCACGCTTCGGATCGGCATGGTGCCGGTTGCGGAAATTTGCGCCCAGGGCCTCGACGTTCGCGTCGCCCGCTACGCGCCATCGGACAACATCTCGATTGCGATGTTTTCCGGCGGCGGTATAGCCTGGGCGGATGCCGCGATGAAGCGTGGCGAGATCTCGGTGCCGGAAGCTCCGCCGGGCGCGCATCCAGACCTCTCCGGCCTGTCCTGCCGCTATGAGGAGATCCCGGCATCGCGAGGCCTCGTGCTGTCGCTGGTGGTGGCGCCCGGTGCAAACGCGAATTCCGAGGCGTTCCGCGCCGCGATCGAGAAGATCGCCCGGATCGTGGAGCAAACCCCTAACGCGTCGCGGCCGGTACCGGGCCAGCATCTGCGTTTCACTTGGCCTCCGGCCGGCGCCGATCTCGAGGCGCGGGCGTCGCGCCGCGCCGACGAATCGATCCGCGCTCGCAAGATCAAGGTTCTGGTGCGGACGTTTCTGTATTTCCTGGTCATGCGGTTCAGCATCACGGTCGGCGCTTTCATCCCGGCGAAATACACCCGCGAGTTGATCGACAACTCCGATTTTCGCAAGTTCGACGATTCGCTTCGCATGGTGCTCGACTGTACGCCGGCGCTGGCCGACGAGATCGAGCAGCACCTGGCTGCCTGCGCCGCGAAAGGTACCGTGCACTACGGCACTCATCGCCAACGCGCCGCAATGATGACCTGCTTCACGCCGTCGCCGACCCGCTCCAACCACGTACACTTCATCGATGGCGCGATGGGCGGCTATGCAATGGCGGCGAATGCGATGAAGAAGAGCGCGGGTTGACTCGGGCGGCCGTTCCGCTGCTACTTTTGCACCGAGAGCATCAAGGGATCGCCGCATGAGCAAAGCCACGTCCGTCCTCACGCCCGGCGAGCCGGTCACGCTGCCCCCTGCTGGCAACATCAGCTTCGAGATCGAGCGTGGCCAGCGCTTCAAGATGACCCAGCCGCAGGGCGAACAGGTTGCCGACTTGATCTCGTTCAACCGCGACGACCCGCGCGAGCTGCTGTCGATGCATTCGAGCCGGGCCGTCAACCTGAACTGGAAGCTCACCAAGCCGCACGTACTCTACTCGAACCGCACCCGTGAGATGTGGAAGATCGACGAGGACCTGACGGCGGAGAACTATTGCGGGGGCGGCTACTGCTCCGAGCATCTCAACATGACGCGCTATGGCGACAAGGGCAAAGGGGCGCCGAACTGTCAGCAGAATCTGGAGACGGCGATCCGCGGTTACGGCCTGGACCGCTGGAATTTCAACATTGACGCCTGCTTCAACGTATTCATGACGGTCGCTTATGACGCCGACGGCAAGTGGGAAATTCGGCTGCCCAAGGGCAAGCCCGGCGACTACATGATCATGACCGCGCTGATGCCACAGATCGTGGCGATCTCGAACTGCCCGATCCTGTTCAACGCCTGCAATAACTACAAGCTGAAGCCGCTCACGCTTGAGATTCTGAAATAGCTTGGGAGCCGCGGCCTATTCGGCCGCGGTCTGCCCCGCGCCCACGCCGTAGCGGCGCTCGATGTAATCGATCACAAGCTTCTGGAAATCCTGCGAAACCGTCGGGCCGCGCAAGGTCACCGCCTTCTTGCCGTCGATGAACACCGGCGCCGCCGGCGCCTCACCGGTCCCGGGCAGGGAGATGCCGATGTCGGCATGCTTCGATTCGCCCGGTCCGTTGACGATGCAGCCCATCACCGCGACGTTCAAACCCTCGACGCCCGGATAGCGCTTCTTCCATTCCGGCATCGACTCGCGAATGAACGATTGGATGCTGCCGGCCAATTCCTGGAACGTTGTCGAGGTGGTGCGGCCGCAGCCGGGGCAGGCCGCGACCAACGGCACGAAGGTGCGGAAGCCCATGGTCTGCAAAATTTCCTGCGCGACTTTCACTTCGAGCGTGCGGTCGCCGCCGGGTTCAGGGGTCAGCGAGACGCGGATGGTGTCGCCGATACCTTGTTGCAACAGAATGCCAAGCGCTGCCGATGAAGCGACAACACCCTTCGATCCCATGCCGGCCTCGGTGAGACCCAGGTGAATCGCATAGTCCGAGCGCTCGGCAAGATCGGCATAAACCAGCACAAGGTCCTGCACCGCCGACACTTTGGCCGAAAGGATGATGCGGTTGCGCGGAAGGCCTATGTCCTCGGCACGCTGCGCCGATAGTAGCGCCGACTGCACCATCGCCTCGCGGGTGACCGCGCGCACGTCCTTCGGATCGTTCGACTTGGCGTTCTCGTCCATCAGGTGCGTGAGCAATTCCTGATCGAGCGAACCCCAGTTGGCACCGATCCGCACCGGCTTGTTGTGCTTGATCGCCATCTCGACGATGGCGGAGAACTGCTTGTCCTTCTTATCTTTGAAGCCGACGTTACCGGGGTTGATGCGGTACTTGTCCAGAGCCTCGGCGCAGCCGGGATGATCGGCGAGCAGCTTGTGGCCGATGTAATGGAAGTCGCCGACAATCGGCACGTCGCAACCGATCTTAAGCAGGCGCTCCTTGATCTTCGGCACTGCGGCCGCGGCCTCATCGCGGTCGACCGTGACCCGCACGATCTCCGAGCCGGCGTTGGCCAGCGCCGCCACCTGGCGGACCGTCCCGTCGATATCGGCGGTGTCGGTGTTGGTCATCGATTGGACGACCACAGGAGCGCCGCCGCCCACCGTCACATTGCCGACCTGAACCGGGACCGACCGGCGTCTTGCGCGCATGGAACCCTCAGGCATTTCGTCTCCTCGGTCTTCGATCAGGTACCGGGCATATGGCCCCACTGGGCTGTCCGTGCAAATTTAGCCTGTGACAACCTGCCGCAGTAGGGTAGGGTCTATATAGCACGTTCGAGGTCATTTGCCCGGCGTGGGGAATTCGAAATAGCCGGTCTTTCATCGCGTTCGCAGGTGCTGGGGGGCATCGGTGGAGCAGCCTATCGAAGGCAGCGTGACCTTTCGATGCCCACCGGAGTTGGCCGGGGTCTTGCCGCGGCCTATTCCAGCCGCGCTCGGCCTACCGGACTGGTTCAAAGCTCTGCCGCCCAAAGCTTTCAGCCCGCACCTGAAGGGCGAATACCTCACCATCAAGAAGTGCCCGCCCGTCATTGACGCCATGACGTATGGCTTCCTGATGCCGCTGGCCACCGACCTCACGGTCGAAAATGGCGAGTTCTACTGGCAGACCGGCTGGCCCGCTGGTGAATTCTCGAACATCACCCGTTCGCCGATCGGCTTTCACGACGGCAGCCAAGTCGCCGGAACGCCGTTCTTCGACGAAGACCAGTTCATCATCAAGTTCAATAATTTTTGGACGATCCAGCTGCCCCCCGGCTACTCGGTTCTGATCTCTCATCCGATCAACCGCGACGACCTGCCGTTCCGCGCCTTGAGCGGTCTCGTCGACTGCGACCGCTATCACGACGCGTTCGTGCAATTCCCGGCTCGCTGGGTCGATCCAAACTTCAATGGCGTGTTGCCGAAGGGAACGCCGGTGGTGCAGTGCCTCCCAGTGAAGCGGGAGACGTGGGCGCTGCAATTCGAAAACCTGACCGATGCCGACAAACAACACGTCTACGACACCGGCCTCAACGTCTCCGGCTCGACCGGCGTGTACCGCCAGCAGTTCCGGGCGCCAAAGCGCTGACCTGAACATCGGAAGGCTCGGCAATCGATTGTGGCAAACCCGACGCCCAACAGACCGCGAGGTCCAGCCGCAGTGGCGGACGCGCTGGCCCGTGCAAAGGTGGCGCTCGATCAGGGCCGCGCGAGCGAAGCCGAACAAATCGCCCGCACCGTGCTCGACAGGGACACACGAAACGCGGCGGCGCTGCAACTGCTCGGCGGCGCTCTGCTGCTGCAGGAACGCTATGAGGAGACGATCGCCCCGCTCGAGGGCGCGGCGCGCGTGCTGCGCGATCCAGCGCTCGACACCCAGCTTGCGATCGCGCTTCGCGAAACCGGCCGCAATGAAGACGCGCTGGCGCGGCTCAAGCGCGCCATCAAGCGCGAGCCACCCTATGCTTTTGCGTTCCATGAGCTTGGTTTTTTGCTCTACTCGCTGCAGCGCTACGACGAGGCCATCGCGGCGATCCGACGCGGCATTGAGGTTGCACCATTCGCGTCGAACCTCTGGGTGCTGCTCGGGAGCATTTCTCATGCCCGGCACGACCTGCAGGGCGCCCACACGGCTTACGGCCGTGCGCTGTCGATCTCGCCTCATCTCGCCAGCGCGCATTATGGTATGGGAACGGTGCTGATGTCTCAGGCCGCTTATGCGCAGGCCGCCGAGCATTTCCGGGTCGCCTCGGTCAACGCTCCCGGCGATCTCCAGGCCCGGCTCAAGCTCGCCGGATGTCTCCTGGAAATCGGCCAAACCGATATGGCGCTGGCGTCGCTGCGCAGCGCTGTTCGCGGCGGACCACAGCAGGTCTATGCGATGTCGCTGAAGCTGATGCTGAGCTCGGGCCGGGGGCGTTTCTGGCTGCGGCCCAGCGCCGCCGCACGGGCGCTTATTTCGGACGGTTGACCAGGATCAGCCCGGCCGCGACCAACAGCACCGCCACCGCAAACGCCGGCGTCAGGGGCTCGCCCAGCACCAGATGACCAGCGGCGACCCCGAACAACGGCGTCAGAAATGTGAAGGCGGACAGACGACTTGCTGAAAACTTTACGATCAGTGCGAACCAGAGGCTGAAGGTCGTACCGACCACGATGGTCTGATAGGCGAGCGAGCCGAGCGCCACCGCCGACGGCATCGCCACGATACGCTCGCCGAACACCAGCGCACCGAGCGTCACCATCACCACACAGACCACAAGCTGATAGAGCAGCGTCTTTTCTGGCGAAACACGGGCGAGCGCGCTCGACTTGATGATCAGGGTGGTAGCGGCCCAGCCCAGAGCAGCGAAAGCCATCATCACATCGCCGAGCAATTGGTTGGGCTCGGTCGCCGGCGCCGGCACGCCGAACGCCACCACCATCCCGAGGAAAGCCATCAGCAAACCGAGCCACTGCTTCAGACCGAAGCGGTCACCGGGAAATAGCCAGCGCGCGCCGATCACCACGAAGAACGGCGCCAGATAGATGAACAGCACCGCGCGTGACGCCGTGGTGTAGAGAAGCCCGCGGTAGATCAGCAGAAACTCAACGCCGAACAGCAACCCCGCCATCAGACCGGGTACGAGCGTGCCATCGCGGGCGGCAATCGGCAGGCCACGCAGCCGCATCAGGCCGAGCACGATGAGCGTCGCAAGGCTCGAGCGAATGGCGCATTGTGTGAGCGGCGGTACGTCGTGGATTGCTAGCTTGATCGCCGGCTGGTTGAAGCCCCAGGTCAAGCAAATGAACACCACCAGCACCATGCTGGCGGCGTCGAGCGGCCGCGTATGACTTGCGGAGACTTCCGACATCAGGCGTGGTCGTGCTGCCGGCAATGGGCGCAGACGCCGCCGATCTCGATCACGGGCGCCTTCGGCGTAAATCCCGCCGAACGCGCCGCGGTCTTGAGCTCACTGGCGACCGCAGCGGACGCGGCCTCCCCCACCGCGCCACAATGCTCGCAGATCAGGAACACCACGAGATCGCCGGTCGCGTGATTGTTGACGCAGGCGACGAAGGCATTGCGGCTTTCGATACGATGCACGAGGCCGTTGTCGCGGAGGAAATCGAGCGCACGATAAATCGTGATCGGCGCCGGTCGCCCGCCGCGCACCGACGAACGATCCATGATCTCATAGGCGCCGAGCGGCTTGTGACTCTCCAGCAGAACTTCGAGCACCTGGCGACGGATCGGCGTCAACCGTTGCGCGCGTTGCGCGCATAGCACCTCGGCGTGTTTTAACGCATCCGCGGTGCAGCGCTCATGATCGTGATCGGGGGCGTGAAAAACCGGTTGCGACATCGTTCGGGAGATATGGGTTCAGCGGCTGGCGCGAATTGTACTCTGACGGGCCGGATCGCAGGAAAGTGAACCCGCCACAATTTGATGTTGCAACGCAGCAATACAATCGCCACTTTGACGGTGGATTACACCGGCAGGCCGTCGATTTTGCAGGCGTAGAACCTATTCTTACGTGTTGTCAATAGCTTAAGGACCTCATCATGCTCAAGGGAAAGAATGCAGTCGTTACCGGTTCCACCTCCGGAATCGGGCTCGGCATCGCGCGCGAGTTTGCCAAGGACGGCGCCAACGTCCTGATCAACGGCTTCGGTCCGGCCGCGGATATCGAAAAAGAGCGGGCCGGAATCGAAAAGGACTTCGGTGTCAAAGCAATCTATTCGCCGGCCGACATGACCAAGCCCGCTGAGATCGCCGCCATGATTAAGACCGCGGAGACGACGCTCGGCTCCTGCGACATCCTGGTGAACAACGCCGGCATCCAGCATGTCGCGCCGATCGAGGAATTTCCAATCGACAAGTGGGACGCCATCATTGCGATCAATCTCACTGCTGCGTTCCACGCCATGCGCGCCGCGATCCCCGGCATGAAGGCAAAGAAGTGGGGCCGCATCATCTCAACCGCGTCGGCGCATTCGCTGGTCGCCTCGCCGTTCAAAGCCGCCTATGTCACCGCCAAGCACGGCCTCACCGGTCTCACCAAGACCGCGGCGCTGGAAGTCGCAACCTTCGGCATCACCGTCAACTGCATCTCACCGGGTTATGTCTGGACGCCGCTCGTCGCCAAGCAGATCCCCGACACCATGAAGGCGCGCAACATGACCGAGGACCAGGTCAAGAATGACGTGCTGCTCGCGGCGCAGCCGACCAAGCAGTTCGTCACGGTCGAGCAGGTTGCGGCTCTGGCGCTTTATCTTACTTCGGATGTTGCGGCCTCGATCACCGGCGCCAATCTCTCGATTGACGGAGGCTGGACCGCGCAGTGATGAATATCCTCTCGCGCGCTTTGGGCCGTCCGAAGAATCCGCCGCCGAGCGGCAAAAAGCGGATCAATCTCGCGCTGCAGGGCGGCGGCGCGCACGGCGCGTTCACCTGGGGTGTGCTCGACGAGTTGCTGGCCGACGAACGGATCGAGATCGAAGGTATCTCCGGCACATCGGCAGGCGCCGTCAACGCCGTGATGGTGGCCGACGGGCTCGCCCGCGGCGGTCCGGAGGAAGCCCGCAAGCGTCTTGCAGACTTCTGGCGCGCGGCGAGCCGCGATGGCGAGATGTCGAAGTTCAATCGCGCTGTCTCCGACCGGCTGTTCTCGCTGATCCCGATCGCCGGCGGTCCAATGAAAGCCTGGTTCGACACGATGGCGAGCTACCTGTCGCCCTACGACCTCAACCCGCTCAACATCAATCCGCTGAAAGACCTAATTGTCCGCTTCGTCGATTTCGAGGCGGTGAAAAAGAGCGGGATGCCGCTCTTCATTGCAGCGACCAACGTGCACACCGGCCGCCTTCGTGTTTTCCCGCGCGAGAAAATCGATGCCGACGCGGTGATGGCTTCGGCAGCGCTGCCTTACGTTTTCAAAGCGGTTGAGATCGACGGCGTCCCCTATTGGGATGGCGGCTACACCGCCAACCCGCCGATCTATCCGTTCTTCCGCACCACCGACACCGAGGACGTACTGGTGGTACAGATTAATCCGGTGCTGCGGCCGTCGACGCCGCAGACGTCGCAGGAGATCGTCAACCGCATCAATGAGATCACATTCAACGCGTCGCTGATCGCCGAGTACCGCGCCATCGAATTCGTGCGCCGGCTGATCGACGAAGGCGCGCTCAAGCATGGCACCGGGCCGGGCGAATATCGCCGCATCAACGTGCATCGGGTCGACCTCGGCTTCATCGGCAAGAAATTGACCCCGCAGAGCCGGCTCAACACCGACTTCGATTTCTTCGAGATGCTGCACCGTGCCGGCCGTCGCGCCGGACGGCGCTTCCTCGACAGCCATTTCGACGACATCGGCGTGCGGTCGACAATCGATCTGCGCGACGAGATGAGAGCCGAAGGCGGGGAGGATATGCCGTCGGGCATGGATCGGGTGCCGCCGCGGTAACGTTCAGCGCCGCTACTGCGCCTCCAGTCCTGCGGCTTTCGCCACCTCGCGCCAACGGGTCACCTCTTCGGCGATCAGCCTGCCGAACGCTTCGGGCGATGACAGCGACGCCTCCGCGCCGATGTTCTCGAGCTGTTTCTTCACAACATCGCGGGACACAACGTCGGCCAGCGCCTTGTGCGTCTTGACGATGATGTCGTTCGACACGCCGGCCGGATAGACCATGCCGTACCAGCCGTTGATCTCGAAGCCCGGCATGCCGGACTCGATCATGGTCGGCACATTGGGCAGCGACGGAAAGCGTTTACCCGTCGTCACCGCGATCAACTTCAGTTCACCCGAAGCCACTTGGCCGCGCACTGCGTGCGCCAGATCGACCGCATAGGCAACGTCCTTGCGCAGCAGCGCCGTCACCACCTCGCCGGTGGTGCGGAACGAAACGGCCTGTGCCTGCAAGCCGGCACGCTGACGGAACAGCTCGGCGATAAGATGCTGCGTGGAGCCAACGCCGACGGTCGCGTAATTGTATTTTCCCGGGTCCTTCTTGACGATTTCGATCAGGCCCTTGAGATCGGCCGCCGGAAAATCCTTGGGCACCACGATGGCGATCGCGGAGTTGGCGAAAACGCCGACCGGCGCGAAATCCATTACCGCGTCATAAGCCTGCGACTTGATCATCGCCGCCGATACCGTGTGGCCAGTCGAGATCATCAGCGCGCTGTAGCCGTCCTTGGGACCTTTCGCGACGAGATCGCCAGCAATGGTGCCGCCGGCACCGGGCTTGTTCTCAACCACGAAGCGCTGGCCGAGCACTTCACCTAAGGGTTCGGCGACGATGCGGGTCGCAACGTCGGTGCCACCGCCCGCGCCAAAGCCGACCATGAGGCGAATCGGACGCGACGGCCACGAATCTTGAGCCTCGGCCGCCGCAGATTGCAGCGCCACGAACGCCATGGCCGCGAGCACAATCCTGATTGCCGACATTGGCATCATCCCTCCTCTGCGGTCCGGCTTTACGTCATTGGTTCTTGCCCGACAGCAAACGCGGGGTTTCGCATCTGGTCAAGCTCGCCACGATGGCTAGATTGTCGCCATGCCAACACCGCTTCTCAGCGTCGAAGTCGGGCCGGCGCGGCTTGAGGTCGTGGTCGCCGACATCACGACGCTCGCGGTCGACGCCATCGTCAACGCTGCCAACACTTCATTGCTGGGCGGCGGCGGGGTCGACGGC
>Ga0105248_10002900_pt1 | contig 19024 bp, 15 predicted proteins | sample KBSS34metaG_FD_81524 | JGI IMG/M metagenome (GOLD analysis project Ga0105248, IMG submission 81524) | Switchgrass rhizosphere microbial communities from Kellogg Biological Station, Michigan, USA - KBS S3-4 metaG | ecosystem: Host-associated > Plants > Roots > Rhizosphere > Soil | place...
GACGCTGACCAGCGATCGGCCATCCTCGCTGATGCTGATATTCCGGTACTCGACGACGTCGTTGGTGACGTGACGCAGCGGCCCCGACGGGAACGGCTGAAAGTAAATCTGTCCGCCGTTGCCCGTCGTCCAGCCACGCAGCGGCACGGCGACAAACAGGATGCCGGAGCCGTCCGGCGCCCAGGCGGTTGCACTGGTGACCGCGAACCGATCCGCAAACACGGTCTCCGTGCCGCTCGACAGATCGATCGTGACGAGGTGCGCGTCGCGCGTCGCGCTGTTTCGCACGCCGGCAGCGATCCGCTTGCCGTCGGGCGACCATGACGGCGCGACGAAAAAGCCGGGCGCGAAAAACTCGGGCGGATGCTTGGTGACGAATGCTCGTGGCTGCGATCCGTCGGCATTCGCGACGACGAGCGCGCTGTCGCCCTGGGCGAGATCGACGCGGTAGAAGGCAATCCGCGATCGATCGGGTGAAAACGTGACGCTGCTGTCGATGCCCGAGAGCAGCTGGCGCGGCGTGCCGCCGAGGGTCGGGATCTGGAACAGGTCGCCGGTCGGATGGGACTGCGATTTCACGCCGTAGTAGATCGATTGCCCGTCGCGCGCGAAGGCGATGCCCCAGAATCCCACGTTCGCCGGCCCGACCAGCTCGATCGTCCTGGTTCCGCTCAGTTGACGCAGAAACATCCCCTGCTTGCCGGCGGCCGACTCGACGTACGCGATGTACTTGCCGTCGGGTGAGATCACGGCGTCGATCACCGTCCCCGTGTCGGTCACGCGTTGCAGCGTCACCGCGGTCGCGATCCCGGCTGGCGCCGCAGCGCGGCGCACGAGCCAGACGCCGGCAGCGGTGAAGGCGAGCCCCGCGATCGCGACGGCCGCGAGCACACGGCGGGACCATCGCGAGGCGGGTGGTTGAACCGGCAGCGCCGACGATCCCGTGTCGAGCTGGCGCCGCAGCGATCGCAGGTCGACGGTGAGGTCCTTCATCGACTGGTAGCGATCCTCGGGATCCTTCTGGAGACACTTCTGAACGACGCGCTGCAGCTCGACGGGTGCGGCCGGCGCCCGTTGCGAGAGCGGAGCGGGATCGGTGTGGATGATCTGATGGAGCGTATCGATGGCCGATGTGCCGGTGAACGCGCGCGCGCCGGACGCCCCTTCGTACAGGATGCAGCCGAACGAGAAAATGTCGCTGCGATGATCGACGGCGCGGCCGAGCGCCTGCTCGGGCGACATGTAGCCGACCGTGCCCATCACCGTGCCGGGCGTCGTGGCGACTTTCATCGTCTGCGTGGCGGCCTGCGCCGCCGAATCCGCCAGCGCGGGGTCGGCCTTGAGCTTCGCGAGGCCGAAGTCGAGCACCTTCACGTAGCCGCCGTCGGCGACCATCACGTTCTCAGGCTTGAGGTCCCGATGGACGATGCCGACGGCGTGCGCGGCGCCGAGCGCCTCCGCCGTCTGAGCCGCGTAGTCGAGCAGGCGTCGTCGATCGACGTCATGGCGACCGAACAGCTCGCGCAGTGTCTCCCCGGAAACAAGCTCCATCGCGATGAAGTGGATCGGACGGCCGTTCGACGCCGTGCTCTGGCCGATGTCGTAAATCGACACGACATGGGGATGGTTCAGCGCCGAAGCCGTCCGGGCCTCCTGGATGAAGCGGGCCAGCCGATCGGAATCGCCGACGAGGTGCTCGGGCAGGACCTTCAACGCCACCGCCCGTCCCAACTCGCTGTCGTCGGCCCGGTAGACTTCGCCCATGCCGCCGCGGCCGAGCAGCGGCCCGACGCGGAAGCGGCCGATCGTGGTGCCGGAGAGCGTACCGGAAGAGGAGCCGTCAGCGGTCATGCGGCAGACGTATCTTACCGTCTCCTCGCGGCGGTCCGCTCGCTACGTGTTCCGGTTTCCGTCGCTCGCGGTCAATCGCGGCGGCGAGACGCACACCTGGAGGATCGTGGAGCGAGACGGAGGACGAAGAAGGCGTGGAAAAATACCAGTGCTGCATCCATCCGTGGATGCGTGCCGAAATTCGCATCGGCAAGCGCTGACACAACCTGAGTCAGAACACGTAGCGCAACCCCCATTGGAGCTGACGCGCGTCGCGCGCCGCCGTTCGGACCAGGTGGCGCGTTCATGTTCGCCGCCTTCGGACGGGGGACGATAGTTGACGTGGTTCGTCAGATTGAAGCCTTCGATCATCAGCTCGAGCCTGCGGCTGTTCCGCAGGGGAATGATCTTGGCGATGCGCGCTTGGTGGGGAGCGCTGCGAGATCATGCAGCAGTTCTTCTTCCGGTCGGTGACCGGCGTCGTGCCGGCGGCGACGCCTCCGTTCTGAGCTCGGGCCGCACAATTCAATACTTCCACTCATGTCGGGTTCCGCAACCCATTCGCGATCTCCTTTATGACGGCAAATAAAGGAGAGCCCAGATGTCACCAGTCAGTGCACCAACCACGAAAGCCCCGAAAGAACCGCGCAACGGGGTGAACACCCCGGCCCTGCTCGCGACGATCAATGCGGTGAAGGGAACGCCGGCGCTGGCGAGGTTCCAGTTCCGCGCCACGAACCGGTGGATTTCCGGCACCTACAGTGAATCGCGGGTCGAATCATTCAGCGGCGCAGGCGGCGAACACACGCATCGGACCCAGTTCACCTACGGCGCGGATCATCCCGCCGTGCTCGTCGGCGAAGACCGTGGACCGACGCCCATCGAGTTCCTCCTGCACGGGCTGGCCGCGTGCATCACGGCCGGAATCGGGAATATCGCGGCGGCGCGCGGCATCACCCTCACCTCGGTCGAATCGCGCGTCGAAGGCGACATCGATTTGCAGGGCCTTCTCGGCCTCTCGGACACCGTCCGCAACGGCTACGAAAGCATCCGTATCAGCTTCGATATCGCCGGCGACGCGCCGGCCGAGAAGCTGCGCCAGATCGTCGAGCAGTCTCGTGCGCGCTCGGCGGTGTTCGACGTGCTGACCAAGGGCGTGCCCGTCGAATTCAGCATCAACACCCGCTGAGGACGAACGTGCCGCACACGACGACGGTCGTTATCGGTGCCGGACAGGCGGGGCTCGCGACGAGCCGATGCCTGTCCGGGCTCGGCGTCGATCACGTGGTGATCGAACGCGGCGACGTGGCGCAACGTTGGCGGATTCAGAGCTGGGACTCGCTGCATCTCCTGACGCCAAACTGGATGACTCGCCTGCCGGGATTCCAGTACGACGGAAGCGACCCGAACGGCTTCATGTCCATCCCGGAGCTGATCGCTCTGTTCGAACGCTATGCAGCGGCGTCGCTGGCGCCAATCGAGGCCGGGACGACCGTCGAGAGCGTCGAGCGCGCGCACGCTGGGTTCCGTGTCGCCACCGATCGTGGAGTGTGGTCGGCGAAGTCCGTGGTGGTCGCGACCGGTTATTGCGATCGACCCGCGGTTCCCCCCGCCAGCCGGCGGCTCGCGTCGTCGATCACACAGATCGTGCCTGCAGACTACCGCCGGCCCGGCCAGTTGCCGGCCGGCGGCGTCCTCGTCGTCGGCGCTTCGTCCACCGGCGTGCAGCTCGCCGACGAGATCCAGCAAACAGGGCGGCAGGTCACGCTCGCGGTCGGCCGCCATACGCGATTGCCGCGTCACTATCGCGGCGACGACATCATGCGGTGGCTCGACAGGCTTGGCGTACTGAGTCAGCCGGCCGAAGCGGTGCACGCCATCGAGATCTCGCGGCAGCAACCGTCTTTGCAGCTGGTTGGCAGATCCGATCATTCCTCCCTCGATCTGGGGACGCTGCATGCAATGGGCGTTCGTCTGGTCGGCCGCGTCCGCGACATCACGGGCCATGCGATCAGCCTGGCCGCCGACGAGCTCCTGGCGACGATGGCCGCAGCGGACATCAAGATGACCGAGATTCTGATGCGGATCGACCGGTTCATCACGACGAATGGCTTGCCGGCGACCGCTCCTGAGCCGTTTCGGCCGACCTGGCCACTGGCGGCTGATTCTCCCGACTTCCTCGACCTCGAGGCGGAGGGCATCAACACGGTGATCTGGGCCACAGGCTACCGGCGCGCCTATCCGTGGTTGCGCGTCCCGGTTCTCGATGCGCGCGGCGAGATCGTCCATGAAGGCGCGATCACGCCGGCCTTCGGGCTCTACGTGCTCGGCATGAATTTTCAGCGCCGGCGGAACTCGAGCTTCATCGACGGTGTTGGTGGTGACGCGTGGACGATCGCCGAAAAGATCGCCCGGTCGAGTGTTCGTGGGCGTGTGGCGTAGGAAGGTGATGCCATGAGGTTTGATGCGGTCATCGTCGGGGCACGCTGCGCGGGCGCGGCGACGGCGATGTTGCTGGCGCGGTCGGGCGCGCGCGTGCTGCTGGTCGACCGGGCGCGGTATGGCTCGGACACGCTGTCAACGCACGCGCTGATGCGGGGTGCGGTGCTGCAATTGAACCGCTGGGGCGTGCTGCCAGCCATCGTCGTGGCGGGAACACCGCCGGTGCGTTCCACCACATTCAGCTATACCGATCAGGACGTCACCGTTCCCATCGAGCCGAAGTTCGGCGTCAGCGCGTTGTTCGCGCCCCGACGCGCACTGCTCGACCGCATTCTCGTCGACGCAGCGGCACGCAGCGGTGCAGACATTCGCCATGGGGTTCGTGTCGACGGCCTCGTCACGGACCGCGATGGGCGCGTGCGCGGCATTCAGGCTGTTGCCGGCGGCACGCATCGCCGCGTCGAAGCGGACATCGTCATCGGGGCCGACGGCCTGTACTCGACGATCGCGCAGCGCGTGGGCGCGGTCTGCGTCGTCGAGGGCCGCCACTCGACGGGGGTCCTCTACGGCTATTGGGAAGGCCTGCCTGTGGACGGCTTTTACTGGCGGTTCGAGCGCGGCGCCGCCATCGGCGCCATTCCGACCAACAACGGCGCCACGTGTGTGTTCGTCGCGGTGCCGTCTTCGCGTCTTCCAGGCGAGCTGACCGGCGGCACGACGGCAGCCTACCGCCGGCTGATTCGTGAGACATCGCCTCTCGTCGGCGCACGACTCGACGGCGCGCGCATCGTCGGACCGGTTCGCGGATTCGGCGGACATCACGGCTTCATCAAGGCCAGCACCGGACCGGGGTGGGCACTGGTCGGCGATGCCGGGTACTTCAAGGATCCACTCACCGCGCACGGGATCACCGACGCACTGCGCGACGCGGAGCTCCTGTCGCGCGCGGTCGTGCGCGGGACGAGCGCCGCACTGGCGGACTACGAGACCACGCGAAACAATCTCTCGCGCAAACTCTTCGACGTGACCGACGAGATCGCGGCCTGTCAGTGGACGGACGAAGAGGTGCAGTCGCTGCACCGAGCGTTCAGTTCAGAGATGTCGCGCGAGGTGCGCGCACTTGCGGCGCTGGAGCCCATGCCAGGCCGGGTCACGTCTCTCCTTCCGATGCCGGTCTCTTAGACAGGAGCCCACATCACACAAGGAGACTTTGACCATGGCATGGAAGAGAATCGCACGCGCCTCCATCTTCACCGGCGGTCTCCCGCTGGCGCGACCCGTTCGACGGTAACGGCTGTCGTCACGACCGCGTTCGGTCCATTGCGTCAGGTCCGGTAAGTCGCGATGACTCTGCCGGAGTCGGTCGACTTCGCCCGGACGAGGTCGAGCGAGAGCCGCTGGTTGACGCCGCCGAACAGCGCTTGCCCCTTCCCCAGAACTACCGGGTGAACAATCAGCCGGAGCTCGTCGATCAAACCCTCGTTCAGGAGGCTTGCGACGAGAGTTGCCCCGCCGACGACATAGATGTTCTTCCCAGGCTGGCGCTTGAGCGTTCGGAGCTCCACGACGTCGCGGATAATCTTCGCCGTTGGCCACGAGACGCTCTCGAGCGTCGTCGACACGACAATGTGCGGGGTGCTGGCAGCCAATCGTGCGTACGCGACTTCGCTCTGCGAAGGGATTCGGTCCTGGAACGGCGGGACACGCTCAGGATTCGCCTGGATCGCTTTCCAGTACTCTCCGTAATCCGGGAACATGCGTCCGCCGAGGACGAACGTGTCGACGTCAGGGATCAACTCGAGCGCGCTGGCCCACGAATCGGCCCAGTCCTTCTCTCCGTGTGGTCCCTGGGTGAAGCCATCCAGCGAGACCTGAAGTGCCGCGATCATCTTTCGTTCCGTTCCCGATACAACGTGGTGATTGTTGGTCATGAGATAGATTTAGCGTCGGCGAACCAGGCGGTGGGAGTGACAAGCGTGGCGGGATTCGGATGGACTCGCTGATCACGGCCGCGGCGCGGGCACTCGCGGCCGGTGATCCGCTCGGCGCTTTGAAGCGGATCGCCCTGCGCGACGACGCGCCAGCACTCGCGCTGCGCGGCATCGCGATGGCGCAGCTCGGCGATCTCGTTCGAGCGAAGGCCCTCCTGCGAAGGGCTGCGCGTGCCTTCGGTCCGAAAGAAGCCGTGGCCCGCGCGCGGTGCGTCGTCGCCGAGGCCGAGATCGCGCTCGTGTCGCGCGACTTGAGCTGGCCCGCGAAGGCGCTGGACGCGGCGCGGGCCACGCTCGAAGCACACCACGACCGGCTCAACGCCGCGCATGCGCGCTATCTCGAAGTCCGGCGCCTGGTGCTGATCGGCCGCATCGACGAGGCCGAGCGTACGCTCGCCAGGCTCGACCCCGCGCCGTTCCCCCCGGCGTCGAGGACCGCCCACGAGCTGGTGGTGGCGGGGATCGCGATGCGGCGCCTCCGGACGAAGGCTGCTCGCGCGGCGCTCGCTCGCGCCGGGCAGGCGGCGGGTCTCGCACGTATTCCTGCGCTGACGGCGGAGGTCGAAAGCGCCATGCTCGTCCTGAACACGCCCGCGGCGCGCCTGATCGCCAATGGCGAGGAGCGGCTCCTGCTACTCGAGGAGGTCGAAGCGCTGCTGGCGTCGAACACGTTCGTCGTCGACGCGTGCCGTCACGTCGTGCGTGATGGCAGCAACGCCGTTTCGCTCGCCACGCGTCCGGTGTTGTTCGCGCTCGTACGAGCGCTGGCCGAAGCGTGGCCGCGAGACGGATCGAGGGATACGCTCGTCGCGCGCGCATTCGGATCGACGTTTGTCGATGAATCGCATCGCGCGCGGCTGCGGGTCGAAATGGGGCGGCTTCGCCGGGTGCTTCGGACACTGGCCGACCTGAGTGCGACGAAGCGAGGGTTTGCGCTGGCGCCGCGCCGCGCAGGCGATGTTGTTGTGCTGGCGCAGCCGGTCGAGGGGGAATATGGCGAGGTGCTCGCCTTCCTCACTGACGGTGAATCGTGGTCGAGCTCGGCCCTGGCACTGGCGCTCGGCACGAGCCAGCGCACGGTGCAACGGGCGCTCGACTCGCTGGCGGCAGCAGGTAGAGTGCAGTCGTTCGGTCGCGCGCGCGCACGTCGCTGGATGACGCCTCCCGTGCCGGGATTCACGACGACCTTGTTACTCCCTGCTCCCCTGCCGATTGACTAGGATCGCGGCATGCGTCGAGCAACCGCCGAAGTCATTCGTGAATATGGCCCCTTTTCCGGCGTCGACAACGTCGGGGGCGTTACCTATGACGGTCAGCACGTCTGGTTTGCCGCCGGCGACACGCTGACCGCCTTCGATCCCGCGAGCGGGAGCACGATCCGCTCGATCGATGTCGCCGCGCATGCCGGGACGGCCTTCGACGGCGAACACTTGTTTCAGCTGGCCGAGGATCGCATCCAGAAGATCGACCCGAAAACCGGCCGCGTGCTCGCCACGATCTCCGCGCCTGGCGGCGGCAGTGACTCGGGGCTCGCGTGGGCCGAAGGGACGCTCTGGGTCGGACAGTATCGCGACCGGAAGATTCATCAAATCGATCCCGAAACAGGGACGATTCTGTGCACGATCGAATCCAACCGCTTCGTGACCGGGGTCACCTGGGTCGACGGAGAGCTCTGGCACGCCACGTGGGAAGGTGACGAGAGCGACGTTCGGCGGGTTGATCCCCGAACGGGAGAGGTCCTCGAACGGCTCGAGCTGCCGCGTGGAGTCGGCGTGTCGGGGCTCGAATCCGATGGCGGCGATCAGTTCTTCTGCGGCGGAGGAAAGAGTGCGAAAGTGAGGGCCATCCGCCGGCCACCGCGACAGTGAAACAATAGGTCAACGCCATGCCGCCACTCAGCCCCGATCGCTGGCGCGCGCTCAGCCCGTCCCTGGACGAAGCGCTTGCCATGCCGGCTGACAGCCGTGCCGCCTGGCTTGCCGACATCCGTGCACGCGATGCGGCTTTCGCTGCCGACCTCGAGAGTCTGCTGGCTGAACACGAGGCGCTGCAGGAGTCCCTGTTTCTCGAGGGCGCATTGCCTCGAATCCTGCGCGCCGACGACGTGCCGTCGCTCGAGGGACAGATCGTCGGGGCGTACAGGCTGAACTCACGGATCGGTCAAGGCGGAATGGGCAGCGTCTGGCTGGCGGAGCGCTGTGATGGCCGCTTCGAAGGACGCGTGGCCGTCAAGCTGCTGAACATCGCGCTGATGGGACGGGCTGGCGAAGAGCGATTCCGCCGTGAAGGCAATTTCCTCGCAAAGCTGACGCACCCGCACATCGCCCGCCTCATCGACGCCGGCGTCGCGGCGGCGAGCCAGCCGTATCTCGTTCTCGAGTACGTCAACGGTCAACCCATCGATCGTTACTGCGACGAACGGGCGCTGGGGATTGAGGCGCGCATCCGTCTTTTTCTCGATGTGCTCGAGGCCGTCGCCCACGCGCACGCCAATCTGGTCGTCCATCGGGATATCAAGCCGGCCAACGTGCTCGTCAGTGTGGACGGCCAGGTCAAGCTGCTGGACTTCGGCATCGCGAAGCTGCTCAAGGGGGACGCGCAGTGGGGCGGTTCGCCCGTTGTCGAGGCGAACGCGCTCACGCGAGAGGGCGGCGCGCCGCTGACTCCGGAATACGCGGCGCCGGAACAGATGGCGCACGGACAGGTCACAACGGCGACAGACGTGTACGCGCTCGGCGTCCTCTTGTATGTGCTGCTCAGCGGGCAACATCCCGCAGGAACCGCCGTCAGTTCACCCGTCACACTGATGCGCGCCATCGTCGACGTGGAGCCCCGCCGCATGTCGGACGTCGTCGTCAGCCGGACGGAAGACGCGGATGCGCTGGCGCATCATGCCTCCCGGCGCGACACCACACTGGGCCGGCTCCGCCGGGTGCTTCGCGGAGATCTCGATACCATCGTCGCAAAAACACTGAAGAAGAACGCGCCCGAACGCTATCCCTCCGTCACGGCGCTGGCGGACGATCTCCGCCGCTTTCTTCGGCAGGAACCGATCAGCGCCCGCCCCGACACGCTGCGGTATCGGGCGACCCGGTTCGTCGGACGACACGCGCGTGCCGTGGCGGCCGCGGCCGTGGCTGTCCTGGTGATCGGCGGCTTGATCGCGTTCTACACGGCCCGGCTCACGACCGAGCGCGACCGCGCGCAGAGAGAGGCGGCGAAGGCGGCCAGAGTGAGCGAAACGCTCACCGGGTTGCTGATGGGCGCCGACCCCATTGCGAACCGCGCCACCGCGGATGGACTGACCGTCCGCGGTCTGCTCGACGCCGCCGCAGAGCGCGTGCAGAAAGAGCTCGTTGACCAGCCCGAGGCGCAGGCCGAGATATTTACGGTCATCGGACGGATGTACCGTCGCCTCGGCCTCTACGACAAGGCACAGCTCCTGCTCGAACGAGCGCTGACCACCGGACGGGCGGCGTATGGGCCTGAACACGCGAGCGTGGCACAGACCCTCAACGATCTCGGCGCGCTCGCGGCCGAAAAAGGCGATTACAAAACGGCGGCCGCAAGCCTCGAGTCAGCGCTGAGCATTCGCCGCAAGATCTACGGTCCCGAGCACACGAATGTCGCCGACACTCTGGCCGAGCTCGGCCGGATCTATCAGGATCAGGGTCTCAACGCGCGTGCCGAGCCGCTCCACCGCGAAGCGCTGGCGATCAGGCGGAAGGCGCTCGGCGACGCGCACGGAGAAACCGCTGTCAGCTTGAGTGACCTCGCATCGGTGCTGCGCCTGAATGGCGACCTCGAGGGCGCCGAGACGTTTCTGCGGCAATCGCTCGAGGTGCATCGCCGAACTCGCGGTGAGGCTCACGCGATGACCGCGACGACGCTGCACGATGTCGCGCTGGTCACCGCGGCCAGAGGCGACGTGGCTTCCGCCGAATCGCTTTTTCGCCAGGCGATGGACATCCATCGCAAGGCATTGGGCGACGGCCACCCGCTCGTCGCCGTGACGCTCAACAGCCTGTCCCGGATCTTGCGCGACCAGGGGCGGAATGACGAGGCGGCGGCGGCGCTCGAAGGCGCGCTCGCCATCGCGCGCCCGGCGCTCGGGAGCGATCATCAATTGATCGCGATCTACACGATCAATCTCGCGTCGGTACATCTCGCGCGAGGGGAGCCCGAGGCCGCCGAGCCGCTACTTCGCGAGGGTTTGCGGATCCGGGCCCTGGCGCCTCAACTTGTCCCGAATCGCCGGCGCATTTTTCCTGAAGACGACTGGACCGTTGGAGCGACGAAGAGCCTGCTCGGCGCCGCGCTCACCGCGCTGGCTCGCTACGGCGAGGCCGAGACGGTGCTGCTCGAGGCGCGCCGGGATCTCGACGCGATGTCGCCACCGCCGCGTCCTGACGTCGATGCGAACATCACTCGTCTCGTCGACCTCTATATCGCATGGGGCAAACAGGACAAGGCGGCTCGTTACCGGGCGCTGCTCCGATCCTCGCCGTAACGCGTCGACCCTGAACCGACCGATAGCCGCACCACCGCGAGCGGCCGTGTCGCCCCTCTCCTGCCAATTCCGATCTCTGATACAGGAACTCGGCATCACAGAAGGAGAGTCTGAAATGCGATGGAAAAGACTCGCACTCGCCTCAATCGTCACCGTTGGACTCAATGGAGCGACTTACGCCGCTGCCGGGTTGACGCGGCCGGCGGTGCCCACGGACATTGAGGTACCGGCGGAATCCAAGCTGATCCTCGTGGGGCACGCCGTCGGCACACAGAATTACATCTGCGCGCCGGCCGCAACGTCCACGGGCGTCGACTGGTTCTTCATCGGGCCGCAGGCGACGCTGTTCGGCGCGGACGGTCAGCAGATCGCCACGCATTTCCTGAGCAGGAACCCGGCTCAGAATGATGCGCTGCACGCCACCTGGCAGCACTCGCGTGACACCAGCGCCGTCTGGGCGACAAAGCTCCGCGGTTCAACCGATCCAGCCTACGTGGCGCCGGATGCGATCGAATGGCTGCGGCTGGAGATGACAGGCGCCCGGGTCGGGCCGTCCGGCGGCCTGAAGCTCGCGACGACCACGATCATCCAGCGGGTGCACACTGTCGGAGGCATCAAGCCGCCGGTGGCCGACTGCACGGCGTCGACGGTCAACACCAGACGATTCGTTCCGTACGAGGCCGATTACTACTTCTACGAATAGCCCGATCACTGAAACGAAGGCCTCCAGCGCGCGCGCAGGCAGAGGGCTTGACGAACGTCAGGTTCCAGGAAGGCGAACGCCACCAATCTTGACCGCGTGACTCTCGTGAAGCCGCGATGACGGTTTCTCGGGACGTCCTGCGCAATGGTAGGTGGGCGGCGCTCCGGCCAGGTTCGGTCTGGAGAGCCGGCCCGTTGATCCATGAGGAGTCAGATGCAGAACAAAGCCGCGTCTTTCGTCGGTTTGCGCGCCTCCGTCCTCGTCGCCGGCATGTGCGCACTCGGGAGCGCACCGCTCTTCGCTCAGACAACGTATACCTATGCCCAGATCGACGGTCCGAAGAGCACGTTCACGGAAGGCCGTGGGATCAGCGACAGCGGCGAGGTCGTGGGGGAGTTCAGAACGACCTCTGCCAAGGGAGTGACGACAACGACCGGTTTCCTCTACAACACGACGGGACGGTTGGACAGTTTCATTCCGAGGGGGATCACCAACCTGCAGGCCATCGGTGTCAACACGAGCCAGCAGGTCGTCGGCATGTACCAGGACGCCGCCAACGTCTGGCACGGCTTCCTCTACAAGAAGGGGAAGTTCACCGCGCTGGACCCCGCGGGGAGCACCTCCACGTTCGTCTGGGGCATCAATAACGCGGGTCAGGCCGTCGGCACGTTTCAGGATACCGCCACGCCCTCGAACCACGGTTTCCTGTACTCGCCGCCGTCATTCTTTACGCTCAACGACCCGCTGGTGACGCCCACTGGCTTCACCGGAGCGTTCGGCATCAATAGTCTGGGCGACGTCGCGGGGCTGTTCTCGAACGGCGTGATCCACGGCTATACGAACATCGGCGGAAACTTCGCCACCGTTGATCCGCCTGGCAGCACCGAAACGCACGCGCTCGGCATCAACACCAGCGACGCGGTCGTGGGGTTCTACTACGATTCATCGAGCCGCACGCATGGCTTCCTGTACAAACCGGGCATCGGCTATACCGTCATCGATCCTCCGGGAAGCACGTTCGCCGTTGCCACCGGCCTCAACGATGCGGGTCAGGTCGTCGGCTACTTTACCGACGGTTCCGGCAAGTACCATGGCTATGTCTACACGAGTGGAACGTATGCCACTCTCGATCCTCCGGGGGCGACGGGCGCCTTCACGTTGGCGAATGCGATCAACAGTTCCGGCCAGGTCGCTGGTGAGTTCCGCGATGCCGCCGGAGCGACGCACGGTTTCCTCGCCACCCCACAGTAACCTGGGGTCGCGCGCGTTCTGACGAGGGAATGGCCGCAGGACGTCGACCGCGAGCTCACGGGCTCGCGGTGACGTCCGCGCGGGAAAGGACAGTAAGATCGACCCGGCCGCGTGCTTCACGACCTTCGTTACGCCATTCGCCGGCTTCGCAACAGCGCGGGCTTTTCGGCTGTCGCGATTGCCACCGTCGCGCTCGCGATCGGTGCGAATACGGCCATGTTCAGCTTTGTCAACGGCCTGTTACTCAGGCCTTTGCCATATCCCGAGCCGGACCGCATCGTGCGCGTCCTCGAAAGGCTTCCCACCGGCGGGCTCAATGGCATCTCGACCCTGAACTATCTCGATTGGACGAACCGAAACGCCGTCTTCGAGTACATGGCGGCGGAAGTCGGCTGGGGTGCGACGCTGACCGGTGCGGGCGAGCCGGTCGCAATCCGAGGCGCGCGCGTGTCGCCGCAGTACTTCGATATCTTCGGAGCGAAGCCGGCGCTGGGCCGCACATTTCGTCCGGGCGAGGACCAGGTCGGCAGCGATCGTGTCGTGCTGCTGAGCCATGCGCTCTGGGACAGCCGTTTCGGCTCCGATCCCGCAATGCTGGGACGCGACATCTTGCTGAACGGCGAACCACATACGGTGATCGGCGTCCTTCCGAAAGGTCCCTTCGATCGCACCGCGGCCCAGATTTGGGCGCCCCTTGCCTTCCAGCCTTCAAACATGACGCGCGATTTCCGCTGGCTCGGCGCGAGCGCCAGGCTCAAACCGGGCGTGACGCTCGAAAACGCGCGGGCTCAGATGGACGTCGTCGGGCAGCGTCTTGCCAACGCCTATCCCGACTCGAACAAGGGCTGGAGCGTGGCCGTCGACCGTCTCGGCGACGTACTGGTCGGCCCGGGGTTGCACACCGCCGTCGAGATCCTGTTCGCCGCCACGCTGTTCGTGTTGCTGATCGGTTGCGCCAACCTGGCGAATCTCGCCCTGGCCCGCAACCTTTCACGGGAAAGCGAGATGGCGGTGCGCGCCGCGCTCGGGGCAAGCCGCTGGCGCTTGGTACGGCAGCTGCTGATCGAGAACCTCTTGATCTCGCTGTGCGGCGGCATCGTGGGGGTCGGCGTTGGTTACACGATATTGAAATGGATCCAATCGTTGATTCCTCCTTCCACGCTGCCCCCCGCGGTGGAGATTGGCATGGACAGGTCCGTCCTGCTGTTCACGTTGATCGTGGCGGTCGTAACAGGCCTGCTGTTCGGCATGGCGCCGGCGGCGCGGACGAGGAACGCAAGCCTGGTCGACGCGCTGAAGGAAGGCGGACACGGCGCCACCGCGGGCGGACCGGGCCGGCGCTTGCGCGGCGGTCTTGTCGTCGCGGAAATCGCGCTGGCGTTCGTGCTGCTGGTCGCGTCGGGACTGTTGATGCGCAGTTTTTTCAAGCTGCTCGACATGGATCCCGGATTCGATGCCACGAATGTCCTGACGGCCGGTCTGCCGATCAGTCAGGAACATCACCCCGATCCTGTCGAACTGAACGCGTATCTCGCCTCGATCAGCGCGGCGGTGGAGGCCGTGCCGGGCGTTCGCGAAACCGCCATGACCTCGGCGCTGCCGCTGGAGGGCTGGGGCTATGGCGTGCCCTACTCGATCGCCGATCGCGAGGTCATGGATCGGGCCAATCGCCGCCCGGCGTTCTTCAAGATCGTCAGCCCGTCGTATTTCCACGCACTGGGAATCAAGCTCGTTGCCGGACGCGTGTTGCGCGACAACGACAGGGCGGGCGCACCGCCCGTCGCGCTCATCAACGAGACGCTGGCCAAGAGGGAGTTTCGCGATGAGAACCCGATCGGTCGGCGCATTCTCGTGCGAGGAATCGTCGCGGGCAAGACTGAGTTCGGCCGTCAGATCGCCTGGGAAATCGTCGGCGTCATTGCCGGCGAGAGGATCAATGGGCTCGGCGATGCGATCAGCGCCGGCATGTACGTCTCGAACCAGCAGAGCCCGACCTACGGCATCAACCTGATCGTGCGAGCCGACATGCCTCCGCAGTCTCTGCAGAGAGCCCTACGGTCGGCGGTCGATCGTGTCAACCGGGACCAGGCGCTCAGCGACGTCCGCACGCTCGAACAGATCGTGGATCAATCCATGGTGGGCAACCGCGTCACGAACACGATCCTCACCGCGTTTGCCGGCATGGCGCTGATGCTTGCTGCTGTCGGCATCTACGGCGTGATTGCGTACACGGCCGCCCAGCGAACGCGCGAGATGGGCATTCGCGCGGCGCTTGGAGCCAGCGCGGGCAGCCTGCGCACGATGATATTCAAGGGAGGGATGCGGCTCACGTCGATCGGACTTGTGATCGGACTCACCGCAACGTTTCCGGCGACTGACGTGATGTCGTCGATGCTCTACGGTGTCGCCAGCTACGACCCGCTCACAATCGCTGTGGCGGCCGTCGTGCTCGCCGGGGTCGCCGGGCTGGCGTGTTTCTTACCGGCCTGGCGGATCACGAGGGCCGATCCGCTGGAAGCGCTGCGGTATCAGTGAAGGTCGGGTTGGCCCCGAGCACGGGGCCAACCACGAGATCTTGTCTACGTCTAGCGTTCGCCCGTTCCGCCCTGACAGAGTCCGAGGGTGCCCGGGGAGCCCTTTGGCAGCCCGTAGTACTTCCAGGAATCCGCCGCGGTCTGAACCTGCGATACGGTCTGTCCGCTGGACTGGTCCAGGTCATTGAGCCCGCTCGCGGCGCAGGCCGAGTTCGCGTGATCGAGAGCGCCGGTCTCGTTCGTGTTATTGATGGTGCCCGGAGGTCCTTTCACCTCGCCCGCGATTGCCCCGCCAGCCGCAAGCACGGCAGCGGCTGCCGCCACAACAAGTAGTCGTCTCATCTCTCAGCCTCCTTCTTTCGTAACGCTCGTTCCAGGCGCCCGGTCAGCCTTCGACTCCGCGGGAATCAGCCCGCTTTCGGGTTCGATTCTCGCCCTGTCAGCCAGAAGATGACAAGCGAAGAGAACTGAAAAGTCCGCCGCTGTCGTCTATCGACCTGTCGCGGCCTGTCAGAACCTCAACAGACGACGGGAACTGTGGCGGTAACCTGTGAGGTTGTACGGCACCCCTTGTAGTCTAGGTGAGCGACAACCACACGCCAGCACCAGAGTCGCAGCGGTCACCGGCAGGCCCACGCGGAAGTACTCGCGGACGCCGACGTGCACGCCCTCGGCAGCGGCTCGCTCCACGACGATGAGCAGCACGGGATTGAGCGCGGAGGGAACCTGCTGGAAAGCAACCGAGCTGGCTGAAAGACCGACGCCCGCGCAGGATGCAAATCGTGAAGCGCGACCAGCTGGGAGATACGGTCACGTTCGGCCAGATGGCCCGGACACAGATGGCGTGATCAGGGACGGCCATCTTTTTCTCTCGCTGATGGCAGACGGCGGGATTTACGAGTTCGAACCGATCACGAAGAGCGCTCGATAACGTTCGTCCGTTTCGCTTGCGTCATCGGCGTCCACGCGGTCAGCGCATCGCCGCTCGTGTCGAGCGAACCTTGCGTCATCGCCGTCTGAACGACGTCGGAGGTGTCGGGCCCGACACGCTGCCAACCTTGCTGTGCGCCTACCGCGTCAGGCGCGCGGACGAGACCCCGCTCGATCACGAAGCTGCCCCCGGCCGTATGGACCACTCCGCGCGTCAAATGGGGATGCCGGAACAATGTGACACTCATGGAGCATCTCTGGGCAACGGTCGTGCCGTTCATTACTGCCACTCGCATTACGGTGTTGCGCGCCGGTCACCCTTCGACGCACCCATAAACGTCATCGTTCGACGAAATCTGTGATCGTCGGTGCCCTGTAAGCAGCTCGCGTAGAACAGTTCGAAGGGCGTGTTCATCTCCACGTCAATGGGCCGACCAGCAGACCCACGAGCCCGGCCGAGAGCACCGCGCTCCCCGCGACTTTCGTGCCGTACCCGCAGCCGTTCGCCCCAGGGTTCGTGTTGCACTTCTGGCCTGTTCGCATACACCAGGACCGCCGCGCCTGCGATCGCGGCAACCGCCCCCAGCAGGATTTCCGCTCGCGCGGCGTCGTTGCGGCCTCCGCGACGTCCGTAGCCCCTTCGTTGAGCAAGGGAGCCAGCTTCACCGGGGAGCGGCGCACCGCGGTCGTTGAGAACCGATGAGTTCTGATCATTTCGCTCCTTGAGGTCCGGCAAGGTTCATCAAGCATCGCTCGCGTTCGATAGCGATGGCCGAGCCATAGTCCTGATGCATTTGTCAGTCGGATGCGGACGCAGTCGCGAGAGACGCAAGATGGGCTTCGTCTGCCCTGCGGCAAAGATCTCCAAAAATGCATACACTGCGGAGAGCACAAGGAGCATACGAACATGAAGCCAAAGAACACGATCTGCCTCTGGTTCGACAAGGACGCGCATGATGCGGCGCGCTTCTATGCCGCCACCTTTCCGGATAGTAAAGTGACCGCGGTTCACAATGCGCCGAGTGACTACCCGGGCGGTAAGAAGGGCGACGTGCTGACGGTGGAGTTCACCGTTCTGGGCATTCCCTGTCTCGGCCTCAACGGCGGCTCCACGTTCAAGCACAGTGAGGCCTTTTCCTTTCAGATCGCGACGGACAATCAGGAAGAGACGGACCGCTACTGGAACGCGATCGTCGGCAATGGCGGCACGGAAAGTCAGTGCGGTTGGTGCAAGGACCGCTGGGGCCTCTCCTGGCAGATCACCCCGCGCGTGCTCACCGACGCGCTTTCGGCGGGGGGCGATGAGGCCAAGCGTGCCTTCGAGGCGATGATGCCGATGAAGAAGATCGACGTCGCCACCATCGAGGCAGCGCGGCGGGGCTGACGCGAAACGCGACGGTTGACGGGACTAGTCTCCGCGCTTTGCCTTGAACGGTTGCGATCGATCGCCGCCCGTGTTCTGCAACTCGAGCGTCATCGTCCCAGCCGCGGTGGTAATGTCGTTGCCCTTCTGCGTGAGCATCAGCGCTCCGGTGAGCGCGCCCGCGTTACGTCATTGTTTTTGCTCATTCGCGCTGCCCAGCTGCCCCGGAACGCGAGCCGGCGTCGCGAGCGTGTCGAGCGACCTCACCGGCATCGTGATCTCGCTCGGCTCGTGAAGCAGACGCTCGTAACCGATCTCACGTCGGAACGTTCTGTTGCGCGATGACTCGATTCCGGCCAGCCCTCTTGGCGCGATAGAGGTGCTCGTCGGCTTCCTTGACGAGCGCTTCCCAAGCGGTTGTGACCTCGCCCACTTCCTGCCGAGTCGCGATGCCGACACTGATCGTGGCGTGATCCGCGGTTCCCACGAGCGAAACGGCCTCGACGCTGGCACGCATTCGTTCGGCGACCTCGGCCGCGCGTCGGACATCGGTGTCGACGAGCAGCGCCAGGAATTCTTCCCCGCCCCAGCGGCTCAAGAGGTCCGTTTCACGCAGCGCGGTCCGCAGCGTGCCCGCCACCGAGCGCAGCACTGCGTCGCCACTCTCGTGACCGTGACGATCGTTGATCGCCTTGAAGTGATCGATGTCGCACAGAATGAGGGCCACGGGGACGCCGGCGCGGCTGGCGCGTTTGAGTTCGAGCGGGCCGCGTTCCTCAATGGCGCGGCGATTGTCCAGTGCCGTGAGCGGATCGGTGCGCGCCTCTCGTTGCAACTCCATCTCCAATGCGAACGCGCGCCGCTGCGACGCTTCGAGCACCCTCCCGAGGAGCATGCTGACCGCCATGGCGAGGACCGTGAAGACGACAGTGCCGACCATCGTGAACCCGTCCAGTGCCAGCGTCACCATCACGACCGCGAGCGCGATCAGCGCGGCGATGTTGGTGGCCAGCAGGTCGCGGACGTCGAGCGCAACGTACGGCCCGGTCAGGATGATCGCCACGAGACCCGCGACGGCGAACCCGTAGCCACGATCGAGCATCGCGGCCGCGACGGCGGCGGTCACCACCGCGGTCACCAGGCGGACCTTGGCCATCATCGGCATCCAGCGCGCATTTCCGGGCAGCTTTTGGAACACGCCGGTGGCGACCACCACGGCCGCCCCGAGCAGCCGCACTCGGAATGCCGCCTGCCAGTGCACCGGATCGGCGTAGGCATCCCAGGCCACGAACACGAGCAGCAGAATCGCGATCGACCAGAAAGTATTGATGTTGACGGCGGCAAGGCCGGCAGCCCGGCTCTGGCGGAACGGGCTGTCGAAATCCGCGGGCGGCGGAGCAGGATGCGGTGCGCCGCTCATGCCGGTGTCAAGGACGGGGTCCTGATCCCAGTTTGAACGATCGAGGCACA
>Ga0105248_10002908_pt1 | contig 19007 bp, 19 predicted proteins | sample KBSS34metaG_FD_81524 | JGI IMG/M metagenome (GOLD analysis project Ga0105248, IMG submission 81524) | Switchgrass rhizosphere microbial communities from Kellogg Biological Station, Michigan, USA - KBS S3-4 metaG | ecosystem: Host-associated > Plants > Roots > Rhizosphere > Soil | place...
CAGCCACTTCGGTGGCGCGCATATCTATAAGGGTGAGGAAAGGCAGGACGACGAAAACGACCAGACGCCAGACAAAGGCGCGGTCTTCGTCGTTGAGTTCGTCTTTGACCAGGCGGTGGCGCTCTGTCCACAGACGTACGACGGTGTCGAGGCTTATGATTACAGCTATTCCCGCAGCGCACCAAGAAAAGAACTGATGGGAAAATAGCTCGCGAACAAGCAACTCAGAATTCAAAACAGAGGTCACCTTTCCTGATCGTTTGACCAGATAACGGGGCAATTATAGGAGGCATCTTCCTGACAAGCCTGAGAGAAATTTATGCCTTCGGTTTTGGATTTTGGCGCGATTCGGCTACAGCTTCTTTGACAAATCCTGCCAGGATGGGATCAAGCCAGCTCAGGCCCCGCTTTGCGTAGTTTTGACAAAGTTCGAGTTCGGCTTCGGCATCTTTATTTTGACCGGCTTTTGTCAGCGTAACGCCCAGGTAATAATGCGGGTCAGCCAGCAAATGGTCCGCTGTGCAGGCTTCCTTGTAGGACATTAAAACAGGGTAATAATCTTTTTTTCCTTTACCATCGCTGCTGTCGATTTCTTCAGCCAGGCAGTGTCCTCGCGCCATCCAGGCCCGCGCCAGTAGGGCTTTGTCTTCAATCTTGGAGTTAGTAATCTGGTCAAAACAATGAACCGCGGATTTGTAACGACCTTTGCTTTGATGTAAGTAACCGCGTAGAAGCCATACTTCTTTCAAGTCTTTGTCTGTATTTTCGACGCGATCAAGGGTTTCTTCCGCTGATTTGTCCAAACCGACAAAGTAAAACTGCCAGGCCTGTAGAAGCATGTTGACGGCGCTGGGATCGGCTTTGACACGGGCTAATATTTTGTCGAACTCCTTGGCCCAGACCGGTCGAGTCTTGCGCGCGAACCAGAGGCGTGAAGTTTCGCTGATGAAGGTCCAGGAAAAGAGACCGATGATAATCAGATGGCAGATACCGGTAATTAAGGCCAGCTGCCGTTCTTCGCTGCCGTATATGATGGCGAAGTCATAATTCCAGCCGGCCAGCGAGAGTAGGGGGTAAAAGATCAATCCCGAAAATCCGGCAAACAAATAGAGATAAATATTCAGTGCCACTATCGCCGGTGACCTGCTGACGATAGCAATCAGCAGAGCAAAAATAATAGCTATCAATTGAAAGAGGTTGCCTGCCAGGGCGATGCAAAAGTCTTGCATAGGCGTCAAATTGCCGGCGACATCAACCTGTCCAAAAAAGACAGCCCAGTGAAATGCCACCACTTCCACACCCATAAATTTAGCCACAAGTGCATGGCCCATTTCGTGAAAGAGTACCACCATGGGCAGTAGCAAGAAGAGGGCGAATTGTTTGAGAATGGTGCGGTCGGCGGCGGTGAGGTCGTCGTCAAAGAGTGTGTTGCTGTTCTTAATTACATTGCGTATGGTGACCACAATAATTGGTATGCACATTACGGCAACAATGTAATGCGAGATTAGAGCCCAGTCAATCTTGTCCATCGGGTCTTATTTTCTCGCGATTTTGAGTAGAATGATGGATAGCACATAAAGCCCGTTCAAAGCCGCCATTACTATGAGCATAGAAAAAGCTGTGGGATCGGGAGTGATGATGCAGGCAACGACTGTAGTGCCAAAAACCGCATAGCGCCAGATTTTTATAAGCATGTTTGAGTTTACGATGCCGGCCATGGCCAGAGCAAAAATGATGATCGGCATCTGAAAACACAGACCCATATAAAGCAAAATCGAACTGACAAGCGAGATGTAAAAATCCAGTCTCTGATTGATTGGTGAGACACCCTGGCCGAATGAGCTGAAAAAATGCAACATCGGCGGCAGCAAAAATGTATAGGCGAAAAGCGCGCCCAAAACAAAAAGTATCGGTCCTCCTATTACCACTGGAGCCAGCACTGAGCGCTCTTTGCGCGTCAGTCCTGGCGCGACGAAGCGGCTTACTTCCCAGAGCAGCAGTGGCGAAGCGGAGATGATGGCCACATAGAATGCCACCTTGAAAAATACAATCAAAGGCTCTTCCATAGAGAGCGCTTGAAAGGTAATATTGCCCGCCGGTTTTTCCAGAAAGCGCAGGATGTCTTTGGTATAGAAAAGGGCGGCGATAAAAGTAACGAAGACATAGGCGATGGCGCGCAGGATGCGGGTGCGCAGTTCGTCGAGGTGTTCTATTACAGTCATGGTCTGACCGTCGTCGATGTCTTCGTCTGTTGTTATGGCCTGCGCGATTTCGATATCGCCGTCGTCGGCGCCGGAAATTATAGAAGTACCCGCGACTTGCTGATTGTCGTCGGTCCCTTGCGGCACGACCACGTCCAGGCTCTGGCTTTCACTAATTTTCAGGTCTTCCATGATTTTCCTATTTTAGACCTTCATACATTCATTCATACACTCATTTTACGAGCTGGCTTTTGCCACATTAGCCAGGTGAAAGAGGACAATGGCCGTAGCTATGGAAACATTGAGCGACTCTATCTCCGGGGCGATTTCAATTTTCAGGTCGAAGTCGGCCAGGGCGTCGACGGCGGCACTGAGGCCGGCTCCTTCGTTGCCCATGAGCAGCGCCACTCTGGCCGGCAGTGAGATGCTTGTGAGGCTCTCTCTGGCCTCGGGATTAAGGGCGCAGACGGCAAAACCAGCTGCCTTTATCTGTGGGATAGCCTCGGGCAGGTCCACATCGACTATGACCGGCAGGTCAAAAAGCGCTCCCATGGCGGCTCGCACAACTTTAGGATTATAAGGATCAACTGTGCCTCGACTGAGAATCAGACCGGCTGCGCCAAAGGCTAAAGCAGAGCGCATGATGGCGCCCAGATTGCCGGGGTCCTGCACCTCTTCCAGCACTACCAGGCACTGTCGGCTATTTGTATCGGCCGGCGCATTGGCATTTTCATTGGCTTTGGCATTGGCATTGCTGCGCCCCGCGGCAGCAGCTAGAACCTCCTCCAGGGAGGCTGTCCGGGGTCTGGCCACGGCTACAAGGCCGCAGCTGGTGGTGGTCGTAATCAGGTCTTTGAAGAGCGCCGGCGGGGCGAGACTTATGCCCTCCGGGAAATAGTCTTCATTACCGAGGGCCTCTTCCAGAGTTTGGGAAATGCCCTTCTCGAAGTAGTCGGTTTCAAGCACGACGGCTTCTATCTCGATGCCCCTGGTCAGGGCTTCAAGCATGATTTTTTCACCCTCGATCAAGAAAAGCCCGGCTTTATGCCGGGCGTTGCGCTCTTGCAGTGAGCGAATTTTCTTTAGAAGGGTGTTCGCCGCCGAGGTGAGAGAGTTGATTCTCACTGCTGGGGTTGTCCTCTTCCTATGGCCTTAGTTGCCTTGATTCAGGCTTTAACTGTTACGTGCTCTTTAGCTTGTTTAGCGAGAGCTTCGAAGGCTGGTTTGTTGTTTACAGCAAGTTCGGCCAACATCTTACGATTGACTTCGACATTTGCTTTCTTCAAGCCGTTGATGAGCAGACTGTAGCTGAGGCCATGTTGACGGGCCGCGGCGTTGATTCTGCAGATCCACAGACTTCTGAAATCGCGCTTCCTTTTCCGTCTGTCCCGGTAGGCGTTTTTCCAGGCTTGCATAATGGCCTGGTTAGCGGCGATGAATAGATTTGATTTTGAACCACGGAAGCCTTTAGCGTACTTGAGGATCTTCTTGTGGCGCTTCTGGAGGACATTGCCTCTCTTTACTCTGGGCATTTTCTGCTCCTTCTTCTATGAAGATTGATGATTTTGCCGTTTGGCTGCCGGTCGTCGGAGAGGAGTAATCCCGTGGACCTGGCTTTTTTGTTAGTTGAAATATGTGGCCAACCCGACCCGCGATATCTTGCTGAGAAATCTACTGAAATCTAGCGAAGGTATTTAGGATAGGGGAACATTGACAGCACGTGCGCTTCTACATCGGGATGTACAGCAGCAAAACCGCGCAGGTTGCGTTTCTTATTAGCCTTCATCCACTCGTTCAAGTGGCGCTTGCCGCATTGCCGACGCAAAATCTTGCCGGTACCGGTGATTTTGAAGCGGCGAGCAGCAGCTTTGTTGGTTTTCATTTTGGGCATGATGTTGTCCAATCGATAGCTGAAACTAATTTGTCCCGCTGCTTAACTAAACTGGAGTTAAGAAGCAGGTCTGCCCCTCTGCGGGAGAGGAGCGAGAATCATGATAACACTCTTGCCCTCGAGTTTAGCTTCTTTGTCAATCAAACCTAAATCTTTCAAGGCATCGGCAAAGCGGCTCATGAGACTGATTGCCATGTCCGCGTGTTGCAGTTCACGACCGCGAAGCAGCGTCAGGACCTTGATTTTGTCGCCTTCGGTAAGGAATTTCTGCGCCGCACGCAACTTCACCTGGAAGTCGTGTTCTTCAATTTTGTAACGCATCTTAATTTCCTTCACATCCTGGATGTGTTGGCGTTTTTTGCTCTCGCGAGCTTTTTTCTCGTTTTCAAACTTGAAGCGGCCATAGTCAAGTATCCGAGCTACCGGCGGGTTAGCATCGGGTTGCACCAGGAGCAAGTCAAGACCTTTCTCTCTGGCTGTGGTTAAGGCTTCTCGCGTGGGCACGATTCCTAGCTGGCTGCCGTCCTCTCCAATTAACCTGACTTCACGATCGCGAATGCGATCGTTGAGAGGAGGAAGTTCTCGTCTAGCGTCCGGACGGCGGGGATCGTTTGTGCTCAAGCGTACCTCGTTGGGTATGGGAAAGAATTGCCGAAGGTGGGACTTGAACCCACAAGAGCTTGCGCTCACTACGCCCTGAACGTAGCGTGTTTGCCATTTCACCACTTCGGCGCGTTAGCAAATAATCTTACAACAGGCGATAGGTAATTTCTATTTGCCCAGTTACAAGACTATTTGCCAGGTAACGCGGATCAATTAATCCGGCGACATTGTCAGGGGATTTAGCCTTCAGCCATGTAAGGCATGAGGGCGATGTCACGGGCTCTTTTAATAGCCACTGTGAGGGATCTCTGGTGCTTGGCACAGTTGCCGCTGATTCTGCGGGGCAGAATTTTGCCGCGCTCAGTGACGAACTTTTTCAAGCGGTTGGGATCTTTGTAATCAATAAAATCAACTTTGTCAGCGCAGAATCCGCAAGTCTTGCGACGACGCGGGGGAGCTGAGTCCTGTGACATTCTAACCATTTAAGTAACTCCTTAATCTCAATTTAAAAGGGTATTTCGTCTTCGGACGAGAAGATGGCGTCCAGATCTTCGGGTTCGGCGATTTTGTCGCCTCCCTTGGCTGGGCGGCTGGCAACGGGGGCCAGCTTTTTCTCTACTTCGGCGTCGCCGGCTGAGCTTGATGATCTGCCGGAAGAGACGGTCTGGGAAAGGTTTTCGACATTAGAAGCATCAATTTCTACATCACGCTTCTTCTGGCCTTCGGCGTTGGTGTAGTTGTTGATTTGCAGACGACCGTCAACGGCCACTACATCACCCTTTTTGAGGTCTTGAGCACAGCGCTCGGCCAGATCTCTCCAGGTGATTACTTTTACAAAATTGGTGTCGACGCTGCCATCCTGACGGTTGGGAGAATCGACGCCGATCGTAAATTCAGTAACGGCGACGTTGTTGTTTGGTGTAAAGCGCTTTTCCGGCGCTTTGACTACCCGGCCAGATATGACAATTTTGCTTAGACTCATGGCGCACCTTCCTCGTGGGATTAACTGAAAGGAAATCAAACAAATCGAACTTTTGAAATTACGATTTGCCGACTTCTGAAGGGTCCAGATAAACAATGAGGGAGCGCATGATGTCTTCGGAAAGGGTCATCATTCTCTTGAAAGGTGCAACTGATTCCGGTTTAGCTGTGTAGTTCATCACTACATAGTAGCCGTCGCGCATCTTGTCTACTTCGTAAGCCAGCCTTTTACGGCCCTTTTTATCGATTGAGTCGATTTTGCCACCCTGAGCTTTTACAAACTCTTCAACGGTGGCCACTGTACGATCGACGGCATCTTCATCAAGATTTGGTCTGATGATGAACACCGCTTCGTAATTTTTTGGTTTTTTAGATTCAGCCAATGCTTTATCCCCTCTGGTCTAAACGTCCTGCTGTGCAGGCAAGGGACAAGGAGTTACCTTGCTACTTGCTACCCGATACTTCGGGACAGCCGATCTTAACACCTGGGGGCCTCTGGCCGTATTTCTCCCACCCATTCTATTTAGAATTATTTGCCTAAATGCTTGTAATCAACTTAGAATGAGCTTAGTTAAACGGCGACTCAGCAATTGAACAAACTCTGCTTTCATACATTTCTGGCTTCTCTCACTTCAATTGCGGCAAACGCGGTCCTGCTGCCGCATTCTGCCCTGGCCCGAGAACAATCGCAAATGCAGCATCCGGCCGGACCACCGCCGACCGGCCCTGTCACTTCAGGATTTCTGCAGCAACCCGGCAACAATCCCTTCGCCGGACTGAATAGCTCAGGTGGCAAAAATGGTCCATTGCCCGGCATGAGCCCGCCTCCGGGTATGGCCGCTCCGGTGACCGCAGGTATGGGTTCTGTTCCCGGGCTTGGCATGCCCAATTACCCGGTCGGCGGTGGCACCAACAGTATCATTCAGCAGATCTTGAGCACCCGCATACCGACAGGCACTGTTCTGACTGGTAAGCTCAAGGATGACCTTTCCTCGCATAAATCAGAGGTCGGTGATCTTTTTTCCATCGTTCTAGAGGATGGATTTTTCCTCAATGGTATTGAAGTGATACCGCGCAACGCACGCATAGTCGGCACCGTCGTCAATGTCAAACCGGCGAACAACGCTAACGGTATGGGCATGCCCGGCACGATGTCCATAGGCTTGACCACACTTGTTTTTCCCGATGGACGCTCGATGCCTTTCGGTGGAAATCTTGATCACAATCCCGCAGCTATTCAGAAACAGCCGCCTAAGGTGATGGGCTCCGGTTTTGGCATCAAGTCTTACGGACAGCAGGTGACATCGATGTTTCAATCGTTTAGTTCGGGCATAGGCTCGGTGGCCGGCAGTCGCAACCGTGGTCCGGAATTTTCGATCAAAGCCGGCACGATGGTGCCGGTGCGTGTTAATCGCACACTGGACCTGACGAAAATGGTGGCGCCGACGGTGCCGCCGGCAACAACTGCTTTTGGACCTAGCGGCCCTGCCGCAGTCGGTGGACCGGCTGTCGGAGCACCGGCAGGTAGCGGACCGGCAGCTGTGGCTCCTCCGCCAACTGCACTGCAATTTCCACCGACCCAAAGTGGTCAGCCGATATTGCCGCGAGAGTTGCCTGAACCTTTTTAAGGTATCTGGTTAGTTGGCTTCTTCTTGAGCTTGATGTTGCTGTTTGGCCTGGCTGGGGCTGCCGGATTTGTATTCGGCGAGGTGCCTCCACCCCTGGTGCAGAATCAACTGATAGGCATAGATCTGTTCCAGCCAGCGTCTTTCGCCTTCCGGCAAGTCAGGTCTTTCCAGGCGTCTCTTGAGTGAGCCTGTGATCAGTCTGGTTTCTTCAATAGCCTTGCGGTATGAACGTACCGGCTTCTGCATTTGAGCCCAGGCTGTCGGCTGCTCGTTTTGAGCTGCGGCCTGTCTCTGCATAGCGGCTGTGACAGCGGCGCTTGCAGCTGGGGCGCGGTCGCCTCTATCGACTCTATCTGGTCTTTCTCTCGGTTCGCGAGGAGCTCTTTCCGGTGCGCCTTCGCCGACGGCAAAGGAAACCACTTTGTCTTCGCGATCTCTAAATTCGCGCGGTTCTCTCGGCTCTCGGCCTTCTCTCGGTTCTCTGCCTTCTCTGGCTTCGCGCGGCTCTCGGGCTGAGGGGGCAGCACTGGCCGCAGCGGCCTTATTCACTACTTGCTGCGCGATCGGATTTTGGATCACATTTTTGTGTTTGTCTCCGCCGCGACGTCTTTCTTTGCGCTTGGCGCGGTAACAATCGAGACAGTCTCTCAAACGCGGATTCATATGTTCGAAAGTTTTGCTGCAAGTCTGGCAAACCAGTGAATGTTTGGAACGCTCTGAACCATCGCCGTCGCCGATGCTCATGTCGCCTTCTTCACTGGACTCGTCGCTGCCTTCGGACTGCGATTCATCGCTGTCGCTTTCTTCTTCAGCAGCTTCTTTGACCACTTCTCTAGCAGCTTTGCCCTTAGCTTTGGGTGCTTCTTTAACCTTGGCTGCTACTTTGGGTGGCGGTGCGGCTTCTTCCTCTTCGTCCTCATCGTCGTCGTCTTCGACAACGGCTTTGGCTTTGGATTTCGCTGTCGGTTTGACGACGCGTGTGGCTTTAGCTTTGACCTTGCTTTCCTTTTCCGGTTTGGCCGGCTTGGAGCGCATTTCTTCCAGGTGTTCCATGACCTTAGGATTGGTCATACCGTCTTCTTTTAGTTTGCGGATTTCTTGCAATTCTGACAGCGCCTGCACCGGCAATACTTTGATGCCGTTTTCGTCTGTTGCTGTTTCGATTTCAAATTCTTGGATGTAACGTCTAATTGTGACTGAGGTGACGTTGAGGTCCTTGGCGGCCTGGGCAATCTTGGTGCCCTCTACCTTGCTTCGACTCATGTAATAGTTAACCTATGGTGTTTGCTTTATGTTGGTTGTTCCAGACAAGATCCCGACCGTCCGTTGAAGCCTGTGCATGTCATGCCCCTAGGCTTGTCTGTCAACTTCTCGGACTGAGGGTGGAGATCAGACCTTAAAGTATCTCATGGGTTTGCCGTTCCTGCTACACATGCAATTAAAGTTTGTTCATAAGTCTTAGCGCGACAGGCGCGAAAGGTCCAGTCGATCGAACCTGTACAGGTAGGTGGGCGTGCCTCCCATAACTTTTAGCATGGCCTGGTCCGGGCCCTTGTGCATGGTGGCAAATGTAAACGGAGCGTCTTGCGGCGGATCGAGCATAAGACCGGCCATGAGAGGCCAGGCCAGGCTATGTCCCATATTGAGGGTAACGAAGCCGGTGTCGTCAATAAGTCTCGACTTGCCGCCCCACTCTCGACTGAGATTAGGATCGCGGTTCAGCCACTTTGTCACTTCCGGTGATTGCTCGGCACTGATTTGCCCGCTCTTTGTAAAAGTGGGTCTGCCGCCGGGAGCAAATTGGTCCACTAAATTACGAGCCTTTTGCCCAAACATTGATACTGCTTTGTCCGACAGCATATTTTCGGCCTGATTGAGCAGATTGCTTGGACTGGCCCCGAGCAAACCGGCCAGACCACCGGGCTGCGGCTGTCCTTGCGAGGCAAGACTGGGACTGATGCCGGTGCTTATGCCCGAGCTGTTACCGGGATCTACGGGGCGTCCCAGACGTGGTGCCTTGTGCAGAAGTTGCGACGTCAAAAGTGCTCCGTCGTTGTCATTGACAAAAATGTAGAGCATTTTTGAAACGCAGTTTTGCATACTGTCGCGGCGATTTTCAGCGGTGTGAAAATCAACATCGGAGCATGATAGGAAAATATTTCTAAAAGTAGGCCCCTTGCTATTGCCGCTCAGCTCCTGGCTTTCGGCATAACTGAAGGCATAACGCGAACCCATTGAATGAGCTACAAAATCGATTGCGCAGTCCGATGGTTTATTTTGCACAATCTGATTGAGCATCTCTCTGAATGGTTTTTCGCTCCACTCAAGGCTGGCTTCATCGGTGCTGTAGGCGGCGGTACTATCGAGTGAAGGCCAGGAAAATGCAATCGGTAAAACCTGCGTGCCCGGTGAGCGCGCCTGATATTCATTGACCAGCTCGGCCAATTCGCGCACGGCACTGTCGAAGGGCTCATCATAGCCGTGGACATAGATAAGGATAAGTCCATGGGCATTGCGCAGACGGTTGAGAAAAGTAGCCTGCGAATCTTTGTTCAATCTTTTTATAGGAGCCGCGGCAAAATAATTGTCGGCGGCCGTCATTTGATCGCGCAGCACGCCCCAGTCAGGGACACCGCTTATGGTCTGATAACCGGCTGGTCTTTCAAATGTGGCTGTGCCGTATTCAATTGAGCCCTGACCGTAGTCGAGATTTCTCTGGCCGCCATAAGTAGATTGACCGCCAGAGTTTTCGAACAGTCTTGTAGTCGCATAGCAAACTTGGAAATTGTCGTTGGAGGCTTGATAGGTTGGTCCCGTCTGTTGCTTGGGCCGCTGCGGCATACCAAACTGGGCAGCGCACGGAGGCACAGCCGCGCCAAACAGGCAAAGCGCAAATGCACTTACCCCACACAACAAGGCGCGCGAAACTTCTCGGCTATCAATGGACCTATTAAGGAACCTATTCATAGGTTTATTCTAGCGGCAAGTCCGGACTAAATTGTAGTGGACCACCGGCACCGAAATTTTCCTGGGCGCTCTGATAGGCGCTTTTCAGATGGGCTCTGCTGACATGGGTGTAAAGTTGGGTCGTTACAAGATTGGCATGACCAAGCAGTTCCTGCACCGCTCTCAGGTCGGCACCGTTTTCAAGCAGATGTGTGGCGAAGCTATGTCTGAAAGTATGGGGTGAAATGTCTTTGCTAATGCCGGCCTTTTTCGCCAGTCGTTTGATAATCTGCCAGACAACCAAACGTGAGAGGCGTTGGCCCTTCTCGTCTTGAAACAGAGGCGTCATGTCATGGACGACTTTGCGGCGCCTGGTACCCGGTAAATTGAGAGAGTTTGCGCTTGCGTCGGACTGCACATCTGTCGTTTTTCGCGGTCGACCCGGTCCCTTACGCTCCAGTTGAGCTCTGACTTTGGCAACGGCAATATCGCGTTTGCGCTTTTCTTGCAGGTTTATATAGGTCTCGAGCGCACCCAATGCTTTTGAGCCGATTGGAACTATGCGCTCTTTTGAACCTTTGCCCAGACACTTGAGATAACCCTGCGGCAAATTGAGGTCGGACATATTGAGGCCGATAAGCTCCGAGACACGCAGACCGGAGCTGTACAAGAGCTCGAGCATTGTCACTTCTCGAGGCTCGATGGCGGCTTCGATAATAGCCAGCACTTCCTGTGGTGTCAGTACCTGGGGCAGTTTTTTCTGCCTGTGTGGATTTTCAAATCCTTCTAAAGGATCGTTATCGATCAGTCTGAAATGTTTGAGCCAGACGAACCAGCCACGCAGACTGGCTAATACTCTGGCTAGAGATGAACTCTCCTGGCCTTGCGCTTTGAGGTAAGTCAAATACATGGTGACGTCGCGGCGCAAAATCTTCAGATTTTGTCCTGGCGAAATTAATCCGCGCGCTGCAAACCAATTGCAAAAGAAAGTGAGATCCCGTCTGTAGGCATCCTGCGTGTTTACTGACAGGGCCCGTTCACTTGTAATGTGATTGATGTACGGTGTCAGAAACTTCTGGCGCAAATATTGCAGAGTTTCGACGTTTTGAAGATTCGGCAGGGCTTGTGTCGACGTTTTCTTCTGCAAAGAAGTGGCAAGATCGCCCGGAAATGGTTTTTTATCGGCCGCACCACCCGGAGTGGCGCTCTTGGCTACCGCTCCGGTGACAGCGGCATGACTGCCGGAAACCAGAGGGGAGACGGTTTCAGGGCTGGCAGAGCCAGACCCGGTAGAACTATTCAATTGCCAATCCATGCCATATATCATACACATATATACGATGATGGCAAGAAGAATTTAGATAGCGGTGGTATCGAGTTCAGTGCCTACGGAAATTCCGGAAATTTATCGCACGGAAATCTGGTCAGAGATGATCGCGTGAGTTTGTTCCATAGTCGCAGCATTTTTAGATGCTGCAATTCGATCTTTTCCACAGTAAAGTAGTCTAGGATAAATTGGCTTTACTACCCACTGCCCATGTGTGTCGGCAAGACCGAACAATATCTGTTTTTCATTTGTAATAAAGGACTCAAGCAGGTTATCACCCATGTCGTAGGGCTGATAAAAGTTGCCGCCTTTATTTTGCAAGTTGCTTATCAGCTCCAAAGGTTTAGATGCCTCGCCTCCTGGCTTGACACAATACAATTGACTGTTGAGTGGTTGCCATGTCATCCCAAAATCGTCCCAGCCTGGAGGAGGCCGTTTTCCGGTCGCCTCCACAACTTGTCCTGCATGATTAATTGCTTTCAGATGACCATCAATGCCGTCACGACTTGAGAAATACATGAGACCGTCTTTGAACTTGCGATCAATTCTCCAGATCTGGTGCGGAAAAACGGCCGTTTGACTGCCCTGTGAATCAATTAGCTTTAAAGGTTCATTTGGGAAATCGCCCCCGCCCCCCAAGCCTGAGTAGCCGAAATATACAAAATCGAGGAATGGCTTTTCTGGTTGTTCTTGTACTACGAAAAATCTGTCTCCGACATCGGAGATTTGGCAATAAATGGCCTTCGTAACAGGCTGTCCTGTGGCGTCACAGATGCCCAAGCCATGAGGTCCTTTGACTTTCATAAACTCTGAACAGATATCCACTCCGCACGCAAGAGTTGCATACGAATCGCTTACAGGCTCAAGGTCTGCCGGCAAATAGGATTTTTTCTCTGCACCCTTTTCATCGAGGCACTTCCAGTGCTTATTGATGAAAAATTCGTCGACTGGCGTCAGATACCATGGCTTAACATCAACATCCGATTGCGCTAATTTGACCCAGTAGGAATTATTAGAACGCACATGGACGATTCTTTCGTATTTGGGGGCAATCACCCATTCACCTTTGAAGTTGGCCACGCCCAGTGTATCTGGCACATCTTGAGTGAGCGATATATCTTTTGCCTTCTGGTCGTTGAAAACGTTGGCCGCGACAATGGCGACAATAGAAATGAAAACTAGGGCTGGTATTTTCTTTCTCAACATCTCATCACTCTACTTTGTTGAGGAGCGCAATGCCACACGGTTTTACGCACGGCCTAACTGTCGCGAGTCTCTTCCATCGGCACATAAAACCAGAACACGGCGCCTTTACCAGATTCGCTGGAGACGCCGACGCTGCCGCCGTGGGCCTTGACGATTGATTTGCAGATTGCCAGACCCAGCCCGGCACCGCCGGCGGTCTTACCCTCTTTGGTCTGGGCAAACTTTTGGAACAGCTTGGCTTTTTCTTCTTTGGTCAGACCTTTGCCATGGTCCCGCACCGATACTGTCAATCGGCCGGGTATCACTTCGCTGGTAATTTCGATTGATCCTTCGGCTGGCGAAAACTTGATGGCGTTGGAGAGATAATTGACCACCACCTGGACAATACGATTGCGATCGACGTTTACATATTCCTGGGCAGCCAGGTTGCGCACTGTTAGCTTTTTTGCTTGTGCCAGCGCCGACACCGCAGCGATTGCCTGTTCGACTATCTCTTTGATGTTTTCTGGACCGCGGTCAAGGGCCAATTGGTCGTTTTCATATTGTTCGATCAGAAGTAAATCATTCGTCAAGCCAATCAATCGGTCCAGATTTATTTGCATCGCCCCCAGCTGTTTTTGACCCTTTTCGCTCAGGCTTGCAGATTCTCTATCCAAAATAATGTCCAGTGAGATCATGCAAGACATAAGGGGAGAGCGCAGATCGTGGGCCACCATCTGCATCAGTGAGGCGCGAAATTCCGCAGCTCTGTGCAGTTCGACAGCCGTTTGATGCAGACTATCGTCAAGATAGGCCAGCTCATCTGCGCCTTTGAGAGGGGCATTCAGTTCTTGTTTCTTCGGCAAACGGCGGGCATTTTCAACCAATACCTTAAGTCTATTGGAAAAGGACTTGCTGAATAGGAGAACAATTATTAGTGTCAACATCAGATTGCCGCTCAAGCCACACAGCACAATCATATTGGCCAGGGCTGAGCTTTTCTGCACTTCCAGTCTGGCCTGGTCCAGATCAGCGCGTTGCTTTTTGATGTGTTCGGCGGCACCGTCGTTTGCTCCAAGCACGTCTGTGATGCTACTGCGCATCGATTCAAAGTCGCGTACCAGACCGTCCGAGTTTTGCCCCTGCCCGTTTTTTACCAATTCTTGAATCGGCCCCAGCTGTCCTTCTACAGCTTCTCCCAGCTCACTGGCCAGGTCGCGCTGGTCGGTCGACAACTTGGGCATGCCTGTCAACTCGGTGATGGCTGCTCTGGTGCGACTGATCCACTCATCTGTGCGAGTGAGGAACTTTTTGTTTTTTGTCGTCAAATAAGCAAGTAGACTTTCACGAGATCTGTAACTGCAGTCCATAACTGCGTTGAGATGTTCGATATACAAACTCTGTTCGCGTTCGAGATCGGCCAGCTGATTGGTTTTTTGAATGATGCCCCCGAGCAGGAGCAGCCAGGCGCAACTAAAAAGAAAAGGAACGATAATTATGGCCAGCCCTTTTTGCACTAGAGTAGTGCCAAATCTATCGTTGCTTGCCATGGTTGCTTTTCTTGGTTTCGCCATCTTTTGTTGTAAATGCCAGGTCGTCCATAAGGCTTGTGATGTCGTTCTTGACGGCTTTTGAATAGGTGACGTCTACTATGGCCGGCACTCGCTTATAGCCTGTCGGAGGATCGGGGAAGGATTTTGCGTCATAAGCAATTTTTTTTACGGATTTTGTTTCCAATATAATTTGCGGGCCGGTACGCAAATCTTCAACCAGAGCGCCGTGATTGGCAAGGAATGGCAAGTCGCGGTTTTCGGCGTGCTGTTTGGCGTACAGTGGATTTTCGAAGGAGTTTTTGCGCAAATAAATCGGTATCTGACCAAGATTCGGAACGCCAAAAAAGCGGCACATGGCATTGGCGCAATTGGAATCTACTGCTATGTCCGGGGTCGTCCAGAAAAGACAGCGCTGTCTGGCGTTGACTGTGGAATATTCGGTGTAATTCAGGCCCTGACATTTGCCCTTGTTGCCGACTTCCACATCTTGTTTAGTGCGCGACGGCACGTAGGGGACGCCTGCTTTTCTAAGTTGTATAGGATAAGTTTTGCGACCGTCGGAGCGGTTAAATGGATTGACCAGACCAGCCGGTTCCATCCTATCGATATCGCCTATCCACATGATTTTGTCATCCTTGCGGAAAAAACAAAGTTTCCACAGCGGTGCCTTCGCCACCATGCAGACATGCGTTTTGTCTATCTCGGCCTTGATGGCGTCATGGGTCAAATAGAACCGTACGAGGCCCAGTTCGGCGTGTTTGGCTATCAGTAACCACTCTTCCGGTTCGTTCGCAGATTTTGCCGAGAGCGGTTGAGCTAGAAGAGAAAAAAGGGACAGAGGGAAGGAAAGGGGCATGAGAAGCGAGACGCCGGCCAGCAGCATCCACAAAAACCGCAATTTAGTCGGCTCATTTTTTTTCAATTACATAACCAGAGTTGACGACCTGTTTGATCAGGTCAGTTTTGCCCGCTCCCGCCAATTTCTTTCTCAAATTTAGCACGCATGTGCGTACAGTACCCTCCGAAACTTCGGCGTCAGAAGGCCAGATTGCCGCCAGTAGTCGCTGGGCTGTGTAGGGACGGTTGGCATGACGCATCAAATATTCGAGCACTGCGCACTCCGTCGGTGTGACCGCAAAACTTGCGCTGTCGACATGGACTGTACGAGACTGGGAGTCCAGTATCACGCCCGAGATCTCCAGCTTTTCAGGAATGGTTTCGAGATTGCGTCGCAGCACGCTGTGCACGCGTGCGTACAACTCTCTGATATCAAATGGCTTAACGACATAGTCGTCGCCACCGGCCATGAGCCCGCCTTCTTTGTTGTCGATTGAATTTTCGCCGGTGAGGAAAATGATATGGGTCATGCCTCCTTCCTTGCGATATTTCTTGCAAATGTCGAGGCCGGTCATGTCCGGCAACTGCCAGTCGAGGAGAATGAGATCGTATTGATATGCAGCAAGCAACTGCAGACCGTCTCCACCACAGTTGGCCACTTCCAGTGTGATTGATTTTTCCGCAAACCAGTCTTTAAGCCTGTTTCCCAGCTCCAAATCGTCATCAATGAGCAAGAACTTCGACATTATCTCGGGTGGTAATTGGACGCCTCTGGCGCGCTTGTGCGGCTAAGTTTACCATGCTGCCAAAACCCATGCGGAGCATAGTCTCTCCCCATGGGCTTTGGGTTTTTGGCTCGTCCGGTAAAGCGCCTGTGGGGCTGAGCGGTACCGATCCGAGTCTTGGGGCTGGATTTTTTAAGGACTTTCCAGCGCAGCTTTAACGGTGACGATAGTGACGAGTGGGGTTTTCGGCTCCTACACCCGGACCCCCGGCTGCGTTGCCGGTGCTTTCCGATCCGGCTCTTCCTGAGGCGCTTGATCCGTTAGGGGCCGAAGCACCATCGCCGCCGGGTTCGAAACAGCGATTTTTACCGCCTCCTCCGCCGGCACCGTCATAGAGATCCAGTTTGGGCAAGGAACCGGCCCCTGGAGAATCCGAACCCGATGTGCCGCCGTCATTTAGTTTGCCTGATGCGGCGGCGCTGCCGCGGACTTGTTGTACTTCTGCTTGCATGCGCGAAACTGCATTTGCGTCGCCTGCCTGACCTGCGCCACCATCGTGCACTGGTCGTACTGCGTCATTATTGTGCTCCACATTGGCCATCTCAAACACCTCATTTGTCTCGAGGGGTAAGTCCCCGTCCGAGTTGGTTGGTAACGAGTCTAGATTGCAGCCGACCGCGTCAAGACGGCGTCAAGAAGAAAGAGCGTTTGCAAAATAAATTCAGCTGAGCCGTACAAATATATAGGCTATGTTTATTTGATGCCCGGCACAGGGTGAGCAGACGCTGTCTGTTTGTTGGGCAGCCATTTGAATGACTTTTCGATTGTCCGGGTAATCTGTTTGGCGTCGGTGGCCTGGGCGTCCACCTTGAAGCTGAATGTTCTGGGTTTGTCCGAAGCGATATCGCCTATCAGGGGCAGAGCGGGGAGGTTTTCCAGACGGCCGAAAGTCAGACGGCTGAGCAATTTCGAAACTGTGATGCCGCGACTTAAGTTGCCAAATTTTCCACCTACAAAGGATTGGGTCACACGGGGAATGTTACCGGCTATATCCAGGTCCATTTTGTCGTCAGGCAGATTGATTTGACCGGCACCCCATAGACGCAGGTCGTCGCCCGAGTAACGCAGTTCTTTGATGGAGAGCAGACCCTTAGAGATTGAGTATTTGCTGCGCACTTCTTTAAATTGACCCGTTCTCACGGGCACCATACTCTGCAAAAGATTATTGAAATTGAAACCGAACAGTCCTTGCTCCAGTAAGTTGGCCTGGGTGATTTTTGTTTGCAGTTGGCCAAATCGCGCAACGATGCCATTTTTTATAACGGCGGAGCCTGTGCCGTCGAGATTTTTCACTATCTCCGCCTGTTTAGATCCGTTGGAATTCAGATGCACTTCGCCGTTCATGATGCCGGACAATTCGCCCGGTGCGCCAAAAAGCTTATCGACAATTTCTGCGGTGTTGATATTGGACAGGTAGCTGTTGAAGCTTCCAGTATGTTGGCCCATGTTGACGACGCCGTCGACTTTCACGAGTCCGCCGGCGACCTTGGCGGTGAAGCCGCGCAGGGTAAGAATGGGCGGAGCCGGAAGTTCGGAGTCGGGTGCCGCTTCGCCGGGGGATATCTGCAGCCAACCGCCTACTTGGTTGAGGGCTAGTGAGCGCAGATTGATACTGTCCAGATCGACGCGGGCGACACTGCCCTGAAAAGTTTGGTCCTGACTGATCACTTTATTGGCGTCTTCATCGGTTTTGTCATCGGTGGAAATTGTGCCCGAGACATCCGAGAGGTGGTAGTCCGGATTAGTCAGGTGATCCATTTTCACCTTACCTGTGAGGATCGGGTGGCGCAGCGGCCCGGTCAGTGAAACAAAGCCGTCCAACGTTCCTTTTATAGCTTTGGTGTCAATGTTGGGATCGACTAGTTCGAGAAGTATCTTGGCCGGCACCGGTTTGCTCGAGAGCACTGTGAGGTCGACCGGCTGATCGTCTTTTTTCCATTCCCACAGGCCCTTAGCCTGGAGGTTGGCATCTCCCAGTGTAAGGTTGGTGGAGTGCAGTGTGAGAGCGTTTTCGTCGAGGGTGAGAGAGCCTTCCAGATTGAGCTCCTGCAAATGCGGTTGGCAGATCACACCGACCGGTGTGGTGACGCGCAAGTGGTCGTCCGCATCGGCGTTGGCGCTAAATACCACTTCATTGTGCTTGTTGTCGCCTTCTACTTTTGAGTGCAAGGACATGGGGCCGGAGGAGGCGATACGCAGTTTGCCTTTACTGAAAGATTGAGTCAGGGCCGGTACGAGGTCGAGGAATTCATTAGGAGCAATGTTGGCTCTCAGTTCTGTTTTCCAACGAGGATTGACTGTTTTGTAGTCTTTGACCCAGCCGTTCATTTCAAACTGAGTGGAGCGCACATAGCCGCTCAGATCCTGAATCAGAAGCTGATTACCCGAGGCGGCGAAAGTGCCGGCGATACGTTCAAGGGGTAAGTTGAGTTTGCTCACCGTAGCACCTACGCTGTAGCAGCCTATTACCCCTTCCAGGTCGGCCAGGTCGTTATTTGGCTTGGGCACTACAATCAGGTCACCATATATTTTGCCGTGCAGCTTTTTGATCTGATAGGCGTTGAGCAGATCGCGATAGGATTTGCGCAGACTGGCCGGCATGACGGAGGACGACAGGTAATAGTCGATGTCCCCAAGTTCAATGCCGTCGCTTTTGACGTGGATGTCACTCAAGCGTGCTTTGGTCAGTAGGTTGTAGATGGTGAGATTGGTCGTAAGTCTGTTGCCGTGCGACACTATGCCGACGTTTGAGAGCGTGATTTTATCGTCGTCATAGATGATATTGCCAGATACCGCCTTCAGTGATCGAGTCAACCCCGGCGGCTGATAGCTCACGTCTTGTGGCGCGGCGTTGAAATAAACTTTGGGTTTATCATGACTGCCGGATATTTTGATGGCCAGTGATTTCACTGTGCCGGTCAGATGGCCTTCGGTGATGGCCGGGAAATGCAGGCCAAAGACATTCATAACCGAGCCCAGGTGGGCGAAGTTGACCCCGGTGCCATTGAAGTCCACAAAACAGTACGGCGCCTTAGTCAGCAGGTTGAAGACCTTGCCGTTGAGTTTGAAA
>Ga0105248_10002909_pt1 | contig 19002 bp, 16 predicted proteins | sample KBSS34metaG_FD_81524 | JGI IMG/M metagenome (GOLD analysis project Ga0105248, IMG submission 81524) | Switchgrass rhizosphere microbial communities from Kellogg Biological Station, Michigan, USA - KBS S3-4 metaG | ecosystem: Host-associated > Plants > Roots > Rhizosphere > Soil | place...
AATGTTGACCGCTGACAAGACTGGCTAATAAAAGAAATACCGGCAAACTGGGGCCGGTGATGACAAATTCCTTTAGTGCAACGGCTAGCGAAGCGGTGGCTTGATTGGAGACTATATGGGACAGGGCGTCGGTGTAGCGTAAATATTCGGAGGCGTCACAGCTGGCGTAGGCGTTGGGATGGCCGCCGCAAAAATTGAAAAAGAGACGCAGCACCAGGGCCAGAGAGACCGTGTAGAAGAGCGGCAATAGGCCGGGTTCAGCCAAAATGGGTGCGGCCTTGATCTCGGCCCCGACCGCAATATCAGCATCTGCGTCGGCCGGTTTATTTATCGGTTCTTCCAGCAAGCTCACCTTCCCTGGAATCTACCTCTTTGGCCCTTATGGAACTCTCTAATTTTTGTACATAAGCGGGCATGCGGTCGTCTTTTGTACCGACACTTTTATACAGAGTACGCAGGAAGCGATGGGCTACTTTGCCCAGAAAAAGACGGGGCCGAGCTTTGAGAAAATGCCACCAGTGACTGAGCCTGAAGCGGAAAGACTGCTGGTAGAGCAAGTCGTAGAGCGATTTGTCCAGAGCGTCTAAGTAGGTGACGGCGTCCTGGGTAGTGCGACGGAAGTCGTGGCGGTAGAGCGAACGCTTGTAGGTGGCGGCAAAATGGCTGGCCGCTTGTTCATAAAGCTTGACTGTCTGAGCGGCGATGGCCTTATGGTCAAAGGCCTCCACTGCCCGCTTTCTGGCTCTTTCCGAGAGGCGCTGTCTTTCCTTCTCGTCGGTGAGCAGCGATAAGAGAGCTGCGGCTATGGCTTCACTGTCTCTGGGCTCTATGATCAAACCGGAGGTGCCGTGCAGGACATATTCCTTTGTGCCTCCGCCCGAGGTGCCGATTACGGGCCGACCACAGGACATGGCTTCCAGTGCGGTGTAAGGCGAATTGTCGTAGACCGAGGGGACAATTGATATGTCGGCGCTGCGATAATATTTGGGCAGATCGCTCAGAGCGATGCGGTCAATGAATGTGACATGGCCTTCCGAACCAGAGCGTTTGAGGATGTCTTTCAATTGTGCCAAAACCGATGTGCCGCCGTGGGCGGTGGCGGTATCGTCGCCGATAATGACAAACTCCACATTTTTAAATTGGCTGACGACTTTGGGAATGGCCTCCACCAGATAGGTTATGCCCTTGCGTTCTTCCAGGCGGCCGACAAATACAACGCGCAGCTTGTCGGTGGGAGGCAGGGCCTTTTCGCCCTCGGGGCAAAAGACACTGGTATCGAGCGGGTTCTGCACAATGGCGATGTTTTCCAGGGGGAAATTCAAATCGTTGGCTACAAACTGAGCCAGGTCGGTGCTTGGTGAAGTGATTACATCGGCCTGGAGCATGGCTATGCGCTCAATCATGGCCACATTTTGATGGTCGAAGGAGGCTGAAACGTTGTGTAATTTTTCGGCGATAAATTTTGAGTGCGGCGTGTAAAGCCGTATCACCAGCGGCGCGGCTCTGGTTATGGCGGGCATGATGCCCTCCGCTAAAAGCTCGGGGCTGTCGACGACGTCAAAGGGTTTTTGATCGTGAAGCTCGGCAAATTTGTGCCAGAGTGCCGTTGAAGCGCAGATCAGATATTTGCTGTAGGGCATGCAGCGGTCGACACATGCCAGTTTGCTCTTGAAGGCAAAGGGCAGCACCCGGTGCACCGGCACGCCGTCGTCATCCAGGCTGCGGGCTACTTCTTTGGCCAGGCAAACCACTTCCACATCGTGACCGAGGGCTTTCAGACCCATGGCCAGATGCCTGGTGAAGGTGGCTATGCCGCCGAAGCCCGTCTCCGGTGGATATTCCCGTGATATCAAACATATGCGCATACTCGGGATATTTTATCGGTTTAGCCCCGCCTTATTCTCTAATTACTGGTAACATAGCCAGTTCTTGTATAGTTTGTCGTGATGAGAAGAGTTTTACTTACCCCACAAATTTTTTCCGCAGCACCGGGCCGGTACGGAGGTGCTCACACTCAAGATTGCGCAGGAACTGCAGGCGCGCGGTTCTGAAGTAAAGATCGTGGCCGCCAATCCGCCCGATCTCGATGCCCGACGCAAATTTGATCAAGATTCGCCCCCGCCCGCTTCGGAGCAGGTCTCTGACTATGATTACGAAGGTCTAAGGGTGCATATAGTCGAAGAAGCAATTCGGCTGCAAGATTACGAATTTAGCTTTGAGTATTATCATCCGCACATGAAGCGCCATTTTCTTGGTCTGCTTGATGATTTCAAACCCGACATCGTCCTTGTCGTACACGCGCAAAATCTATCGGCGGCCATTGTCGAAGCCTGCCGTGAGAAGAACGTGCCGGTGGTTTTTTATGCCACAGACTTCTGGTTTGTCTGCCCTATAGTGCAGTTGACCCGCCCCGACGGCGAGGTCTGTCGAGGGCCGGGACCGGGCGCTCTCAAATGTTTGACCTGCTACACGCCAAAACTTTTTGCTCCGGCTGCCGAGTTTAACGAAGCACTGAGCAAGAAATATGATTTTGTCGGCAAGGCGCTCAGTTCTATGCCAGGGCCCGTGAAGAGCCTGGCCGAGGGCGGACTCTACAACGCCTACAGCGCCTCCAAGCTGCCCGCTGCCACGCTGGCTACGGTCAATCGGCCGGCGGTTTTGAAAGACTTCGCCAATAAGTTTGACCGCATTTTAGTCCCGACTAAACTAATGCGCGATATTTTTGTCGAGAACGGCATCCAGGACGAGCTTATAGAGCTGGTTCACTACGGAATCGACACATCCAAACTGGTCGACCATCAAAAGAAATCCCCCAGTGATCTGTTGCGCATTGGCTATATCGGCACTTTCTATGAGCACAAGGGTGTTGATCTTTTGATTAACGCCTATCTGGCTTTGCCTGAAGCTGATCGCAAAAGAGCCTGTGTGCGACTCTACGGCGACACTGAACAGTTTCCCGAGTATTCCAATAAGCTCAAATCAATTGTCTCCAGCGCAGGCGAAAGAGGCCGGGGTGTGAGCTTTGAAGGCACATTCCCTAATGATCAGTTGGGGACTATCCTCAGCGATATCGATGTATTGGTGGTCCCCTCTCGCTGGTATGAAAATACGCCACTGGTGATGCAATCGGCTCTGGCCACAAAAACCCCGCTCATAGTCACGGATCTGGGCGGCATGTCCGAACTTGTCAAACACGGGCACAACGGTTTATTGTTCAAACTTAATGATTACCGCTCACTGGCGGCCCAACTCCTGGCCCTGCTCAAGGATGCGGCGCTGCTTAGCAAACTTACAGCAAACATAAAAGATGAAAGAACAGTGCCTGAAATGGTGAATGATATAGAATCTGTCTTTGAAAAAGTGTTGGAAACGAGAAAGACTCGCTAACTAAGAAGGGCCCAAGTGAAAGCTTTAGTAATTGGCGGCAATGGATTTATCGGCAGCAACCTGGTTGCGCTTCTTCTGCAGAACAAGCATCAGGTGCGCATCTTCGACCGTTATCCCAACAGATTTATGGCGCCCTTGCCCAATGTCGAACATGTTGTGGGCGAGTTCAGCAACCACGGCGAAATAGCAGAGGCCGTGAAGGGCATGGACTGGGTTTTTCACCTGGCCTGCACGACGTTGCCTCAGACATCCAACGACGATCCTGTCTATGACATTCATTCCAATATCGGCGGCACGGTGCAGCTCTTGCAGGAATGCGTCAAAAACAAGATCAAAAAAGTCGTCTTCATCTCCTCCGGCGGTACCATATATGGTGTACCGCAAACTTCACCTATTGCTGAAGAGCATCCAACCGAGCCGATTTGCTCCTATGGCATCACCAAGCTGGCCATAGAAAGATATTTGCATTTATTTCACTGGTTGCATGGGCTGGAATATGCCTGCGCCAGATTGTCCAATCCCTACGGCGAATTGCAAAATCCCGACGCCAAGCAAGGGGCTATGGGAGTGTTTTTGGGTCAGATAGCCAGGCATCAGCCAATCACTATTTGGGGTGATGGCAACGTAGTGCGCGATTACATATACATCGGCGACACTGTTAAAGCTCTTTTATGCGCCGCCGAATACGACCCCAAAAAGTTTGCGACCGCTGACGGCAAAGAGGGCAAAGAAGGCCCGCGCATTTTCAATATCGGTTCCGGCCAGGGGCAGACCCTTAATGAACTGGTTGATGCCATCAAAGAAGTGGTCGGCCCACAGGTGGAAGTGCGCTATACGGAATCACGACCGGTCGATGTGCCCGTCAATGTCCTTGATATAAGCAAGGCCAAGAAATATCTGGGCTGGCAGCCGGAAGTCAGTCTCAAGGACGGTATCGGCAAGAGTTGGGAATGGATTAATTCTCTCCAACTTAAGTAAGGGCCATAAATTAGAATTGCCAAGTTGACCTCTCTCGCCCTCTATAGGACAATTGGAGGCTTGTCAGAGATATAGGTCGACCTTTGTGAATGCTTCTGGTTTTGGTACAGAAAATTTGGTGAGCGGCGCTTCCCTAGATTTGTCGGTCATCGTCGCCGTTTACAACGAAGACCCCCGTAATCTGACGGCTCTTATTCATAAGCTTGCCGAAGTACTTGTGCCGACCGGTCTCAAGTACGAAGTGATTTTTGTCAACGACGGCTCGCGCGCTCCCACGAGTGAGGCACTGCGTGTCCTGGCTTGTGAAAATGACGGCATCAAATTGCTCGAACTTTCGCGCAATTTTGGTCAGCAGGCGGCCATCACCTGTGGTCTCGATCACAGTGAAGGTCTGGCGGTGGTAAACATCGATAGTGATTTGCAGGATCCGCCCGATCTGATCCCCGAAATGATTGCTCTCTGGAAGGAAGGCTGGGACGTTGTTTACGCCACCCGCTCGACCCGACGTGATCGCTTTGCCAAAAGATTTTCGGCCCATGTTTTTTATCGCATCTTAGGTGCTGTATCGACGGTGGAAATTCCGCGCGATACCGGAGACTTCCGCTTGATGGACCGCAAGGTGGTCGAAGCTCTGGCCTCTCTGCCCGAGAAGACTCGCTTCCTGCGCGGCATGATCCCCTGGCTCGGCTTCAAGCAATGCGGTATTGCTATTGACCGCGGCGCTCGTGAAATGGGCGAAAGCACCTATACATTGAAGAAGCTGATTACGCTTTCGCTCGATGGCCTTCTAGCTTTTAGTGTGGCGCCCCTGTACTTTGTCGCATCGCTCGGGCTGGGCATGGTCGGACTGGGAGTGATAGCGTTACTTTGCGCTGCCATCTTTATGAACGGCGCCAGCTACCAGTGGCCGGCAATTCTTATCGGTGTCTTTGCCCTTGTCGCCGGATTGCAAATTGCCTGCACCGGTGTAGTGGCAATCTATTTGTCTAAGGTGCTGGATGAAGCCCGTGCCAGACCAACATATATTGTCGGTAGTCGCATAGGCAGAGGCTTTGCCGGGTTAAATCAGGCCGGCGCAGATGTTGCCCGCAAGCAAGCTAAAGAATCTCAGCTGACAAAAGAATCGCAATTCACAAAAGCCTGATTCAAAAAGGCTGAATCAAAAGAGCCTAAATCAAAAGGGCTTACTTATCCACGTTGATGATGTCGATAAGTTCTTGAGTCTTGTCTTTTAGTATTTCGGCAGAAACAGCTCCGACTGTCAGTCTCAGCAAGGGCTCGGTCTGCGAGCCGCGGGCGGCAAACCACCATTCCTGGAAATTGACCGAGAGACCGTCGATATGTTCTTTTGTACCGCCGGCGATGCTGTCTTCCAAGCGCTTCAATGTTTCTTGAATGCCGGAGACGCGCAAATTGATTTCGCCCGAGGAGGCGTAAACCGATAGCGGTGCGATCAAACTGGAGAGCGGCGCTGTGCCCTGAGCCACTACGTTTATGGCTTCCATGGCCGTGCGCAGTGCATTGTCGGTGTTGAACATATCGGCGTAATAGTAATGACCGGAAAGTTCACCGGCAAACAGCGCGCCCGAATCTTTCAAGCCGCTGATCATAAAGTTGGTACCGACGCCGGTGCGTACAGCTTCGCCGCCTTTAGAGATGATGTGCTCTGGCACCGAGCGACTGGCTCTGAGGTCGTAGACGATTTTGCCGCCGCCGTTCTTTTCTACCAGTTCGCCACCGATGAGACCAATCATCAAGTCTGTGGGCACCAGCTTGCCCTGTTCGTCGACAAATATGGCGCGGTCTGCGTCACCATCTAGTGAGACGCCAAAGTCGCACTTTTCTTTGATTACGAGTTGACTAAGTCCGTCGAGGCAACCTTTATCTAAAGGATTGGGGGTGCGTTTAGGGAAAGTACCGTCAGGATCAGTGTTGATTACAATGATGTCGACCATGGAAATGGCGGCGCGCACCAGCGCTTTTACTTCCGGCCCGGCAGCGCCGTGTCCGGCGTCCATAGCTATCTTCAGTCGTCTGCGCGGGCGCAAATGATTGAGTAAGTAAGTCAAATATTCGGGAATGATATTTTCGTGTGAGCAGGTGCCCTTTACTTTGCCCGCACCATTGGTAGTGGCGTCGAACTTGTCGGCCTCGACCACGCGTTTGATTTCGCCAAGACCATTTTGCGCGCCCAGTGGTTTGGCGCGATTGGCATAGAGTTTAAAACCGTTGTGTTCTTTGGCCAGATGGCTGGCGGTAATCACAGCCCCGCCGTCAAATCCGGCTTGCGCAGCCCACCAGATGGCCATGGGTGTGGAAGCTATACCGATATCGACAACATCGCTGCCGCTCTTCAAGATTCCTTCGACAAAGGCGTCGCGCAGAGAAGGCGAGGATAATCTGGCGTCATAGCCGACAAGAATGCGACCGCCGCCCAAAGGTTTGATGTAGCTGCCGTAGGCCAGGCCGACTTTATGGGCAAAGGTCTCGTCTAAACCATTTCCATATATGCCGCGTATGTCATATGCGCCAAATAGTTTGTGCTCAGAACTCATCAAAAATCACTCGGTCTCCCAGCCACTGCCATCTCAATTACAGACTTGATTTTGCCACAAAGAAGCACAAGTTTGTTCACATTACGTCGGCAAAAGACTTCTTTGTCTTTTCGAAAAACTTAAAGCCGAGGAAAAATGCCGTAAGTGCTACCAACGTATATGTACCGTAGTGATGCCATTCGGGAGGCAGTCCTTCGAGCACGACGCGACGATAGTCGAGGACAATTCCTGCCATCGGATTGACCCACAGTAAAAACTGGAAGTTGGCCGGCAAGGACGTGGCCGGATAAACGATAGGTGTGGCGTACATCCAGGCCGCCAGGGCCAGGGCCATCATATGTCTGATGTCGCGGATATAAACGCCCAGACTGGCCAGAAACCAGCAGATGCCTGTTGTGAGCATCAGTTGTGAAACACAAACGAGGGGCAAAAAGAGGAGGGTAGCGTGAATCTTGTGGGTGAAGAGAGCAACACCGGCCACGAGTATCACGAAGGCCATAGCTTCGGTCACCAGGGTGGAAAGAACGGTGATCACCGGTAAGGTCTGGAGCGGGAAGACAACTCTTTTTACATAGTTGGGATGTTCCAGGATGCAGACCGAAGAGCGTGAAACCGCTTCGGAAAAGGCGCCCCAGGGCAGCAGTCCAGCCATTAGATAAAGGGCGAAATTACTGGTGGAACCATCTCCCCCAAGTTTCACTTTAAGAATGATGCAAAAGAGGAAGGTATAAAGAATCAGATGACCAACAGGATTGATCATTGGCCAGAGCACGCCCAGAAGAGAGCCTTTGTATTTCCCAAGGCTGTCGCGCTTGACCATCATGCTAATCAGATTGCGGTGATCCCAGATACTGAGCAAACCTGGGCGAGCTTCAGCAGTGGCTGTGGAGCTTGCCTGATTGTTGTTGAGCAAAAGTTTCTTTTGCTCGACTTCAGCAGACCGATTTTCTTTGACTAGGGGCACTGGCGTTGTTTCCACGGAATGACAGATCTCAAGATGGTAGCACATCGGCCTTTAAGGCTCATGAGACGGGCTAAATAGTGTCCTCAGGGAGCACCTGATTTAACTAAGACCGGCCGCACAATGCTGTTGAAGATGGGCAGAAATTTAAGCGAGCCATTTTTAGACAGGTGCACCGAGTCTCTAAAATCTTGCTGGTCGAAGGTTGCCAGCTCGTTACAGTCGCTGACCGCGGCGCCGTACTGCTGGGCCAATAATTTGATTTGATTGTCCATTTTTTGGTAAATGCCGTCAGCCAAAAGGGCTTTGTTGGCCGGTGAAATAGGCATGCCGACAAGCAAAACCGATGACTGGTGGGCTCGGCAATTGGCCAAAAGTTCCCGCAGTGCCTGCATCTGCGTCTGGCAGCGCTTTTCGTTGTAGGGATTGTAGCGGTGGCTGTACATGTGTAAATCCTGGGCCAGGCGCTTTTCGTAGATCGGGCCATGGCTGTCGGGGCCGTTCAAGTCGACCAATCCAGCCTCGGGCTTTGAGGGCGAATTTGTCGCAGATTCGGGCTTAGACGATGGCTGGGATTTTCTCTCTGCGGCAGAGCCGTGAGTGGAGTCCCACAATGTGAGCGGATGCCCGGAGAGTTCGCAGATCCAGGTGTTGGATAGTTTCAGTACGTGACGGCGCACCAGATCGCAAAAAAGTGTGTGGTTGGATAGGCAGTCGGTAATCGCTTGCATACTCAATTGTCTTGGTAGCATCGACTGTCTGCGGTTGATAAAACTGACGACCGAACGAGTCGGTGTAGAACTCAATCTGTCACCCACTTCGTTGTCCATAAATTCGCGGGGAGCGTAGGTGAGAATGATAAATTTGGGATTTTTGCCGTTGGCAAATAGCTCCTGTACAACAAAGCTCTGGTCTGAAATCATCGCCCCGGGGACGGTGGAAAGATCGACTGCCAGAGTCTGTTTTGCCCCCTGGTTTAATTCTTCCTGGTAGAGATTTTCGCGCTTCAGTCGACCACGTGGTGCATCAATCAACGACGAGCCTAAAATAATGACCGGCGCATTACTTTTCTGCACTATCTGGGCTGTATTGCTGGCATATTTGAGCATCCAGGCCGGTATGTCCAGCTCGGCTAAGGGGCGCCAGGGATACAGGCACCACACCGCTACATACAGGCCCGCAAGGATGGCCAGCAATTGAATTGTCAGACTGGAATAGAGCTTGGTTTTGAGGGGAGTGCTACTTGAATCAGCCAGCAGCTTGTCCATGGCTTTCAAATCGGTCTGATCTATATTGACCGGGTTTTTAGTGCGAAGATTCATGTTCTTTCTCCGCCTTAGTCACCAGGGGCTTCAGCGCTTCTTTCTCGGTCTGGCTGTCGGCCTGGGCTTGTTTGAGACCCGAGATGTTGATCAGTTTAACGGACTGAACCTGTTTAGCGTTTTTGTCGGCGAACGCAATATCGCCCAGATATTCATCGCCAAAGAAATAGAGGGCATCGGCTGATTTTGCCGAGGGCTCGTCCACCCGTGACTGAGGCGGCGCGCCTTCGGGCAGCAGCTTTTTCATGGCCGCTTCGGCCGCTTCCCGACTGACCGGCTTGTTCTTATATAAGACTGAAATTTCAAAGCAGGATCCGTTTTTGACCTGAGCCATATACTGGCCGCCCTGCACGTCGCCCCGGCTCAGATACTGGCGCTTGCCACCGGAGTTGGCCTGGGCGCTGGGGTCGCGCACAAAAGTAACTGAGGCCTCTTGAAAGACTTGATCCGGTGTGCCCAGTTTGATTGTGCTCAGGTCAATAGTGCCCTGGCTGGTGACTGCGTTTTCTTGGTCGGCGCTTTCGCTGCAAGCCTGTAGTGTGAGTGCGGTTGCGCATGCCAGTGCAATTGTCAGCGTCAGTGACAGTGCTTGTTTCATTTGTGATCCGGAGTCAGATTCGAAAGTTTTTTTGGAGGTCATTTTGAGTTCCCTCCGAAGACCGATTTGAAATTTTTTGACTGCGTAACGTGATCGGCGAAGATGGGCACAAAATGGGCGGCTCCGGCGTTCGATAAATGCACGGAATCGAGGTATTCATCTTGAGCAAAAGAGACTTTGGGGTCGGTATTGAGATCATAGAGGCCTGCACCATATTTGGTGGCGAGGCTGTGCAGGCGGATTTGCATGTCTTGATAGACTGCCGGCTTGATCAGTTTCATATTGGCGGGCGAAACAGGCATGCCTACCAGCTCTACCTTGATGCCCCGACTTTTGCCCACGGCCAGGAGTTGTTCGAGATGGCGGTATTGTTCGTCTATCCTGGCGGCGTTTTGCGGATTGTAGCGACGATTATAGAGTTCCAGGTCTTGCACTAGTGCTTTGGCTCGGACTGCGGGAGCCTCATCGGCATTTCTTCCGGAATTGCTGTCGACGTCTCCTTCTCCTGGGCTCTGGGCAGCTCTATCAGGCTGATTGGTCTGCGCATTTGTTTGTGCCGTGCCCTGGTGCGAGGCTTGCCACAAGCTCTCGGGATGACCTGAGACTTTGCAGACATAGCTGCGAGTCAGGCGCAAAACATGACGGTGGACCATGTCGAGGAAGGCCGTGTGATTGTCGTAACACGTGGTGACAGCGTTCCAGGAAAGATCTTTGGGCAGGAAAGAACTGCGGCGATTGATAAAAGAGAGGACTTTACGAGTGGGAGTGGTGCTGATTTTGCCCTCGATTGTATTGTCCATAAAGTCGCGCGGGGCGTAGGTATAGACAATCAGCTCCGGTTTCTTTTTGTGCTCCAGAAGTTCATTCAAAATAAAATCCTGATCGGAAGCGATTGCTCCAGGAACAGCCATGCAGCACAGGTCCAGCTTGCGTCCGGCACGGGCACTGATTTCTTCCTGATAGACAGCCGGTCGGCTCAGTCTGCGGGGCGCCGCCAGGGTAAGGGAAGAGCCGAGGACTACTATGGGCGGATTGCGCCTGGTCATCATCAAGTCCACTTGATCGGCAAAGTCCACGATCCAGCCCGGCACATCCAGTTCGGCCAGGGGGCGCCAGGGATAGAAGGCCCACATTGCCAGATAAGTCGTGGTCAAAAGCAGTATCAGCAGGACGGTGAAGCTACATATGGCTCGGGACAGGGCTCGCGCCAGAACTCTTCTGGACAAGCCGATTTTGTTCGTTTGTGCTTGGCTCTGGCCCTGACTTAGTTTTTCGGCAAACGACTGTTCAAGCCCCGGGGAGGGCTTGTTCATTACTGCCGTGCTCTCGACCAAACGGCCTGTAGATGTCGGCTTGGGGGCCACCGGTGAACTTTATCTCCTCTTTTTATAAGGATGTCAGGTGTGTTGATGCTATCACGCGGGCGCGTCCGTCTTTTATATAAAGGCATAAGTTAGCTCTAACTTTGCCGGGCCAAGGTCTCAGACCCTAGGGCGCGTGCTCTTTATCGCCCGAAATATCGGCGCTTACCTTTTGCATTATTTCTTTTGCACGATTGAGCAGACGCTCCCGTTTGACTGGATCCGCAGTAACCTCATTGAGATATGTGTCCAGGGCAGTCAGGGGCGAAAGCACCGCGCTTTCATTGAGCTGGGGCATGCGAGCGCGCTGGTGAGAGGGCAATATTTCAGCGTGCAATTTAACCGACAATGCCGATTCTGCAGCGTTTCGCAATTTGTCTTCGTCCACCTGCGACATTTTTTCCTGATCGATTTTGTAGCGCACGCGAAGAACACAGCCCGGGACGCAGGCTTTGACCATTTTTGCCAGCAGATCTTCGGTCGGTGTTTCGCTGCCGCAGACATCTGCGTCGACGGTGATAAAGGGGCGCGGATTGATAGAGTGAAATTCGAAGGCGGCATTACCGCGTTCGATTTTTACGTGGACGAATCCTTTGTCCTCTTTTTCTTCGCCAAAATCCACCCGCTCAAGTGAGCCGGCATAGACTATCGCCGGCTTTTCTTTGCGTAAAATCTGGTACTTGTGAATGTGTCCCAGTGCGACATAATCTACCCTGTGGTCGACAAACATTTCGGTGGGAAATGTCAGTGTGTATCCCACTAAAAGTTCTTCTTCGATACCTGCCAGAGCGCTATCTGTGGCCATGTGCGCGGTGACCACGGTGGGGATGGAGTCGTCCAGATTGAGGTAATAGCCGCGCAAAAGATCTCTAATATGATCGACCAGCACCCTGTCGATGTCCGCCGCTGAGAGATCTTTGTATTTGTCCAGGGTCATGAGCTGGTGCCGTGTTATATGCGGCAAACCAATCAGCTGTAGCGCACCATTTTTGGTATCAAGCTTGATTGACATGGGCCGGTCGACGGTCATTACTCCGGGCACTTCCAGGCTCTGAAAGACCGACATGGCATGACTTTGCGATGAGCGAAGCAGCTGATCGTGATTGCCCACGACCAGGATTGTCTGAATATCCGCGTCGGAGAGGCGCTTCAGCTCACGGGCAAACATCTTTTGATAAATGGGATCGGGCGAAGCGTTGCGATAAGCATCGCCGCTGAAAAGGAAAATATCGCATTTTTCAGCAATGGCAAAATCTACAACCTTAGCCAGGGCCGCCACAAAATCTTCGAAGCGCACATTGAGACCGGTGTTCGGATTTGTGCGTCCGTGCGATTCGCCCGAGCCGAAGTGGATGTCGGATACATGAATAAGACTGATGGCCATGACATCAATTGTAGGCATAACTTCGAAGGCATGCCCGGATCGCTTCAGGTAAGTTCGGCTTAATCATGATAGATTTATTGCTTCTAATAAAAGAAGCGCTGATGCCCGGCAAAGCACTGTCCCTACTTGCTCTTCCACTATTGCTCCCTGTTCTCATTGTCGGAGCGTGTTGTCAGGCGGCAAATTGTAAGGTAGTCGGTCCCGTCAAATCCGTTTATAAGGTCAAAGCCCCCAGTCGTCGCAACTTGACGAGTTTGACGAGCGCGGCACTGCTCTCTGTTTTGCACGACAATCCTTATGCTTCCTTAGTGGGCGGTGACGACGTCTCGGTCTCGGGCGGTACGGTAAAACTGGCTGTCTGGGCGCACTGCACTGCCGCCGTTAGCGATTTGAAAACTGACGCTGTGATGTTGGCCCAGGCTGTGGGCCGGCATTTCCCCGATCAGTTTGACAAACTGGATTGCTCATTTTTTGACTGCAGTTTTGCTGCCGACGGCTCTCTTCCATTTGCCCGTGTCTCGGTAAAACAGTCTGACCTGGCGGCTTTTGCCCGGGGAGGGATGAGCCGGGAGAAGTTGCTCGAAACTGTGTCCCTGACCGCGGACAGGGAGCCCTCTGTGGCCGAGAAATATAAGGCACTTACCTATCGCCAGATTCTCGATCAAAATCTGGTTGTGCCCGGTGCTTACGGCACAGAACGCAAAGAATTGTGCGATCAGCTCACAACTTTGAAGGCAAACGGCTATGATGTGAACCAGGCTACGAGGCAGTTTTTTGCGCTTGAAGATCTTGTGCGCACCAAACAGTATGCTCGGCTGTCCGTGGCTTTTGCCCAGACCCGCAAGTGCATCGCCGAATCCGTAGCCGGAGCTCAGGGCGTTAGCGTGGCAACTTCGAGGACACTAAATTGGCAAAGGTAAAATTGGCCCACGATTTGAAGCGTGGGGAAGTACTCGAAATCGTTGTCGAGTCTCTGGCCAATGGTGGTGATGGCGTTGGCAAAGTCGCTGGTCTGCCTGTATTTATCGACCGCGCGGCGGTTGGAGATAAGCTTAAGGTGCGCCTCTTTGACGTGCGCAAAGATTTCGCCCGCGGAGCTATAGAGGCCATTATCGAGCCCTCCAAAGAGCGGGCACAACCACCATGCAAGCATTTTGAAGTCTGCGGCGGCTGCCAGTGGCAGCATATAAACTACTCCGCTCAAGCGGCTCACAAAGAGGGTCTTGTTCGTCAGGCCCTGAAACATATCGGCGGTCAGGGCGACAATGATGTGGTGATTGAGCCTATTGCTGATGCCGCCGGTGGTGGCGAATTGCACTATCGCAACAAGGCTCAATTTCCTGTGCAATATGTTGATGGTCAGTACCTGGCCGGTTATTACGGCCGAGGATCGCACAGTCTGATCAATGTCACCGAATGCTCAATTCAACCGCCGGCTATGGATCAGGTGCTGGATACTTGTCGCCAGCTTTTGAAAAAATATAAGGTCCATGCTTACGATGAAGCAAAGCATAAGGGGCTGGTGCGGCACATAAATCTGCGCCAGAGTTTTGCCGACGGCAAACTGCTTGCTACCTTTGTCGTCAATCATGAGGCGCAAAAATATTCCAAGTTTAAGGACAATCAAGACCTGGTCGTAATGCTCGATGTAGCCCGGGACCTGGTTGACGCGCATAAAAATATTGAAGGCGTGGTGCTCAACTTTAACCCTGAGAAGGGCAACCGTATATTAGGCGACGACTCTCTAGTTTTGGTCGGTATTGAATATGTCGAAGAAGTGCTGAAAACAAAGCGCGCCGACATGCCGCAGAAGCTGCGCGAAGGCCTCAAACTGCGTCTGTCGTCGTCCAGCTTTTTCCAGGTCAATAGCGTTCAGGCTGTGGCTCTTCTGGAAATCGTTGCCGACATGGCTAAAAGCGCGCTGGCTGACTGTGCTGCCCCCGTTGTAGTCGATGCCTATGCTGGAGTGGGCACCATCGCCCTCTGGCTCAGTCCCTTCGTCCACAGTGTGGTTGCCGTTGAAGAAAATAAAGATGCTGTAAGCGACGGTCGCGCCAATAGTCTCTTGAATGATTTGACCAATGTGGAGTTTGTCGAAGGCCGGGTGGAGGAAGCGCTCAGCCGTCTGATGACCGAGGGCACATTGCCTGATTTGCTGGTGGTTGATCCGCCGCGTAAAGGTCTTTCACCTGAAGTCCTGGCCGCCATCAAAGAGCATGGCCCCCGGCACGTCATCTACGTCAGCTGCAACCCCACCACCCTGGCGCGGGATTTAAAGCTACTCTCCGATAAGGGAGAAAAAGGTGAGTCAAATGGGTATAAAGCAAAGCGGATAAAGCCGGTGGACTTATTCCCCCAGACTTATCACGTTGAATCGGTGGTCATTCTTGAAAGGTTCTGAGAGAGGTTCTGAGATGGTTTTGTCGGGTATCTGGAGGAAGAATGAAAATTCTAAAGAACCTCTGCCCGAAAATATAAGTGTCAGCCATGACAAGGCCGTCCCACCCGAGGCGGTGCAAGAGCTTTGCGCGTCGGTAGGCTGGAGCCGTCGTGAGCCGGAGCTGATCGTGCGCGCCTTACAAAATTCACTGGCCGTCGTCTCCATCTGGGTCAAGGGCCAGGACTTCAAGCCCGATGAGCTGATTGGCTTTGCCCGGGCGACCGGAGACAAGGTATTTAACGCCACTGTCTGGGACATGGTCGTCCGTCCTGATTATCAACGCGCCGGCATCGGGCGTCTGGTAATGTGCGAATTGCTTAAGGAGCTGGATGAGTATCAGATTCCATTGGTAACGCTTTATGCAGATCCCGGCACCGACGGTTTTTACAAGCGTTTCGGCTTCCTGGCCGACCCCTCCGGGGTACGCGGTATGTTTCGCGAGCGTATCGACTACTAAACAATAATATTGGCACGAAGGCCCGTCCGTGGTACTCTTTGTCCCCTGTTTATATTATTGGTCTGCTCCCTTGGGCAGAGCTTGGAGATGTCATGAAGGTTATTCTGCAACAGACAGTGCTCAAACTCGGCAAAGCCGGCGACATTGTTGAAGCCTCTGCGGGCTACTATCGCAACTTTCTTCAGCCCCGCGGTCTAGCCGTATTGGCAACCGGCGGCACTCTCAAAAAGAGAGAAGAAGACCTGGAAGCTATCCGTAAGAAGGCCGCCGCTCTACACCAGGCCGCTCAGGACCTGGCCGACAAGATTAGCGCCCTCGGTGCTGTCAAAGTCACCGCCAAGGTTGGCGAAGGTGGCAAGCTCTACGGCAAAATCACCCACAAAGAAATCGCTCAAATGATTGAGAAAGAAGTGGGCGCTCCGATTGATAAGCGTTTGATCAAGACTGATGAAGATGTAAGCTCCATCGGTATTTTCAAGGTCTACGTCAAACTGGCGCCGGAAGTGCAGGCCGAGCTCAACTGTGAAGTTTCAATCGAAGGCGGTACTCCGGTATCGAGCAAGCCTAAAGAAGCCCCGGTTGAAGCCGCCGCTGTCGAAGCCTAATCACAACGATCTTTGGAATCTTAGTCAGATCTAATTGATTGTCATTTCTTTGGAAAAGCCGGAAGTCCCCTGTGGTCTCCCGGCTTTTTTGCCCCTGGGCAAACTAAATACCTGCTAACGATTTCAAGGGGCAAAGAGCATACAATTGATCGGTCTTTAAAGAAGTCATTTTGGGTAGCCTTCAGCTTTGGCCAATTTCAATCCAGCAAAAGCAATCAAAATAGTTGCCGGCAGTTTTTCTCTCTGTCTGCTTTTGAGTTTTGTCGCCTTTGAAGTGTTTCTCGAATATTGTCCGAGCAAAGATTTGCAGTTTCTCGGCCCCAATCAACTCAAAGACAGACCGCCGGTCTTGACCAAACTGCTGCACTACGAAGAAGAGCATGAGAATCGGCCCACCATCATGCTTGTGGGCTCATCGCTTGCGCAATACGCTTCTAACTTGTGTGATTTCGGTCAATTCGGCAGACCTGATCTCAACAAAGAATTTGCCAGCTACAGTCGCTTTCGCTATCTCGATAAGGTCCTGGCCGACGCCGGCGCATCGCGCAGTAACGGCGTGGGTACCCTCGAAACAGCCAATTTGTCTAATTCCGGAGCGATGATCTCGGAAGACTTTTTGATCATCAAAGAAGCGCTGCGTAAGAAAAATCCTCCCATGGCTGTAGTGTTGGAAATCGGACCGCGCGACTTTATCGACAATATGACACCCGATCCCTACCGCTCAAGATTGGCTCAGGTACTGACCAAGAGACAGGAGCCCTTTGTCTGGCGCATGGACAGAAGCGCTACCGAAAATCTGGATATCACAGCTGAAAAGATGTCACTCTTCTATTCTATGCGCGGTGAATTGCATGATTGTCTTGTGAAAATGGCCTGTGACAATTTGCACCATCCGGCATCGGTCTATCAAGCAACTCTGATGGCTAAGCTGGCTCCGGCGCCGGCATCAATACCAATACAGGTGGAAAACAAAACAGCTGGCGGCGCTGCCCAAGTCGGTGGAAACGATAAAGGGACAATGACTTTTGGTCATATCGATGACAACGTCGGCAGCGAGGCGCTTAAAGAATATTCGGTCAGTGAATACAAAGGTCGTTACCTGCCAATCAACAAAAAGAAGTGGCCGGTGGAATTGGATAATTTCAAACAACTGCTGGCCTATTGCGCCGAGAAAAAAGTACCTTTGATTGTCGTCAATATGCCGCTTTCCGAGCGCAATCTAGCTGTGCTGCCCGCAGATTTTAGAGCCGAATATGAGAAGTCTGTGGCCGATATTTGCCGAGAGGCGCAACGAGACAACGATAATTTTGCCTATGTCGATTTGCGCAACGATAAGCGTTTTGAACTCAGTGATTTTCGCGATACGGTACATATGAGATCAACCGGCGGCAAGAAGCTGGCTGACCTGTTAGCACCGCTGGTAATTGAAAAAATCGCAGCGCAAAATAAATATGGCACTGGAGCTAAGTTTGCCGGCAAGCCGACCGGTCTCAACTAATAGAAAGCTATCAGCGATCAGTCACCCGCCAGGAGCTTCTCGCTTTCGTGGGCAAATGACTCGGCCTCGATTGAGCCATCGGCCGTCTTTTTCAATATTTCAATTTTTTGTTCAGCGCTCTTGATGAACTTCTCGCATTCGACTGAAAGCTTGATACCTTCTTCAAAAAGCTTGAGTGCTTCTTCCAGTTTTACTTCACCGTCAAGCTCTTTTACCACCGCTTCCAGCTTGGTAAGTGAGGCTTCAAAATCAATGCCCGGCTCTACTGTTTGCATTGCACTTTTCTCCTTGATTTCGGGATTGCCTAAAATTTCTACAGAGGCTTCTATTGGGGTTTCGGCTTGGGTTTTAACCGGGGTTTTAGAGGGGGATTTGGCGGCGGATTTTGTTCTAGCCGGGCTCACTTTTTCTTTTTTCGGTTTGGGGCTGACGCCTTCAAACATACTCAGTTGCTGAATGCCATCTTGTTTTTCTTGCGCATCTTCATCTTGATCGTTACCAGTCATTTTTTGTCGACTCCACCTTGAGAGTGACGCGGCCGCTTTGTAAAAGCACTTCCACTTCCTGGCCCACGCTCAATTGTGAGGCGCTGAAGACGACCTGGCCTTCTTTTGTGCGCAGAACGGAAAAGCCCCTGGCCATCACGTTTTTTGGACCGAGAGCCTGTAGCTTCTCGCTCGCTTGTATCAGTCTGTGGCGGCGGGCGTCAACCAGGCGCTCCATGCGATTGGTCAGATGTTGCTTGCGCCGCGATATGTTGACCGCCGCCAACTCCAGTCTGTTTTGGTAGCGATTGAGCGCGTTTATTGGGCTCAGTCTGACAAGCTCGCGCCGCGCCCGTTGTAGCTTTTGCTCCAGCGAATTGTTGAGCAAGCGGTGCAAGTTGGCCCATTTATCCAGAAGCTCAATGCTGCCTCTGGCCACTAGCTCGGCCGCCGCCGTCGGCGTGGGGGCGCGCAGATCGGCGACCAGATCGCAGATAGTGACATCGGTTTCGTGGCCGACGCCGGAGATGATGGGGATGGTGCATTCGGCCACAGCTCTGGCTACCACTTCGGTATTGAAGGACCAGAGGTCCTCGATTGAGCCGCCGCCGCGGGCCACGATTATGACGTCGATATCGTTTTGCATTTGCAAAAGTCTTATTGCCTGCGCCACTTCTTCGGCCGAGCCCTCGCCCTGTACTTTGGCCGGCGCGATCAGGACCGATACACCCCTGTTGCGCCTGGTGATGGCGCTGAGGATGTCTCTCAAAGCGGCACCAACAGGGCTTGTCACGACGCCCACTCTTTTGGGCAGCATGGGGATCACTTTTTTGCGCGCCGGATCTAAGAGGCCTTCCCCTTCCAATTTTTTCTTCAATTGTTCAAAGGCTAATTGCCATTCGCCTATGCCCACTGGCTCCAGTCCGGTGGCGATCATCTGATAGGCGCCGCGGGGTGGATAGACGCTCAGT
>Ga0105248_10002915_pt1 | contig 18984 bp, 21 predicted proteins | sample KBSS34metaG_FD_81524 | JGI IMG/M metagenome (GOLD analysis project Ga0105248, IMG submission 81524) | Switchgrass rhizosphere microbial communities from Kellogg Biological Station, Michigan, USA - KBS S3-4 metaG | ecosystem: Host-associated > Plants > Roots > Rhizosphere > Soil | place...
CTGCCAAGGCCGCGCGGGTAGACGCCGCGTTCTCGTCAAACTTATCGAGAAGTTGCTTTTTGGAAGTCGCAACAAAGGGCTTGAAACCTTCCGGAATATCGAGCGCGGGACCTTCCATCATCGCCGCGAACCAGCCGACCATCTCGGCCACGTGGCCCGCCAATTGTCCCATGGACATTGACTTCGGATCGGGTTTGTAATCCAGTTTGTTCTCAGGAATGCGATCCAGCATTTTGCGCGTGTTCGTCATCTCCTGGTCGTATTCCGGAAGCAAAGATTGAGCGATGCTCATGAATTTATCCTCCACCAAGATTGTACCCGACCCTTGTTAGAATCGAATGAAGTGCAACAGGTCGGCCGCTATCAGATTGTGGGGGAGTTGGGCCGCGGCGCAATGGGAGTTGTCTACCAAGCCCTGGATCCCGCCATCGGCCGCACCATCGCGATCAAGAGCATCCGCCTACAGGACCTCACCGATGAGGCTGAACGGACCCGGCTTCGGGAACGCCTGTTCCGCGAAGCGCAATCCGCCGGTATTCTTTCGCATCCCAACATCGTCACCATCTACGACATCGCCGAACAGGACGGCATGGCTTACATCTTCATGGAATTCGTCAACGGGCCGCCGTTCGAGAAGATGCTGAAAGTAGAGCAAGCGCCGGATAAGGAAACCCTGCTGAGCATTTTCCGTCAGACAGCCGCCGCGCTGGATTACGCCCATAAGAAAGGCATCGTTCATCGCGATATTAAGCCAGCCAACATCATGATCCATGAGGACGGCACCGCGAAAATCACCGATTTCGGCGTCGCCAAAATCATGTCCCAGCAGATGACGCTGTCCGGCACAATGATGGGCACGCCCAGCTACATGTCGCCCGAGCAGGTCCAGAGCACGCCCATTACCGGACGCGCCGACCAGTTCTCGCTCGCCGTCATTGTGTATGAAGCGCTCACCGGCGAAAAACCTTTCGCCGCGGAGTATATGCCGACGCTGCTGTACAAAATTGTCCGTGAAGATCCTGTGCCGCCGCAGCGCTTAAACACCACGCTGAACCCCCAGGTGGAGACCACCCTTCGCAAAGCACTGGCGAAACTTCCCGAAGATCGCTACGAGACGTGCACCGATTTCATCACCGCGCTGGCAGCGGCTTGCAACGCCAGCCCTGCCTGGATGCCCTTGCCGCGCGGGGCGAGCCCCCAGATGCCCACGGCTGGCTCAGATGCTGAACTCGCCGAGACCATCGCCGATATTCGCCCGCCTGTTGACGCAGATGAGACGGTGCTCTTGACCCCAGCTTTGCCTCCTGTCACGCCCCGAGTGACGCGCATAGAGGAGCCCAGCCATACCCTGCGCAACGTTCTTCTCGGATTCGCGGCGGTAGTCGTGATAGGCATCGTCGGGCTTGTGGCGATGCAAAAAATGTCCACTCCGGCGCCGGAGCCTGCTGCTGTTACCGCTCCGGCTGCCGATCCCGCGGTTCCAAGCTCACAACCTGCACCGGTCGCAACTCCGGCCCCAGCCTCAGGCGATCCGACTCCGTCAAAACCGGTAGCCAATGCGCCTGCTGCTCCTGCCGCAGCCAAGGAAGGGTCCTTCCAGCTGACTGCCTCGCCTGCAGGCGCAACTGCGACATTCGATGCCGGAGGTGTCGAATGCACCACTCCCTGCAATCTGACTCTTCCGGCGGGACGTCACAGCTTCGTCCTGCACCAAGCCGGCTATCGCGACCTGCAAAAGATCATCAACATCCCCAACGACACGGGCTTGATTATCGACCTGGTTCCGATGACCGGTACGCTGAACCTGTTAACGGATCCACCCGGCCTGACTGTCATGATCGACGGTCACGAACATCCCCAGAAGACACCCGTAAGCCTGACGCTGCCCATTGGCCCCCATCGCATCCAGGTCGTCAAAGGCACTGAGCGTCAGGAACTCCAGGTGGATCTCACCGACGGCCAATTCGTCTCCAAGACCATATCCTGGCAGTAAAATGGTATATTCGAATTAACGAATATACGATTATGCAGGACGCACTCCGCCGTTTTAAAGCCGAATTCTTTCAAGCTCTCGCCCATCCCACCCGAATCGCAATTGTCGAACTCCTGCGCGATGGCGAGCTATCCGCCGGGGCGCTGATCGAGCGCCTGGGAGTCGAGCAGGCTAATGCATCCCAGCATTTGACCATTCTGCGCGCGAAACACATCGTGGTAAATCGCAAGGCCGGGAACCAGGTTTTTTATTCTGTTCGCAATCCCTTGATCCTGGATGTCCTCGACGTAATGCGGAGATATTTCTACGCCCACCTTGCCGAGGGCCAGGCCATGATGAACGAGATTGAGTCCGAAGCCGTAACCAATGGTTAGTACGAACCGTTGGACGCCCGAGCTCTTCCGTAGCCTGCGGGCCTATCGAGCACAGGACTTCTTAGCCGACCTGATCGCGGGCCTCACCGTCGGCCTGATGGCCCTGCCTTTGGCTATGGCCTTCGCGATCGCCTCCGGGGTCCCACCGCAAGCCGGCATCTATACCGCGGTGGTCGCCGGCTTCGTGATCTCCGCGCTCGGCGGATCGCGCGTGCAAATCGGCGGACCCACGGGAGCATTCGTTGTGATCGTGGCCGGCATCATCGCCAAGTTCGGAGTCTCCGGATTGCTGATTGTCACGGTGATGGCCGGAGCGATCTTGCTCGTGATGGGATTTACGGGTCTGGGGACGGCCGTCAAGTTCATTCCCCGCCCTGTCATCGTCGGGTTCACCAACGGGATCGCTATATTGATCGCATCGACGCAGATCAAAGACTTTCTCGGCCTTCAGATCACTTCCGTACCCAGCGAGTTCCTGGCGCGAATGAGCGTGCTCGCCGCAAACATTTCTACGATCCAGTGGCCAACAATAGCGTTGTCTTCGGCTTCGCTCGCGCTGATCCTCGTCATCCCTCGACTCACACGGCGGATTCCCGGATCGATCGTAGCGGTTGTTGTGGCGACCGCGTGTGTCGCATTTTTCTCGCTCGGCGTCGCCACCATCGGAAGCGCTTTCGGAGGAATACCCACCGGCTTGCCGCATCTCTCGCTCCCCGCGTTCCGGCCCGACTTGATCGTGCCCCTGATTCCCTCCGCGCTAACCGTTGCGCTGCTCGCGGCTCTCGAAAGTCTCCTTTCCGCCGTGGTCGCCGATAGCATGACCGGCGACCGTCACAACTCAAACGTCGAATTGGTCGCGCAGGGCCTTGCGAATATGCTTTCGCCGCTATTCGGAGGCATACCAGCCACTGGAGCAATCGCTCGAACGGCCACGAACATCCGCTCCGGAGCAAGAACGCCGGTCGCCGGCATCGTGCACGCACTAACTCTGTTGACGATCTTGCTGGTCGCGGCGCCGCTTGCCCGCTTCGTCCCACTGGCGACGCTGTCCGCCGTCTTGCTGGTCGTGGCGTACAACATGAGCGAATGGCGGGAAGTCGGCGTGATTCTTCGGCTGTCCTTGGCAGACAAAGCAGTGTGGGCCGCGACCTTCATCTTAACGGTCTTCGCCGATCTGACTGTCGCCGTCGAAGTCGGCATTGCGCTGGCGGCGCTGCTGTATATCTACCGCATCGCGCAGACCACTACAGTCGAGCCAGTGACTGCCGACTACATCGAGAAAGGGCGCCTTCACATCCTGCAAGACAAGCAGGTCCCCTCGTATGTAACCATCCTCAGGATTCACGGTCCGTTCCTGTTCGGCACCACCGACAAGCTCGAAGAAGCCACCGCAAATCTGGACGCGTTCGCCTCAGTGGTAGTGCTGCGGCTCCGCAACATGACTGCGCTCGATGCCACCGGGTTGTACGCACTCGAGAAACTGGCGGATCGTCTCAAGAAAAGCGGGCGGACTCTGCTGCTGTGCGGCGCACGCGAACAACCGGAACGGCTGTTACATCAAGCAGAATTCGTAGAGCACGTGGGGGCCAACAACATCCTGCCGCACGTAGCGGCTGCTCTCGAACGCGCCCAGCAGATCAACGCTCAATTCGGCGGCTTGGGAAGTGAAGTTGCCGAAGAAATGCAAGGGCAATCGCTCTGACCAGATATAATCTCTCCATGAAGCGCCTGACCGTCGAAATAATCCCCGACTTGGAGCAGGGCGGTTTTACGGCTCGTGTGCCTGACATACCAGCCTACGGAGAGGGCGAGACTGAGGAAGAGGCTATTGCCGACCTTCGAGAAGCTCTCCGTGCCTATATTGAAGCTTTTGGGATTGAGGACGCCGTCGCGCGCCTGAATCCTCCTAGTTCCTTGCGCCAGTTGGATCTGGAACTGCAAGATCTGGTCCGTGCCTAAGCTTCCTCGGCCCGCTGGAGCCGAGATGGTCCGCTTCCTGGAATCCCAGGGGTTCGTCGTAGCGCGCATACGCGGAAGCCATCATGTGTTGGCTCGCGGAAACACCCACACCACTGTTCCGGTTCACGCCAATCAAACATTGCGCATTGGCACTTTGCGCGGAATCCTTCGTGACATTGAGATGAGCCCGGTCAAGTTCACCGAGCTATGGCATTGATGATGTCCGGTCCTGAAGGAGGGCGGGCTTCAGCCTGCGCGGAGCGTCAGCCCCGCACTCGTGCGAGATTAGTTATGAAAACGCCGTTCTCTTCGCAGATGAAGGCGACCCATTGCCCATTGGGCGACAGCGCCAACTCCTCGCAGCTTTCAAGGTCAGATCTCCAGAGTGCGCGAGCCTTTCGTCCTTTCTGAGTCACGACAAGACTTGTACCAAGGTTCTTCCGAACGAACTCGATCTTGGTACCAGAGTCGTCAGCAACGACCGTGGAATCGCTTCGAGTCGCTCTTGTCCATTCGACAATCAGGCCAGGATCGAGTGGGGAAATAGCAATTTGTGATGACACAATCCCGATCCGTAGCTTGTGCCACACAGCGGCCTTCAGCGTCAACTGTGTCGTATCGATTTGAGACCAGCGGCCCTGGATGTTGACTCCGAGGAATCTAGAATCGGGAGACCACAAAGGGCTATCGTCAATACCGGTCGACGGTACAACAAGCGCGGTGTGTATTTGGAGCTTGACGTATTCGGCGAGAAGGGACTGGCTGACTTGCGCGACGCACGCGAGTCCAACTATCACGGAAAGTCCCAACAACAAGAAACGGCGCATTTCGGCTCTCAGGCTGTCCGCCGACAGCCCGCCTAATCCCGCAGCGACGTTTCTAAAAACGCCCGCAGACGATGACTCCGGCTCGGGTGCCGCAGTTTCCTGAGCGCCTTCGCCTCGATCTGCCGGATACGCTCGCGGGTCACCGCAAAGTGCTGGCCGACTTCTTCCAGGGTGTGCTCGCTGCCGTCCTGAAGCCCGAAGCGCATCTTGATGATCTTCTCTTCGCGCGGACTCAGCGTCTTCAAAACTTCCGCCGTCTGCTCGCGCAGATTCAGATTGATCACCGCCTCGGACGGAGAAACCACTCTCCGGTCCACGATGAAGTCGCCCAGGTGCGATTCTTCTTCCTCGCCCACCGGCGTCTCCAGCGAAATCGGCTCTTGTGCGATCCGCAGTACCTTCCGCACCTTGCCGACCGGCAGTTCCATCTTGACTGACAACTCTTCGGTAGTTGCCTCGCGGCCCAGGTCCTGCTGTAACTGCCGCTGGATGCGCACCAGCTTGTTGATCGTCTCGATCATGTGCACTGGAATACGAATCGTCCGAGCCTGATCCGCAATCGCGCGGGTGATCGCCTGCCGCACCCACCACGTTGCGTACGTCGAGAATTTGTAGCCGCGCAGGTAGTCGAACTTGTCCACAGCCTTCATCAGGCCGATATTGCCTTCCTGGATCAAATCCAGGAACTGCAGCCCGCGATTGGTATAGCGTTTCGCAATCGAAACCACCAGCCGGAGATTCGCCTCGATCAGCTGCTTCTTGGCGATCTCGGCTTCCTGCTCGCCGCGCTCGACGATGTGCAGCGTGCGCCGCAGCTCGGTTGCGCTGGCGCCGGATTCCTCTTCGTGATGCTGGATGCGCTGGCTGTGCGATCGCAGCTCTTTACGCAGCGTCGCCGATCCGCCGTTGGCCCCGTTGGGTGTCGAAGCTTCCAGCTTCCTTTGAACCCGCGCGATCTCTTTTTCCAGCGGCCGCAAATCGTCCACCGCCTGGCGCAAGCGGCCTGCTAAAGCGCGCCTTGAGGTGGAGCTGAACGCGATCCCCCGAATCAGCCGCGACGTGTTCACCATGGTCCGCGCCAGACCCCAGCGGAGCGACCGATGCATCTTCGGCTTCATGCCACGCGAAATCGCTTGCAGCTTCTGCCGGGCTTGTTGAGCCTTCTTGTATTGCTTCTCGATTTCAGCGATGGTCCGCTGCAGCTCGTCCGCCTGCTCGATAACATTTTCGTCGGTGACCACCAGGTCCGGCATCACCAGGATCTCGCGCACCACCGACGGATCCTTGGATACAGTCTCGGCCAGCGCCAGAATTTCGCGGATTACCAGTGGCGATCGTGACAGCGCCTTGCGTACCGCCGCCTGGCCGCGCTCGATGCGCTTGGCCAGCTCGATTTCGCCTTCGCGCGTGAGCAGAGGCACAGTGCCCATCTCGCGCAGATACATCCGAACTGGATCGTTGGTCTTGTCGCTGAAGTCCTGAACTAGATCGAGGTCGGTGGGCTCTTCGCCCTCTTCCACCTTTTTGTCGAACTCGATCTTGGGTTCTTCCAGGATCTCGACACCGGCGGTGTCCAGTTCGCTGAGCAGATCGTCCAGTTCGCGTCCGCCCGGAAATTCTTCCGTCAGCAACTCGTTGACTTCGTCGTAAAGGACATAGCCCTTCTCCTTGCCGGAGTCCATCAGCTGTTTCAGCCGGCCGACTTTTTCTTCGCTTGCCAACGCTTCCCCAATTCGTCCCGTTACAACTTCACGCGTCCCTGTACTCCGTTCGAATGCACTCAGTGTACAACAGTCATCCGCCGGAGGTCGCTCTCGATTCCCGCTCCAAGCGGCTCAACTCCGCCATCCAGGATAGCGCTTCCTCTACTCGCCCTTCGCGCTCGGCTGCCTTCACGCGCGCTCGCAAATCGCTCAGATGGCGTTTTCGGAAATCGCTCTCCAAACGTCGCAAGCAGGATTGCGCTTGTTCCCAGGACACAGATTCCTCTGAGGACTCATCGGCTGTTACGGCGTCGCGCAATAGTTCCCTCGCAGGCCCCTGTAAACGGCCCTCCAGAGCGGCATATGAAAATGTCGCTTCGTCCTCGGCCGCATGGCGTAAAGCCTCGAAAACCTCGTGGGTTACGAATGCCTCTGTCATTTCCGGGCGCAGCATCGGCAGCATTTCAATCCGCGCACGATCGCTCGAAAGGAGCGCATTTAACAGGATCCTTTCATTCATAGGGATTCCGCTCGCGGGTTGCGCAGGCGGAGCCGGAGCCCGCCGCTCCGCCGCCGATTTCTTAAACTGATCCAGCACCAGGCTCGCGTCCACGCCCAGGTACGACGCCAGATCATTGACCGTCGCGGCGCGCTCCAGCTTGTCGCCGATCTTCTGTACCGCAGGCAGCAGAAATTTGAACGCAGCCACTTTTCCATCCGAGGTCTTCATGTCGAACCGCGCGCGAGCCCGATCCGCCAGCCAGTGGAAGTACGTCGCCGCTCCATCCAGCTTCGCGCGATACGCATCCGCACCGTGAACCTTGCAGTAATCGTCCGGATCCAGGCCTCCATCCAGAGCCACCACGCGGACATGTAAGCTATCGTCCAGCAGAAGTTGAATCGCCTTCTCCGTGGCGTTCGCACCGGCAGTGTCCGGATCGAAATTCACCACCACAGTATCCGCATGCCGATGCATGGTGCGCACCTGGCCGTTTGTCAGGGCTGTCCCACAGCTGGCGACCACTTCCTTCACTCCGGCCGCGTAGACGCCAATCACGTCCATGTATCCTTCCACCAGCACTGCCCGCCCCGAACGCCGGATGGGATCGCGTGCGCGATGCAGGTTATATAAGACAGATGTCTTCTTATAAATGGGCGTTTCGGGAGAATTCAGATATTTGGGCTGATCCTCATCATTCATCGACCGCCCGCCGAAAGCAATCACCTTGCCAGACTCATTGTGAATCGGAAACATGAGCCGCCCGCGAAAAGAGTCATAGTACCCCGAGCCCTCGTTACGCTTGCGGACCAGCCCCGAGGCTTCCAGTTGCTCCGCTGCGAAATTCTTTTCCGAAAACCGGCGCATCAGAGTCTGTCCCGAGGAGTCCGAGTAGCCCAGCTCAAACACCTCGATCATTTCTTGGGTAATCCCACGCTTAGCCAAATAGGCCCGGGCTTCGCCGCCCTGAGGTCCACGCAGACTGTCCTGAAACACGCGCGCCGCGATCGCATGCATGTCCAGCAATGCACCGCGCGACTTGGAATCGGCGTCCGAGTACTCGTTGCGCTTGGGCATCGGAATGCCGTAGCGCTCGGCCAGCATCTTAACGGTTTCCCAGAAGCTGAGTCCTTCGATCTCCTCGACGAACTTAATGGCATCGCCGCCCACGCCGCAGCCGAAGCACTTGTAGAACTGGCGCGTCTGATTGACGTTGAAGGACGGCGTCTTCTCCTGATGAAAAGGGCACAATCCCACGTAACGTCCCGTCGCGCCCAGGCGCTTGAGGCGCACGTATTCCCCAGCAACTTTGACGATATCGATTTGGCTCTTCAGCTGTTCGACAAATTCCATGGCAACTGCAGGGGGGAGGGTTGCTTCTAAATATATTGCGTTGCTCTAAATTGTCCCACGCCGTTAAAAAACATTCTCGTGCTAAAATGCTCTGGGGATGTCAGTAGAGGAATTTAAGAAGAACACGACCCGCAAGGTGGAAGGCCTTCGCTGCCCTGAGCACCGCCAGCCGCCGAAAGTGAAGTTCACCGGGACCACCCTCCGCGACATGACTATCCAGATGAGCGGCTGCTGTGCTCAGCTCCTGGATCTGGCCAACCGCGCTATCGCGAACCGCCAATAAGTTTCGCAAGCTCCGCTGCACGATCCGAAAACCGCTCCCGCCGCGCGAACTCCTTGACTGCGGTACTCACTCGTTTACGGCGTCCGTCGTCGAGCAAGAGCGTCGCAACCGCTGCCCGCAATCCCGACGACGGCACCAGTGCGCCGAATTCTTCGCGCATCACACTGCGCGCACCGCTCGTATCCACACACACCGCCGGCAGGCCTGCAGCGAGCGCTTCCAGAAGTGTCAGGCCGTAGCTCTCATGCCGCGATGGAAACACATACAGGTCCGCCAACGCGAAGAAGGCCCGCTTGCGCTCCCCGGTGACGTAGCCGGGAAAAATCACGCGGGTGCGTCTAAGCCGCGAGGCCAGACCCCGCAGCTTTTCGAGGAATCGCTCGCCTTGCATGAACGCAGCGTCCCCGCACACGACCAGCCACAGCGGATGCTGCGGAAAATCGTCCCGTGATTCCCATTCGAGCAGTGCTTCTAAAAGCAGATCTTGCCCCTTCTCCGGCGAAATGCGGCTCAGCGTCAGCAGCACACGAGCATCTTGCGGAACCCCGAATTCGCGACGCAGTGGCTCGGCATCGGCAGGCTCATCCGAATTCCAGTTGCCCCACGGCAGCACGTGGATCTTCTCCGGCGGACACTCCGGATAACATCGCATCAACACGTCCCGCATTCCCTCCGACGGGACGATCAGCCCGCGTGAATGCAGGACGCTGGCTTCCTGCTTATCCCAGATCAGCCCTGCGACATCCGGCATCAGTCCGCGCATTCGTCTGTACCATCGCACGGTAGTTTCCGGCGCCAGCCACCCGCGACCGTAAATGGCGGAAACGTAAGCCACAACATCGACGTGATAAATGGTGAACACCCGATACCCGCGCGCCCCAAGCTGCGCGAAATCCGGTCCTTCGGAAACATCGTTGATCAGCACAACGGTCTCCGCAGGATCGTGACGCAGGATTTCCGCAGTCGAAGCGCGCTCAAACTCGCGGCAGAATCGGGCATAGGCGCGCTCGCCGAATTTCACCAGTTCCCCGCCCCGAGGTGCCCGATCCCCCAAGATGGATGGCGTGATGGTGTGCAGCTCGAATGGCCGCGTGCGATTCCATTCTTCAGTCAGATGTTCGAAGACCGCGGCCCCGCCCCCCAAGGGGACGGCTTCGGCGGTGAATCCGCCATGCGCGGCAGTGTACAGGACGATTATGAATACTCCAGCACCAACGCAGTGATGTCGTCGCGCACCACGCCGCCCTCGACGAACGCGTCCAGAGTCGTGAGGAGTACCTTGTGAAGCTCCGCCGCGCCGAGCTTGGCGTTTTCGCGCAAGCACGTCCGCAGTCGTTCTGTGTCGAAGAACGCGCCATCGGCGTTTTCCGCCTCGGTGAATCCGTCGCTATAAATGACCAGCTTGTCGCCGCGCTCCAGTTGCAGTTGCACCACCTGGAACCGGGCATCCTCGAGCATCCCCACCGGCATCCCGGAAGTTTGCAGGGTCCGCAGCCGGCCGCTGGGACTCACCAGGAAAGGCGCGCAATGCCCGGCGTTGGAATAACTCAGCAAACCCGTCGAGGTCATGGTGCAGTAGAACACCGTCGCATATTTTTCGCCGCGCGCACGCTCCAGCAGGAACTGGTTTAGATGCGCCATGGTCGGCTCGATATCCTCGAACTCTCCCGAGGCCATGAGAAACGCGCCTTGCAGCAGGCTCGCCAGCAACGCGGAGCTCACGCCCTTTCCGGAAACATCCGCCACCACCGCCGCCCATGCATGCGGGGAAACCTTGCGGACATCGAAATAATCGCCACCCACTTCAGTGGACGGCCAGCTCGATCCGGCCGCGCGAAACCAGCCGTCCGAAGGCAGCGATACTGGGGCGAGTCCCTGCTGGATATCGCGAGCAATCTTCAGCTCGCTTTCCATGCGCAGCTTGACATGCTGGTCTTCGAACAGGCGCGCGTTTTCGAGAATCGTCGATGCCTCAATCGCCAGCGTCTGCAGCACTTCGCGATTTCCCGCGGAAAGATCCGCCGCCGAGACGCGCGAATCCAGATACAGCAGTCCCACGGTTTGCTGCGCGTGCGATGCAATGCGGGTCTCTTCCATCGATCCGCTTTGCACCAGCACCAGCGGCACGCACACGACGCCTCGAAGCTCCAGGGCAGCCACGCTGCGATCCATTCCTTCGCGCGATTCCTGTGCGTCGGGATTGAAAGACATCGACAGCAACTCGCGGCGCGAATTTAGCGCCCGTTGGATGACGGCTGTAGGCACGCGCAGATCGTCCGCATCGAGCGACTGGCCTTCCAGATCCCGCGACACCGCGACGTCCAGGCTGTCGCCTTTGCGCAGCAGCAGGAATCCGCGCTCGCATCCAGTCACGGCCAGAGCCGCGTCCACCACGGCCGTGAGCACTTCCTGCGTGGAAAGCGAATTCTGCAGTGCGCGGGCCACTTCCATCAACGATCGGAGCTTGGCCAGGTTGTTATCGCCCATGCCGCCGGATTTCGGCGTGGCGGAAAGCTGACCAAGAATACGATTGATGCCGCCGGCTTCCAGCGCAAAAGTCAACTGATAGGATTCGGGAATACCCAGATCGATCCGGTCCGAGTTACGCAGAATATGCCGGGCGATTCGCCCACCGTTGACCCAGGTGCCGTGACGGCTATTGAGATCCTCCAGAACATAGCTGCCGTTCTCTGAGACGATGCGAGCCTGCGTTCGCGACGCACGGTTGTCGCGGAGAACCAGGTGATTATCGGGTTGGCGTCCGATCAGAAACGGAAGCGCCTCAATGGCCGTGCGCGAGCGCTGGCCCGAAGGATGGAGAACCACCAAAGAGGCGGGCGGGAGACCCGTCAGACTCGAAGCCGGCATCAGACGGCCTGCTTTTCTCCGTGCGCCTGCAAGTCGATGCCACGAAGAACCTGGCAATGCGAGCAATATCCGCCGATTTCCGTACGCGCGAAGGCGATCTCGAATCCGAATTGCGATTGCACCTGGCCCCGCAGCGCCTGAAGCTGTTCGCCGAAAAACTCCTCGACGCGTCCACAGCGTAGGCAGATGATATGTGCATGTTCCTGCTTGAGACGGGTCTCGTAATAGTGTTTTTCGCCTTCGAAGTGAGCCAGATCCAGCTCGTCTACCAGGCCGCCTTCCTTAAGCAGTTTGAGCGTCCGATAGACCGTAACGCGGTTGAGCTTAGGATCCTTCTCTTTGGCCATCTGATAGAGACTCTCGGCATCCAGATGCAGGCCCGAGTTGTCGATCAGCTCAAGCAGCAGACGGCGCTGGCGCGTGAGACGAACGCCGCGTTCGCGCAACGAATCCTGTATCCCGGAGCTGGCCATGGCTTCTAGTAGGAGATTAGCATGGCGCGATTGTCCATATGCGGTCGAATGGTCGAATGCCGCCGCAACAAGGGCATGTGTTCCCTTATGCATGGCCTTGGCCCTTTAATTGCTCCCGTTGAAGCGACAGCAAGGTAATGAATGAGCGAACTCCAACACAAAAAGACCATTCTCCTGGTGGATGACGACGCCGCGCTACTCGAATCCGTCCGTGGGTTTCTGGCCGGCGATTACGAAGTTCTTAGCGCCGCCAGCGGTCGGGAAGCCCTTCAGACGGCGAAAACGTTCAAGTCGGCGATACATCTGCTTCTGTCGGACTTCCAAATGGAAGGGATGACCGGGATAGAGTTAGCCACGCAACTGACAGCTGAGAGGCCGGAAATTAAGGTTTTACTGATGTCGGGGTACCCGGCGGGCATGCTCGTACTGAACGAAGGGTGGCATTTTTTACCGAAGCCTTTCATAGCGTCCCAGCTGTTGGCTCTAGTTGTAGGGCTGGTTTCTCCAGACAAGGCTTCGAAATTCGCCGCCTGATCCCACGTGCGCCAAGCGAAACGGATCCTTCAAGTTGGACTCTACTGAGGGAGAGCGTATGTTACGTTATTCCGCGTGCCTACCGGTTGTTTTCGGCCTAATCCTTCCGGCTGCCGGTGAGGTTCGGCGCCCCAAGGCCCCCGCTCAAGTCCAGTTCAATCGGGTCGTCGTGAATAACCCGGCGACTATGCCTAAATTGGTCGAGAAGGCTGCCGGACCTGGCGTCTTGCGGGCCCAAATCCTCCTGGACCGTGCCCATTTCTCGATAGGTGAAATTGACGGCGTCATGGGCGCCAACGCTCTCCATGCGGTGGCAGGATTCCGCGCAGCACGAGGATTGCCTCCAGGGAACTCGATCGATGCGGAAGTCTGGAAGGCTCTCAACATGGAAAATGCCCCGGCGCTGATCGAATATACGCTGACCGAAAGCGACGTCAAGGGTCCCTTCGTACGCATTCCGACGGAGATGATGGCCAAAGTCAAACTCACCCATCTGGGCTACGCATCGCCGCTCGAAGGAATCGCCGAGAAGTTTCACATCAGCCCCGCCCTGCTCCAACAACTGAATCCCGGGAAAACGTTCAAGGCCGCCGGTCAAAAGATATTCGTGCCGAATGTCTCAGCGGGCCTCGATGCCAAGGCTGCCCGAGTAATAATCTCGAAATCCGAATCGACCGTTAAAGTGCTGGACGATGCCGGCAAAGTCATCGCTCAATATCCCGCCACCACCGGCAGCGAGCACGATCCTCTGCCCATCGGTGAATGGCAGGTCACAGGCGTCTTCAAGAATCCCAAATTCAACTACAATCCCGACCTCTTCTGGGATGCCAATCCCAAAGACACCAAAGCGACCATCGCGGCCGGTCCCAACAATCCCGTGGGAGTAGTCTGGATCGACATCTCGAAAGAGCATTACGGGATTCACGGAACTCCGTCGCCCGGACTTGTCGGCCACGCCGAATCCCACGGCTGTATCCGCCTGACGAATTGGGATGCCATGGAACTGGCTGGCATGGTCGCCAAAGGTACTCCGTTAAGCCTCACCGAATAGAGATGCTACCCGCGTCGATCATGCTGGGGCTCTGCGCGACTCTGACGGCTTCTTTCCAAGCTCCCATCGCCAATCGGACTCTGGCGATGCCGGTCGCACACATGAAGTTGTCGGATATGCGGGATACCTTTAACGATTCGCGAGGGGGCCAGCGCAGGCACGATGCCACCGACATTGTGGCCCCTCGCGGTACCCCCGTCCTGGCCGTCGAGGACGGAACCATCGTCAAACTGTTTCTGAGCGTGCCTGGCGGGCGCACGATCTATCAGTTCGATCCTTCGGAGCGCTATTGCTACTACTACGCGCATCTCGACGCTTACGAATCCCATCTCACCGAGGGAACCCGCGTGCGGCGAGGCGAAATCATCGGATACGTGGGAACCACCGGCAACGCTCCGCCCAACACTCCGCATCTGCACTTCGGAATCACAGAAATCGGGAAGGATAAGAAGTGGTGGGGCGGAACGCCGCTCGACCCCTACCCTATTCTTCGGGCGTCGGGCCACACGCTCGGCCTGAAAGACTAACATCGGGATTACGAGGGACCAAACACTATGCCAAACGAAAGCAAAGCCAACAGCATTACGCGCGAAGATCTGATCACGGCGCTCAACGAAGACCTGAGCCGCGAATATCAGGCAATCATAAGTTACGTCGTCTACTCGCAGGTTCTCAAGGGCCCGCAGTATATGAACGTCGCGGCCGAACTCGAAGTCCACGCGCAGCAGGAACTCGCCCACGCGCTGGTGATCTCGAATCAGATTGATTATCTGGGCGGGATGCCCGCGGTAGTCGCAAAACCCGTCAAGACTTCGGAAAAAGCGGAAGACATGCTTCGCTTTGACCTGGACAACGAAAACGAGACCATCCGGAATTACCGCGAGCGGGTGGGTCAATGCGAAGCTTTGGGCGAATACGCGCTGGGCGAGCAGATTCGCAAAATCCTGGTAGACGAGCAGGATCATCAAATTGCGCTGGCAACTGCTCTCGGAATCGACGTCCCGCGGGTAGGCGCCGCAAGCGCCGCAAAGAAGTAACAGCCCGACTGGCGCGCCCATCTCTTGAATGGGATGAAACTGGATGCGCCAATCGTTTGGGAACCAGGGGGCACGGAAGGATCCACTGCCGCCGGAACGGTTCGACGGTATCGCAAACCATTGCGCTGCCTGCGCTTGGCAGACCTGCGAATCCTGTTAAGCGACACCTACCAGGAGTGGTACAAGCACAAAGCCCCTCGTATGAGTGCGGCGTTGGCGTTTTACACCGCCCTATCTCTGGCTCCTCTGCTGGTGGTAGTCATTGCCGTGGCCGGATTCTTCTTCGGGCAACAGGCGGCCCAAGGGCAGATCGTCTGGCAGATCCAAGGCCTGGTAGGACACGATTCCGCGGTCGCGATACAACAGGTGATTGAAAGCGCGCGAAAACCCATCACCAGTTCCCTCGCCGCGGTGCTCAGCATTGGCCTGCTCATCTTTACGGCGACCACCGTCGTGGCCGAATTGCGCGATGCTCTCAACACAATCTGGGAAGTTCCTATCACCGAACTGCAGGGGTTCAAGAGTATAGTCACCTTCGTGCGCGAACGATTCTTCTCCTTCGCTCTGGTGCTGGGAGTAGGATTTCTGCTCCTGGTCTCGCTGGTGATCCACGCAGCCTTAACGGCTGCAGGAGAAGCGCTCGCCGTCCATATCAGCCTACCGGAGTGGCTGACCCAAGCGACCAGCACCGTTGCGTTTATTCTTGTCGCGGCCGCCCTCTTTGCACTGATCTACAAGATCCTCCCCGATATCGATCTGGAATGGCGCGACGTAGTGCTAGGTGGCCTGATGACCTCCCTTTTGTTTAACGCTGGAAAGTCTCTGGTCGGCATGTACCTGGGAAAGACCAACCTGGCTTCCACCTATGGAGCCGCAGGCTCCTTGGCCGTTTGCCTCTTCTGGGTGTACTACTCCACGCTGGTGTTCTTTCTCGGTGCGGAGTTCACGCAGGTATTCGCCAACCGCTACGGATCGGGACCCACGCTGCGCGTTCGACGGGTCCTGCTCGGCAATCTCCGAAAGTCGCCATCTACTGTGATTGACTTGCCCGGAACGAAACCCGACTAAGGAGGCCGGCCTTTAGGCGGCGCTTGGCTTTAGCCAAGCTTCTTGGAGAGCGGGACTCAAGCCCGCCCTCCGAGGCCGCGCTGAATTGTTACTCTATGTAAGCAGCAGCCTATGAAAGACCTCCATTTTGAAATCGCGCCGATGTCGGAAGCCGTCACCAACAGCATCCGGGTTGAAGTTCTGTGCCGATACGCCCCGGAGAACTCGCGGCCTCTGCATCATGACTGGGTGTTTCAATACACCGTTCGCATCACCAATGAAGGTTCCGACACGGTGCAGCTCATCAGCCGGCACTGGATCATCACCGATGCGCTGGAGCACGTGGAAGAAGTCCGAGGTCCAGGCGTGGTCGGCGAACAGCCCGTCCTTGCGCCCGGCGAGTCATTCAAATACTCTTCGTGGTGCCCGCTGCGGACGCCCACGGGTGTGATGCGAGGCACCTACCAGATGTCTCGCACGGATGGAAACCAGTTCGATATCGACATTGCACCTTTCGCGATGAGAGCCAAGCAAACCATCCACTAAGCCATCCACCAAGGAGGTCCCATGCTGTCTCGTATTCTAGGTGCGGCAACGTTGCTGCTCGCCGGAACTGCGCACGCCCAGCAATTACAGGGCGACGCGTTACTGAAGGCTCTGCGCCAAGGCGGCTATGTCATCGTGATGCGCCACGCCAGTTCCCCGCGCGACGTTCCCGATAAACAATCCGCCAATCCCGATAACGTGAAGCCCGAGCGCCAACTGGATCAGGAAGGCCGCGCCACCGCGACGGCCATGGGCAAAGCTCTGCGCGATCTGAAGATTCCCGTGGGTCCCGTCTTCACCAGCCCCACCTACCGGGCGCTCGAAACCATCCGCTATGCGCAGTTTGGCAATCCTCAGCCTGTGCCCGAGCTCGGCGATAACGGCCAGAGCATGCAAGGGGGCACCGAAGCGCAGGCCGCTTGGCTGAAGAAGAAGGTCACGGAGCTTCCCAAGGGAACCAACACTTTACTTGTGACCCACATGCCCAACATGTCGCGGGCATTCCCCGATGCGACTGCGAATCTCGCCGACGGCGAAGCGCTGGTCTTCGGTCCGAACGGCGTGGTGGCGCGGATCAAAATCGAGGAATGGCCGCGAATGAAGTAAAGGGCATGAAACTCGACGACGAAGCCTACATGCAGATGGCTTTCCACCAGGCTCGCAAGAGTTATGAAGAAGGCGGCTGCCCGATCGGCGGCGTCCTGGTCGCGAACGACACGGGCGAGGTGCTGGGCCAAGGCCACAACGCCCTGGTCCAGGAAGGCAATCCGATCCTGCATGGCGAGATGGCTGCGCTGCGCGCTGCCAAGCGAATCGACCGCCATAACACCACCATGTATACGACTCTGCAGCCGTGTTTCATGTGTGCGGGCACCATCGTACAGTTCGGCATTCCGCGAGTGGTAATCGGCGATACGAAAAATGCATCCAGCGCCGAAACGCTTGCCTTTATGGAAGCCCGGGGCATCGAAATTCTGGTCATGGATTCCGAAACCAGCCCTTCCGCGGACGCCTGCGTCCAGCTGATCACCCGATTCCGGAAGGAACAACCTGAATTGTGGATCGAAGACTGGGGAGGGGGCCCAAATCCGCGGCTTAAAGAGAAACAACGGGAGAAGCTCAAATGAAGATCTTGGCGTCGATATTCATCCTGGCGTCGCTGGCAGCGGCCCAGAACAAAGCTCGTGACGAAAGCAAGAAACCGTTGACCCTCGCCAGCCAGGGCAGCTTCTTTGTCGGCGGCGAATCCAAGACCATGGCAGCTGCACCGGGCCGCGGCGGTGCTTTTGGTCAAGGCGAGATCACCATCAACCAGATGTACGTGCAGTTCCAGATTCCGCCCAATGGCGACCGCCACGTCCCCGTCGTCATGGTGCACGGATGCTGCCTGAGCAGCAAGACCTGGGAGACCACTCCCGACGGCCGCATGGGCTGGAACGAATACTTCGTTCGCAAGGATCGTTCGGTCTATCTGGCGGATCAGGTTTCTCGCGCTCGCTCTGGCTTCGATCCTTCCATCCTGAATGCGGTGAAAGCCGGTACGATTCCACCCGCCCAGCTTCCCAATGTACTCGCGGCCACGCATCAGACCGCCTGGTCGGTATTCCGCTTCGGCCCGAAGTTCGGCGAGCCGTTCGCCGACGGACAATTCCCCATCGAAGCCGTGGACGAGCTGTACAAGCAGATGATCCCGGATCTCAACTCGATCCTTCCGAATCCCAACCCCACCTGGAAGAACATGGCGGCGCTGGCTGTGAAGCTGAACGGCGCCGTGCTTATGGGACACTCCGAATCCGGATTCTTTCCCCAGCAGGCCGCCCTCGCCGACCCGAGCGCCATCGCCAGCATCAAAGGTCTCATCTCAATCGAGATGCCCTGCCCCGAGCTTCCTCCCGCGCAGATCGCGACGCTGGCAAAGATTCCGACCTTGGTGATGTTCGGCGATCACCTGGATATGCAGGGCGGTGGGCCGGCCAACTGGAGCGCCTCCTTTGAGAGCTGCCAGAAGTACGTGCAGCAGGTGAAGGATCAAGGCGGCGATGCCGAGATGATGCATCTGCCCAAGCTCGGCATCAAGGGCAACAGCCACATGCTGATGCAGGACCGCAACAATCTGCAGCTCGCCGACCTGATTCTCACCTGGATCGACAGGCACGTGGAATCGAAGAAAGGCGCCGCCAAGCGCTAAATGCACTGGATTGTCACGCCCCTCCCGCGGGTGTAGACTTCCCACGTACGGATACAGTAGAAAGGAACTACCCATGGCCAGTTATCTGCTACAAGTCGGCTACACTCCCGAGGCTTGGTCCGCGATGATCCAGAGTCCGCAAGACCGAGGGGCGGCAATCAAGGTACCAGTCGAAAAACTCGGCGGCCGCGTCGAGCGCTTCTGGCTCTCCTTCGGCGACTACGACGTCATCGGCATCATCGATATGCC
>Ga0105248_10002918_pt1 | contig 18977 bp, 21 predicted proteins | sample KBSS34metaG_FD_81524 | JGI IMG/M metagenome (GOLD analysis project Ga0105248, IMG submission 81524) | Switchgrass rhizosphere microbial communities from Kellogg Biological Station, Michigan, USA - KBS S3-4 metaG | ecosystem: Host-associated > Plants > Roots > Rhizosphere > Soil | place...
ATCGTATTCAATGCGGCTGCGTACACGGCGGTGGACAAGGCTGAGAGCGAGGAAGAAGCTGCGCTCGCGGTGAATGCCACTGCAGTAGGCTATCTTGCTGACGCGGCTCGCAGGATCGATGCACGGTTCGTGCATGTCTCGACTGATTTCGTGTTCGATGGACGCTCCGGCGTACCCTACACGCCTGATGCGCCTACCGCACCGATCGGTGCCTACGGGCGCACCAAGCTGGCGGGGGAAGAGGCTGCAGGCGACGATGCCCTCATCGTACGTACGGCCTGGGTCTATGCCCCCAATGGCGGTAATTTCGTCCGTACCATGCTGCGCCTCATGGCCGAGCGACCCGAAGTGCGCGTGGTCGCCGATCAGATTGGCACCCCGACTTACGCGCCAGGCCTTGCAGCAGCATTATGGACGATGGCGGCAAAGGGCACCAAGGGCATCCACCATTACACCGATGCTGGTGCCTGCAGCTGGTATGATTTTGCCGTTGCGATTCAGGAGGAGGCGCTGGCAACCGGCCTGCTGGACAACGCGGTGCCGGTAATCCCGATCAATGCGGCTGACTATCCGACCCCTGCCGAGCGCCCCCACTACTCGGTGCTCGACAAGACCTCGACCTTCGCGATTCTGGGCGGGCCGACCCCGCACTGGCGCGAAAACCTGCGCAAAATGATGGCTGAGATGAAAACCAATGGCTAATCTGATTGTCACCGGAGGCGCCGGTTTTATCGGGGCAAACTTCGTTCATTACCGCCGCAAAGTCGCGCCTGATGACCGGATCGTCGTTCTTGATCTCCTCACTTACGCAGGTAACCGGCACAATCTCGATGGGCTCGACGAGGTGTTGCTTGTCGAAGGCGATATTTGCGACACTGAACTGGTTTCGTCCCTGATTGCGGATCACGAGATTGACACCATCGTTCACTTCGCGGCCGAAAGCCACGTCGATCGCTCAATCACCGGGCCTGACGCTTTTGTCACGACTAATATCATTGGCACTCACAGCCTTTTGAAGGCGGCAAAGAAGGCTTGGGTCGACGAGGGCAGCGGCAAGCCTCACCGGTTTCATCATGTCTCCACCGATGAGGTCTATGGATCGCTAGGCCCGAACGATCCCCCGTTTAGCGAAACCACGCCCTATGCACCCAACTCACCCTACTCAGCCTCAAAGGCGGCTAGTGATCATTTAGTGCGGGCCTATCATCACACATATGGTTTGGAGACGACCACCAGCAACTGTTCGAACAATTACGGTCCGTTTCAATTTCCCGAAAAGCTAATTCCGCTGTTTACCCTCAACGCTTTAAGCGGCAAGCCCCTGCCGATCTACGGCGATGGTATGAATGTGCGCGATTGGCTCCATGTGGAAGATCACTGCCGAGGTATTGAAGCTTGCCTTCGAAGGGGTAGGCCAGGTGAAGTCTATAACATCGGGGGTGGACAGGAATTACCAAATTTAACCGTAATTGAGGAAATTTGCCGGTCCGTGGATGAGGCTTTTGCCAAAGAGCCATCGCTCGCCAGACGATTTCCGAATGCGCCGCCTGCGCAGAGGCGGTCAAGCGTAGAGCTCAAGACGTACGTCACTGACCGCAAAGGGCATGATCGTCGCTACGCGATTGACGAGACTAAGGCGCGGGAGGAGCTTGGATACGCCCCCGCGCGGGACTTCCGGCAGGGCTTCGCAGAGACACTCAACTGGTTCCTTGCACGCGAAGATTGGTGGAAACCGTTGGTGCAGCGCGCCACGCTAGTTCGTTAAGAATTCGCTTCGTTGGTGGCGGCGAGATAGACGAGGCAACGTGCCAGCGGGTGTAGGCTATGTCCGTTGCTCAGACTTGGTTGGTCACGCGTCACCGATAGCTTGACACTATAGGGCGCTAGCGATCGTTAAGATTACCTCCATGACTTCGAGACGTGGATCGGAGCTAAAGGCTGGCTGGGGCTAATGGATCACCTCTCGCACAGCCAGTGCACGCGCCTGACTTGACCGGAACCCCGGTGCGGCACCTATGGCTACGCGGATCATTGACGTTTTGGAGCATGGCAAGCGGGTGCGGCGGGCATAGTCCGACGAGGATAAGGCGCGTTTCGTGACGGAGACGCTGGAGCCGCGGGCGACGGTGCGGTCGGTAGCACGCCGGCATGGTCTAGATGCGTCACTGCTCTATCGCTGGCGGCTTGCCTTTGTTGCGAGCAACTCGATTATGTGCCCACCTCGTTCCGCGTCATTCGCCACGTCCGGCCCGAGCTCGGCTGCCGCGCCTGCGACCGGATCGTCCAGGCGCCGTTGCCCAGTATGCCGGTCGAGTGCGGCAAGCCCGGAGCCGGGCTCCTCGCCCATATCCTCGTCGCCAAATATGCTGACCGCCTGCCACCCCGTCAGTCGGAGATCTACGCGCGCGAAGGCGTCGATCTTGCTCGCTCGACCATGGCGGACTGGGTTGGGCGCTCGGCTTCGCTGCTCGAGCCCATCGGTGATGCGCTCGCTCGCCATGTGACGGCCGGCAACACGCTGCACGCCGACGATACGCCGATCCCGGTGCTCGCGCCCGGCGCTCGACGTACGAGAACCGGTCGGCTGTGATCTATGTCGCGACGAGCGCGGGCATGGCGGTACCGCGCCGCCTGCCGCGCTTTTCCGATATGCGCCGGATCGAAAGGGCGAGCGCCCGGTCGCGCATCTCAGCAGCTTCGTCGGTCACGTCCATGCCGACGGATATGCCGGGTTCAACAAGCTGTACGGGAACCGCATCGTCGAGGTCGCCTGCATGGCGCACGTCCCGCGCAAGTTCTTCGATATCCACGTCGCCAACGGCTCCCCAATGGCGCGCGAGGCCGCCGCGCTCTACGCCGTCGAGAGCGATATCCGCAGCTCGGCGCCCGAGCGTTGAAGGTCCGAACGACAGACCCGTGTCGGACCGCTATTGCAGGTTTTGTGCACTTGGTTCGAGGCGACGCTGCCGAAGCTGTCGCGCAAGTCTGACCTGGCGATCGCTGTTCGTTATGCCCTCTCAAGATGGCAGGCGCTCGGCCGCTATCTCGACGATGGCCGGCTCGAGATCGACAACAATGCTGCTGAGCGCGCCCTCCGAGGCGTCGCCCTCGGCCGCAAAAATTGGCTGTTCGCCGGCTCGGACGAAGGCGGCGAGCGTGCCGCCGCTATCTACAGCCTCATCGAGACTCCCAGGCTCAACGGCGTCGATTCCCAGGCATGGTTACGCGATACCATCAGCCGCATCGCCGACCACCCGAACCCCAGAATCGACGAACTCTTACCCTGGAACTACCGCGCCGTCTGAGCAAAACCGCTCACCGGACGCTTACCATGCCTCATGACATTATGCTTAGGTGGGAAGCCCGAGCGTCAGCCAATATTAATTTTGACTTACTCGTCTCCACTTACAAGAAGATGAAGTTGTTTTTGGTTTTGTGGTATTTTGATACTTTAATGATTTTGATCATTATCTAAAATATTATTATCTGAGCGGAGGAGGAAAACTGGGGCGATCATAAGTGGTTCTATCGGCCGCACACGGTAAGTGCCCTTCATGACTTGCGCGAGCGCGACTGAATTTCGCCATTGCCGCTGACCTGCTGGTAAAGTGCGGCGGTCTGAACGGCGATATTTCGCCATTGATAGCAAGTTAGCAACTCCGACCAGTCAACTGGCGATACTGGCGTAGCGAAGCTTTCGCGAAACCGTTGTGCAATCGCCGGGACATCGGCGACTTCAAGGATGTTCGAATCGGGAACGCCCATTGCGCGATAGACAGGAAGATTGCTCACCAACACGGGCAGCTGGCATCCCATCGCTTCTAGCAGCACGATTGGTAACCCCTCATGGCTGGAGGGTAGTGCGAACAGCCCCGCATTCCAGAACAGTTCCGCGAGCGGCTCGCCTGAAATATGGCCGGCAATGATCACGCCCGGAACTTTAACAGCTTTTTCGAGCAGCTTACGTGCGTATTCGTTCTTATGGTCGGCGTTGCCCACCAGCACGAGTTTTACGTCTTCGGGCAGCTCGGCAGCTTTAAACGCGTCCACCAGATCGATCTGGCGCTTCTCTGGCACAAAACGGGCGACGTTGATGATATATCGCGTGGCGGTCAACCCGTACTTCGCAAGCGTGGCGCCGGGTGCGACACGGGGCATTGCAGTCACACCATTCGGGATGAAGGTGATCGGCTTACCATATTTCTCGCGCAAGCTGCCGGCAACGACCGGCGAAATCGAGATGCAGGCATTTGCGGATAAAACTGCTTGTCGTTCGCCGAAGCGGAGCACAGTGCGTGCCAGCAGTCCCCATTTCTCGCGCCGATAATCCTCACCATGGTGCGTCGATATGACCCGCAGCCCCAACAACCGGGCTAATGGCGCGACGATATTTGGGCCAATCGCGTGGATGTGCAGCAGATCTGGCCGCCGCCACGCGGCATATCCTACACCCAGTATTGAATGGATGATCGTCTCCGCCAGCGGATGCCGCAACGCCGGAATCCAGCGGACTTTTGGCATGCTGGGATCAACAGGAATGTCGCGGCGTCTATAAGTGCTGCGCCCGATCACTTCGATCTCGCTGCTGTCATATGGCAAGTGGCGCACAAGTTCCGCGACATGCGTTTCCACACCGCCTTGAATGCCGCCAATTCCGCGCAGGCCAAGGTACATAACCTTGGGTCTCTGCGCCCTATTCTTCGCCATTATGCGTACTTCCGACCGGTAAGCGCGCGCAGGATCACATTGCATTTTCGCCTATGTCCTGCCCGCCATGCCCTTATGGCCGAGAGCAGTTCGTCCGCGATTGCCATAGGCAGCGAGGCTGGCATGTATTGCGCCATTAAACGGATACGATTGCGCGAAAGATAGTAAGCCGACAGCGGCGAACCGCCCCCATCGCCTTCCGTGCCAATCGTCGCACCGACCTTATGGTACACGATTGAATCGACTGCGTAGCCAAGCCGAAAATGCGGTTTCAGGCGGCATGCCCAATCATATTCCTCATAGTAGAGGAATAAATCTTCTCGCATCGGTCCTACCACATCGTACAAGGCGCGGCGAATGAAGCTTGCCGCGCCGTTCACATAAGCAAGGGATCTTTCAATGGCGACTGTGTCCACTGTGTCGGACGGAGATCCCCCCGCACCTAGCGGCATGAACCGTCCACGCAGGGGCTGGAACAACGACCCTGCCCGTGTCTGGATGCCCTTGGACAGGGGCGAATAGACGACAGTGGAGCCACAAATACCAATGGTTTCATCTTGATCCATGCGCGCGATCAATGCATCGAGCGAACTGGCATCGGGGACAATGGTATCGTTGTTGAGCACCCAGATGAATGCGGTATCAGGCCGTTGTAGCGCAAGCTTCGCGCCTATATTGTTACCGAAAGCATAGCCACCATTGCGCCCGCTGCCAACCAGCAGCAGCGCGCGCTCATTGCGATCACCCCAGTCTACTTGCGCGGTCGGAGCGTCGAGTTCCTGAAAAACGATGTTTGAGAGGCCCGCAAGCATCTTCGGAAGTTCGGCGCGTAGCAGCTCAAGTGAGCCGTCGCCAGAATCATTATCGACGACGATGACGTCGAGCGCACGGTCGAGTTGCAACAAGCTAGCGACACAATCTACGGTGTCTCCGGCCCCGCGATAGTTCAAAACTACCGCAGCCGTGCGGCGCATGCCACCGGTCATCGGCAATGCTCGCAGCGGATGTGCGGCATCGTCGGACTCACGCGGCGCGGCCTCTCGAAACTAGATTGGTCAGCGCCGATACGATTCGTGGGCTGAGTGTCTGCCAATTATAAGTTGCGAGCGCCACTTTCCGCCCAGCGTGGCCCAACGCTACCACATCGTCTTCACGATCAAGCAGGCGCAGTGTGACAACTGCGAATGTATCATAATCGTTCGGCGTGACGCGGTAACCGGTCACGCCCGGCTCGACGAGCCCGGCATAGAATGGGAAATCCCATACAATTGCAGGCAGATTCATGGCCATCGCCTCGATGCAGGTGCCCGGCAGGCCTTCATAATACGACGCGCTGGCATAGACGCGCGACCTGTTAAACAGAGTCGCCACTTCGCTGAACGGCACTTTGCCAGCTAGCAGCACGGTGGGTGCCAGACCGCCAAGTTTGGCGCGGACATATTCATCATCGTCGCCATAGCCGACAATTGCAATGCGGATGTCGGGCCGTGCAGCGACCAAACGCTCCACGATTTCCACCATCGGACGGCTGCCCTTTCGCTTTTCAATCCGACCGGCGAATATCACGTCAATCGATTTTTCAATATTCTCATCTGGTGCAAACCGCAGGATGTCCACGCCATTTGGGATAATATCGATTGGTCCGTTATAGCCATAGCGTGCAAGCTCCTGCCGCCCCTGCTCGGTTAGTGTGACGATCTTGCTTGCGCCCTTGAAGATGACACCTTCCATCCATTTCTTGACTTTCAGCGATAGCCCCTTCCAGTCGCTTTCGTACAAGCGCGCGGCATAGAAGTCGCCCGACATACCAAGATAAGTGGTGTGGGCAGTGACAACGATCGGCGCCACCTTCGGAATCATCAGCGCTGGAATCATAGGTGGGATGTGAACGTTGATGGCTATAATCGACCACTCGCGCGACAAGGCTATCAGCCGCTTGCGTGCAGCCCATCCCCATATGAACAATCCGGCACGGCTGTCCGAAACGGGAATATATTCTACCGTCACATTCGAAGGGGCATTCAAATCCGGTCCACGGCTGCCGGCAATCACATGCAGTGGTGGAGCATCGGCCGGATAAGTGGCGATGAACGAGCGGATATACCGCGCGATGCCATGCACTCCTTCCAACTGCGGAAAGGGGATTACGATCATCGGCGTACGGTCACTCACGCTCCGATCTCCTCGGCAAGGGTCCGATAGCGCTGTGCGATGGCGTTCCAAGACCGCTTGGTCATGGTCAACTCACGATAGCTTGCGGCGCGGGTGCGCCAGGTGTCTGCGGAGACGGCGAGAAACTCCTCGATTGCTGATGCGACTGATTGTTCGGTAATCGGCATCTGGATCACCGTTGCCGGCATGCCTTCCTCAATCAGCGATCCTATGCCACCGGCCATGGATGCAATGATCGGTCGTGCGTTGGATGCAGCGAGCAAGGCAACGCCGCTTTGTGAGAAGAACTCCTGATAGGGCATCAACAGTGCGTCGCATTCGCGAAACAAGCGCTCCAGTGCGTCGTCCTGCACATATCCAATTTCCAACTCTATAGTCTCGGGTGCCACCCGCGCCAGGGCTTCACATTCGCGCCAGTAGGATGCATCCTCGTTGTGGGGCTCCCCAGCCACGACCAACGAAACATTCGCACCACGGGATACGGCGATCAACGTCCCTTCGATTGCTTCTCGCACGCCCTTGTTGCGGCGGAGGGTTCCAAACAACAACAGCTTGCGATGTCCAGGCAATTCGCTCGGATTGTTGAGCAGGAACACGCCATGCTCAATCACTTCGATGCGCCCCTCAAAATCCGGATAGACGCTGTGAATCTTCGCTGCGGATGGCTCACTAAGTACAACGGTAGCCGATGCGAGCCGATAACAGGCCTTATGCATCCATAATTCGAGCGCGCGGAACGGGGCCGGCAATTTCCATGCATGCGGCACAGGATCGTGAGCGACAAAGATCAGCCGGGCGCCCGTCAGCCACAACAATGCAAGGATCGGGACGCCAAACACCAGCGGCTCCGGGATGCTGACGATGAAGACGCGATTGGTCAAGCGTGACCACAACAACGACGCGGAGCTGCTAAACACACGAGCCATGGAATATGCCAGGCGCACTAGCCGAGGACTGCTATCGCGGCGCTCGCGTGGCGGACGCAACCGACGCAGTCTCGGATGCGGCGATTCATAGGCCAGATTTTCAGCTTTGGGAGCAACAAAGGTGACCATTGCTCCCGAATGGACCAGACCCGCAACTAGCTCCTGAGCGAACAGGCCCGCGCCGGAGGACAGCCATGTACGCGTCATCACACACATGCGTGGAGCTGAAGCGTCTGCGGATGTGGCTTTTGAGAGCAATAATTGGTCGGCGATCTCGGTCGCTGAATGCACAATCGCCTCTCATTGTGTGGTGCACAATTCGATGCCCCATCTCGGCGATTGCTTCAAGTGCGAAGTCCCTTTTTCCGGCCAAATTGCCGTGATAGCGGCATGACGCGATGCAAAATATTCGGGAAGAGGCGGGCTCTCGGGTTCGCGATTGCATTGGGGTAGGGTTCCCCCGTAAGAGATGCCGATCATAAGGGGTGTCGCTTGGCCTGATTGTAGACCCATCCCACAAAAATCGTAGCGGAAATCGAGTGCGCATGACCAGCGATCCGGATACAATCGCGATATTGTACGACTTCCACGTCGACCATCATCCGTTCACGCGCGCGCTGCGCAACCGCCATGATGGTGCGGTCGTTGAACGCGGCGTGAAGCACGTCAGCGGGCATCACACTAGTGCGAAGATCCGGCAAAAACTGGCCTCGTTTAGTGCCGTTTTACACGCGTTGTGGTACTGGAAGCAGTATCGGGCGATCATCTGCTGGCAGCAGGACATTGGCCTTGTCCTTGCCGCTTGCGCGCGACTGTTGGGCAAGGATGACGCGCCCAAGATCCACATTTTAACTTTTATCGCTCCCACGAGACGACGCAAAGGCATTGTTCGCAAAGCGATTGGCTTTGCCCTGGGTGCTCGGCAGACCGCCTCAATCATATGCTATGGCCGCGACGAAGAGGCATTGTACCGGCAGGCGTTTCCCGAAGGTGGCACGCGCTACGCACGGCTGATGCTTTCGGAGGAGTACCCGGGCATCGAGCGCTTTCCAGCTACCCGCGGTGAGGAATATGTCGCGGCCGGGCGCAGCAATCGCGACTATGCTTTTTTGATCCAGTATTTCGCGTCGCGTCCGCATTTGCCGCTGTTGATCATCAACGACGATCCAACGTTAAAGGCTGATGCGCCGAACATCCAGATCGCGCGAGGCGTGTATCGGGACGAGTATATGCGGTTGATTTCAAGTGCGCGAGCATTGATCATTCCGTTCGCGGATCCAACGATCAGCGCTGGCCAGATGGTCTTTTTGCATGCGCTTCAACTGGGTAAGCCGGCGATCTGCACGCGCTCTGCCTGCTTAGCCGATTATCTGGAAGACGGCGTCAACGGCATTGCGATCGAAAAGACGGAGAAAGCCTTAGACGCTGCAATTACACGCTTAGAAGATCCCCTAATTTATGAGCAGTTAAGCAGATCTGCGCGAGCCGATCATCAAGCGCGTTTTTCCTTTGATAGGCTTGCGCGTGACGTTCTGTTTCTTGCACAGCGCGGCAAAACGGCGTGAGTTCTATGATAAATAACGCTGCACCGGCGTTAGACAAGCCTGCCGTCGAACCAACGATCACGCATCACCGTGACAAAGTGATGATGCTGACGGCTACGCTTGCGCGGATGGCAGTTGGGCTTGGAACTTTTATTCTACTGGCGCGATTTTTGGGCCCGGCGCAATATGGCCGGATAGCCACGGCAATCGCTTATTCGGTGTTTGTTGGCCTTGCGACCGATTTCGGCTTGGCGACTTACGCGTTTCGGGAGGCAAGCGCCGAGCCAGCGGATGCAGGCAAGATTGTAGGAACCGCAGTCGGGATCAAGGCGGTGCTGACCATCATCGCGGTGCTGGTCGGAGCGCCATTTGTCTTCTCCTTGATGCCAATCAAGTATGCACTTATTCTAGTGCTGGCTTTTATCGGAACACAGGCCGGTTCGTTTGCGGATCTCGCCATCGTCGTTGCCCGCGTCAATATCCGCTTCGATCTTGAGGCGAAGCTGGTGGTAGCGATCAGCGCGGCCTGGCTGGTAATGGTTGGAACCGTCGCGGCAGTGACCCGTGACTTGCTGGCGGCGGCAACGGCCTACTGCTTTTCGCGCTTGCTATATGTGCCGATCAGTTGGTGGGTGATGCGACGCTGGTTCAAACCCGGGGCATTCATGCCGCCTATCGCGGCAATGCGCGCGATGTTCGTTAAGGCGCGTAGCTATGCAGCAGACAACATTTTAACAGTCCTATCTGGACAAATTGACGTATTATTGTTCGGCTTACTGCTTAATGCGCACGACATGGGCATATACCAGGGGGGCGCGCGACTAGTGCAGGCCATTGTGCCGTTTGCGGTGGTGCTCTCGACTGTTTACCTCCGTGTCCTATCTAATGCTGCCCACAACAAATTGCATAGCGTCTTCCAGGAGAACGCTAATCGGCTGACCCTGGAGTTTTCGCTGCTTGCAGTCGGTGCGGGCTTGAGCTTTGCCGTCGTGGGGCCGTTAGCGACACAGATATTGTACGGCGCGCAATATGTGACGCTCAAACCATTATGGGCAGCGTTCGGTCTGTTTGCAATGCTCCGTTTTGCAAGCGCAGGCTACGGTATCCAACTGGTCGCGCTGGGGCGGATAAAGATCCGTGTTATAAGTCAGATCGTGTCGATAGGGCTATTCGTTGGCGCTACCGCAATTGTCCTTCCGCGATTTGGTTTGATCGCCGCGCCCTGGTTACTCGCCTTTTCGGCTCTGCCATCTTTTCTCCTTCTATCGTTTGCTGTCAGGAGTGCAAAGCGATCAGGGCGCTATGTCTCTATTTCGATTGCCGCTGTCCTCGCCGTGGCTTTGTTAATTTCAATTCTTTGTTAGGGACGAAAGTCTTTGATAAGCATAAAATTCTTAAGAAGGCTTCGTGGTATAGTAACTATGGAGCAAGAGCTATATGATCTATCGTTGCGTAAGAAATATCGAGCGTTGGGTGTAAACATAGGTCTTTATAGCTACGGATGTTTTGACATACAGCGGGTGCCCGCCGGGGTTACGGTTGGTCGATATTGTTCGTTTGCGCCATCTGCGCAGATTTTCCTTCGCAATCACGGCGTAAATTTTATTGGCTTGACTGCGTTTATATATAATCCTGCATTAGGCGTAGTGGATGAGGACAAGATACCGGTCGGCACGCTCGATATCGGCGACGATGTATGGATAGGGCATAATGCCATTCTGCTGCCAGGTGTCGGTACGGTCGGGCGTGGCGCTGCGATTGCGGCAGGAGCAGTGGTGACCAAGCCGGTACCAGCCTATGCGGTTGTCGGAGGCAATCCAGCACGGATCTTGCGCATGCGATTTAATGCCGAGACAATTGAGCATATAGAAGCAACTCGTTGGTGGGAATTGGATGCCCCTGCGTTGCGCCGCAGCATCAACGAAAAGCCGAAAATGTTTTTTGATCCACAACGGTTTTTTGCAAAAGAAGAGGTGGCGGAACGATGACTCTCTTTGCAACTGCACGTAAAATCCTATAAGCGCAAAGTTATGGGGCAAAAGCCAGTCACCATTGGCCTGCTCTGGCATACGCTCGGGCACGGCAATTTGGGCGTGGACGCGCTGACGCGCGCTAATATCGCCATTTTGGAAGCAGCTGCGAATGCCGCGGGCCGCAATGCTAATTTCGTTCTGCTCGGTACGCCTGGCGTACTCGATCCTGCCTTGACTAACGTCGTGCAAGGTCCTGAAGCTAGGCTAAAGCCGCTACTTAAAGCGCAATCACCATTTTTCTCAGCGATACGCAAGTGTGATCTCGTCGTCGATATCGGTGAGGGCGATAGCTGGACCGACATCTATGGCGCGCGACGTTTTGCGTTCCAGACCGGAACCAAGATGGCCGCGATTTTAGGACGCTGTCCGCTAATCCTTGCGCCTCAGACGATCGGCCCTTTTGATAATCCGATACGCCGAAAGTTATCGGATTTTGTGATGAATCATGCACGCGCTGTGTTCTCACGTGATTCTTTATCCACCAGCTACCTGGCTAGTCGTTCCTTAAACGTCGAGACGGCAGAATTCGTTGATGTAGCTTTTCGGCTTCCCTTCAGCAAGGAGGCGCGGGTGCATGGTCTAACCCGAGTCGGATTGAATGTTTCGGGATTACTCTATGGACAGGGCTACACCGGCAAGAATGAACTTGGTATGTCTATCAATTACCAAGCGTTTACGCATCGGCTAATTGAGCGATTACTTGCACGTTCGGGCGTAGAAGTTCACCTTTTCTCACACGTTTCTAGCGCGGATTTTTCCCGTGATGATGACCAGCCCGTCGCGGTAAATTTGATTGCGAAATATCCTGCGTTGAAGTTGGCGCCGGACTTCGCCTCCGCCTCTAGCGCGAAGAGTTTTCTGTCGGGATTAGATTTTGTTGTTGCCGGCCGCATGCATGCTTGCATCGGTGCCTTCTCCGCTGGAGTGCCGGTAGTCCCGATCGCTTATAGTCGCAAGTTCAATGGCCTATTCAACACACTGGATTATCCACATTTTGTAGACGGCAAGGCTGTAAAGGATGATGAAGCGTTAGCTATTGTTCTGGACAGTTTCGACCGCCGCGAAGAACTGGCCTGCGATCTCGAACGTGGACAAGCCATCGCCGAAAGTCGATTGCAGGCATATCAGGACCGCATGACTACGATCATTGGGGGATTGTCCTAAGATGAACCTGCCGGCCGTTGTGAATGGCGGGCTGTGCACCGGTTGCGGCGGCTGCGTGTCAGCACTGAGCCGTAATCCTGGCGACGCGATGCCGCGTGTCATGAAAATGACCGAAGATGGTTATCTGCGGCCAGAGCCGGCGCTTCCCCTGCCTCCAGCTCAGCAGCGCATCTTCGAAAGCGTATGTGCTGGCGCGCGCATCGACGGCAAGGCAAGCGAATCTAATTATCACCCATTATGGGGTCCGATCCGGCGGCTAGCAACCGGCTATGCAACCGATCCAGAGGTGCGTTATCGCGGCTCGTCCGGTGGCGTGTTGACCGCGCTTGCGATTGGATTGGTCGAAACCGGCGAAGTCGAATTTGTCCTCTCTAGCTCCGCCGACAATGATGATCCGATTGGCAACCTGACTATGCCGCGCGCTGATCGAGCCGCGATGCTCCAAGCGGCGGGTTCGCGTTATGGCCCTTCCAGTCCGCTAGCAGGGCTGGAGGGGCACCTTCAGGCTGGCCGGAAGTTCGCTTTTGTCGGCAAGCCTTGCGATGTTGCGACGCTAACGCGAATGGCGAAGCAGGATTCTCGAATCGATGAATTGATTCCCTATCGGTTAGCTTTCTTCTGTGCGGGCGTGCCTAGCCGACTTGGCACTCTCGCAGTGCTCAATGCACTGAACGTATCGTATGAGGATTTGGTTCGCTTCCAGTATCGTGGAGATGGCTGGCCGGGTCTCGCTCGTGCCACCCGCCGCGATGGTTCGGAAGAGAGTATGGATTATAATTCAAGTTGGGGTTCGATCCTGAACCGACACCTCCAACACCGTTGCAAGGTATGCCCGGATGGTACTGGCGAGTTTGCAGACATAGCGTGCGCTGATGCTTGGTACGGCAAGGATGGCTATCCCGATTTTGCTGAACGTGATGGCCGCAGCCTGATCGTCGCGCGCAGCGAAGCGGGGCAGCGCCTGCTGGCGCGCCTGGAGCAGGCCGGGCAAATTTCGACCGAGCCGTTGGACATCGAAGAAATTGCACGCATGCAACCTTATCAGGTCAACCGTAAACGAAATGTGCTGTCGCGCTCCACGGGAACGCAGTTGGCTGGAGGCAAGACGGGACGTTTTCGAGGCTTGGCGTTGCTGCCGCTGCTTTTGTCCGATAACCCATTAAATCAATTGCGTAACTTATTTGGCTCAATCAAGAGGTCACGGCGCCAAGCCAAGCGCTAAGGAGATCGGTGTCGATCAGGTAACCCGCTCCACGCGTCGCTGCCTTCAACGGCCCGGGATCAGCCGGACGCCTCGAAGAACCGTGGGGTTTGAGGTTGGAGTAGCATGAGGAGTGATCATGGCGGCGTTTGCCGGCGGTGTTCTGACGATGAAGGTCATCGTAATGCTCGAACGGCGCCTGTCGTGACAGCGCTCGACCACCGGCGGCCAGCCATTTAAGCATCCGGTGAGCACGCGATCGGGCACGAGCCAGGCTCGCTAGATGTTTGATCCCGTGCTTTGATGGTGCATGTTTCACGAAGGAGTGGAAGGAGGCACTTTGGGCCAGGCGGTCAAGAATGGCTTGGCAGCGCTGCGGCGGCGGGCCGAGGACTGGGCGGCGTTGACACCGGCCAAGTGCGGCCGTCTATTCGTCATAGTTGTAGAACTCTACTCCATCATGCCGGGGAGAGGCACCCAGCGGCGTCGCAGCCGGGATTGCCGATGGAGCTTGAGACGCAGCAGCCCTTCGTCGCTGGATCTGCTCTACGAAGAATGATGATCGCACGTTCAATCGCTCGCTGCCCTTTCGGGCGATGATGAAGCCCGCGAGCAGAAATATCCAAGACAGGGCATCATTTATGGAAACGGCGAAGAAGCTGGCAGAAAGCCCGCAGATCGCTGACACCGCCACGCAGAGTAGGCTGCGATCGCTTGGTGAAGAGGCAGCGTGAATGGCGCTAACACCGAGGAGGATATAGGAGACTAGGAGCGCCGCAAATGCGGCTAATCCAAAATACCCATAGTCAACAAGCATGTTCAGGTAATAATTATCGATCGTCTTGAAAGTTCGACCTTCGGGCTGGATCCCGGCTACGTCGAGCGCCATTCCCGTCCCATAACCTGAAATAAGACGGGTTGATGCGGCTGAGATCGCCATATTCGTCTGCGCCGCCCGCGCCTGAGTGCTTCGTGACTCATCAGTGTTCCGCCCACTGCTGATTTCGTTAACCTGAAGGATTGCGGCCGGCACATACAGTGGCGCCGCTACGATAAGCAGGGTTCCGATCATAATCCCGCTGAAACGCTTGAGATTGACAGTGTATAGTATTGCGTAAGCCGCCATCGAAACAGCAACGACAACATACGATGTTCTCGCATTTGCAAGGGTGATCGAGACCACAACACTGATGGCGAGAAAGATTGCGGTTACCAGGCCCGCTCCCGAGCGATGAATGAACCGGTGGATCGCGAATGGAGCCAAGGCTCCCATCATGGAACCGAAGACAATCGGATGGCTGAAGAGGGATTTCAGGCGGGCAGCGCCATCTCGCTCAGTGATAGTCGTCGCGAGGTTGGTTCTGTAAGCATCGCCCGCCATCACATTATCCGCGCCGAGGGCAGTAAGTATTGATTGGCTGGTCACAGCCTCAAACAAGGCAACCAACGAGGCAACAATGATCGTTATTGTAAGGACCCGTTGAAGGGTCTTTGATGACCCTTCCTCAGTAAACATAATCATTCCAATTACGAACCATGATCCGAAATAGAAGAGCTCTAGCGAATCTGCCTTGAGTGAGGTTCCGCTGTTAACGCCGAAGATGTCACTTAGAAAACGCCACCCCCAGAACAGGAGCGTCAGTACTGCCGCAACTGTACCTGATTGGAGCGAGACCGTTACCCGGCTCTGTACAGATCGATTGGTTGCTAACAGATACAATGCGAAGATGAGCATAAATACGGCGCTGATCGTGAAAGGGCTTACACCTGTTCCAGAGATGGAAATAAAGAACGTGCGCGGCCAAATAAAAAGGCAAAGCAGAGCGATAAAGAATGCTACCCTAAACATGGATTGCTGTGCACCCCTCTCTCTCAAGTCTTAGTAAGCTCCAATAGAATGTCTTGCCAAGCCTTATCGCTCCGCTTCGCGTAGAATTCACAGTGTTTAGGGCGACCATTTGCGGCGTAGTTGGTCTTGAAGATAGGGAGTCAACGTCCGAACAGGAGCGCCACGTGATGGCGTCGCCGAGGCATGCGGGAGTTGCGGGCTCGCCATACGCCCAACAAACTCTGTCGATTGGCTCTGCGCCTTTTAGGCGAAAGATTTTAATGCCCGCAGCTCTCCGGCGGGCCACGCTCAACATCATGCCCTTGCCAGTCCGGCTTGCTCAATCAACCTGCGGGCTAGACTGGCGGGGTCCAGTCTAACAGCTTGCCTTGGCGTTGCGGCAGCCCCGCATCCTATCGAGGCCAAACGAAGAACGGCAGTTGTCGGACGGTTCAAGCGGGTCTCCTGAAAAATCAATGGGGCTCGTAGCATGATCGGCCTAGGAGAACTACGCGCCCGTGCTAACCTGCTTGGTTCTCGGCGGCGACCATCTCAAGCTGATAGGCACGATCACTTTCGAAGGAGACGTCCCACTCCGGCTGAAAGGGCCGCGATGAATAGTTCCACAAGGCTGCATAATCGATATGAGAGTGTATTATGCTATCTAACAGTAATCGAAAAGAACGCCGATCAGCATCGGGGTTGGAAGATCTCTTCACGCCAAATTCACCAACGAGACTGCGACGACCATCTAAGCGTGCAGTTCTTGAGAATGCGGATAGTAGCGTAGTTTCCGTGCCGAACGTTCGAGGTGCACCGCTTAATTTCTCTCGGTAAACATGAATTGATAGAACGTTCATATTGCGCGGCGTGATGGCGGATAGATGCTCAAGATTTTCAGAGAGCGTGTCGTGATCCCACTGGCGATGAGCTAAATGCGACGCATTAGAGCGCGGGAGATCAGTGCCAGCGCTGATCGGCTTGTTGCTAGTGGCACGAACGGACGCCGCAAAGATTTGTGCAGCCTTGCGCAGATTGCTGGAGGTCACGTGATCGGCGGGGGTATTAAGACGAGGAGGGATTGTCGGGTCGTGTTTGGGCCAGAAATCGAGGGCGTTGGGAAGGTCTATCCATGCATTCGGCTCGTTGAGAAACTCGTACATCAACATAGCCGGAGACCGATCGTAGCGATGGATGAAATGCTCCACGTACCTTTCAGCAAAAAGACAAGTTTTCGAGTGTGGGTCCGCCCACGCCTGGAGGGACTCACCGCAGTGGAACGGCAACGCTGTCGAACTCCAGAACATGCAAGGTATGAGCGCCACCCTGACGCTCTCAGCGGCCTCAACGATCGCATCTAGGCGCCGCCACCTGATGTCCGGCTTGGCCTCGAACGCAGCCCAATCGCCTGCCCATTGTGCTCCTGCAGGGAAACGGATCAACGAAATCCCACGCTTGCCAAGAAGCCGGACTGTGGCTGCTGCGTCGCTGTCGGTAATGTCTTTGCGGAGAACCAACTCGTAGACATTGCAGCCAAGCAACGGGCGCGGTGTCTTAGCCTGCACAGGTAGGGAAGCAATCGCTCCCTGCGCGGCCATGGCCAGGACTGAGCGGCGTGAGAAACAATTTGCCATCGGCTTTTAGCCCAACCCGAAAGGCGGCCCCCGCTAGCATGGCTAGGAGCCTTCATGGCAGTACCATATCACGCCTGCACGCCCCTGACAGCCCTGCCATCAAGCTGTCGGAGAAAGGCAGACTCGCTGTTTCATCGAAATAGTCTGGATCATCTATGCGGCTGGCCGGTCACTCACTCCACTGGCGGGCTCCGCCAAGCTACGAATGAAGCGGGCTGGATTGCCAGCCCATACAGTATCCGGGGGAACGTCTCGCACAACGACGGAAGCTGCGCCGATGACCGCACCAGCACCGATGGTCACACCCGGCATGATGGTTGCGCCACCGCCAATCCAAGCCCCATCGCCAATCACTACTGGAAGCGCAGAATGCAGGCCGGAGCGGCACGCAGGGTCGCTCATATCGTGGATAGAGGTTGCTATTAGAACCCTCATTCCAAGGTGAACTCTTGATCCGATCAACACGGGCGCGTTCGTTTCTATCAGGCATTGAGTGTTGATGAGGCTTCCGTGCCCGATGGTCAGGTTCGGCCCCAAGTGACAGTTGTGGTGCAGAATGACGTGCTTGCCGATCTTGCGGCCGAGCAGCCTGACCAATGCCGGCCGAAGGGCTACAGGGATCAAGCTTGATCCTTGCGCCCTCATGCCCACTCTTCGGGCGGTGTCCAAAACTTCGCTACGTAACCTACGCGCAATCTTCCGCCATTTGCGCATCGGACGAGCATGTGATGACTTATGAAGTCCAATCGCGCGAAGACGTTCAAGAACGCTCATGATACCCCGTAATTTTCCCGGCAGACACCTAGCATAATTACCTAGCCTTCGTCACCCGCCACGTTGATAGCGGCTATTTGCATGCTCACGCTCAACGCCTTGGATGAGCGCTCATATAAATATAAAAGGAGACTGACCATGGCCGATATAGCGGTCTGTTATAAGCGAACATGCGCGTAGCGTGCAGGCAGCGTAACCCGCCGCTCTCTCCCTTTCCGCCTAGCTTTGAGTGCAAGCCCATGGACGTACGGGTAGCACTCTTCAGCTTGGCGCTTCTCACAATGCTCAGCATTGGCAACTCTGGCTCCTATGGGATACGGGGCGGAAAGAGAGAGCTGGCGCGCTCGTGCCGTAGCTATTGTCGCCGCCAACTCCGCTGCCGCCCTAGTCCGGCGCTGCGGCTCTATCGCGTCATGCTAGGCGGCTTGTACCTCACCATCCTGCTCGGCGCCTTCCCTAGAGGCGTCCTCGCCTGCCTGCATCGGGCTGAGCTCCTTGGTAGGGCTCTCGGGGGTGAGGCGGTCGCGAGGATAACGTCAACATCCCGGTTCCTACTTGAAAGCGCGAACTGGAATGGCTTCCATTGACAGGGGCGGACGGTCAGCCGCACGGCGCCGCGAGCAGGCATAGGCCCGATGTGGCAAAGGCTACATCGCCGATCCCGTCCGCCAGCGTGCATGTGCCCGGCGCGACTTCCTCGCCGGCCACATGCACGCCGCCCTCGCGCGGGATCACCAGCAGCTTGCCGGGATAGCGCGCCACGGTCTCGGCATCGGGCGTTCCCGCGACTTGGTCGAGCCGGAACAGTGGTCCGTTCACCAGCGAGACCGACTGGCCCGCCGGCGCTTGGCCCTTGCAGGCTTGCGCATAGGGCTCGCCCTTGGCGACGGCCATGCCTTCGTCGAGGTGCAGCTCGCGCGGGCGGCCGTAGTCGTAGAGGCGGTAGGTGATGTCCGAGTTCTGCTGGACTTCGATCAGGCTGATCCCCGCGCCG
>Ga0105248_10002919_pt1 | contig 18977 bp, 18 predicted proteins | sample KBSS34metaG_FD_81524 | JGI IMG/M metagenome (GOLD analysis project Ga0105248, IMG submission 81524) | Switchgrass rhizosphere microbial communities from Kellogg Biological Station, Michigan, USA - KBS S3-4 metaG | ecosystem: Host-associated > Plants > Roots > Rhizosphere > Soil | place...
CGCGCTCCTCAATAAACCGGGGAGGGAAGCGCGGCCGCGGCGGCAAGGCCGCCCACTGCTTCGCCATACCCCGCTTCGGACAAGTCGACGAAGCGCGCGCGGTAGCTCGCCCATGCCTCGGGGGACGCGGCGCTTTCGACATAGGTCTTCAGGTGGGCGAGATCGAGGTGATAGTCCGGAGCAGCGCTCGTCGGATGGGCGCCAAGCGGGGCTTCGGCCACGCCGGAAATCCTCGCCCGTTCGACCAGCGCGAAGCGCGCGTTCGCCGCCATGTCGAGCTCTGCGGTCGACACGATCTTTTCCACGCTTGCATAGGCGCGCGGGGCGGCGCGGACGAACAGCTCGTCGAAGAAGGGATCGGGCGAAAGCGTCAGGACGTTGCCTTTCTCGTCCGCGCGGTGCGCGTGGATCAGCGCGGCATCGAGATTGATCGCCGGCATCGCGACCAGCTCCTCGCCGTCTTCATATGGGCTCTTCACCATGCGGAAGCCGGGCTGACGGATGATGTCGGTGCCGATGCCGATGCGCGTCGGCAGGAAGGGCAGGCGCATCGCCGCGGCGCGCAGGCCCCAGTGGAACATGCCTTCGTCGAGTTCCCACACTTCGATCGCGCCGGATTGGCGCGCAGCGCGAAAATGCGGCTCGAGCGGATAATGGTCGAGGCTGACGAAAGCGAAGATCAGCTTCTTCACCTTCCCCGCGGCGCAGAGCATCCCGACGTCCGGCCCGCCATAGGACACGATCGTCAAATCCTTGCGATCCGAACGGAGCAAGGCGCGAACGAGCGCCATCGGCTTGCGGCGCGTCGCCCAGCCGCCGATGCCGATCGTCATACCGTCGGAGAGCTGGTCAACGACGTCGTCGACCGTCATGCGCTTGTCTAGCTCAGTCATTTTCGTGGGCCCATTTGTGCCCCCAGTCGCTGACCGCGAGGCTCGTGGTCGGCACCCAGGTGTCAGGATCGATGACCAGCCCGTTCCAGCCATATTCGATGTCGAAACCGCTAGGGCTCCGCATGTAGAAGGAAGTCATCTTGTCGTTGACGTGCCGGCCGAGGGTCGCCGACAGTGGAATCCCACCCTTGCTCTTCAGCACCCGGTCATAGGCTCGTCCGACATCTTCGAGCGCTCCGACCTCGAGCATGATGTGGACCGCCCCACTCGGGCTTTCCGGCAGCTGTCCCAGCGCCAGGCTGTGGTGACGGTGATTGCGCGCGTGCAGGAAAGCGAAGCCGACGCCGGCATCGTCGGGCCCGCCTCCGGCCAGATAAAAGCGCCCGAGGTCCGTATCGCCGAAGCCCAGTAGATCCTTGTAGAAGGCGTGGGTCTCGGCAAAACGCGGCGCGGTCAGGACGACATGCCCCAGGCCCATGTCGCCGTTGTCGCCGGTCACGAACCGGCTCACGCCCGCCGGGGAAACGAACGGAGCGTAATCCGCGAAACGGCCATAATAGAGTTCCATCGCGTTGCCGGCGGGATCCGCGCAGCGTGCGAGTGCATAGACGCGGCGTGCCCGTGCCTCCATCTCGTCGGCACGAACCACGGCATGCCCGGCCGCTTTCAGCCGGGCCAAGGTCGTCTCGAACGCGTCTGAGGATCCGAACTCCCAGCCGGGCGCGACCAAGCCGTCGTGGTCGGCCTTTTCGATCCAGAACCGATAGGGCCGGTCGTCCATCCGGAACAAAAGGACGTCGTCGCGATCGCAGGCGGCCGGCATCACGCCCAAAATGTCCTCGGCGAAGCGCTTCCACGCCGAGAGGTCTCGTGCTGCGATCACGATATAGCCCAGGGACTTCACTGCCATTCCGCCTTTTCCTCGCCCGCCCATTATTGGTGAATTTGTGCAAATCGTGCTCTCGGCGCCATTTCGCTACGCATTGTAATCGAGTCGCCGCCGGTTTTCGCTGTCTCCGCAGATGCTCTCGCTGGATATTCGTAGAATTCCTGTCGATTCGCTACGAGCCCGGCTACACCGGACAAGGTCGTCGTGCAAACCTCCCGTGCTTGACGATTTGCGTAGCGTATATATATGATGACTACGCAAATGGTAGCTAAAATCGGGCTATGGAGAGAAAAATGGCGACTTCCTCACTTTCGGTCGCGCCAGCAAGCGATTCGGATGCACCTCCGAGCGCGGAGCAGCTGATCGAACGTGCGCGCGCCATGATTCCGGTCCTGAAGGAGCGGGCGAAGGCTTGTACCGCCGCACGCAATGTCTCCTCAGAAACGGTCGCCGAAATGACCGCGGCCGGTTTCTTCAGGGTGCTTCAACCGCGCCGCTGGGGCGGATACGAAATGCACCCCAACGTCTTCTTCGAAATCCAGAAAGCCCTGGCCGAGGGTTGTATGTCGACTGGGTGGATCTACGGCGTCCTCGGCTGCCACCCCTATGAATTGGCGTTGTTCCACGATCGAGCGCAGGCGGAAGTCTGGAGCGGCAACCCGGACATGCTGGTCTCGTCGACCTATCAACCGGTCGGAAAGGTCGAACCCGCTGAAGGCGGCTTCCATTTGTCGGGACGCTGGGGCTTTTCAAGCGGATCGACGCATTGCGGCTGGATCCTGCTTGGCGCGATCAACTTCGCGACCGACGGCCCACCCGACATGCGCACCTTCCTTCTGCCCCGCTCGGATTATCAAGTGATCGACGGGACCTGGGATACGTTCGGGCTCCAGGGTACGGGCAGCTTCGATATCGTCGTCGAGCGCGCATTCGTCCCGGATTATCGTACCCACCGCGCGATCGACGGGTTCCTGTGTGCCAACCCCGGGCAGGCGCAAAATCAGGCACCCTTGTATCGCCTGCCATGGGCACAAGTGTTCGTCCGCTCGGTCTCTACGGCTGCTTTCGGCGGCGCGCGCGCGGCAGTCCAGGCCGCGATCGAAATCATGCAGAGCCGCGTATCCACCAACACGGGCAAGGCCTCGAAGGCGGATCCGGCGCTGCATGCGGCAATCGCGCGCGCGATTGCCGAGATCGCCGAAATGGAATTGACGCATCGCGCGAGCTTCGACGAGCTGCTGGGCTATGCCGAGCGCGGCGAGCCCGTACCGATGGAACGTCGCGCGCTGTTTGCCTATCAGTCGTCGAACGTGGTGCGTCGCCTTGCGGCGCTGGTCGACGGGATGGTGCAACTGCTCGGCGGGCGCGCGATCTATATGTCGAGCGCCATTCTCCAGCCATGGCTCGATATCATGGCAGCGCGTGCGCACGTCGCGAATGACCCGGCGAACCGCACGAGCGACGTCGTCAATACGATGCTCGGCGAGTCGCCTGCATTCACGTTCGTTTGAAGGCGTTGGGCATGCTCGAAGAAATCAAACGGACGGTCCACCGCGTCGCCGGCGGCTATGACATCAACATTGCCGAGATCGGCGATGGTCCCGCCGTCGTCTTCATCCACGGGAGCGGGCCCGGGGCTTCGGGGATCTCCAATTTCCGTCAGAACGTCAGAGCGTTCGTCGATGCCGGCTATCGCGTCATCCTGCCCGACATGGTCGGCTATGGCGCATCGTCCAAGCCCGATGGCATCGACTATACGCTCGAGCTGTTCACCAGCACGCTGCTCGAAGCATTGGGTCGACACCGCATCGAGAAGGCCACGCTGGTGGGCAATTCGCTCGGGGGGGGCGTCGCGATCCAGGCTACGCTCGACCATCCCGCATTCGTCGACCGGCTGATCCTGATGGCGCCCGGCTGTATCGAGGAACTCCCGATCTATTTCGCCATGCCGGGCATTGCCGGAATGCGTTCCGCATTCGGCAGCCCGGATTATTCGATCGCCGACCAGCGCCGGCTCAACGAGAGCCTCGTCTTCGATCCCGTCCATATCACCGACGAGCTTGTCCTCGAGCGCTATGAAGTCGCGCGCACCCAATCGAAGGACGTTATCGCGCGAATGCGCACGCCCAATCTGCGGCCACGGCTCGGCGAGCTCAAGATGCCGATCCTGGTCTTCTGGGGGAGTGAAGAGCGATTCATGCCGCTCAGCGGTGCCGGCTATTTCCTCGAACAATGCGACGATGCCCGCGTCGTGACCTTCAATAAGGTCGGCCATTGGGTGCAGGTCGAACGCGCAGACGAATTCAATCGCTACGCGCTGGCATTCCTTCATGGGTAGTGCCGCGCCGATCCTCGCTCCCGAGCTGCCGCAAGCCTTTCGGTCCGCGATGCGCCGTCTGGCTGCGACGGTGGGGATCGTAACGGCGCGTGGGCCTGACGGACCAGTCGGCATGGCCGCGACATCGATCGTTTCCCTCACACTCGAGCCCCCAGCAGTGCTGGTCTGCGTCAATCGCGCGACGAGCCTGCACAACTGCCTTATGCTGGGCGCGCCGCTCTCGATCAGCATCTTGTCCCGGCACCAGCGCGACGTCTCTCGCGCCTTCGGCGGCGCGATCCCATGTGAGCGCCGGTTCGAATTCGGCCGATGGCTCGACGATGCGCGCGGCCTCCCGATGTTGGCTGAGGCGCAGGCGAACCTGGAGTGCACGATCGCGAGCCTCACCCCCTATGGCACGCATAGCATCGTCATCGCGAACGTGAGCGCGGTCCTTGTGAGCGAGCTGGTGGCGCCGCTCATCTATCAAGACGGAGACTATTTGTGACGGAAGCCGCGGAACGCACGCGCGTCGGGGCCTTGGCGGACGAACTGTACCAGGCGCTGTGCGATGGTCGCACGGTGTTGCCGCTGATCGCCCGCTATCCTGGGCTGACGATCGACGACGCCTATGCGATTTCGCTCGGCGTTCTGGCCAAGCGGCGCAACGCCGGCGAGCGCGTGATCGGCAAGAAGATCGGCGTCACCTCGAAAGCCGTGCAGGACATGCTCGGGGTCCATCAGCCGGATTTTGGCTTCCTGACGGATCGCATGTGGATCGCCGGCGACATCGGGCTTAAGGCGGCCAATCTCATCCAGCCACGCGCCGAGGCAGAGATTGCTTTCATCCTGCGCGACGGCCTCAAGGGACCTGGCGTCACTGCGGAGCAGGTGATCGCCGCCACGCAGGCGATCGCGCCCTGTTTCGAGATCGTCGACAGCCGGATTGCCGACTGGAAGATCGGGATCGTCGACACCGTCGCCGACAATGCCTCCTGCGGGGTGTTCGTCATCGGCGAGGCGCGCGCCGATCCGCGCGCACATGATCTACCGAGCCTGCGGGTCACCGTTACCAAGAATGGCGCGCCCTTGAGCGAGGGCTATGGATCGGCCGTGCAAGGCTCGCCCGCGGAAGCCGTGGCCTGGCTCGCCAATACGCTGGGTTCCTACGGCGTCACGCTCGATGCCGGCGATGTGATCCTCTCCGGCAGCTTGGTCCCGCTCGCGCCAGCCGTGGTGGGCGATGTGTTCGAAATGGAATTGCACGGCGTCGGGACCTGTACCGCCCGCTTCGTCTGAGGAGTTGAAATGGTAGACAAGGTCAAGGCGGCGATCATCGGATCGGGCAATATCGGCACCGATCTCATGATCAAGATGGTGAAATATCCGCAGAACATGGAGCTGGTCGCAGTCGTCGGAATCGATCCCGATTCCGAGGGACTGGCGATGGCCCGCGCACGGGGCGTCGAGACGACGCACGAAGGGCTGGCCGGGCTTCGCGCGATGCCGGGCTATCCCGACATCGGCATCGTGTTCGATGCGACCTCCGCCTATGCGCACAAGGCACATGACGCCGCGCTGCGTGCGGACGGCAAGCAGGTGGTGGATCTCACTCCGGCCGCGATCGGCCCTTTCACGGTGCCGCCGGTCAACATGGAAGCGCATCTCGATGCCGCCAACGTCAATATGGTGACGTGCGGCGGGCAGGCGACGATCCCGATCGTCGCCGCCGTCGCCCAGGTCGCAACGGTACATTATGCGGAGATCGTGGCGTCGGTCTCCTCGCGGTCCGCCGGGCCGGGCACGCGCGCCAATATCGACGAGTTCACGCGCACGACGGCGCGCGCAATCGAGGAAGTGGGCGGCGCTGTACAAGGCAAGGCGATCATCATCCTCAACCCCGCCGAGCCGCCGATGATCATGCGCGACACTGTGTTCACATTGTCCGAGGGCGCCGATGAGGAGGCGATCCGCGCCTCGGTCGAAGCGATGGTCGTCAAGGTACAGGCCTATGTCCCGGGATATCGGCTCAAGCAGGACGTGCAGTTCGAGCGTTTCGGCGACAATGATCCCCTGACCATCCCGGGACGCGGACAATTCACGGGCATCAAGACCTCCGTCTTCCTCGAGGTCGAAGGCGCGGGCGACTATCTTCCGAGTTATTCGGGCAACCTGGATATCATGACCGCTGCCGCCAAGGCGACCGGTGAGCAGCTGGCGCAGCGTATCCTTCAGGCAGGAAAGGTCGCCGCATGAACTTCGACGTCACTCGCGACAAGCTATACATCCAGGATGTGACCCTGCGTGACGGCATGCACGCAATCCGTCACATGTATGGCATCGACCAAGTCCGCGCGATTGCGAGCGCGCTCGATCGGGCGGGCGTGGACGCGATCGAGGTTGCACATGGCGACGGGCTGAACGGGGCGAGCTTCAACTACGGCTTCGGGGCGCACACGGATTGGGAATGGCTCGAAGCCGTCGCCGACGTGATCAAGCATTCGGTGCTGACCACGCTGATCCTGCCGGGCGTTGGCACGGTTGAAGAGCTTCGCCGTGCCTATGCGATCGGCGTGCGCTCTGTGCGCGTCGCCACGCATTGCACCGAGGCCGATGTTTCCCGGCAGCATATCGGCATCGCGCGCGACCTTGGAATGGACGTCGCGGGCTTCCTGATGATGAGCCATATGATCGAGCCCGATGCGCTGGCACAGCAGGCGCTACTGATGGAAAGCTATGGCGCGCACTGCGTCTACGTGACGGATTCGGGGGGCGCGCTCGACATGGATGGCGTGCGTGCCCGCTTCGAAGCCTATGACCGCGTGCTCAAGCCCGAGACCGAACGGGGCATGCATGCGCATCATAATCTGTCGCTGGGCGTCGCCAATTCGATTATCGCGGCCCAGGCCGGCGCAGTGCGCATCGACGCCAGCCTCGCGGGCATGGGCGCGGGCGCCGGCAACGCGCCGCTCGAGGTGTTCGTCGCGGCCGCCGATCGCAAGAACTGGCGACATGGCTGCGACGTCATGGCCTTGATGGATGCGGCCGAGGATCTCGTGCGTCCGCTTCAGGACCGGCCCGTGCGTGTCGACCGCGAAACGCTTACATTGGGCTATGCCGGCGTCTACTCGAGTTTCCTGAGGCACGCCGAAAAAGCGGCCAAGTCCTACGGCCTGGATACGCGGACGATCCTGGTCGAACTCGGCCGGCGCAAGATGGTCGGTGGCCAGGAGGACATGATCGTCGATGTTGCCCTCGACATGGTCAAGGAACGCGAAGCCGCCGCGGGATGAAGGTGACTCGTCTCTCGCTCGATCATCTGACCGTCACCGACACAACGCCCGCGCAGCTGGCCGAGATCGCCGCAGCAACAGGGTGCGGCGGCATGTGTCTGTTCCTCCACTCGATGGAGGTACTGCCGCGCATGCCCGATTATTCGCTGATCGGAAATGCGGTCGAATCCCGCGCCACGCGCTCTGCGATGGCGGCCGGCGGCGTCACGCTCGATCTCGTCTATCCCTTCACCCTCGCGGGGCGAACGACTGTCGCCGATTTCGAGCCCGCGCTGGAGACCGCGGCGGGGTTGGGGGCCAGGCGAGCCAACATCCTGTGCTATGATCGTGACCCGACGCGGCGTTCGGAGAGGCTCGCCGAGCTTGCGGAATTGGCGCATGACTATGCCATTGGCCTGTCGATCGAATTCTATCGGCCATCGCAGATTGCATCGCTTGGGGATGCGTTCGCCACGATCGAGGCATTGCCCGGGCGCGACATCGGGGTCACGCTGGACTTGCTCCACTTGGCGCGCAGCGGTGGGATGCCGGACATGTTACCACATCTCGCAGATCCCCGCATTTGCATCGCCCAGATCAGCGACGGCCCTGCAACCTTGGCGGACGAGCGGATCGAATGGGAAGCAGGCGTCCAGCGCGAGCTGCCCGGCCACGGCAGCTTCGACATACCCCGTTTCACGGCTTCGCTGGCGGAGCATGTGCCGCTTAGCGTCGAAGTGCCGCAGGAGGCGGCAATCCTTGCCGGCGTACCCGCGATCGAGCGGGCGCGTAACGCGGTCGATGCCACCAGGAGCCTTCTTGCAAAATATAATGACGCCGAATGATCCATAGGCTTGGTGGCCGGACGGTGGGCGCGGAAAAAAACAGCACCGCCGTGGTTCGCCATCCATTCGGTCGCCGGAGCGAAGCTCCGAGGGCCTCCACCCGATCATCGTCGCTGCCCACCATGGGGTCGCGGCGCTCACTGCACGCAAGGCTGAATAGGGCGGGGCCGGTCGGAACGCAGGGGCCCGCGCCGCCAGTCAATCGGCCTGCAGCTCGGACAGTTCCTCGGTCGACAGCGATAGTTCGGCCGCTCGCACGCTGTCTTCGATCTGCTCCGGGCTCGACGCGCCGAAGATCGGGACGGTCTGCAGCGGCTGCGAGAGCAGATAGCTCAATACGACAGCGTTGATGTTCACTCCGTGGCGGGCGGCGACTGCCTGCGCTGCCTTGAGCCGGGTCGCGTTGGCAGTTTGCGCATACATCGACTTGATCGGTTCCGGCACATTGTCGATGCCATCGCGGTCCGCCTTGGTGAAGAAGCCGCGGCTCTGCCCGGCATAGGGCACCATCGGCAAGCCGAGCTGGTGCAATTTTGCGAAGCCGTCTTCATAATAATGGCCATAGCCTTGCTGCGTCGCGGCGGCTGTATCGGGCTTGCCTAGGCCCCAGAACGGCTGAACGGCAGCGAATCCCGCACTGCCCGCCGATCGTGCATAGGCGTTTGCTTCCAGGATCCGATCGGGCGACCAGTTGGATGCACCGAACCAGCGGATGCGGCCCGCCTTCTGCTCGCGGATAAGGGTGTCCATGATCGGTCCCACGGGCGCTTCTGGATTGTCGGCGTGCAGCCAGTAGAGGTCGATCCTATCGACGCCGAGGTGTTCCAGGCTCTGGTTCAAGTCGCTGGAAATGTCCTGCGGAGTCACACGGTTGCGATAGTCGCCTGCTCTCAGATCGAAGAAGCCGCCCTTCGTTGCGATCACGACGTCGTCGCGCTTGTTGCGCTTGAGCCAAGTGCCGATCGCGCGTTCGCTGGCACCCAGCGGTGCGTCGGGGATCCAGTCCCCATAGGATCGGGCCGTGTCGATGAAATTGCCGCCGAGCGAAAGAAAGCGATCGAGCAACAGCGTTGCGCGCTCCTGTGCGATGGCGGTGCCGAACATATTTGTGCCATAGCAAAGCTGGCTGACCTGCAGGTCGGTGTTGGCGAGCATCTCTCTCGATAGCATTCCGATCTCCTTGTTCCTCGCAGGTGGCGCATCCCGGGTGAACGCCGGACGTTACGCATATCAAGGAATAATGTAGGGTTATGCGGTGCTATACGTATCAAACGCGGCAAATGTAAACGCAATATCGCAGTTTTGGCGAGAGTAACGGCGACGCCTCTGGTTCTTTGGATGCCGCTGCGATATGCGTGTGTGCGGATGCGCAGGACAGGACCGACATGCAGCTAAGAAGTGGCAAGCCATTCGTACCGACCGCTCTCGACGACCTCGACACCAGCATCATCGAGCTACTCCGATCCAACGGACGCGCCACCAACCAAGAAATCGCACAACGCTTGTCGGTGACGGCCGCAACGGTTTCGGCCCGGCTGCGCCGAATGGAGGAATCGCGCGTGATGCGTGTCGTTGCGGTTACGGACTTTGCAGCGGTCGGCTACAATGTTCTGATCGCGCTCGGGGTGAAGGTGCACGGCAGGCATCCCCGCGATGTCGCACGCGATCTCGCGAAACTGCCCGAGGTCCTGAGCGTCAATGAAATGAATGGTGAGTACGACCTCGAGCTGCTGGTTGCGCTGCACGACTTCAGCGAGATCAACATGCTCCTGTCCGACCATATCTCCGGCATCGCCGGCGTTTCGCACTTGAGCCCGGGTGTCGCCGCAGACATCGTCAAGTTCGAATTCAACGTGGTGCCGCTATGAACGGGGAGGCGGGTAACGTCCGCATGGACGATCTTGACCGAAGCATCGTGCAGAAGCTCGCGCAGGACGCTCGGGTGTCCAATCGCGCAATCGCAGCCGAACTCGGCATCACCGAGGGAACGGTTCGGACGCGAATTCGTCGCCTTCAGACCGAGAACCTGATCCGGTTCACGGTGGTCACCGACTTCCGCATGGCTGGGTCGCCCAATCTGTGCATGTTGGGCATCGACGCAGATCCGGCGCGCGTGTCTCGCCTGGCGGACGAGCTCGCCGCAATGCCGGAAATTGGCTGCGTCGTGATATTGCTCGGACGCTACAGCCTGTTGGCGATGGGGCTGTTCACCAATATCGAGCAGCTCAACACGTTGATAACCGATCGTATCCGGCCACTCGAAGGCGTGCGCCGAGTGGTGACGTCGATTTCGGTGCACAATATCAAATATGAGGCAGGTCTCGCCAAGATCACCACACGCGCTGCGACCGAAGCGTGAGCACTGCAATCGAGTCGGCGCCTAGAGGAGCTTCTCGATCGCCGCGGTGATTTCGTCAGGCACGGTCGTCGGGGCGAAACGCGCGGCGACCTTTCCATTGCGATCGATTAGGAACTTAGTGAAGTTCCACTTGATCGCCTTGGTCCCGAGCAGTCCCGGCGCTTCGGCTTTAAGCTTCTGGAAGAGCGGCGCGGTGTTCTTGCCGTTGACGTCGACCTTCGCGAAAACCGGGAAGGTGACATCGTAATTTACCGAGCAGTATGTCGCGATTTCCTCGGCGCTCCCCGGTTCCTGCCCGCCGAACTGGTTGCACGGGAAACCCAGGATCACGAGCCCTCGGTCCTTGTACGTCCGATAAAGTGTTTCGAGCCCGCTATATTGCGGTGTCAGTCCACATTTGGACGCGACATTCACAACCAGCACAACCTGCCCGGCGTAGGCGGTCAGGTTGGTTGCACTGCCGCCGGCGGTTTTCACGGGAGTGTCGAAGATGCTCATCGTTTCACTTCCGCGTGAGCCGCCGGGGAGCGGCGCCTGGTGAAACGCGCCCGCGGCGAACACCAAGGATCGAATGATCCCAGATGTTGAGCCACGGGCGATCGTTCATGGTGCTGATGTCGACCGCGCGGCCTTTCCCGCGCGCACCAACCCCATCGAGCGCCGCTCGCAATCGGCGGATCGACGATCGATATCCAACGACGGTATCGGCCGCTTTGCCAAGGTTGCGGCGGCCGAACCATTCTATCGCGGCAGGGCCGCAAAGGCCGTGTCGATCGCCTCCAGGCGAGCATCCGTCACATCCTTGGGCGCATATTGCTGAACGGCCTTGAGCGTCATCCCGCGCGCCATGTCCACCTGGTCGTTGGTGGTGAACCCGGGAATATTCTTTTCGACGATGGCCTTGGCGGCCGGATCGTCGAGCAGCATCCCGATCTCGGTGTCGGCCGTCGAGTATTTCGCGGTCGTGGCGGCCGGCTTCGCAGTGGCCGTGGCGGGTGTGCTCACCGCAGCGGGAGCCGTTGCGGCGGATGTCGGGCTCGTCTGTGCGAATGTGGCACTGGGGAGCGTGATCGCCCCGAACGCCAGAGCAAAGCCGATGATACGCATGGAAAAATCCTCTTCTAGCCAATTTGGTAGGCGATTATATCGCACGACTGCGTGCGAATAACAAGGATCGCCAAGCCGCCTTTGCCGACCCAAGCGGATGGCTGGCGCAGCGGGCGAACGGTTCGCCTCACTGGGTCGCATCTAGAACGGCGATGATCGGATCGCGCGACGTCCGAGGCCGCCGCCGGTCTTTCCTATGGTCGCCCCCGCATCACGGGCGACCAAATATCGATCGACAGCGTTCGATTGAAGACGCGGACCGGAGTGCGTATGCGCATTCGCGCACGATACAAGAGTCGCTGTTTCGATCGATGCGAGTGTCGCGCGTCTTGTGTCGCGACCGGCAGGCACTTGGGTAGGGGCGACGCAATAATGGAAGCGGGAGATGGCAAGTTGGATGTCAAACGGCACGCCGAAGCGACGCTGATGAATTCTTGGCGAAGCTATGCCCAGAGCAAAAGCCCTTACTTTCGTAAGCGGGCTCTGCTGAAGCAGCCGCGTCTATTAGCGAGCAGGGTCGGCGTAGTTGCTATGCTGCTCTGTCCCTCAGGCCCGCTTAGAGCCCAAGACATACTGTTTGCGCAGGATCGGGCCAAACCGACTGAGGCGACGACCATCGTCAGCGGCCAATGGTCGAATCGGCATCTCTCGCCGGATGCTCGTGCAGATGCAGCCCTGGCTGCGATGACGCATCAAGAGAAGATCGCAATCCTCAACGCTGACCCGATCGGTGTACCTCGTCTCGGTATTCCTGGCACCAAGGAAACCGATGCGGGCCTGGGAGTCGCGAATCTCGCGAACACGCGCAAGGGGTTTGTCGCAACCGCGTTGCCAGCTTCGCTGCTTTTGGGCTCGTCGTGGGACCCCGACCTGGCCTTTCGGGGCGGTGCGATGATTGGATCCGAAGCGCGTGCCAGCGGCTTCGGCATCCTGCTCGGACCGGGGGCAAACCTGATCCGCGACCCGCGCGCGGGGCGCAACTTCGAATATATAAGTGAAGACCCGCTACTAACGGCTGTCCTCGCCGGTCGATCAATCGCAGGTATTCAGAGCAACAAGATCATTTCGACGATCAAGCATTTCGCTTTCAACAACCAGGAAACGGGTCGGGCCGTCTACTCGGTCGACATCAGCGAACAGGCGATGCGTGAAACCGAACTGCTCGCATTTCAAATTGCGAACGAAATCGGAAAACCCGGCTCGGTCATGTGCTCCTACAATCGTGTGAACGGCGTCTACGCCTGCGAAAACAAGTTCCTACTGGTGGACGTCTTAAGGCGGGACTGGGGATTTAAAGGCTTCGTCATGTCGGATTGGGGCGCAGTCCACTCGACCGAAGCGCTGGTAAATGGCCTGGACAAGAAGTCGGGCGGTAATATCGATACCAAGCGGTTCTTCAGCAAAGAATTGGAGCCAAAACTCGCAAACGGCACTGTCCCATATGCCGCGGTAGACACCGCGGTGCGCCGGATATTGCGCACGCTCTTCGCCAGCGGACTCGTCGATTCTCCACCCGTTCAAGCCGCAATCGACTATGATGCTCACGCAGAAACGGCACAGGCTGCGGCAGAAGGCGGCATGGTGCTCTTGCGGAACGAACGAAATCTTCTGCCGCTCGCCCGCACGGCAAAGCGTATCGCCGTGATCGGTGGACATGCCGACATCGGCGCCCTGTCCGGCGGCGGCTCTTCGCAGGTCGTGCCCGTCGGAGGTCTTGCTCTCGAAATTCTCCATAAGGGTCCGATCAAGCGCAGCTACGGTGGAACCGCGCCATTGGCAGCCTTGCGCAGCGAATTTTCGAACGCACAGCTGGACTATGCTGACGGCAAGGATGTCGCTGCCGCTGCCGAATTGGCGCGCAAGGCCGATGTGGCGATCGTGTTTGCTGAGAAATGGTCGAACGAGTCCGACGACAATGTCGATTTGTCGCTCGGTGAGGGCCAGGACGCGTTGATCGATGCAGTCGCCAGCGCCAATCCCCGCAGCGTCGTCGTCCTCGAAACCGGCAACCCGGTGCTCATGCCATGGGCTTCGAAAGTGCCCGCCATCATGGTTGCATGGTATCCTGGCCAACGGGGCGGCGCGGCAATCGCGGCGATTCTCTCCGGGCGAGTCAATCCGTCTGGGCACCTCCCCATAACCTGGCCCGCCGGGCTGGAGCAGCTACCGCTGCCGGTCCTGCCCGGTTCGGATGTAGAATGGGCCTCTCCAGAGGTTCGCCGGGCGCTCGGCTTTCAGGCGGACCGGATGCCATTCGACCTACGATATCCGGAAGGTTCCGACATTGGCTATCGATGGTTCGAGAAAACGGAAGCGAAACCGCTTTATCCCTTTGGCCACGGCCTGAGCTATTCGGCCTTCCGCTATGACGGGATCAAGGTGACAGGCGGACGCCAACTCAAGGTCCGATTTCGCGTTACCAATATCGGGCGTAGTGAGGGCGCCGACGTCCCGCAGGTCTATGTTTCGCCGCCGGGCCGCACGAAGCGCCTGATCGGATGGAGCAAGCCATATCTGAAAGCCGGGGAATCGCAGACGGTAACCGTTACCGCCGATCCCCGGACCATCGGCGAATTCGATGCGAAGTTGCAGAATTGGATCGTCCGGGACGGGCAATATCGCGTTGAAATTGCCCATGACGCTGGAAATACTGTCCAGACCTCTCATGTCGCCATGAATCGCCTGGAAGTTCGACCCTAGGCCAGAGGGCGCCACTTCCTAATCGCAGCAGCGGCAGAGAGGCGGCCAGATGCGGAATTGGCGTAGCTTTCGTGGCGGACTTCCCTGCCTTGCCGGGCATCTGAACGACCGTCTGTGGGACTTTGCTGTCGGTCGGCTTTCGGGGCGTGCGCGGCAGATAGCTGCCAGACCGCTGTTCGAAAACCGGTCTGGCGGGAACCGCCCCAGTTGCCGTCTGTCGGCTTCTGCGCCACTTGTTCCAAATGATCCGAAGATGGCTTTTTGCAGTTGCTCTCATTGCGGGATGTTCGGCGAGCGATGTGTCTTCGCAAGATGTGTCGGCGGACGCCGTTACCGAGAGCCAGTCTGGCGAAAAGGGCGACTTCGGCGGTGCGACGCCAATTAATCCCACATCGTGGCTTAGGGACTTTGTGGGGCCGGAAATTCAGTATCTGCCGGCGGTCGTTGATGTCGAGTTTGCGATCACTGCGGCGGGCCGAGTCGAACGCTGCGTCGTCAAGAAGGCTGAATATGCCAGCATCGGGGACGAAGCTTGCGCCGCTCTCGTGAAAGGAGCTCGGTTCAAACCGGCAACCGGCGGGCCGCATCGTGTGGCGAAGGCCACGCACGGGCGGATGCGATTAAGATTTGAGCGACCCACTGAATGACGGCTCCTCACCCACTCCTCGCCGTACGGCGGCGCGGATGGCAAACGCATCGCCTGATAGCCGACTGGCAGGTCTCGGGGAATAAAGCTGTCGGGCAGGAGCCGCCCCAAGCCCGGCCATTCAGGCGCCGCGAAACGGATGCCGAAAGCGGTCAGAAGCTTGATTTTCATCCAGTGGGAAACAGGCCGCAAAGTGCTTCCTCCAACGGTCCGTATTCGCCATCAGCGAGTCCAGTACACGGCAAGAGCGGTGCGATAAGCCGCACGAGAAAGGCGAGCATTTTGCCGAAGCTATCAAACTCGATCGATTCTCCGTTCTTGCTCACTATGGCGCAAAGCCCGGATAAATTGGCGTGCAACTCATGCTGCGTGCTCCATCCGCTGACAGCGCCGATCCTCATCCAACCTTCATTCCGACGCGCAAATGAAAATGCTTGATTTTCAAACAGCAACGAAACGGCGACCTGATCTTCGAGCCTCAAGCTACGCGATAGGCGCTCCTCCGCCCCGTAGGAGCTCAGGTGTTTGTCAAACAGACACGGCCCGTTCGTTCGCTTCAGTATGGCGCGATACTCGGGCGGAATACTCTGGCCCAGCGTCCCTTCGATCCTCTCAAGGACGTCGTCGCTCGCGGGTGCCGGAAGGGCGTGAAAGAACGCTAACGGGCCCCGCTGTGGGAGTTGTCGAATGAACCGCGCGCCGTTCGCAAGTGACCGAGAAGTTTGATCGTCGCAGCAATCGAGCAAAGGCTGCAAATCCTCGTATCGCATCGCGCGAGCATTTCAGTGGTCGCCCTAGCCGTCAATGCGGCCGCGCCACGAAGCGCTGTAAAGCGAAACGGTCGCTCTGCGCACGTTACCGTCCAAAGCCGCCGGACGGTTTTCCACCCCTTTTCCGCGTTCGCGGCCCGAACGGTACCGCGCCGTGCCTGAAAACCTGTCGGGCCGGTGCTGGCCAGGAAACCCGCCGGACCGGAGCCGCCCCAAGCGCAGACATTCCTGCCTCAGCGTGAGCTATCCGGATCAAGTCCAAACATCCTCTTGAGGGTGCGCCAGTACGGCCGCCGCGGTTCTGTAGCCTTGCGGCCTCGGATCGTCTTCCGAAAGCCTAAAGGTTTGAAGGCTAAGTATATTTCGCGTTCATCAGGGGTGACAATAATACCACGCGACCATGCATTGGAGTACCACACCCACTGGCCCTCCCGCCATTCGAAGGCCAGGGATAGAATTTCTCGGCGGTGTCTACTCATACTCAAACTCTAACTTGGTCAGCTTTGGCTTTCCACCCCAGTCTCGGACGTAGCGCGGCAAAAGCGCGGTGCTGAAAGCGGTCTATCGGGAACCGCCCCAGTTGCGGTCGTCATCATCAGTCTTGAGATGTCGCTAAAGCTGCCGTTCGTTCAACTACGATAAAGCCGACGGGCTTGCCCGTTCGCTCGGTGAACCAAAAAGCCCCGAGCCCATTTTCGTGCTCAAAGATTACCGTCTCAAGGACTGTCTCTTCAGGTAGCTTGCTCAACTCGCTGACTAGATGCTGGCAACCTGGCACGGGGCGGAGGCCCTTCTTCAAGGCGATGTCGAGGCGCGTTCCCCATGCGTGGTCGATCTGCTTGACCGTTACACGTCCGTCAGTTCCGCCTTCATGAAGATGGGTTCTAGGATGCTGCAATAGCTCGCGGGCCGCAGCATATCCCTCAACTGCCGTCAGAGGCTGGATGCGTTCAAGGATGGCCGCTGGCTTCTCCATACCCGCGTCATAACTTGAAAGCTGTCAGTCTGAAATCCACCAATCGTCGACGTTCCCGGCGCCGAAACCAGTGCTCTAAGCCACCGGGCAGAAAGCGCCCCAGTAGCAGTCTTCCGAGACATACGCTAGGTAATAGAATAGCAGTCGGCGTCGAACAGGAAAGGTAGCGCGATGCGCGACGTTAGTGTGGTGGCGATGATGTTTATCATGGCCCTCTGGCAGTTCTTGCTTTTTTGGGGGAGAGCCCGCCTGTCGCGAACGAGGCGCGTGATTGGGCTGGTGGCTTGTACGGCGGTCTGCGCATTGGGCCTCGCGAGGTTGTTTTTCGATGAACCGCTTTTGGCGCCTGTCTCGGACAAACAGCATAGCGCTCTGACCATCGTCGCCGCCATCTTGCTGATCTGTGCTGGCATTTCGAATGCGTGGAGCTCCATTTGGCTTGCCAAGCCGAAGCAGAAGGAAGCCGCGACGAACAGCCGATAAGAACGTGGTCTAGCAGACCACAGCTGGACCGCTTCCCAGCCCAACCAAGATGCTCGGCCATCCCATATCTTGAGCCGCAGCCACGGAACGCAGGCGGGCGGGCTTGGAGTCCGCCGCAGGCGCGGAAACCAACAAGCGGCTCGCGAGCCGTCACGTGGTCCACTACGATCAACGTCGGCTATGCCGCTGAGCGCTCCCGGAAGCGGTAAGGCAGGAGTCCACCCAGAGTCCGCCGATATCAGACCCCTCAGGGACGACTGGATGGCGTGAAGGCGGACCGGCCGCTTTCAGGCTTCCGAAAATCGGCCGGGAACGACAAAATCTGGGTCGACTGCTGCCGAAAGCGAAGGCGGCGTTTGGGACATTCCCGACGTTCGCATGCGATATGTCGAACGCCAGCTCTTGTCAGAAGCCCACGTTCAACGTTTGCCCGGCCGGCATCCCAGAAGGACAGAATCTCAGCCGTCGCACGAACCCGCTGCGCGGGATTGGTTCGCGCGGTTATCCGCACCAACGAAGGCGCAGCGGACGCGTGCGTCGGCGATCAGGCCAGCGAGCCTCGCCGTTTCGGCGGGATAGTCGCAGGCAGGCGACTTCCTACGCAAAACGATATGCATTGTGCCATCTTCTTGTTGTATATGTGCCTTAGCGCCGATAAGATTACGCATATCTCGAGAGATGACGCCCTTATCGACCGAAGCAGAATGCATGAATGCCAAGGGTTCGAACCCTTATCAACAAATGCCTTTCGAGGACAAGGACGACCCAGTGGCGCAAGATTTGCCTAACGCCGGCGTCGGCCCGGTGCTGCCTGAGCGCAAAGCGCGTGCAGCGATGATGCAGGAGGATTCTTCCTCGAACGGGGCTGCGGCTTGGAGTGCGGCCAGGACGTGGTGCTACGTCAACCTCGCCGATGGTGCCGCGTCGGATGCGGCGTGGTGGACCGCCCAATGGCGCAGATTCTTGGTCCAGGGGGTCGTCCTCCCCGCGGGTGACGGAGCCGCTGGGCTTCGCCGGCTGACGACGCTGGCTCAAGCGGCGCGCGCCGCGGGTCTGGCGGTGATGGCCAGCATGACGGTAAGGCCGCTGACGCGCGAAGACGTCGCCTCGAACCCGGCATGGGTCGCGCGGGATGACAAGGGCGAGCCGATCGCGGTCGGTGCCGGGTACGCCGCTTGCGTGAACGGCGGCTTCTTCGATGCCCCTCTGTCCGACAGGATTGTACAGGCGGTGACGCAAGCGCCTGTGGACGGCGTACTTGGCGTCGGCTGGAGTGGCCTGGGCTGGGACAAGATCTGCCAATGCGCCGCCTGCCAGGGCGGCTTCCGCGCGGCTGCCAGCGCCGATCTGCCACTCGCCAAGGATCGGGACGCCGCGATCTTCGACCGGTGGGTCGCGTGGAACCGGGCGCGCCGCATTGGAATGTGGCGGGCCAACGGCAGGGCGGCGAGCCGGGCGAACGGCTCCGCGCGGTGGATCGGCCTCATCCCGACGGTGCGAACCGAGCAGATCGCGCGCTTCCAGGACGTGGCGGCGCTGGCTGCCGAGGCCCCGATGTTGTTCGTCGACAACGCGGACGCCGCGCGCGTCGGGCGGTTCGGCGAGCTGGTGGACGACGGCCTCTATCTGGCGGGCCTGGCGCGCGGGAAGCCGATCGTGCTCCTGACTCCCACCTATCACCGAGGTGTTCGGACATTCGCAGCGGCCAGCGCGGCGCCCG